>Ga0209239_1002588_pt1 | contig 10755 bp, 7 predicted proteins | sample GraSoi013_2_20cm_FD_185824 | JGI IMG/M metagenome (GOLD analysis project Ga0209239, IMG submission 185824) | Grasslands soil microbial communities from the Angelo Coastal Reserve, California, USA - Sample 10_02_2013_2_20cm (SPAdes) (version 2) | ecosystem: Environmental > Terrestrial > Soil >...
CCGCCTCGCCCGCCTCGACGGTCTCCTCGTCGGCGCCCACGCGGAAGCGCCCGCGCCCCTCGAGCACGTAGTAGATCTTGTCTTGATCCACGTGGCGGTGTGGCGTCTGGGCCTGGCCCGGCGCGACGCAGTAGAGGTCGAGCTGGGCGCGCGCCGTCGTGGCGAGCGCGATCTTCGCCATCTTGTCGGCCTGGAACTTCACGTGGTCCTTCACGCGAATCTTCATGGTCCCGGGGGCCTCGAGCCCTCGACACTCGATGGGTGGCCTGAGACGAGGCGCGGCGTGGCCCCGCTCCTCATATCGCCTCCCCTTCGATGGATCTGACCAGCAACTCTACGGGATGGACGACCGTGACGTCCAGGCCGCGCACACGAGCGCCCTGAGCGATCTGCATGAGACAGCCGGGATTCCCCGTCGCCACGACCGTGGCCCCCGTCTCCGCGATCCGCGTGATCTTGAGCTCCAGGAGCTCGCGCGCGATCCCGGGCTCGAGGATGCTGTACACCCCCGCGCTTCCGCAGCAGAGGTCGCTCTCCGCGAGCTCCACGAGCCTGAGGCCGGGGATCCGCCGGAGGAGCTGCCGCGGCTCCTGACGCACGCGCTGGCCGTGGGCGAGGTGGCAGGCGTCGTGATAGGTCACGGTCAGCTCGAGCCTGCCGAGCGGCAGCTCGGCGTCCGCGAGCATCTCCGTCACGTCGCGCGTCCGCACCGCGAGTCCGCTCGCCTCCCGCACCCAGTGGCCGTATTCCTTCATCGCCGACCCGCACCCCGCCGCGTTGGTCACGACCCAGTCGACGTCGTCGGGGAACGTCGCCACGAGCCGTCGCGCGCGCGCACGGAAGTCGTCGGTCCGTCCCGCGTGGAGCTCGAGGGCGCCGCAGCACCCCTGGCCGCGCGGGACCACGACCTCCCACCCCGCGAGCGCCAGCAGGCGTGCCGTGTCGCGGTTGACGTGGGGGAACAGGTGGCGCTGCACGCACCCGGTCAGGAGCCCGACGCGGCCGCGCCGCCGCCCGCGCGCGGGGTAGAGCTCCGGGAGCGGCTCGGCGCGCGGCACGTCGCCGAGCAGTCCCTCCATCGCGGCGAGCCGCGGGAAGAACCTCAGCGCCCCCGTCGACCGCACGAGGCGCTGGAGCCCCGACCGCCGATAGAGACGCAAGAGCCCGAGCGCCGCGCCCAGGCGGTCCGGCTCCGGGAACACCGCATAGATGAATCGGTCCAGGAAGCGCCGTCTCGGCGGCGGACCGTGGCGTCGGAGCTGGGCGCGCGTCGCCTCGAGGAGTGAGCCGAAGCGGACGCCCGAGGGACACGCAGTCTCGCACGCCCGGCAGCCAAGACAGAGGTCGATGTGGCGGGTGAAGGTCTCGGTCAGGGTGAGACGTCCCTCCGCCGCGGCCCGCATCAGATAGATCCGGCCGCGCGGCGAGTCCATCTCCTCGCCCAGCACCCGGTACGTTGGACACTGGGGCAGGCAGATGCCGCAGTGGACGCACTTCCGGATCTCCTCGAGGTCGGGAGCGTCGGGCGGGGCGAACGCCGACAACGCCATCAGAGTCCGCCGACGAAGCGTCCGGGGTTGAGCACTCGCTTGGCGTCGAACTCGTCCTTGAGCCCGCGCATCAGCGAGAGGGCGCCGGGCTCGACCGGCCCCCACGGATCGACGGCGGCGCGCACCGCCGCCGGCGCTCGCTGGATGATCACGCCGCCGCCGACGGGCGCGAGGAACGCACGCAGGCGCTCGACGAGCGTCCTGACGGCTCGAGGCTCCACCGCGGGGAACGCGGCACGGAGGCTTCCGAGCGTGGCCGCGCCCGTGAGCGTCGCCGCGACCCCGGCCGCCGCGACGGCGCGCTCGGTCTCGGCGGCCGTCTCGCCGACCAGGGTCACGAGGGTTCCCACGGAGAGCACGATCGCCCCGTCCAGCGCCGTGGCCTCCGCATGCGCCGCCCAGAAGCTTGCGCCGAGCGGCCGGAGCCACGCGCCCGCTTCCCGGGCGAAGCGCGCGACCGTCTCGCCCTGGGCACGAACCGCCTCCTCCGCCGTGCCGATCGAGACCGCCACGGCCGCTGGCCCGTCGCCGGCGCCGCAGGCGGCGAGGCCCGCGCGGTTCAGGAACTCGACCCGGCTCGGCTGCACCGTCGAGTCCACGAGGCGCGCGACGAAAGCCTGCGCCGCGGCCACGTCCGTGAAGACCGCGAGCCAGGTCGCCTCGAACTCGGGCTCGGGGTGGAGCCGGAGGGTCAGCTCGCCGAGGACACCGAGGGTCCCGAGGGCGCCCACCATGAGCTTGGGGACGTCGTAGCCGCTGACGGACTTCACGACCTTGGCCCCTCCCCAGGTCATCACTCCGTCCGCCTGGACGAAACGCACTCCGAGCAGCAGGTCGCGCATGGTGCCATAGCGGGCTCGCAGCGGGCCGCTCGCGTCGGTCGCCGCGAGCCCGCCCAGCGTCCGGCGCTCCACCCCGGCCGGATCGAGCGGAAGGAGCTGCCGTCGCGCCCCGACGCGCGCCGCGAGCGCGCCCATCGTGGTCCCCGCCTCCACGGTGACCGTGAGGTCGTCGGGGTTGTACTCGACGACGCGATCGAGCCGTCGGAGGTCGAGGACCAGGTCCAGGCGAGACGGCGGGTGACCGAGCGCGAGGGCGTTGCCGCCGCCCCGGGGCACGACGGCCAGCTCCGCGTCCCAGGCGAGGGCGAGCACGCGGCTCACGTGCTCGAGTGACCGCGGCCGGACGATCCAGCGCGGCACGAGGCCGTCGACGGCGGCGCTCACGCGGGCCGCCGTGTCGTCCACCAAGCCCTCGCGACCCACGATCGCCGCGAGCGCGCCCTGGATCGGGCGTGAGAGGATGCTCACGCTAGTGCGCCTCCAACGAGCTTCGGCGACTCCGCACGGGCGATCGCAGCGTGCCCGGCACTAGATCCACGCGCCCTCCGGCACACGGGGCCGCGCCGGGCGGAACCCCTCGCCGCAGGCCGGATGCGAGGGGAGCAGCTTACCGGGATTCATGATCCGGTCGGGGTCGAAGATGCGGCGCAGCCGGGCCATGAAGTTCAGATCGGCCTCGCCGTACTGGAGCGGGAGATTCTTGGCCTTGTCGAGACCCACGCCGTGCTCGCCCGTGATCGTGCCGCCCATCGCGATACAGGCGTGGAGCAGCGCCTCGTTCGCCGCCTTCGCGCGCTCGAGCTCCTCGGGGTTCCGGTCGTCGTAGAGGATGAGCGGGTGGAGGTTGCCGTCGCCCGCGTGAAAGACGTTGGCGATCTGCACGCGGTGGCGCTCGGCGATCGCGCGGAGCGCGCGCATGATCTCGGGGAGCCTGGAGCGCGGCACCACGCAATCCTGAAGCAGGTACGTCGGCGCGAGGCGCCCCACCGCGCCCGCCGCCTCCTTGCGTCCTTTCCACAGGAGCGCGCGCTCGCTCTCGTCGCGCGCGACTCTGACGTCGAGAGCGCCGCGCTCGCGGCAGATCGTCGCCACGCGCTCCGCCTGCGCCAGGACCTCGGCGCGCGGGCCGTCCAGCTCGATGAGGAGCACCGCGCCCGCGTCCTTCGGATATCCGGCACCCGTCCCCTCGTTGATCGCCCGGATCATCAGCTCGTCGAGCATCTCCAGGGCCGCCGGGATGATGCCCGCGGCGATGATCGCCGAGACCGCCTCGGACGCCTCCTCGATGGACCCAAAGGAGGCGAGGATCGTCTGGACCGCCTCGGCCGTGTGGAGGAGCCGGACCGTCACCGCCGTCACGAGGCCGAACGTCCCCTCCGAGCCGACGGCGACGCCCGTCAGGTCGTAGCCCGCGCGGTCGGCGACCTTCCCGCCGAGCCGCACGACCTCGCCCGCGCCCGTGACCAGCTCGAGCCCCAGGACGTGGTTGGCGGTGATGCCGTACTTGAGACAGTGCGGCCCGCCGGCGTTGGTCGACACGTTGCCGCCGATGGACGAGACCATCTGGCTCGAGGGATCGGGCGCGAAGAACCATCCCCGCTCCTGCACCGCGCGCGTGAGCCAGAGGTTGATCAGCCCCGGCTGGACCGTCGCCGCGCGGTTCGCGAGGTCGATCTCGACGATCCGGGTCATCCGGTTCAGTCCGATCATCACCCCGCCGAGGGGCGCCATGGCGCCGCCGATCAGGCCCGTGCCCGAGCCGCGCGGGACGATGGGCACGCGCTCGCCGCGACAGAGGCGCACGATCGCCACGACCTCGGCGGTGCTCTCGGGCAGGGCGACGACGTCGGGCGCGCCCTTGTAGAAGGTGTGCATGTCGCACTCGTAGACGAGTCGCCCTTCCGCGGAGGCGACGAGGCCGTCCGGGCCGAGGATCCGCCGGAGCTCGTCGAGGAGACCGGGACCTAGCGGCATGGCATCACCTTACCCGAAAACGACCTTGCCGGCTCCCCGAGGGACGCCGGCAAGTGTGGTCACACGGTCGGAGGCGGCGCTCAGGAGATGCGCCAGGTGTCCCCCGAGGTCAGGAGCTTCGCAATGTCGCCCGGCCCGCGCTCCGAGATCGCCTTCTGCTCCTGGTCGAGCATGATCTCCTCGTACACGGGCCCCGTGACCGCCGCCAGCACGCCGATCGGGACCGGGAAGTCGGGAGCGAAGAGGTCCGCGAGGAGCTTCGCCGCGTTCACGTTGGTCTCGTCGTGGACCCAGAGCGCGCTCGCCGCGACGTCCTTCGCCTTGACGACCTTCGGCCGGACGCCGTCCATGATGACGGCCCGTCGGTCGTCTTGCGGCCCGAAGAGCAGGGGTTTGCCGGGCTCGAGCCGGAGCTCGTACTGGAGCTTCTGCTCCTTGTCGTACATCACGTTCCACGCGAGGTCGTTGTACACGTTGCAGTTCTGGAGGATCTCCACGAACGCGGCGCCCTTGTGGTGGGCGGCGCGCCTCAACATCTCCTCCATGTGCGCGATGTTGCGGTCCACCGTGCGCGCGACGAAGGTGGCGCCGCAGCCGAGCGCGAACGCGAGGGGGTTCACCGGGCGATCGGCGGAGCCGAGCGGCGTGGATTTCGTGACCTTGCCGAGCTCGCTCGTGGGCGAGTACTGACCCTTCGTGAGGCCGTAGATCCGGTTGTTGAACAGCAGGATCGTCACGTTCACGTTTCGGCGGAGCACGTGGAGCATGTGGTTGCCGCCGATCGACAGCCCGTCGCCGTCCCCCGTCACGATGAACACCTTGAGATCCGGGCGTGCCAGCCGGAGCCCGGTGGCGACGGCCGGGGCGCGGCCGTGGATGGTGTGGAACCCGTAGGTGTTCATGTAGTACGGAAACCGGCTCGAGCAGCCGATCCCCGAGATGAAGACGATGTCCTCCTTCGGGATGCCGAGGTCCGGCATCGTCTTCTGCACCGCGGAGAGGATCGCGTAGTCCCCGCAGCCCGGGCACCACCGGACGTCCTGGTCGGACTCGAAGTCCTTCTTCGTGTACTTGGGTGCTTCCTTCGCCTCGGCGCCGCCCGCGCTCATGTTGGGCTCCCCACCAGCTGGTTGATGGCTTCCAGGATCTCCTCGCTCGCGAGCGGCAGGCCGCGCATGCGGTTGAAGCCGACGGCGTCCACCAGGTATTCGGCGCGGAGCACCCGGACGAGCTGGCCGCTGTTGATTTCCGGCACGAGCACCCTCCGGTACTCGCGCAGGATCTGGCCGAGGTCGGGCGGCAGCGGGTTCATGTAGCGGAGGTGGATCGAGGCGACCGTCCTGCCCTCCGTCTGCGCGCGCTCGACCGCCGCCGTGATCGCGCCATACGTCCCGCCCCAGCCGACGACGAGGAGGTCGCCGGTCGCAGGGCCGTTGATCGTCGTGGGGGGAATCTCCTGGGCCACGCGCCGCACCTTCTCCGCGCGCGTCCGGACCATGTGGTCGTGGTTCTCGGGGTCGTAGGAGATGTTGCCCGTGACGTCCTGCTTTTCGATCCCGCCGATGCGGTGCTCGAGCCCTGGCGTCCCGGGGCGCACCCACGGACGCGCGAGCGTCGCGGGGTCGCGCAGGTACGGGAAGAACCCGGCGCTCTCCGTCCGAAAGCCGATCTCGATCGGCGGCAGCGTCTCGGGATCCGGGATGAGCCACGGCTCCGAGCCGTTCGCCAGGAACCCGTCGCTCAGCACCATCACCGGGACCATGTACTTCGTCGCGACGCGCACGGCCTCGTAGGCGATGTAGAAGCAGTCCCCCGGTGTCGCGGGCGCCAGGACGACGACGGGCGACTCGCTGTTGCGGCCGTACAGCGCCTGCATCAGATCCGCCTGCTCGGTCTTCGTGGGCAGCCCCGTCGACGGGCCGCCCCGCTGGATGTCGAAGATCACGAGCGGCAGCTCGGCCGTGACCGCGAGGCCGATCGCCTCGCCCTTGAGCGCGATGCCCGGGCCGCTCGACCCGGTGACGCCGATGGCCCCCCCGAAGGCCGCGCCGATCGCCGCCGTGACCGCGGCGATCTCGTCCTCGGCCTGGATCGTGCGCACGCGGAACCGTTTGTGGAGCGCGAGCTCATGCAGAATGTCGCTCGCCGGCGTGATCGGGTAGGCGCCGTACACCACGGGGATCTTCGAGCGCTGGGCGGCCGCCAGGATCCCCCACGCGAGAGCCCGGTTGCCGGTCATCGCCCGGTAGAGCCCCGGCGCCATCTCCGCCGGCTCGATCGTGTAGTGCTCGGCGAAGATCTCGGCGGTCTCGCCGTAGGCGTGGCCCGCCTTCAGCACGCGCGTGTTGGCCTCGGCGATGGACGCGTTCTTCGCGAACTTTTTCGTGATCCACTCGAGCGTGGGCTCGAGCGGCCGGGTGTAGATCCACGAGACCAGGCCGAGCGCAAAGAAGTTCTTGGTTCGGTCCTTCTCCTTCGCGCCGAGCGGCAGGTCCTTGATCGCCTCGTAGGTCAGCGCCGTCATGTCCACCTTGTGGAGCCGGTAGCGCTCGGCCAGCGTCGACTCCTCGAGGGGGTTCGCGGCGTAGCCCGCCTTGTCGAGGTTGCGCTTGTCGAAGGCCGCGGTGTTGACGACGAGCAGCCCGCCGGGCTTGAGGTCGCGCAGGTGCACCTTGAGCGCGGCCGGATTCATCGCCACCAGGCAGTCGAGCCGGTCGCCGGGCGTGTAGACGCGCTGACTCCCGAACTGGAGCTGGAAGCTGGAGACGCCGAACAACGTGCCCGCGGGGGCGCGGATCTCGGCGGGGAAGTTTGGCAAGGTCGCGATGTCGTTGCCGGCCCACGCGGATTCGGTCGTGAACTGCTCGCCGGTCAGCTGCATGCCGTCGCCGGAGTCGCCGGCGAAGCGGACGACGGCACGATCCAGCTCCTTCAGCGACTTGCCCTTGGCGGGGGCCGCGGTTTCACTCATCGACGCTCGTCTCCTCGCTCGGTTTCAGGCGCACGCGCAGACCGCGGACATCGGGGCCTCGGGAATCGTTGCAGAGGCTGCCCGACTGCGGTCAGTGCGCTCCAAGTCGGGCAGCCCATCATGATTTTATCGGACGCTCTCCGTACGGGCAAGGTTTGTACCCTACCCCGCGTCGATCTCGCTGGGCCTCTTGAGCGTGTCGCCGGGCGGCAGGTTCAGGACGGCTTCCGGAAACAGGTTGGCCAGCCAGCGGATCACGTCGTTCACGGTGACCACGCCGATCGGCCGCCGCTCGGCGTCGACGAGCGGCACCGTGCGGTACCCGGCGACGCTCATCGAGTGGACGGCGTAGGCCACGCGGTCCCGCGCCGTGAGCGCCTCGGGATTACGGGTCATCACCTTGTCGAGCACCGTTTGGCGCGCGTCGAGGCCCTTGCCGACCACGCGCGTGAGCACGTCGCGCTCCGTGAAGATGCCCGTCAGCCGTCCCGCGGCGTCCGTGATCAGCACCCCTGCCTGACGGCGGGCGAGCATCGTTTCGACCGCCTCGTGGACCGTCGCGGTCCCGGGCAGGCAGATCGGATCGGCCGGACCGAGCACGCTGATCGTGTCGTTCAGGAGCGCCCCCCTGGTCTCGCGGACTTCGCCTTCGAGCGCTGCCGAGTATTCGTCCTCGAACTCACCCATGGCTCTCCCCCTCTTTCCCGAACGAGCCTCGCTCCAATCCTACTCCCCTTCGCGCGGCGAGTCCCGCCCTAGCGCGCGCGGGCTCTTCGTTCGCCTCGCGCAGGAGCTCGATGAATCGGCTCACGGTCGGCGTCAGCGGCTTCTGCCGGCGGTGGATGATCCCCACGGGCCGGACCAGGTCGGGAATCGCGAGCGGGACGACGCTGAGCGTCCGGATCCCGACTTCCTTCTGGACGGTGTGCCGGGGCAGGATCGACACTCCCGCCGCGATCGTGATCGCCTGCTTGATCGTCTCGATATTGTCGAACTCCATGACCGTGGTGACCTTGACGTTGTGCGCACGGAGCGCGCGGTCGATCGCCTTGCGGATCGTCAGCCCAGAGTCGAACGCGACAAACGTCTCGCCGTTGAGGTCCGTGGGCCGCACGAGACGATGGCGCGCCAGCCGGTGGTTCGGGTGGCACACGAACGCCATGGGCTCGGCCCGGAGCGGGACGATCGAGAGGGCGCGATTCGTCGGCGGGTAGGACATGATCCCGACGTCCGCCTCGCCGCCGAGGACCGCCTCGACGACCTTGTGGGGGTGCAGGCACTCGAGCTGCACCCGCGCCTCCGGGTACAGGGACATGAAGCGCTGCACGTGCCGGCTCACGTCGTGGAGCCCGACGGAGTAGATCGCGGCGACCCGCACCGTGCCGTCGACGCGCGCCTTCACGGCCGCCACCTCCCCCTTGGCCTTCTCCCACGACTCGAGGATGGCGCGGGACGCCGCGTAGAAGGCCTCGCCCTCGGGCGTGACGACGAAGGGCCGCTTGGTCCGATCGATCAGCGCCACCCCGAGCTCGGTCTCGAGCTGCTGGACCGCCTGGCTCGCGGCCGACTGCGACACGAAGTTTTGCTCGGCCCCTCGCGAGAACGAGCGGAGCCGGACCACGTCGCAGTAGAGGCGGAGCGTCTCCAGATGCACGCGGGGATTTTACTATAAGACTAGCTGATACCCACCATCTAACTTTTTGGGATGACTAATAGTGGGAGCACGCGTACTATCGTGCAACTGTTCACAAAGGGGTGCAGGATGAGGGGAGTAGAGCGCCGCACGCCTCCGGCAACGGTGCCCGGCCAGCCGCCCGCCCAGGGCTTGTACGATCCGCGTGACGAGCACGACGCCTGTGGCGTCGGATTCGTCGTCAACATCAAGGGCAAGAAGTCGCACACGATCGTCCGCCAGGCGCTCGGGGTCCTCATCAACCTGCTCCACCGGGGCGCGTGCGGGTGCGAGCCGAATACGGGCGACGGCGCCGGCATCCTGCTCCAGACCCCGGACAAGTTCCTTCGCCGGGAGTGCGACCGGCTCGGGATCCCCCTGCCCCAACCCAAGGAATACGGCTGCGGCCTCGTGTTCCTCCCGCGCGATCCGGAGCCGCGCGACAAGGTACGGGCGCTGCTGCACTCGATCGTCGAGGAGGAAGGGCAGCGGCTCTGCGGCTGGCGCGACGTTCCGACCGACGACCGGCTGCTCGGCGCCACGGCGCGCTCGGTCGAGCCCTGCATCACGCAGGTGTTCATCGGCCGCGGCGCGGGAGTCCGCGACCACGCCGGCTTCGAGCGCAAACTCTACGTGATCCGCAAGCTCTTCGAGAAGGCCGTGGCGGCGCTCGACATCCCGGAGAACAAGTTCGCCTACATCCCGAGCCTCAGCTCGAACACGCTCATCTACAAGGGGATGCTCAGCGCGGACCAGATCGTGACGATGTACCCGGACCTCGCCGACCCGGACGTCGAGTCGGCGCTCGCGCTCGTGCACCAGCGATTCAGCACCAACACGTTCCCCTCCTGGCCGCTCGCGCACCCCTACCGCTACATCGCCCACAACGGCGAGATCAACACGCTCCGCGGCAACATCAACTGGATGCGCGCCCGCGAGGCGCTCTGCCGCTCGGACCTCCTCGGCAACGACCTCAGGAAGGTGCTGCCCGTGACCCGCGAGGGGCTGTCGGACTCGGCCACGTTCGACAACGTCCTCGAGTTCCTGGTGATGAACGGCCGGTCGCTGCCGCACGCGATTCTCATGATGATTCCGGAGCCGTGGCAGAACCACGAGGCGATGAGCCCCGAGCGGCGGGCGTTCTACGAGTACCACGCCTCGCTGATGGAGCCGTGGGACGGCCCCGCGTCGATCGCCTTCACCGACGGCACCGTGATCGGCGCCGTGCTGGACAGGAACGGGCTCCGCCCGTCGCGCTACTACGTCACCAAGGACGACCTGGTCATCATGGCCTCCGAGGTCGGCGTCCTCGACGTGCCGCCGGAGAGCATCCTCGTCAAGGAGCGGCTGCACCCCGGGCGCATCTTCCTCGTGGACACCGGGAAGGGACGGATCGTCGACGACGAGGAGATCAAGGGAGAGCTCGCGGGGGAGTTGCCCTATGGAACCTGGCTGCGGGAGAACTCGGTGAGTCTGGACGAGCTGCCCGAGCACCCGGCTCCCGCGCCGGACCACGAGACGGTGCTCCAGCGTCAGATCGCCTTCGGCTACACCCACGAGGACCTCCGCATTCTCCTCTTGCCGATGGCCAAGAACGGCGAGGAGCCGGTGGGCTCGATGGGGACCGACACCGCGCTGGCGGTCCTGTCGGACCGACCCCGGCCGCTCTACGACTACTTCAAGCAGCTCTTCGCCCAGGTCACGAACCCGCCGCTCGACCAGATCCGCGAGGAGCTGGTCACCGCA
>Ga0209239_1002589_pt1 | contig 10754 bp, 10 predicted proteins | sample GraSoi013_2_20cm_FD_185824 | JGI IMG/M metagenome (GOLD analysis project Ga0209239, IMG submission 185824) | Grasslands soil microbial communities from the Angelo Coastal Reserve, California, USA - Sample 10_02_2013_2_20cm (SPAdes) (version 2) | ecosystem: Environmental > Terrestrial > Soil >...
TTGCTTACGCAATTCGCTAGCGCCGAAGCCTGGTCCCGAAGCAATCTCGTGAGTAATCTGCGGCGGTGGTGCCACGATGGTTGGTACCGGCAGCGTAAGCTGCGGATTCAAATTCGAGACTTGCTCAGGAGCCGAGACCGGGGGTGGAATGACCTCTGCAGCGTGTGAACCTGGCAGCCGCAGCGAAGCCAGGTCGCGTTGAGCCGCGGGCGCAGGCGGAATTACCGCAGCGTCAAGCGTAGGTGTGCTCTGAATCTTGTCACGATCAATCTGCGGCGGCGGGGCCACGGCGGCCGCAGACATCGCCGGAAGCCGGGCAGAAGATTTCAAGCCTTCTGCAGGCGCCGGACCAGGAATCGTCTTGAAGGCCAACAAATTGGCCACGGCTGAATCGGAACGCGGCAAATTCAACTTCGGCGCGTCCACGACTTTTTCTCGAAGCGAATTTCCACGTGCAACGCGGATAGTTTGGGTGCGATGATGGGCTTCCTGTCCGCCGGCACGTCCGGAGCGTCCGGATTGTGCGCCGCCAGCGTCTTCGGCCCGCGGCAGTTCTTCCCCCGAAAAATAAATAATGTCGTACTTGGGGAGCGGCGGAGGTGTGTAGGGACGCATCCTCGCCAGCTTCGCGGGCACGACGATCACAGCGATCAGAAGTGCGGCTTCCAGTACCCAAGAGACCATCATGCCCCGATAAGGGAATAATCCGCTACGCGCCTCCCCTGCCAGGCGTTCTCCCGACCTCCCCATTGCGGGCCGGATCGCGGTGACGAATTCCTGCCACGGCGATGACCATTCCACTAGAAGTTTGGGTGCGTCGTTCACTCTGTGCTTGCCTCCCGGGCCTGTCCCAAAACGATCTCGATCTCATCTCCAATCGAAGTTCCCGTGGAGTGCAAAATATTGCGGGGTAACTCGATTACCGAGGCTGCTTGCATGCGTACCGCAGCAACTCGCCAGGGCTTCAAATCCTGTTCCAGATGAACCACGGTCTTTTCCTCATCCAGATAGAGCACATCGATCGGAAAGCGCATGGCGAAGGTATGAACTCCGCGAGACGGAACAATCCACAAGCCTCGTCCCGCATGGAAACTTCGGGCTTCGGTGCACATCAGGCCGCGAAGACGTGACCAATGGGTTGCGGCGATCGACAACTGGGTGGCGAGATAAGCCTGGCGCGTCCGATTGAAAGCATATCCTGTGGAGTCCGGTTCCGGCATCACAACCCCCTGGTTCGGCCCTGGAACATCTGATTCTGTAGCAATTGACTCACCGTCCCATCTCTGGCAGCAGGGTTCTAATTAACTGGATTACCGCCGGACCTAATGTGACAAAGATGATAGACGGTAGAACGAAAACCACCAAGGGGATAACCATCTTAATCGTGGTCTTCGCGGCCTGCTCTTCTGCTCTTTGCCGGCGTTCCGTCCGCAGCGAATCCGAATGCACTCTCAACGCCTTGGCAACGCTGGTCCCGAAGCGGTCAGTTTGCACCAGAGTGCCCACCAGAGCGCGGACATCGTCTACGCCGGTCCGCTCCGTCAGATTGCGCAGCGCCTCGACTCTTGGTTTGCCGGCCCGCATCTCCAGGTTCACCAAATGAAACTCATCACTCAAATCGGGGTGAGCATGATGTAGATCGGCGCCTACCCGCATCATCGCCTGGTCTAATGCCAACCCGGCTTCGACGCAGATGACGGTCAGGTCCAGTGCATCTGGTAGTGCGAGAGTAATGCGCCGCTGCCGATCCCGGATCATGCGCTTCAACACGAATCTTGGCAGGAAGAAGCAAAAGGCGGTAACGCTCACCATCAGAAGCACAGAATCAAAGCCGGCAGCCGCAATCACCGCAACCAATCCGATGAGTGCCAGCAGCACGCGGCTGCCGACATACATAGTGAGGTGGCGCGGCTCGCGATAACCGGCCTGGATAAGCCATGCTCGAGTTCTGGAGACTTCCGAGGGCGACAATGGCAGAGCCCGGCTTAAAGGATCGAGCGCCTGTTCCAACCGCTCTTTGAATGCCGGTTTCTCCTGCGGCTCAGCTTTCTGCCATCCCAGCGCGCGCAAACGCGAGCCCAACACGGAAGACGGAGCATAGGCGGCCGCCCCGAAAGAAAACACTGCCAGGGCGATGGTGAAGAACAATACGATTGCCAGCAGCAATGCCATGTCTTAGACCTGAATCCGAATGATTCTTCGGATGATGAAATATCCCACGGTTTGAAGCGTCAGGCCTGCGACGATCAGGGTATGGCCGATGGGATCTGCAAATAGCGGCCGAATGAAGGTCGGATTCATAATCAACATCGTGACGACGATAATTGGCGGCAATCCCATCAACAGCATCATGGTTAGGCGGCCTTGCGCTGTATACACGCGTACTTGACGCATGATCTTGAAACGTTCCCGGATGAGATAAGACAAGTTATCCAGAATCTCGGCCAGGTTGCCGCCGGTTTCCCGCTGCAACATGACAGCGGTGACGAAGAACTTCACGTCCACCAGAGGCATGCGCTCAGTAAGGTTCAGCAATGCATCGCGAACCGGCAGTCCGAATTTTTGCTCCTCAAACAGCTTGCGAAATTCGGAAGCGATGGGTTCTGAAATCTCATTCGAGATCAGTTCAAGAGCCGTAGTGAAGGCGTGCCCGGCGCGCACCGCCCGTGCCAGCGTATCGATGGCTTCGGGGAACAATTCCTCAAATTTCTGAAATCGCCGGGCGCGCCGGAAGGACGCATATGAATACGGCAGCACGGCGCCAACAATCATTCCCAACCAGGCAAACTGCGGAAATGGACTTAGGATCAATACAAGTAGAGCCAGCCCCACACCGCTGAGCACACACAGCATCAGAATAGTGCCTGCGCGGGTCTTCAGGTCCGCCTGGGAGAGGAGCGTCTGGAGATTGGTAATTCTGGCGGATCGGCGCAACAGGCTGTCGAGCGCCGGGATCTCACTCAACATTTCGTCGCGCAGCAACGCCAGTTCTTCGCTGGGTTGGCGTTCGGCGGCCTTCTCCACACTGGCCAAACGTTCACGCAGCAGGCGGGCGCGAGCGCTGCGCCGGTCAAGCAGGGAACCAATGACGAAGGTGGCGAGCGAAACAACCACGAATACGGCTATGGCGATCAGGGTCAACATACAGGGTGAAGCGAAAGCTCGTTTCTGCTTAAATTTCCATCCGAGATTCAAATAACGCAGGACGCAGGCGGCAGCCGGCGGTCGCCAGGCGATCGGCGAACTTGGGCCTGATTCCGGTGGCATGGAAAGTTCCACGCACTTTGCCGCTCTCATCAACTCCTATCCGTTCGAATACGAAAATATCCTGCATGGAAATGACTTCGCCTTCCACGCCCGTGACTTCACAGATCGCGATCACCTTTCGTGAGCCATCGGAAAGGCGCGCGATTTGTACCACGGTGTGAATGGCCGAAGCGATCTGGTGCCGGACCGCCCGCTCCGGAATATTTAAGTTGGCCATGGAGAACATGCTCTCGATACGCGCCAGCGCGTCGCGTTGCGAGTTGGCGTGGACTGTGGTCAAGGAGCCTTCGTGACCCGTGTTCATCGCTTGCAACATGTCAAATGCTTCTTCGCCGCGGACCTCGCCCACCACAATGCGGTCGGGACGCATACGCAGACTGTTGATCACCAGTTGGCGTTGCCTTACTGCGCCCTTACCTTCGATGTTGGGCGGTCGCGTCTCCAGCCTGACTACGTGCTCCTGTTTCAATTGCAGTTCGGCAGCATCCTCGATGGTCACGATGCGCTCATTATTCGGAATGTAACCGGAGAGGACGTTCAGCAGTGTGGTCTTACCGGCGCCAGTTCCACCCGAGATCAGAATATTCAGCCGGCCCTTTACCATGGTCGAGAGCAGCTCCAGCATGGGTTCGGTGAGAGTCTTGTTCTCGATCATGTTGCGCGCCGTAACCGGATCCCGGCCGAAGCGCCGGATAGAGAGACATGGACCATCAATGGCCAGCGGAGGAATGATGGCGTTCACACGCGAGCCGTCCGCCAAACGCGCATCCACCATGGGAGACGATTCATCCACCCGCCGTCCCACGCGCGAGACGATGCGGTCGATGATCTGCATGAGGTGCTGGTCATCCTTGAAACTGAGGCCAGTGGTCTCCAGTTTGCCGCCGCGTTCCACATACACACGGTTGTAACGGTTTACCAGAATGTCAGTGATGCTGGGGTCCTTGAGCAACGGCTCCAGCGGACCCAGTCCAAAGATTTCATCCAGAATCTCGCGGGCCAACCGCTCGCGCTCGGCGAAGCTGAGCGGCACAGCTTCGCTGTTCACAGTGTTGCGAATCAGTACCAATACTTCTTCGCGAGCGGCATCGCCCGGCGTCCGGCCCAGCTTCTCCAGATCCAGACGATCGAGAATCTTGCGATGGAGATCGGCTTTTACCTGCTGATATTCGCTTCTTTCGAAGGTTTGCAAATTTGCCATGATTATGTCTGACTAAAATTAAACCGTCTTAAACAACGACCACGCCGTGCGCTTCACATCCGCATCATTTTCAGTGAGGCGAGCCGCAAGACCGGTAAAGGAACGCGCAATGTCGGTATGATTTTGCTGCATCAGCGGAATTCCGCGATCGATGGCTGTGGAGACCGCGAAATATTGATTAGGTATCTTCCACAGCAGCTTCACCCCGGCCGCAGCTTCAGCGTCGGCTTCACTGAACCCCGGAATCTTACGAAAACGATTGAGTACGAGTTGCACGCGCTCGCGGCCGCCAGTTTCTCCTAAATACTGCTGCACTCGGGCCGCGCTCCACAGCGACGCAACATCGGCATGAGTCACCAGCAACACGGTTTCGGAAAGATTCGACACCAGCCGAGTAGTCCCGTCCATGCGCGAAGACGCATCCACAACGACATAACGGAAGTGACTCATCAGCATGTCGAACAGCCGGGCAAATTCCGCGGTTGAAGGTTCCAAACCCACCGGGGTATTTGCTCCGGCCAGCAATTGCAGGCCGCCGCTGTGCCGGGTCATAAAACTTTCCAGCAGCGAACTGTCGAGACGGTGAAGATTACGGATGGCGTCGGCTACGCTGAACAGCGGCTTGAGATTCATGTGCAGCGCGGCGTGACCGAGTTGCGCGATGTCCACCAGCGCGACATTGCCATGGGCGGACTGCAAGGCCAGGGCGAGGTTAACGGCGATGGTGGTGGCGCCGCTGCCTCCCTTGGCGTTCACGATTGTAAAAACTTTGCCGCGCGCTCCCTCCCGATGTACTTTTCGCTGCGCAGTCGCCAGTCGGACAAAAGCTTCCAGAAGATCGGTGGTAGTAGTAGGCCGTTCAATAAACTCGCGCGCTCCCGACCGCATAGCGTTCACAATCACCTGGGCCTGAGACATACTGCCAATGGCAAACAATGCAGAGTCGGGCAGTTCCTGATGAAGTAGTTCGATCGCCCGAAGAGCGAGTGCCCCGGTGTCAGCAGGAATGTCCACCAGAATCACCTCGGGGTTTGCCGTCTGAATCCTGCGCACGACTGGATCGGTAGCGGCGACCGGATAGCTGGGACAAGTGTGCACCGCCCGCGCTACGCTGGTGCCGTCCACGAGAACCTGCAGCACGGCACGCTGTTCGCTGTCTGACGCGACGATCACCACAGAAAGTTCGGGCATTGATCCTGCTTGGGCCCCTACCGATTTCTTACTTCACCGACTTGCCGGAGTTGCTCTCTTTTTCACAACTCCTGTCTTCTATTTGCCGCTGCCCGAGGGCTTTGTTCCATCGAATTTGTTCTTATCCAAAAACGGTTTCGGATTCGCGGGTGTCGCCGGCGGCTGACTGCTCGGCGAGACGCGGCGCACAGTGCACAGAACCATGAGCTCGGCGTTGCTCTTTTGCGTGCTCCTGCTCTTGAAAAAATTGCCCAGGATTGGAATGTCACCCAGTCCCGGAATCTTGTTGTAGATGTTGGTGACACGATTGTCCATCAAACCGGCAATCACGAAGCTCTGGCCATCCTGCAACTCGAATTCAGTGTCCGCCCTGCGAGTGCTGAGCGCGGGCACATTGAAGCCGGAAATGGTAAGCCCATTGGCGAAATCCAGGGTGCTGACTTCGGGAACCACCTTCAAGTGTATGTTGCCGCTCGGCATGATAACTGGAGTGAATTTCAGGCGGACTCCGAATTCCCTGAATTGAATGGTTATCGCGTTGACACCGTTGCCAGGTTGCACAACGGGGAAGGGAAATTCACCTCCTGCCAGAAAGCTTGCTTCTTTGCCATTGACCGCGATCAGGTTGGGTTCAGCCAGGATCTGCAGCAGATTCTTCTGTTGCAGTGCTTTAATGACCGCGCCGATGTTGACGTCCGTGCGAGTCACAAAAACATTGAGAAAGTCGCTGATATTTACCGTGGACGGCGATACCGTCGTGGTGGTGACGCCCCCGGTTGTACTTGTGGTCGGTGTCGGGCGAGTGGTTGTAATGCTCCCAAATTGCCCTGTCTGGGTTTGTGCAATAGTGTTCCCCAGTCCTGGGGCAAAGAGATTGATCCCAAGCTGAGTCGTCGCCGTGCGATCCACTTCCGCGAACTTCACTTCAAGTAGAACTTCCTGGGCGCCCACGGGACCGAAAGTCAGCACGTTCACCACGTTTTTGGAGTAGGCATCAGCGATCATGCCGGCGCGTTTGGCTACGTCTTCAGTGGAGACGTGGCCAGAGAGCACGATCGCCGAGCGGGAAGGCGTGACCGCGATTTGCTCATCCGGGAAAACGCGTTTTTCTTCTTCGGCGGCAGCGCTGACGTCCACATCCACACGCAGATCGAAGCTGCGCGAACGTTCCAGTTCATCCCAGATCAACAAGGAGACCTCGCCCGGAGTGCGGCCGTGTACCAGGATCTGGGTCGGAGCTACCACCAGCGGATCCGCGATTGTGGCGTCGGTTACGGAAACCCGTTTGATCCTTTCCGTGGTGTTGATCAGCAGCGACTTCCCTACCATCACCCGCAATGGCGCGGCACTTTGATTCTCAGGCTGTGCCGCCTGAGATGCGGTCATAGGAGACTGAGCAGCTGGTTGTTCCGCACCGGGTTGCACGTTGGGAGTTAAGCTCGAAGGTGGTTGTTCCTGGGATCCGGCAACTACCGCCGAGCCCAGCAGCCAGACCGCCAAAGTCTTCAGCGCCAGGGTACAAACTTTCATTTCTCCAGCCTCCCGGTTACGGGAGCAAATCAACATATTCTCGGACCTCGGAAGTTTCAATGGGGGCTCAGAACTTGGTCACGTCCATTTTGTTGCCGCGAATCACCTCGACCGTATAAAAAGCAGGCGCAGGAGGTATTTCCACCGTCTTGCGTTTAGGGCGTTCACGGACAACAGGCGTGGGAGCAGAAATGTTCTTATACAAGCTGTTGCTTTTCACCGTCGCCAAATCTTGCTGCTTGGTGTCCAGGGGATTGCGCAGCGCTAACTGAATGCGTCCTTGGGTACTGGCGAGGGTCAGCTTCTGTGCGTCATCGGGCGAAACCAGCAGTGTGATGACCGGAGTCATCTGTGGATCGCCGGCCGAATTGCGTTCCAGCCGCTGGCCGGTGGCAATCACGGCGACGTTCTCGAGCACTGTAGTTGTCTGTTGCTCGGTTGCGCCCGACGGATTTCCTGTCAGCAAAACGTCTACTCGGGTGCCCGGCAAAACGAAACCAGCTACCGAAACGACTTCGTTAACCCGCACTGAGACTGCGCGCATTCCAGGCGGAATTAGCGACGGCAGACCGTAACCGGCATTCTCACCGGCCAGTTTCAGGGGCAGGACAAATTCTCCCTTGGCAATCGGCAGCACCACTCCGCGGCCTACGACAGAAGATTTCTGATGAAAGCAGCTCGGGGGCAGATCGCCGGAGGGGAAACGAACCACCTTGACATCTTTGTCCTCGATCTTGGCCCCAACCTGAATGTCGCCAGTTGCGATTACTACATCCACACCAGGCGCATTGTTGGACCCTGTCCTCGACTGCAGGTTGCGGTAAACGGCGAAGCTGGCAAAGGCGCCCAGTGCCAGGGCGACGACTCCAATTAACAAAAGCCTGCTGCGATTCATTAGCTACTCCTCAGAAATCTAGTTCAGTGCCTTGGGCGCAAAAAGGACCGCCAGCCGCTGCAATATGGCCGGTGGGCGAGCCCTCGATCTCAGGTTAGGGCGCAGCCGCGCGTGACGCGTCACACGGCAAACCGATCCCAGCTTCGCTCCGGTTTCGCTACTGAATCGAACTAGCGACGGAAGAGAATACGTTGTTGGCGTTGGATCCGATAAGCCGGATCGTGCCCACCACAATCACTAGGATCACTGCCAGCATTACGGCGTATTCCGCGATATCCTGTCCTTCGTCTTCCCACCACAGCCTATAAAGAATCTGTTTCACTCTAAATTCTTCTCCTGGAAAATCAGGCAATAGATAGTCCTACCCGATCTTGTGCAATTTTGTGCGCATCGGCGACCTCGTACCGCAATTTCTTCTGTTTGCTGAATCAATGGCTTGCGAAAGGGAAAGGAGACGGTCTCAAGTCCCTCGCCCATAATACCCGACGCGTCCCCGGTCGAGGGACAAATTCTTGCACATTGTATCCCGGATGCCGCCCCGATGCTTTGGCGGGCGCGGTGAGGATTCGGTCCAGAAGGATGCTACCGTTTTCAGAGGACCTCGGCAAAGAAATATCTGCCGCATTATACCCGGGAAACGCAGCAAAGCATTGGCTTTCACTAGAAACTACTTATTGAACCGCGCTGGCAACGGAGGAAAATACGTTGCCTGCACTGGAGCCGATAAGTCGAATCGTACCTACAGCAATGGCTAGGATCACGGCCAGCATGATGGCATACTCCGCGATGTCTTGTCCGGCTTCGCCCCGCCACAGTTTGTGCACTGCTCCCATTGTCTTCATCCTCGTAACAGCAAAGAAATTACACAGGGGGAGAGATGCACAACAGACCAGCCGTTCCACTTCGTTGCCTTGGCCGGCCTTGAATATGCCCGGCTATGATATCTCAGGAGCTCAACCGAAGCGAGATATATATTGCAGAGTGCTAGCTCCGCCAAGAGGTTAGCTGCTGCCCTGGCTAGCGCTCTTGAGTCAATATGACGGCTTGAGAGTCGGCATAAATTTGCTTCCAGCCCGCCTGGGACCGTAGCGCAGTTATCAGAGGTGCATCGGGAGGTAGGATTACGGTACGGATTTGCCAGTGCTGGATCGGACCCCTCCAGCCATCCGTGAGGTGGTAAGTGGCATAGAAATCATCCATAAAGGAACCGCCGTACAGGTCGGTGCGCCCGTCAATAAAAACGCGGTATTCGGGATACAGTTCGCCGATGAAATAGCCACCCCAGTTGTAGTTGTTCAATACTGGCCCGGGTGGTCGCTGCCTCGCTAGAAAGGAAACCGCTGCTGCAGGAAAGTGCTCGGCTTCGGTTTCTGATTGACGGCTTATCACGGTTCGAACCTGTGCGATGGTGAAGACGACAAAGGTCGTCAATATAGTTGCATTCACTAGCATTCGGCGTGACCACAAAGAACTTGACCGCGACCCGACCCATGAGGCGGCGCCACGTTGTTCCAGCCAGGATTGTATCGATCCGCTAAGGATGGGTACGGCGACGAGTACATAAATCGGTATATGGCGCACCGAGCGCAAGGCCAACCACATGGTCGCTAGCAGCAAAAGAAGGTCTCGGGCGCGCACGCGTCGCGAGGAAAGTCCCAGGGCGAGAAAAGTAGCCAGGAGCATGCAGAGAAAAGGCAATTCTTTGGCTTGATGAAAATTCGGCGAAAACCATTCGTCGACATAATTCTGTATGGCGCTGGAACGGATGGTTTCCAGTGGATACCAATACATAGGCATCCCATTCGGATTCAGAGGCACCACCGCCAGGCATGCGACCAGAGCCAACACCAACCTGCGGAGATGCGGAGCAGACTGCGTCCAGCCCCCGAAACCAAACACTACTTCCAGCACCTCACCGGCTAGAAACAGGATCATCAGGCCGATTCCAACAAAGTATCCTCCGTGTGAATTCACCCAGAGTAGTGTCAGCGGCGGCACCGTCCACCACAGCAGCCGCGGATGTTTGTCTGAACGCTCTAGTATGAAGAGAAAGATGCTGGCCAATAGCAGCGAGAACATTTGTGGGCGTACTCCCCAAATAGGAGCCGAAGCTGCAGCGCCCCATATCGTGAATATCCCGGCAACATAAGGCTGACCCGGACTTCGCAAGTAAACCAGCAGAGAACTAACGGCGATGATTACCGAGAACCCGACAATCAATCCTCCCCAACCCGCCAGACGATACACACCGTACATCGCAACCTCGGATAGCCACTCGTGGTTAATCCATGGTTGGCCCGCACGAGTAAAGGAGTAAGGGTCCGCGTGAAACACCTGATGATTCTGAATGATCAGTTGACCGGTGCGTAGATGCCACCACACATCGGGGTCGGCTACACCCCGGGCCGCCATGGCGAAGAGGCCAAGCACCAGAACGGCAACAAAAATCCGGCGCGTTTCGAGGAGAGAATTCACCTGCGCTGGATAATACCCCAGCCGGAACACAAGGTAGAATCGGCTGGCCTAAAGATTGATTCATGAAGCCGGAGAAATATAAAAAGCTTTTGCTGCTTTTTTTGGCGGGAATGCTTTCCCTGCATATCGTCGTAGCCTGGCGTTCGCGGGATTTAGTTCGCAAGGGCTACCCCGACTTCACGGCTCTCTATTCGG
>Ga0209239_1002590_pt1 | contig 10754 bp, 8 predicted proteins | sample GraSoi013_2_20cm_FD_185824 | JGI IMG/M metagenome (GOLD analysis project Ga0209239, IMG submission 185824) | Grasslands soil microbial communities from the Angelo Coastal Reserve, California, USA - Sample 10_02_2013_2_20cm (SPAdes) (version 2) | ecosystem: Environmental > Terrestrial > Soil >...
CGCCACCGCCCGCCACCGTCATCGCCGAGCCCGCCGCCCATTGCAGCAGCCCGAAAGAGCAGACGCTGCCCGCCGCCCACAGGGCGAGCAGGGCGATGAGCGAGAGCGGCCCATAGAAGGAAAGAAACGCGTCCCGGCGCCGGCCCGTGAGCAGCCCGGCCGCGGCGCGCCACGGCGCCCAGGTGTACCGGTAGAACATCTTGGTGAGGCGGATCCGCCCGCTCACCCGCCGCGGCAGGATGATGGTCTCGAACGCGTCCCACAGGACTACGGCCAGCAACACCACGCCCCCCACACCGCCGATCCAGCGCATGTCCGCCGCTCCAGGCCCGGAGACGCTTGACGAAACAGTCTCACTGACCCCGGGCGCAAGCCCGGGGGAAGCGCTGGCGAGCCCTCTGCGGCGCCCGTAAACTTGCTCGGTGAGCTTCGACCGGGTGAGGCGCAGGTGCGGTGCCGCGCTCACCGCCCTGGTGGGCGTGTGCGTCGCCACGGGTGCGTCGGCGAGCCAGACACCGGCCGACTCGACGCCGCCACGGGCTCCGGACCGCCTGTTCGAAGCGACCGAGCCGCTCGACCTCACCCTCAAGGCCGACTTCGGCGCCATCAACAAGAATCGCGGCAACGAAAAGCGGGACCAACCCGGTGTGCTCTCCTATGTCACCGCGGCCGGCGACACCGTAGCCCTCGATGTACAGCTGCACACCCGCGGGCACTTCCGGCTGGCCCGGTGCCAGTATCCGCCGCTCAAGGTCGTCTTCAACCGCGAGCAGACCCCGCACACGACCTTCGCGCACCAGGGGAGCCTCAAGCTCACCGTGCAGTGTCGCGGCGGTCAGGGGTACGCGAACTACCTGCTGGAAGAGTACCTCATCTATCGCGCCTACAACCTGCTCACCGATCGCAGCTTCCGGGTGCGTTTGGCACGGGTCAGCTACGTGGACGTGAACGGCAAGCACGCACCCGAGATGCGGCGTGCGTTCTTCGTCGAGGACGACGACCGCATGGCGCAGCGCAACGCGACGCACGTAATCGACCAGAAGGGACTGTCTCAGGGCGACGTTGACGTCGAGCAGATGGGCGTGGCCGTCGTGTTCCAGTACATGATCGGCAACACCGACTGGGCGGTGTCGGCGCTGCACAACATCGTGCTCACCGAGGACTCGACCGGCGTAGTCTACCCGGTACCGTACGATTTCGACTGGTCCGGCGTCATCTCGACGCCGTACGCCCAGCCCGATCCGCGGCTCAACCTCCCCAACGTGCGCCAGCGCGCGTTTCGCGGCATGTGCCGGTCGCCGCAGGATCTCGCCACGCTGTTCGCGCGGTTCAATGCCCGGAAGGACACGATCTACGCGCTGTATCGCGGGATGGCCGCAGAGGGGCTCGAGGCCAAACGGATCTCGCAGGCGCTCGATTATTACGACGAGTTCTTCAAGACCATCAACGACCCGGGTCGCACGCGTCGCGAGTTCATCCTGGCGTGCCCGCGGAGCTGAGCGCCGTGCCCTCCGTGACCGAGCTGCGCTGGGACGTGCCGAGCGCCGCGCGCCTGGCCGAACTGGTCGCCGCGCCTTTGCCGCTCGGCCTCGCCGCGGCGGCACGGCCGCGGCGCACCTTTCACCGCGACCTGTATTTCGACACGCCGGCCGGCGACCTGCGCCGGCGCGGCATCACCTGCAGCATGCGCTTCGACGCAGACGATCGGCGTGCGCTCGCCCTGGAGATGGACATGGGCGCGATCCGCTACCTCACCCCGGTCGTCGAGCTCGAGCCGCGGGAGGCGTTCCGCGGCGACGCGGAGCCGGCGCGCCGGCTGCGGGGGCTCGTCGATCCGGACCGGCTGGTGCTCGTCTGCGAGCTCGAGGTCGAGCGTGAGCTGCGCGGCACCCGCCTCCCGGTCGTGCCGCTGCCCCAATGCGAGCTCGCGTACGACACGGTGACGGTGCGCGGGACCGACCCGTCGCCGGTGTTCCACGAGCTGGTGATCACCCGGCGCCCCTGGTGCCTGATCCCGGCGGGGCGCCTGGCCCGCTCCATCGAGCGCCGCTACGGCCTCGCCCGCGCCGCGCTCGACCGGGTGGAGCGCGCCCGAACGCTGCGCCTCGCGCTCGAGACGGCGCACGGCCCCACGCAGGACGCTCGGCAGATCGCCGTACTGGCGGTAGCGCACGGGCGGCTGGCGCTGTGGCGCAGCGGGGCCGCCCTCGAGCTGCCGCTCGAGCCGGGTGGCGGCGAGGAAACGTGCCGCCGGGCGATGCGTCGCCTGTTCGGCAGCGTCGAAGGCGAGACCCGTCTGATCGGCGTGGTGCGCGCGGCGGACCGGCGCCCCGCGGTCGAAGTCTGGCTGGTGCGGCGCCTGCGCCGTAACCTCACCGCGGCCCCGCCCGGCGGGCTGCAATGGTTCACGCCGGCGGACGTGATCGCGCGCGTAGGCTCGCCTGTGTTGCGGGATCCGACGACGCTCTCGGCGCTGGCGGTCGCGGCGCGCTCGGAGCTCGTGCCGGAGTGGTCCGCCGCGCCACTCGCGCCAGTGCAGCCGACGGCACCCACCGGAGGCACGACCGACGAGTCCAGCCGGCTCACACTGAGCGAGCTGCGGGTGCCGGCGCTGCCGCGCCGGGCCCTCGACGCCGCGCGCCAAGCGCCCGACCAGTTCGTCAATGCGCTGCTCTCCACGCTCGAGTTCAACGTCCGGGTGCTCGAGCTGGCCGAAGATCCCCGCGTTCCGCTGCTCGCACGGCTGCGCTTCCTGGCGATCTTCAGCACGAACCTGGATCAGTTTTTTATGGTCGACCTCGGCGCGCTGCAGCACCAGGTGGCGGCGGGCGTCGTGGAGCGTTCACCCGACGGCCTGACACCGGCCGAGCAGCTCGACGCGATCGCGATCCGGCTGCATCCGCTCATCGCGCGGCAGTATCGCTCGTTTCGCGAGCTGTTGCGCGGCCCGCTCGCCGCCCAGGGAATCCGTGTCCGCGATTGGGCGGAGCTCGACCTGAGCCAGCGCACCGATCTCGCGCGCCGCTTCGCGGACGACGTGGCGCCGCTGCTCACGCCCAAGGCGCTCACCCGCGCCCCCGGCCATGCCTTCCCGCACCTGGCCGACCGGCGGGTGAACCTGGCGGTCATGCTGCGGGACGGGCCGGACGGCCCGCCCCACTTCGCGACCGTGGAGCTGCCCCCCTCCCTCCCCCGGTTCCTGCCCGTGAGCGGGGAGAGTGGCGGCGTGGTCGCGCTCGAGACCCTGGTACGCGTTCACCTCGACACGCTGTTCGCGAGGCGGGAGATCCTGGAGGCGCACGCGTTTCGCGTGACGCGCAGCGGCGACATTCAACTGGACGAGCTCGGAGCGGCGAGCTTCGTGCAGGCGGTCGCCGAGGAAGTGCGGCGGCGGCCGTGGGGTCCGGTCGTGCGCCTCGAGGTCGAGCGAGCGATGCCGCCGCCGCTGCGCGAGCTGCTGCAGCGCGAGCTGCGCTTCGAGGAGAGCGAGCTCGCGAGCGCGCTCGGGCCCTCGGACGTCTACGCGGCCGATGGGCCGGTGCATCTCGGCGCCGTCACCGAGCTGGCCGGCGCCCACCCCCGCCCGGAGCTCGATTATCCTCCGCTCGCCGCGCGCGATCCCTTTCCGGCCAATCGCGGCGTATTCGACGCGCTCGACTCGGGCGACGTCCTGGTGCACCATCCCTACGACGGTTTCGCCGAGAGCTTCGAGCGCTTCATCGCCGAGGCGGCGGACGATCCCGCCGTCGCCGCGATCAAGCTCACGCTGTATCGGCCCGGCGGGCCGTCGGCGCTGGCGGACGCACTGCGGCGCGCGGCCGCTCGCGGCAAGGACGTATCCGTGTTCGTCGAGCTGAAAGCGCGATTCGACGAGGAGCTGAACATCGGCTGGGCGCAGAGCCTCGAGGCGGCGGGCATCCACGTGATCACCGGCGTCGCGACCCTCAAGACCCACGCCAAGATCGCCCTCGTCATCCGGCGGACGGGCGATCGCACGCGGCGCTATGCCCACGTCGGGAGCGGCAACTACAACCCCGACACCGCCAGGCTGTACACCGATCTCGGGCTGTTCACCGCGGATGAGGAGATCACCGCCGATCTACACGGGCTCTTCAACGAGCTCACCGGCTCCTCGCGCGCTCCGCGGGCGGCGTTCCGGCGGCTGCTCGTCGCACCCACCAACATGCTCGACCGGTTCCTCGCCCTCATTGCGCGCGAGGCGGAGCACGCGCGCGCCGGCCGCGGCGGGCGCATCCGCGCCAAGCTCAACGGCCTCGCCGACTGCAGCGTGATCGGCGCGCTGTACCGCGCCTCGCAAGCCGGCGTGGACGTGCGTCTGGTGGTGCGGGGAGCGTGCATGCTGCGCCCGGGCGTGCCGGGGCTATCCGAGCGGATCAAGGTGGTGAGCGTGCTGGGCCGCTTCCTCGAGCACGCGCGCATCTATCACTTCGGGAACGGCGGAGCCCCGGAGTACTACATCGGGTCGGCCGATTGGCGGCCCCGCAATCTGCGCCGCCGCATCGAAGTCGTCACGCCCGTGGACGCCGCCGCCGCACGGGAGCGGTTGGACGGCATTCTCGAGCGCGAGCTCGCCGACTCCGATGCCTGGAGTCTCGCCTCCGACGGCTCCTACGCCCGGGGCGCGGGCCTCACTCGTCCCTCGCGTACCGCATCTCATTCGTCGGCGTGAAGCCGAGCTTCTCGTACAGCGGACGCCCGTCCGCCGAGGCGTGCAGCACCACGCTCTCGATGCCGCTCGCCCGGCACCACCGCAGCAGCTCCCGCAAGAGCGCGGCGGCAACCCCGCGGCGCCGCCACGCCCGCTCGGTGAATACGTTCATGATCAGCCCCTGCGGTCCGCGCACCAGGCGCGGGTCCCCGGGCGCGGGGCGCGGCAACAGCTCGCGCAGCTGCAGCCCCGCCCCACCCACGATCTCGCCCCCGGCCTCGGCCAGCCAGGCGACATAGCGGCCGTCCGGGATCGCGGCGGCGAAGTACGCGCGCGCCGCTTCGACCAACGTGTCGCGCAGGTCGTCGCTCAGCTGCCCCATGTCCCGGAACATGTCGGCGCGATGGCGCGCGAGCACGCCCGCGTCCGCGGCCGTCGCCCGGCGGATCGAGAGCCCCTTCACCGCTCGCGATGCGCCTCCAACAGCTCCAGCGCTTGCCGCACCCGCGCCAACGCGGCCCCGAAATCCGTGTCGCCCGCGGCGCGCATGGGCGCGAGCACCTGGAGGGCGTTGCGGAGATGCTCGGCTGGGGATTCGGCCGCGGGAAGACGCACGGCGCGGCCGCGCCGCTCCAGCGTACTGCGCCGCTCCGCGCCGCGCCGGCGGTCCACCACGCGGCGGCGCTCGAGCGGCGCCCTCGCCACCGCCCGTCGCCGGGGCGACGAGCGTCGGTCCACGCCATGGCGGCGATCGGCGAAGAGGCGGGTGGGCGTCACGGAGCTGCTAATGTGCCTCCCGTGCGCCGCGACGGCCAGGCTCAGGACGCGCCCGGAAGGTCGATCCAGAACTTGCTCCCGCTCCCGAGCGCCGACTCCAGGCCCACGTGTCCACCCATGCGCTCGACGCCCTTGCGCACGATGGCGAGGCCGATGCCGGTGCCGGGATAATCCTCGGCGCGGTGCAGCCGCTCGAACACGCGAAATATGCGCTCGTGGTGCTCCGCGGCGATGCCGATGCCGTTGTCTTCGACCCACACGCGCACGAAATCGCCGTGCCGCTCGGCCCGGACGAGTACCTCCGGCACGCGGCCCGCAGGCACGAACTTGATCGCGTTCCCGAGCAGGTTCGCGAACACCTGGGCCAGCGTAGTCCCGTGCCCGACCGCCGCGGGGAGGGGCTCCGCGACGGTGATGTGTGCCGCGCGGCCCTTGACCTCGCCCTCCAGCTGGTCGAGCGACGTGCGCACCAGCCGCCCGAGATCGAGCGGGACGAGACGCAGCTCGGCCCGGGCGAGCCGACTGTACGCCAGCAGGTCGTCGATCAGCCGGTCCATCGTCCGGGCGGCCGTGATGACACGCTCGGCGAAGCGCCGGCCGGCCTCGTCGAGACGGTCGCCGTAGTCCTCGAGCAGCGCCAGGCTGAAGCCCTGCATCGCGCGCAACGGCGCCCGCAGATCATGCGAGATCGAATAGGCGAACGCCTCGAGCTCGGCGTTGCGATCTTCGAGCTCGGCCGTGCGCGCCTGGACCCGATCCTCGAGACCCTGCCGCGACTCGCGCACATGCGTCACCATGACGTCGAAGGCGGCCGCCAACCGGCCCAACTCGTCGTTCCCCATCGGCGCGGTCACCGGCTGGCTGTAGTCCCCGGCCGCCATCGCCTCCGCGGCGTGCGTCAGCCGTACCAGCGGCCGCGTGATGGTGCGGCTCGTCCCCCAGGCGGCGAGCAGGCCGAGCCCGAGGATGCCGGCCCCGATGACGATGAGCCGGGCGAGGAACTGACGCGCCGGCGCGATCGCGACGTCGCGCGGAAATTCGACCAGCACGACCCAGGGGGTGCGCGGCACGGGGCGCGCCCCACCGAGCACGGGCCCGACGCCGTCCCGCTCGTAGCGGAGCACGCCGGCGGCATGGGTGACGTCCACCGGGGGTGGCGGGACGCGGCGCGCCAGATCCGTCCAGACGTCGTCCGCCACATTGCCGATGAACAGATGGGCGTCCGATCCGATCAGCCGGTTCAAACGGGCGTTCTGCTCGCGGGTGTCCCCTGCCTGGCCGATGCGACGCCATTGGACCACGTATCCGCGCACGCGCGACCGAGCGACGACGGGCGCCGCGACGGCGTACCCGACGGAGTCGCCGACCGTAAAGAAGCGTCCGACGGCTCCCGAATCGGCGCCGACATCGTCCAGCAGGGCGCGGGCGGCGGCGGCGCTGCTCCACCGGTTCCCCTCGCCGACCCCGACCAGCGGATGCCGGTCCGCGCTCCACAGCTCGACGGCCGCGATCTGCTGGGCCTGCGGGCCGGCGGGGCGCAAGGCCGCCTGGGTGGTGCCGCGGCGGGACTCACCGGGCTCGAGGGCGTACGCGCGCACCGCCGGACTGTCGGCCACGGCGCGGGCCGCGGCGATGAGCTGGTCGCGAGAGGCCTTGAGGGTGAGGGCGAGCTGATCCACGACGGTACCCAGTCGCGCCGCGACCGCCGTCGCCGTGGAGCGGCGCACCGTCTGGTACGCCGCCCAGCCGTAGCTGCCGGTCACGGCGACCACCAGCCCCCCGATGAGGAGCGGTAGCTTGACCGAAATGGAAAGACCGCGCCCGGATCCGTCGACCATGGGTGCCTCCGGCCCCAAGGTAGGTGCGTGGCGCAACCGCGCCAGAGACCCGGCTAAATTCCCCCACCACCATGTCAGCCATCGTCACCGCCGAGCGGCTCAGCAAGACGTTCCGCGTCAAGGTGCGCGACCCGGGATTGAAGGGCGCGCTCGCGGCGCTGGTGCGGCCCCGCTATCGCGACGTGCATGCGGTGCGCGACGTCACGTTCCGGATCGAGCCGGGGGAGATCGTCGCCTTTCTCGGCCCCAACGGGGCTGGCAAGACCACCACGCTCAAGATGCTCACCGGGCTGCTCTACCCGACGACCGGTCGGGTCGAGGTGGCGGGCTTCGTCCCATGGACCGGGGGGCGCGACTTCAAGCGGCGCATCGCCCTGGTGCTCGGCAACCGGCAGCAGCTCGTGTGGGACCTGCCTCCGGAAGAGACGTTCCTGTTGAACCGGGCGATTTACGACATCGCCGAGCCCGCGTACCGGGAGCGGCTCGCGGAGCTCGTCGATCTGCTGGAGCTGCGCGACGTGCTCGAGAAGCCGGTGCGCCAGCTGTCGCTGGGCGAGCGCATGAAGTGCGAGCTCTGCGCCGCGCTGCTGCACCACCCGCCGCTGTTGTTCCTCGACGAGCCCACGCTGGGCCTCGACGTCACCGCCCAGGAGGCGATCCGCCGCTTTCTGTCGCAATATCGGGAGCGCCACGGCGCCACCGTGCTGCTCACGTCGCACTACATGCAGGACGTGACGGCGCTCGCGTCGCGTGTGCTCATCATCAACCGCGGGCGCCTGCTGTACGACGGTGCCCTCGATGCCCTGGTGGCGCGGATTGCGCGCATCAAGCGGATCGAGCTGGTGCTCGGAACCGGCGACGGCGTCACGGCCGAGACGCTCGCCACGTTCGGCACCGTGCGGAGCTTCCATTTTCCGAATGCCGTGCTCGAGGTGCGGCGCGAGGAGGCGGCGGCGACCAGCGCCCGGCTCCTGGCGGCGCTGCCCGTGGCCGACCTGTCGATCGAGGACCCGCCCATCGAGGACGTGATCCGCCAGGCGTTCGCGCAGGGGCTGGGAGACGACGCGTGACCGGTGCGCTCGATTGGCTGCGACGCTACGGTGCGCTGCTGCGCACCGCCTGGCTGCAGGACCTGCAGTACCGGGCGTCGATCGTGTTGTGGCTGCTCTGGGGCGTGACCGAGCCGGCCGTCGCGCTCGGGATCTGGTGGGCGATCGCGGCGGACGGCCCCGTGCAGGGGTATGCCCGCGCCGACTTCGCGCGCTATTTCTTCGCCCTGATGCTCGTGAACCAGCTCACCATCGCCTGGGACTCCTGGTACTTGGACTCCTGGATCCGCGAGGGCGAGCTGAACTTCCGCCTGGCACGCCCGATCCACCCCGCGCACGAGGCGGTGGCGGAAAACATCGCCTACAAGGCGCGTACCGCCGGCATGATCCTCGTGGTGTGGCTGATCGTCGCGGCGGCATGGCCCGCGGTGCGGCTGCCGTTCGGAGCGGGCCGGTGGGCGCTCACCGCGGCGGCGGTGCTGCTCGCCGCCGCGATGCGGTTCTTCATCAGCTTCGCGACGGGGCTGCTCGCGTTCTGGACCACACGCGCCACCGCCATCATGGAGCTGCACGCCGGGATCTCGCTGTTTCTCTCCGGGCGGCTCGCACCGCTCGCGCTGCTCCCGCCCGCCGTGGCGCGGGTGGCGGTGTTCTCGTGGTTCCCCTATATCCTGGCGTTTCCCGTGGACCTGCTCACCGGGGCCGTGCACGGCGCCGCCGTCGTGCGGGGCTTCGTGGGGCAGATCGTGTGGCTCGCGGTGTGGATTGGGGCCTATCGATTCGCCTGGACACGGGGCCTGAGGAAATACGGAGCGGTGGGAGGATGAAACTCCGCATTCTCGTCGCCCTCTTCCGCATCAACGTCGCCGAGGAGCTCCAGTACCGCGCCAACTTCGTGGCCAGCCTGCTCGGCACGCTCTTCTGGATCGTCACGGCGTTACTCACCCTGGCGGTGTTCTTTCGGCACACCACGCGCCTGGGGGACTGGGACTATTGGGAGGTCGTCGTGCTGCTGGGGGTGTTCAACACGCTCACCGGCGTGATCGAAGCCGTGCTGCGGCCGGGCATCGGTCGGCTCGCCGGAGAAGTGAAGAGCGGCGGCCTCGACCTGGTACTGGCGAAACCGGTGGACGCGCAGGGGTTCGTCTCGTTCCGCCGGCTCGACGTCTGGCGATTCAGCGATGTCGTGCTCGGCCTCGTCCTGGCGGGATACGCGATGCACCGGCTCGGCCGGATGCCGTCCGTCGCGCAGCTTGCGGCGTTCGGCCTGACCCTTGCGGCTGCTGTTGTCGTGGTATACGCGCTGTGGGTGGCGCTGATGAGCCTGGCCTTTTGGTTCGTGTCGGTGGAGAACCTCTCGGTGCTGTTCGACGCGGTGTATGAGGGCGCTCGCTATCCGGTGTCGGCCTATCCGGGCGCGCTGCGGTTCGTCTTCGTGTACCTCATCCCCATCGCCTGGACCACGACTATCCCGGCGTCCGCGCTCACGGGACGACTCGAGCCCGGGTTTGCGCTGGTCGCGGCCGCCGTGGCGGGAGTCGTGTTCGCGTTGACCCGGCTCTTGTGGCGCATCGCGCTCAAACGCTACGCGGGCGCCAGCGGGTGAGCCGCAGCCGTCAGCTCATCGCGGCGAGCGCGGCGCCGCCATCCGGCCAGCGGCTCGCCGGGTCGGCCGCGAGGCAGCGCCGCTCCAGCTCGGCGAGCCACGGGGGCACGGAGCGGACTTCCTCGAGCGGCTCCGATTCCGGCGCCGGCGGGTGCCCCGTCAACATCTCGTGCACCAGCACGCCCACGGCGAACATGTCGTCGGCCGGCGTGGCCGCCGCGGCACCGTTCTTCCCTCCGGGTGCGCGCCGCTCCGGCGCCACATAGGTGGTGGCGCACAGCGCCCCCGTCACCGCCCCGGACGCGCCGCGGGGCAGAGAGCGTTCCACCGCTCCCACGATCCCGGTGTCGGCGACCAGGGTGTGGCCTTCGGTGAGGAGGACGTTTTCGGGCTTCAGGTCGCCGTGGGCGATGTGGGCGGCGTGGGCGTGGGCCAGCGCGGTGAGCACATCGCGCAGAATCTCGACTGCCCGGCGCAACGGCAACTCGCCGTTACGGGTGAGCCAGGCGCGCAGCGTGGTACCCTCGACGAACGCGCGCGAGTGATACACGAACGCGCCGGCGCGCCCGGAGCCCCGGGGAGGCACGAGGGGTGGGGCGCTCAGGCGCTCCGCGAGCAGTAGCAGCTCGCGCTCGAGCAGCGCCGTGTCCAGCGCGAGCGACAGCTCCCCCGGTAGGACTTTGACGAGGAGGGCCGGTCCGCTCGCTCCTTCGAGCGCGACGAACATGCGGCAGGTGCCCACCGGACGCACCTCGCGCTCGACCCGGTAGGTCGGGCCCAGCGCGTCCTGCAGCGCCGTTCGCAGGTCAGCCACG
>Ga0209239_1002592_pt1 | contig 10750 bp, 9 predicted proteins | sample GraSoi013_2_20cm_FD_185824 | JGI IMG/M metagenome (GOLD analysis project Ga0209239, IMG submission 185824) | Grasslands soil microbial communities from the Angelo Coastal Reserve, California, USA - Sample 10_02_2013_2_20cm (SPAdes) (version 2) | ecosystem: Environmental > Terrestrial > Soil >...
CAGAGCAGTCCGCAGGACGTTGGCAACAGCGGGAGAGCGCTCGAAGCGAGTCGCCTGGACGGCATCCCGCACCGCCTGCTCCGGGTCGACCGGCGCAGCCGTGAGCGCCTTGGCGGCGAGTTCCCGACCGCGGGCCCGATGAGCCTGGTTGCGTGCGTCGCCGCGTTGCGCGAGCGCGTAGACGGCGATCGCCGCGAGAATCGCAATCAGAACGAGCGCGCCGATCGCAAGCCCGACCAGGCGCCGATGGCGTTGGGCGGCGGTGGCCCGCTCCGCTTCGAGCTTCCGCTCGGCCTCGTGCTCCGTCCGCCAGGCGAGCACGGCCTCGGCGAGGACGTCGTGGAAGATCTCGTAGCGCGGGCCTTCCGCCCCGTTCTCCGCGGCACGGACGATCCGCTCTTCGACGAGCCGCTTGAGCACGTGCTGCGTCTCGGCCTCTCCGATCGACGCGTAGCCGGCGAGATCGCCGGCCCGATGGGCGATCTTCATGCCCGACGGAGTGACGAGATGGTTGTACATCGCGGCCGCGGCGTCCTTCTCGTCCGGCGAGAGCTCTGCCATCGCGCGATCCAGATGATCCTCGACGATGTGCGCCGCACCGCCGAGCTCGCGCAAAGTCTCGAGCCGGAGCCGGTTCGAGCCGCGGCTCATCTCGACCTCCCAGAGCCGCTCGAGGACGAGCTGGAGGTACGGAGTCTCGATCCGGTCGGAGTCCTCCTCGCCCACGCCGCCGCGGCCGGAAAGGCCCAGGTCGACACGTCCGGCAGCCACCTCATCCAACACCGCCTCCACGAGCTCGGGCTGGGCCTCGACACGGTCCCCGGCGGGAACGAGCTCGTTGTAGCGCTCGAGCGGGCCGAGGGTCGCGGCCCGGGCGGCGCTTCGCTCGAGCCGGTCGAGCCGGAGCGAGTTCCCGAACAGGTTTGGGATCCGGGCCTTGAACGCGTCGAGGCTCGCCAACGAATCCTCACGGATCCCGATCAGGAAGTTGACGCGCAGTGCGGCTCGCCGCACTGCTTCCGGCAGTTCTTCCGCAAGCGTGCCGGGCCCTCGTTCATTCTCGTTGTAGAGGAAATACTCCTCGAACTGGTCGAGGACGAGGTAGAGCTCGGCGTCGAGTCGTCGCGTCAACGCTGCGAGCACGTCGGCCAGTGCCCCACCTCGACGAACCGAGCCGGCGCCGTCGCCCGCCGCGGCTTCGACGGCGTCGAGCAGATTCGCAACCGGGTCGCCAGTCCAGGCCGAGAAGACGACCACGACGGCGTTCTGCTCGCGCCGGAGACGATGGGCGACGCCGGCCCGGAGAAGCGATGTCTTGCCGACGCCGCTCGCGCCGTAGAGGACGGTCAGGCGCGAAGCCATCAGATTCGCGACGATCACCTCGATCTCGCGCTCGCGGCCGAAGAAGAGCAGCGCGTCGAGCTCGGAATCGTCGAAGGGCGCGAGCCCTTTGTACGGGCTCGGCGGTGCCGCGACAGCGCTCACGCGGAAGCCTCGGCGAGCTCGAAGCCGGCCTGTCGGGCCAGCGCCATGACGTAGCGCTCGAGGGGGATCTCGAGCACGTCGACGTCACGGCGGCGCCAGAACTCGCGCTCGATCGGCATCGGCTCGGGCTGGACCGCCCAGGAGCGGTAGCTGAGCGGCTGGTCGCCCCAGAGCCGGTGTAGCAGCAGTCTCAGGTTCCAGTCGGCCATCGTGTAACCGAGGAAGAGGAAGTGGCTTCGCCGGAGCTTCGCGCCCAGCGCGACCGGGACGACGCTCGCGACCTCGGACTGCGCAAGGTATTCGATGTAGTCGTCCTCGGTGACGACGAAGCTCTCCCACTCGCGGTCGTCGGCGCTTGGGCCGACCTGGCCGTGAAGCTTGAGGATGATCGTGCGCCGGTCGAGCGAGAGCTCGGTCGCATACGTGTTCGGCACTTCGATCAGGGTTCCGGTTCCGTCCGGCGCGACGTGGCAGAACTTGCCGCGGTTGCGGCCGGCGGCGAGGTACGAGACGACGTCGAACTCCTCACCGGCGTCGAGAAACGCGCGCTCGAGGGCCAGGTCGTAGCTCGTGGTCACGATCAGCTGATGCGGAGCGCCGCGCTCGCGCAGGAGCGGCGGCAGGGCCGCAAAGAAGCGGTGGAGGACGGTCGGCTGCAGATCGGGATCGAGCAGTGCGTGAAGCTCGTCGTAGAGCGGCCCCGAACCTTTCATCACGGCGATGTACTGCGCGACCTGTGGGAGCGCGCCGCCGTTCGCCGGGTACTCGAACCGCTCGGCCAACCGAAGCGTCAGCTCGGCGACGTCCGCTCCGAGTACCGGAACGAGCCGACCGGCCAGCATCGTCTCGACGACATCCTTGATCCGGTCCTCGGCCACCGGCGAGACCGCCGGGCCCTCCTCGAGCCTCGGATCCTGGCGGAGAATCGCGCCGTGCAGCTGCTGAAGCGTCGGGCTGGGCTCGATCCCGAGCTCGTCGACGAGAACACGCCGCGTGTCGTGGTAGATCTGGAGCGCTTCGGCCTGCCGGCCCGACCGGTAGAGCGCGAGCATCAGGTGGCTGCGAAGCCGCTCGCGAAGCGGATGTTCGTCGGCGAAGGCCTCTAGCTCTCCGACCAGGTCGCTGTGACGGCCTGCTTCGAGCTCCGCCTCGACGCGGTCCTCGAGCGCCGCGAGCCGTAACTCCTCAAGGCGTCCGATCTCCTGCTGGGCGAAGGCCTCGAAGCCCAAATCCGCGAGCGGGCGGCCGCGCCAGAGCGCAAGAGCGCGCCGGAGCTTCGCCGCACGCTCAGCGGGCGGTTCTTCGCGCGACTCCTCGACGAGCCGCGTGAACCGCTCGAGGTCAAGTTGCTCCGGCGCGATCCTCAGCTGGTAGCCGGGCGGCTTCGTCAAGACCACGTCCGAGCCCAGCAGCTTCCGAAGCTGGGAGACGAAGTTCTGCAGCGAGGTCGCCGCGGTCCGGGGCGGCTCCTCGCCCCAGAGCGCGTCCACGATCCGGTCGGTCGAGACGACCCGGTTCACGTCGAGCAGAAGCAGGGCGAGAAGGGCGCGCTGCTTCTGTCCGCTGAGCTGCAGAGGCTCGCCTTCGTCGGCCACCTCGAGCGGCCCGAGAATCCGAAATTCGAGCACGTGACTTTTGTAGCACCTTCTGAGGCCGGTGGATATGCCCCGTTAGCCGGCCGTTGGTGCGCCATGACTGAGCGGTTGGGGCTCGGCCCGAGCGTCGGGCCATGGCTACCAACTCGCACATCCAGTTCGGCGGCGCACGGCGCCGCACGCTTCAGACCCTCGCACTCGTCTTCGCAGCAGCAGTCGTCGGCGCAGGCCATTCGAAGGCGCTGCCCGTGTACGGCTTTGACGAGGACGACGGCCGCGATACCGCGGCGCAGAGCTCGAACAAGCCCACCGTCGAAGCCGCGTTCCCGCTCGAAAGCTACGGGCCGAACAGCGTCGCCCGGCTCGTGATCACGGACAAGGCTCCCACAGTCTCGATCCAGATCCGGCACGTCGGACCCGAGACCGGCCCGATCATGGGCAACGACACGATGACCGGCGTCCCTATGACGGCGAAGCGCACGATCGGCCGCGTCTCCGGCACGCGGATCGTGAACGTTCGTCTCGGCGACTGGCCGAGCGGCGTCTACTTTGTCCAGCTCAACGCCCCCGGCGGCCGGGTCGGCTACGCGCCCTTCGTCCTCCGGCCGAAGCACCTGGGCGTCAACCGCGTCGCCGTCGTCATGCCGACGCAGACGTGGCAGGCCTACAACCATCGCGACGACAACGGCGACGGGCGCGCCGACACCTGGTACGCGTGTGCATGTCAGCACAGCGCACGGCTCGGCCGGCCCTTCCTCGACCGCGGCACGCCGCCGCACTTCAAGCACTACGAGGCCTGGTGGCTCCGCTGGCTCGTCCACACCGACAAGAAGGTCGACATCATCTCGGACGCCGAGCTCAAGCGCGCAAGCGGACACGAGCTCGCGAAGGCGTACTCGCTGATCATCTTCTCAGGCCATCACGAGTACGTGACCACCCACGAGTACGACGCGATCACGGACTACCGGAACCGCGGCGGCAACCTCGTCTTCCTGTCCGCGAACAACTTCTACTGGAAGATCGTGATCCACGGCCGCGTGATGTACCGGATCACGAAGTGGCGCGACCTCGGCCGGCCCGAAGCGGCGCTTCTCGGCGTCGAGTACTTCCACAACGACAGCGGCGAGCACCGCGGTAACTGGATCGTCCGCAACGCCGGCGCGCTTCCGTGGCTCTTCGCCGGCATGACCCTCCACAACGGCTCCGTGCTGTCGACCGGCGGCATCGAGGCCGATCACACGACGTCCGCCTCGCCGAAGTCGACCCGGGTCGTCGCCGAGATCTCAAACCTCTACGGCCCCGGAATGACGGCTCAGATGACCTACTACGAGACGAAGGCCGGAGCGAAGGTCTTCGCCGCCGGCGCGTTCACGCTCGCCGGTGGGATGCGTGACAACCCCCGCGTCCAGCAGTTGGTGGCCAATCTCTGGACGCACCTCGGCAACGATCGGACGGGGCAGTGAGCGACCGGCGGCTGTCCCTACGGGGATGGCCGGCGGTCTTCGCTGCTTGCGCGCTGCTCGCCGTCGGCGGCGTCACCGCCTTCGTGGTCCATCGCCAGCACGAGTTCCGCAACATCCATGGCTCGTCGTCGGTCGAGTTCGTGACGACGCAGGCGAAGCCGGCGCGGCCGGCCGAAGGCGTCGCGTGGCCGCGCTACGGCTTCGACCTCGCCGGCACGCGAAATGCCGGCTACCGGCTACGGCCGCCGTTCCGCCGCATCTGGGCGTTCAACAACAACGCGACGCTGCTCGAGTTCCCCCCGGCCGTCGCATACGGGAAGCTGTTCCTGCCGACCTGGGACGGCCGGTTTCTCGCCCTCGACGCGAGCACCGGCCGCGTTCTTTGGCGCCACCGGTCTGGCCGTTGCGGCTGGGGAACGCCGGTCGTGTGGCGCCGGCTCGTGATCAACACCTACATCGGTCACGAATGCGCGTCGCCGATTCCCGGAACGGACGGAGAGATCGTCGCGTACGCGCAACGGAGCGGCGCGGTTCGCTGGCGCTTCCGACTCGGCCCGTGCGAGTCCTCACCGCTCGTCGTCGGCGGGCTCGTCTATGCGGGCGACTGGCACGGCCACGTCTATGCCCTGAGTGCCCGGAACGGCAAGCCGCGCTGGGTCTTCAAGGCCGACGGTGCGGTGAAGGGCTCCCCGTCATACGCGGACGGAATGATCTTCATCGGCTCGTACGACGGTCACGTCTACGCGCTCGACGCTCGGACCGGCAGGCAGGTCTGGCGCGCCTCAGCCCAGCCGCGCCTCGGACACACGGGCTGGTTCTACTCCTCGCCCGCGATCGCCCACGGTCGGGTCTTCATCGGCTCCACGGACGGGAAGGTCTACTCCTACGGCGCGCGCACCGGGAAGCTGCGCTGGTCGTACTCGACCGCCGGCTACGTCTACGCCTCGCCGGCCGTCTGGCGGAGTCTCGTCCTGGTCGGCTCGCTCGACGGCATCTTCTACGCCTTCGACGCCGCAACCGGCGATGTTCGCTGGCGCTTCCACGCGAACGGCAAGATCTCCGGCTCGGCGAGCGTCGTCGACGGGATCGTCTACTTCTCGACCCTCGCCAACCGCACCTACGGGCTGGAGGCCCGGACCGGCCGTGCGGTCTGGATCTACCCTGATGGCGAATACACGCCGGTCGTGGCGGACTCGCACCGCCTCTACGTCGTCGGTTACCGGCGCGTGTACGCGTTCACTCAAAGGTGAGACGATCGCCCCCATTCGATGCGACGCGCAGACGCACTCGCGGTCGTCCTGAGCCTTGCGCTGTTGGTTGGGTGCGGATCATCGCGAGCATCGGACAGCTCAGTGAGAGAGACCGTTGAACGCGGCGTCGCGCAGCTCCGCGAGCCGCAGACAGCCGAACAGCTCCACGACGACCTCGTCCACACGCTCCGGCAGCTCCGTGGCGAGGACGCCTCGACGGCGACCGGCCGCACTGGAAGGGCGCTCGCAATCGAGGGCTTCACCTGGACGCTGAGAGGGATCGACGCCCGGCTGGAAATGACCAGGAACGACAGCGGCAATCTCGAAGCCTCGGTCCGAGATGCCGCGCGGGCCGATCGCGACCTGCGGAAGGGTGCCCGGTTGTTGCGAGCGGCCGGGCGTTCTTTCGGCATCCGGATCGGCAAGCTCAACGGTTTCTGATCCGGTCCACCCGATGCTTTACGTGCGCATTACAGCCCCAAAACACAGGCATGGGAAAGCACGCCCATTCTCAGCTGGACAGGAAAGGAGTCACATGCGAAAGCTGATCTTCCTCGCCGTCACCGCGCTTTTAGCGCTCCCCGCGCTCGCAGTCGCCGGCTCACCGCCGAGCCCCGCCAGCCAGGCGGCCGCAGTCAAGCAGTGCACGACCGAGCGGAACGCGAATGCAGCCGCGTTCAAGGTGCTCTATGGGACGCTCCCGAACAGGTCGAACGCGTTCGGCAAGTGCGTCTCGAAGCTCGCGCAGCAGAACGAGCAGGAGCACTCGAACGCCGCGGCGCAGTGCCGCACCGAGCGTTCGGGCGGCGCGACGGCGTTCGCGGCCCAGTACGGCACCGGCCCGAACCACAAGAACGCCTTCGGCAACTGCGTCTCCATGAAGGCGAAGGCGGCCGCTAGCGCCCGGGTGGAGGCGACGATCAACGCAGCGAAGTCCTGCTGGACGGAGCGAAAGGCCGATCTCGCCGCCTTCAAGGCGCACTACGGAACGAACGCCAACAAGTCCAACGCGTTCGGCAAGTGCGTCTCGGGCAAGGTCAAGCAGTCAAGCCCGTAGGGATCGCCCAGTTGAGCACAGAGAAAGGGCCCGGCGATGCCGGGCCCTTTTTTGATCCAGGGCATTGCCTATTGGTCCGATCTATCTCTCCGTTCAGGAGACGATTTGCGGACGCCGACGTTCGAGCCGTCATCGGCGTCGGAACCGGCGACCCTGGGGCCGCCCGGCGGTTGGGAGATCGCCTCGACCATCTCGCCGGTCGACTTCTCCTTGCCGACGCGTGCGACGTCGGCTTGCGCGAGCATCCCGACTAGCTCGTACTCGCGAACGACGATCGGGAGCCGCCGCACCTGCGCCTGCGCCATCAGCCCGAGCGCTTCGTCGAGGTCGTGCTCGGGAGTGAGCGTAACCACCTCGGCTGAGGCAACCTCGCCAACGCGCGTTGCCTCCGGATCGAGGCCGCCCCCGACGACGCGAAGTGCTACGTCACGGTCGGTGACGATCCCGACGAGCCGCGTTTCCTCGTCGACGACCGGGAGCGAACCGACGTCTTCCTCTTCCATCAGCTTCGCCGCCTCACGAACCGTTGTCTGAGGCGTCACAGCGCGCGGCCGCTCCGTCATTACTTCGTTGATCTTCGTTCCCACGTTTGTCCCCCTTCCGAGAACTGTCTGCTTGCATTCCGCTTTCCACCTTGGCCGTGGGGCCAAACCGCGAGACGAAGAAAGGCCCGAACTGGCTGGCCAGTCCGGGCCCTGCTCGTAACGCGGTCCGTTCTTAGCGCTTGATGATGTTGTGGATCTCGCGCGTCTGGGGCTCGGCCGCAAGCTCGATCCCGACGTCCTTCAGCACCGGCATGAGGCGCTTACCGAACGCATCGAATTGCTCTCGAGAATCCCAAATCTCACTGACTCGAAAATTGCCGTTCGACATGAAGGCGACGTGGAACTCGAGTCCTGCCGGCAGCCAGTCGCCCGACTGCTCCAGACGGCGGATGGTCTCGTCGTACTGCTCGCTCGTTACATCGGGCGCAGCCGTGAAGCGGACGAGCATGCTCGTCTTGTGGCCGTCGCGAACCGGTGTCTCGGTCGGACTGGTGGCCATTGGTGGCCTCCTTCGTCTGGGTGCCTCTGGGCTGAGCCGACCTACAACCGATCACGTGTTACCGCGTCGCCTGGCGGGCGAGGATTCTGAGCCAGAAGGCACTAGCCAACGTATCACGCTTCTCGCTCGGCGCTCTTCATCTACATGCACGCCGAGGCGTCATCCGTCGACAAGTGGCATGCATGAGTGCTAGGCGGACGCTAAGCGTCGCTAGGCGTCGAGAGTCCCGTCTCTGAAAAATCCGCGCTAGGGTTGAACGCGGTCGAGAGCCGCGTTCTTCTTCGTTTGCTATTCCGATCCAGAGCAGAGGCAGGCATATGAATACATCCGCGCAGCGCCGTTCCAAGGCCGGCAGTGTCACGCTCGAACTCGATGCCCGTGAGACCGAATGGGAGTTCGCTCCCGGCCGGACCATTCGCGGCTTCACCTACAACGGTCAGGTTCCGGGGCCGCTGATCGAGGCGAACGCCGGCGACACTGTCGAGGTTCGGCTGACGAACAACCTGCCGCAGGCCACGACGATCCATTGGCACGGGATCCGCGTGCCCGCGGAGATGGACGGAACCGAGGCCGTGCAGCCTCCGGTCGAGCCCGGGGAGACATTCGAGTACCAATTCGTCGTCCCGGACGCCGGAACGTTCTGGTACCACTCGCACACCAACGAGACCGAGCAGCTCGAACGCGGCCTCTACGGCGCACTGATCGTCCGAGGCTCGGGCGAGCCGAGCTTCGACGGCGAGCGCGTCCTACTCCTTGACGACTTGAAGCTCGACGCTGACGGAGAGGTCGCGCCTTTCGGCGACGAACACGAGCACCATGCCGGGCGTGAAGGAGACGTGCGACTCGTCAACGGTCGCCAAGAGCCCGAGCTCGAGATCCCCGGAGGAACGATTGAGCGGTGGCGCGTCGTGAACGCAGCCAACACCCGCTTTGTTCGCCTTTCGATTGATGGACGCTCGTTCATGATCATCGGCACCGATGGCGGGCTACTTCCAGAGCCACTCTCAGCGACGGAAGCCCTGGTGACCCCAGGCGAGCGGATTGATCTCGCTGTCGGTCCCTTCGAGGAAGGGGAGCAGCTTGCGATCGAGGCGCTTCCGTACGACCGAGGCAAGGGCGAAACGGGGCGGGAACGATTCGCGATGCTGCATGTCGGTCCCGCGGCGGCTTCGCAGGCGCACGTTCCAGCGACGTTTCGCCAAATCGAGCCGCTCGTCGCCGCTGACGCGGAACCGACACGCACCATTGATCTAAAGGCGCTTATGCACGGGGGTCATCACCAGCGTGCCGACCCCGTGCGCGTCGGCGATCTGCAGGTTTGGGATCTCGTCAACGAGACCGGCCAGGATCACCCGTTCCATCTCCACGGGTTCTTCTTTCAGATCGTGCAGGAAGACGGCGAGCCAGCACCCGTTCTGGCCTGGAAGGACACCGTCAACGTGCCTCGCAAGAGTTCGGCGCGAATTGCGTGGTTACCCGATGACCGTCAGGGTGAATGGATGTATCACTGCCACATCCTTGAGCACCACGCGATGGGGATGATGGCGCACTTCGAGGTAGTGCCTGAGCACCGTTGAATAGCGTTCGGGAGCAACTCGATTCATCGCCTACGAAGCCTTTCGACGTTGTCGTCGTCGGTGCCGGCCAAGCGGGGCTTGCGATCGGCCATTTCCTCAAACGCCAGGACCGCCGGTTCCTGATCGTCGAAGCTGCCGACTCAGTCGGCGCGGCGTGGCGGACTCGCTGGGACTCGCTCGTCCTGTTCACGCCTCGACGCTACGACAGCCTTCCTGGGCTCACCTTTCCCGGCGATCCGGACGGCTACCCGACTCGGGATGAAGTCATCGCCTACCTCGACCGGTACGCGACGACGTTCGAGCTTCCGGTTGAGCTGAAGAGTCCTGTCCGATCGCTCGATCGGAACGATGGGACCTTCGTGCTCGATCTGGAAGGCCGCAGCATCGAGGCCGAGCAGGTGGTCGTCGCAACAGGACCGTTTCAGGCTCCACATGTGCCGAAAATCGCAGAACAGCTCGGGTCGGATGTGTTCCAGATCCACAGCACGGCCTACCGAAACGCCAGCCAGATCCCGAACGGAACGGTCCTCGTCGTCGGCGGGGGCAACACCGGCTTTCAGATCGCGCAGGAGCTGTCTTCGACGCACCGAGTGCATCTCGCCGTCGGCTCGCGGCAGACGCCGTTTCCGCAGACGATCCTCGGACGCGACTTGTTTTGGTGGTTGACCAGGGTCGGCCTCCTGAACAAGACCGTTGAATCGCGGATAGGGCGGCGCCTTCGAGAGCGAGAGACGCTGATCGGGTCGAGTCCACGTGAGCTCAGGCGCCGCTATGGCGTCGATCTGAAGCCTCGGGCTCTGAGCGCCTCGGGACGAAAGGTCACGTTCGCGGATGGCAGCGACCTCCAAGTGGATTCTGTGATCTGGGGCACGGGATATCGCCCGGACTGGTCGTGGATCAAGCCTCCTGTCCTCGACCCGACGACGGGTCAGGCGCGTCATCGCCGCGGCGTCACCGATGTGCCGGGGCTCTACTTCCTCGGTCTCACCTGGCAATACACGCGTGGGTCGGCATTGGTCGGTTGGGTCAAAGACGATGCCGAGTTCATTGCAGGCCAGATTGCGACGACGGCTCAAGCCGCTCGCGGTCGTGCTGTCGCAGCCTGAATCCCGCGTGAACCCGCCGCTGGCGCGCGGCGCGCGGCGCACTAACGCGAGAGCTTCCGACCCACTGCGTCCATCAGCTCGTCCGCGTGCTCATCAGCGCGGCGCGGATCCTTGAGGCAGCCGGACATGGTCGTCCACAAGACCGAGCGCGTCCGGCTTGTTCGGCGTCTGCA
>Ga0209239_1002593_pt1 | contig 10750 bp, 8 predicted proteins | sample GraSoi013_2_20cm_FD_185824 | JGI IMG/M metagenome (GOLD analysis project Ga0209239, IMG submission 185824) | Grasslands soil microbial communities from the Angelo Coastal Reserve, California, USA - Sample 10_02_2013_2_20cm (SPAdes) (version 2) | ecosystem: Environmental > Terrestrial > Soil >...
CCGCCGTACCGGTCGGGCGGGTCGACCGGGCGGCGAACTCCGCGGCCCGCCGCGCAACCGTCTCGCTCCACTGTGGACGGGACACCACCTCGTCCACCAGCCGCCACGCCACCGCCCTGCGGCCCCCGACGCCCTCGGACCTGGTGGCGAAGTAGTCGGCCAGGTCCCGGCGTACGTATCGCTTGTCCACCACCCGGGTCAGCCCGCCGGTACCCGGCAGCACCCCCAGCAGCGGCAACTCCGGCAATGACACCGCCGACGAGCGGTCGTCCACCAGCATGATGTGCTCGCACGCCAGAGCCAGCTCGTACCCGCCACCGGACGCCGTGCCGTTCAGCGCCGCGATCCACGTCTGCCCAGAATGCGCGGTCGCGTCCTCGATTCCGTTGCGGGTCTCGTTGGTGAACTTGCAGAAGTTCACCTTCCACGCATGCGGCGAGGCCGCCAGCATCCGGATGTTCGCCCCGGCGCAGAAGATCCGCTCCTTGCCGCTGGTCACCACGACGGTACGCACCTCGGGATGCTCGAACCGCAGCCGCTGCACGGCGTCGCACAACTCGATGTCCACGCCCAGGTCGTACGAGTTCAACTTCAGCTCGTACCCGGGTACCAGACCGCCGTGCTCGTCCACGTCCATCGCCAGCGTCGCGACCGGACCGTCGAAGGTCAATCGCCAGTGGCGGTACCCGCTCCGGTGCACCCTGAACTCGACGTGGACACGCGGCTGCTCCGGTTGCACGTCTCCGGATGCGCTGGGCGCGGTTGCCACGCTGGTCATGAGGCCGCCTCCTGTGGGTCCGTCCGTTCACACTCTACGTCTTCATCGTGGGACGTCAAGAGCGTGTAGCACGATTGCTCTACAGGTGTCTGACGTTCAGGCGGGCCGGCGTAGCATGAGGTGTCCGGCCGGTGAAGCCCGGCGACCGAACCGGCGACCGAACCGAGGAGAGGCCCACGTTGACCGCTGCGTCCGTGACCACCGCCGGGCGCGCTCCCGCTGTGTCGCGCCGGCATGCCGCCGGGGCGGAGAGCGCGCGCGGGTTGCTGTTCACCGTGCTCGGCGAGTTCGTGCTGCCCGCCGGCGGGTCGGCGCTGACCTCGACCTTCATCGACGTGCTCGGCCGGCTCGGCGTGGAGGAGAAGGCCAGCCGCCAGGCGCTGATGCGTACCGGCGGGGACGGGCTGCTGGTCTCCGAACGCGTGGGGCGACGCACCCTGTGGAGGTTGACCGAGGCCGCCGAGCGGTTCCTCACCGAGGGCGCCGAGCGTATCTACGGCTTCCAGGCAAGCCAGCCGGAATGGGACGGCCGGTGGCTGATCGTGCTGGCCCGCCTCCCGGAGACCGAGCGAGCCGCCCGGCATTTGCTGCGTACCCGGCTGACCTGGGCCGGTTTCGGCAGCCCGGCACCCGGCGTGTGGATCAGTACCCACGCCGACCGCACTCCGGAGGCCGAACGGGTGCTCGGCGAGGCCGGCGTGCACGACGCGCAGATCTTCCTCGCCGAACACCACGGCGGGGGACCGTTGTCCGTGATGGTGGGCCAGGCCTGGGATCTGGACGCGGTCGAGGCGAGCTACAAAGCCTTCCTCGCCGAGTTCGCCCGGCCACCGTCGAGTGACCCGCTGGTTCGGATGGTGCAACTCGTCCACGCCTGGCGCCGCTTCCCGCTCATCGACCCCGCGCTGCCGGCCGAGTTGCTCCCCGCCCGGTGGAGTGGCGTACGGGCGGCCAAGCTCTTCGCGCAGCGACGCGCCGAGTGGCATGCCGCCGCCCGGGCCGAGTGGCACCGGATCACCGAAGAAGTCGGATGACGGCCGCGTCGCCGCCGGTTACGGCACCAGCGGCGCTGGCACCGGGGCATCACCGAGATCCTTCGCCGGCACCGGGAAATGGTCGGTACCACCGCTGGCGCGACCTCGGAACCGTCCTCGCCGCCGCAGTCGTGGAGCACCTCGGGTACCGCCAGTTGACCGCGTTCTGGCGGCTACAAAGGCAGTTGGGCGGCGCTGTGCGGGCACGCACCAGTCTGGGGATCGATGGTGCGCCAAGGCTTCTCGACGACGCCTCCGGCAAGATGACCCGGCCGAGCGGGGTCGATAGCATGCGAGCGTGGCGTCGGGCATCCGATCGCCCGGCCCTACAAGATCGGGTTCACGGATCTGCCAGTCGTGCGTGATCGGCTTCGGCCGGGTTGCCACGGAATGTAGCCGGCCCACCTGGACTCGGCCGCGCCTGGCCCTGCGCGGGTGTACACCCGAGGGCCGTCGTACCAGTCGGGCAGGATGGTGGTATGGCCAGCGTCATTCCCGGACCGGCTCGTGACTTCCTCCGCGCCCTCACTCAAGCCGTCGACACGGCGACCAGCGGCGAAGACGTCGCGACCTACGACTGGGCGATCGCCCAACTGGCCACCCAGCCGGCCGGCGGTCGTGTACTCGGCGACGTGCTGCGCTCGCTGCTGGAGGACACCCATCCCGACGGGTTCAACTCGCACGACATCTCGCTGGTGGTCGGCCGGTGCTATCGCGCGGCAACGGTCTGGCTGCCGCCCGAGCGGGTCGACGTGACCATGCTGCTGGCCGTGCTGGCCGGCGCGCTGGGCATCCACGAGCCCGGCATCACCCATGAAGCGCTCGGCCTGCCGCGCTCCCACGCCGACGAGTGCCGCGATCCCGACGGCACCGTCGCGATCAAACCGCCGACCTGGCCCGACTACGCGTGGCACGCGCCGCTGCTGGTGGCCGACCTGCTGCCGCTCGCGCCCGCAACGTTGGGCACCTACCTGCAGAGCACATTCGCCGAGTACGCGCGAGAGGCCCGCGAAGAACCGCCCTGACACACCGGGCCACGCGGAGCGGCGGAAACAGTTCTGTACCAAGAACACGTGCAAGAAGTAGCCGCGATCAGGGCGTCGATCTCAGAGTCAGTTGAGCGTTGCGAGCGCGCCGGGCGCGGACCCGCGGACGTAGCTCGGACTTGGATGGCAGGGATCTGGTCAGAATCACTTTGCGAATTCTGTGGACACCGGCACGCGACACGGCGTGCTGACGCCGGCCCAGCTGAAGATCGAGATCAACGACGCTCCACAGTGGACGGCACCGCTTCGTGGACCTCACATGCGGACCCAGCGGTGATAGGCGTCCAGGTCGACGTTGCTGCCGCAGATGATGGTGGCCACGTGGCGGCCGGCGAAGCGGTCACGATCTTCCAGGACGGCCGCGACGCCGAGGGCCGCTGAGGGTTCGACGACCAGGCCCGCGCGCTCCAGGAGCATCCGCATGCCCGCGACGATCGACGCCTCGTGGACCAGAACGGCGTCGTCAGCCACCTCGAGGAGGTCGTCCAGGACCGCGGGGATGGGGTACCGGCCGGCGACGCCGTCGGCGATGGTGTCGGTCGAGTCGGTGGTGATGACCCGGCGCTCGTGCCAGGAGCGGGTCATCGCGGGTGCGCCGAGAGGCTGCACGCAGATCACCTCGACTCCGGGCACCAGGGCCTTCAGGACATAGCCCACGCCGGTGGCCATCGCGCCGCCACCGAGGGCGATGAGGACAGTGTCGATGGAGGACGCCCCGCTTGCCAGTTCCAGGCCGATGGTCGCCGCGCCCTCGCAGGTCTCGATGTCCTGGCTGTCCTCGACCAGCCGGACACCGCGCCGTTTCGCGACACTCGCCGCCCGCTCGCGGGCCATTTCGAAGTCGCCGTCCACCAACTCCAACTCCGCACCCAGCGCGCGGATCCGATCGAGCTTGGCAGCGGGTGCCCAGCGCGATGCCACGACTGTCACGTCGAGGCCACGGCGGCGACCCGACCAACCGAGCGCCTGGCCGAGGTTGCCGGCGCTGGCACACACTACGGCTGCTCGGCCCCGGTCGCTCAGCAGGCTCGCGACAAGCTCGGTACCCCGGGCCTTGAAGCTGCGCACCGGGTTCGCCGTTTCCAGCTTGATACTCACCGTGCAGCCGAGCTGGCGCCCCAATGCGTCGCATTGGTACAGCGGTGTATCCAGAAAAATCGGATCGATCACCCGACGAGCCGCGCGGATCCGGTCAAGATCAAGACGCGTCTGAAGCACGACAAGGCAATCTACCCCCACAGCCGTATCGCCTGACCGCCAACGCTATGAAGTGTTCCGGTACCGCGTCCCCCGACCTTCCCGCCGACGCCAGCGGCCCGCCAGCCCACACCATGTAGGCATCCGTTCATAGCCGCACTCCGGGCGCTACTCGATGTCACGGCGGACCAGTTGGCCGGCGTCCGCTCGTGGCGAACGTAGGTCGTGCACGACTCGCGCGGACGGTTGCTCATACCCGTCGGCGTCCGCCGCGACGATCGCCGCAAGCCGTTCGGACAGGATTCCTGCCAGTCCTCACCCGGCGGTCGTGGCCGCCGAGTGTGTCACCAGGGGCACCACCGGGCGTCCGTCTGTCACCAGGGCACCACCCCGGCGTCGTCGAAGAACCCGCCGGTCGGGCCGTCGTCGGGCAGGGTCGCGAGCCGGATCGCGATCGCCGCGCCCTGTTGGGGGGTACGCATGCCGCGGAAGCCGTTGAGGTCGGTCGCGGTGTAGCCGGGGCAGCCGGCATTGATCAGGATGTTCGTGTCGCGCAGTTCCTTGGCGTACTGGATGGTGACGGCGTTGAGGAACGTCTTCGACGGCGCGTACGCGGCGGACAGCGGGCCCGTCACCTGCTCGCTGGCGGAACTGGTCTGCCGGGTGAGGGAGCCGACGCTGCTGGACATGTTCACGATCCGCGGCGACGCCGAGCGGCGCAGCAGCGGCAGCATCGCGTTGGTGACGCGGATGACGCCGATCACGTTGGTCTCCACGGCCGTCCGCACGGCCGCGAGGTCGACCGTGGTGGGTTGCTGCGGCAGGCCGCCGGTCACGCCAGCGTTGTTGACGAGCACGTCGAGGCGGCCGGCGCGCTCCTCGATCCGCTCGGCGGCGGCGGCCACGCTCGCGTCGTCGGTCACGTCGAGCGGCACGCCGAACGCGTCGACGCCGGCCGCGCGCAGTTTCTCCACGGCGGCTTCCCGGCGCTGTTCGTCCCGGGCGCCGACGCCGACGCTCCAGCCGAGGGCGCCCAGGCCGGCCGCGATCTCGTACCCGATCCCCTTGTTCGCGCCGGTGACCAGCGCGATCGTCCGTTCGCTCGTCTGTTCGCTCATGCATTCGATCCTGTCCGCGCGCCACCGGGGCCGCCAACACCGTTTGGGTGGGCAGCGATACCTCCCGGGTATCGATCCAGGTCACCGGCCGCCGGCGTTCGGCGGCGCGGCGCGGGCCGCCCCGCCGGTACCGTGGTGGCATGGAGACGCGGGAGCTGCGGTACTTCGTCGCCGTCGCCGAGGAGTTGCACTTCGGGCGGGCCGCGCAGCGGCTCGGGATCGCGCAGCCGCCGTTGTCGCGGGCGATCCGGCAGCTCGAACGGCGGCTCGGGGTGGCGCTGCTGGAACGCACCAGCCGCACCGTCACGCTGACCGAGGCCGGATCGGTGCTGCTGCGCGAGGGCCGGGCGGCCCTCGACGCGGTCGACGCCGCCGACCGCCGTACCCGCCGCGCCGCCCTCGCCGCGACCGGCCACCCCGGCCTGGTCCTCGTCACGAAGGCCGGAGCGTCCAGCGAACTGCTGTCGAAGCTGCTCGACGCGTACGCCGCCGAACCCGGCGCGGTCACCGTCGACGTGCTCCTGTGCGGGATCGCCGAGCAGGAACGGCTGCTGCGCGACGGGCGGGCCGATGTCGCGCTGCTGCACCGGCCGTTCGACTCCACGACCGGGTTCGACACCGAGGAGCTGTACACGGAGGGGCAGGTCGCGGTCCTGCCGGCCGGGCATCCCCTCACCGGCCGGCCCCACCTGCGCATCGCCGACGTCACCGCGCTGCCCGACCTGCCCATGCCGCGCTGGCCCGGTTCCGACGGCACGTACCCGCCCGGCCCCGGTCCGCAGGTTCGCGACCACGCGCAGCTGTACCAACTGATCGCGCTCGGCCGGGCGTCGGCGATCCTGCCGGACTCGTGCCGTACGCACCTGCGCCGCGACCTCGCCGCCGTACCGGTACTGGACGCGCCGACGGTGACGACGGTGATCGCGTGGCCGCCGCACAGCCGGTCCCAGGCCCTCGCCGGGCTGATCCGGACCGCCACCCGCCTCTAACAGGGCATCCTCATGTGCCGCCGACTGCGCGCTACCGAATGTGACCCTGCGGCTTGGGCAAGCGCGCTCGTGGCGAGAACAGTGCGCCCCGGTTCGGTCGACGAGACCTCCGGTTTGACGGTGGCCCTCTCGCAGATCAACTTCACAGGGGGTTCTGCGTCGACGATGAGTGTCACATGTGCGGCGATGCTGCCGGTACGCGACGACGCGGTGGACTTCCTGGCCGGCCCACTGGACGTCGAGCGGCTGCAGCGGGGTACTCGTGCCGACACCCGGCGCGGCCAGGAACCCCGCGTACCCCTCCGGCCCGCCGACAGCCGGCGGGCCGGCCCGCTCACCGGCCACGCACCCGCGCTGTCGGTCCACGACCTCGGCCAAGCATCAACGCGCGGCCGATACCTCGGCGCGGCCGAGGCGATGTTCGGTCTCGGCGCTGCGGTCGGTCCCGCGTTGGGCGTTGCGGTCTGGGCGCTGGTCGGCAACTCGTTCCGGCTGCTGTGCGGTGTGGTGGCCGCGGTGGCGGCTGTTGCCGCCTACCGCGGTATGCCGTTGGTAGGAGCGGGCATGACCGGAAATCTGAGCGGAACCCGGGCGGCAACTCCGGCGGAAACGGGATAGTCACGGTACGACATCACACGCACGCGACGACGCGGGAGAGCCGACCGAATCAACTGCGATCTCTGGTGATGGTGTCCGTGAGGCGTTGGGCCTCGGCGGTGACGTCGTGGCGGTCGGCGGGCCGTACGGTTCGGGACACGATGCGGCCCGCGGCGGCCGGGCCGGTGTCGGTGGCGGCGCCGAGCACGGTCGGCCAGATGGCGCGCAGGTCGGTACGGGCCCGGTGGCGCTCGGGCGATCCGCTGCGGGTGGCGGGTGCCTGGGTCAGCGATCCAGCCCGCTGGTGGCGGTGGTACAGCGGCCGTTCGACCACGGCGACCCGGCCGGCGGCGAACGCGACGGCGGTCAGTAGGGTGTCGTAGCCGATCCGGTAGCCGGGGTGCGGTCCGCCCACCAGCCGAAGCCAGTCGGTACGCCAGAGGCCGGCCATGTGGGCATGGTGCCGGAGTACCGCGGTACCGTCCCAGCGTTTGACCGCCGCGTACACCGAGGTGCCGTCGAGCGTGTGTTTGGTCTGGGCGGTGAACACCACATCGGCGCGGTGCCGCCGGGCGGTGGCGAGCATGGTGGCCAGCCAGTCGGGTTCGGCCTCGTCGTCGGCGTCGTGGACGGTCCACCACGGGGTGTCGCAGGCGGCCAACGCGATTGCGTCGCAGAAGTAACGGCCGTGGTTGGCCGGCAGGTCGAAGCGGATCAGCCGGGGGTCGGCGAGGTCGGCCAGCGCCGGCCAGGGCGGCAGCGGGTCACCGTCGTTGACCACCACCAGGCGCAGCGCAGTATGGGTCTGCGCGAGGACCGCCGTGACGGCGCGGCGGATGGTCGCGAGGCAGCCGTAGTACGGGATCGAGACCGTCACGGTGGGGGGCACGGTCACCTCCGTCACGCCGGCCGGTGGTGTCCGGCGGAGACGACAGACCCAGCCGGTGGTACGGGAGCCGCCACGTCAGGCATACCGAGACCGGTGCGCCGTACCGGGCGCCAGGGCAGCCGGGTACCGGTCAGCGCCGTCATCCCGGACCGGATCAGTACCAGGCAGGTCAGGTGCCGGTACGCGAGCTGCTGTACCGGGAGTGTCCATAGTGGACGGAAGCGTTCCCGGTCCAGGTGGAAGGCCACCAGTGCGACGACGTACTGGAGTCCGAGGAGGGCCAGCCAGGCGACTGGCAAGGTGGGGTCGGAGACGAGCAGCCCGCGCAGCGCGAGGACGTCGAGGAGCGGGGCCAGCAGCGGGGCGAGTATCCCGAAGGTGGCCATGATCGGCAGGCCGAGGCGGCCGAACCGCCCCGACGATCCACCGTCCAGAGTGGACCGACGATGCTTCCACATCGCCTGGACGGTCCCGTAGCTCCAGCGGTGCCGTTGCCGCCACAACTGCCGGAGGGTCGCGGGTGCCTCGGTCCAGGCGTGGGCCCGCTCGTCGTAGACGACCTGCCAGCCCTCGCGCAGCAGGGCCATGGTGATGTCGGTGTCCTCGGCGAGGGTGTCGTTACTCATCCCGCCGGCGCCGGCCAGTGCCGTGCGCCGGAAGGCGCCGAGTGCGCCGGGGACGGTCGGCATGCACCCGAGCAGGTCGTAGAGCCGCCGGTCGAGGTTGAAGCCGGTGACGTACTCGACGTGCTGCCAGCGGGCGATGGTGGTACTCCGGTTACCGACCTTGACGTTGCCGGCGACGGCGCCGACGGTGAGGTCGGCGAACGGCTGTACCAGGCGGCCGACGGCGTCCGGCGCGACGACGGTGTCGGCGTCCACCAGCACGACGAGATCGTGGCGGGCGAGGGCGACACCGGTGTTGAGGGCGCTCGGCTTGCCGGCGTTGGACGTGCTGACCACGCGGACGTTCGGCAACGCCAGGGCCCGCACGATGTCGGCCGTACCGTCGGTCGAGCCGTCGTCGACGACGAGCACCTCGATGCCGCCGGGGTGGTCGCCGCGCGCGAGGGACCGTACCACCGCCGCGATGTTGTGTTTTTCGTTGTAGGCGGGAACCACCACCGAGACCGGACCGGTCATCGGTGGGCCCCACGACTGGTCCGCGGCCCGGCGCCGGACACCCACCACCAGCAGCGCCGCGGCCCGGAGTGTCCACAGTGCACAGAGCGCGAGGAACAGCGTCGCCGGGATGCCCATCCGTCAGTCCCGGTAGCCGTCGGCCTGGATGCGGAACATCGTCGCGTAGCGCCCGCCGAGTGCCATGAGTTCGGTGTGGGTACCCTCCTCGACCACCGCGCCCTTCTCGAAGACGACCACCCGGTCGGCCATCCGTACGGTCGAGAAGCGGTGCGTGATGAGCACCGCGGTACGGCTCGCCTTCAGATCGCGGAAGTGTTGGAATATCTTGTGTTCGGTCTCGGCGTCGACCGCTGCCGTGGGCTCGTCGAGCACGAGGACCTTGCTGCGCCGCACGAACGCGCGGGCCAGGGCCAGCCGTTGCCACTGTCCGCCGGACAGCTCGCTGCCGTCGAACGCGCGGCCGAGTGGGGTCTCCAGTCCGTCGGGGAGCTGACCCACCACGTCGGTGAATCCCGCACTGGCCATGGCATTCCGGACCGCGGTGTCGTCGTCGCGGTCGGCCAGCCAACCGACCCCGATGTTGTCGCGCACGCTGAACTGGTAGCGGACGAAGTCCTGGAAGATCACCCCGGTGCTCTGGCGCAGGGTCGCCCGCGACATCGTCGCCGTGTCGATCCCGCCGATGAGGATGCGGCCCGAGGTGGGGCGGTAGAGCCCGACGAGCAGTTTGATCAACGTCGTCTTGCCGGCGCCGCTGCGACCGACCAGGGCGACCGTCCGGCCCGCTCCGATGGTGAGGCTGACCTCGTTCAGCACGTACCGGTCGGTGCCGGGGTAGCGGAAGGACACCTTGTCGAAGACGATGACCGGCGCCTCCTCGAGGGTCGGTACCCGCGCGTCGAAGGCCACATCCGGCTCGTCGGGGTCGGTACGGAGGTGCTCGAAGTAGGGCGCCATGAAGAGGCTGTCCTCGTAGACGGCCGTCATCGCCGCCGCCGCGCCCTTCAGCGACTGGTACTGCTGGCGGAACGCCATGATGGACAGCGTCAACGTGCCGAGCGTGATGGTGCCGTGCGCGGCGGTGACCGCGAGCCATGCGTATGCAGCGCCCATGGCCAACTGGGCCAGCACCTCCAGGGCAGCCAGCCGCCGCCGGTGCGCCCCGACGAGGGCGCGCTCGTCGTGGCAGAAGGACAGGTAGATGTCGCGGTACCGGCCGAGCAGCCATGGGGACAGCCCGAACAGCTTGACCTCCTTCACGCTGTCCTCGGTGGTGAGGACCGACTCGATGTAGGACAGCCGGCGCGATCGCTGGATGCGGGCGCGGCGCAGCGCGTACATGGCGCGGGCGTGGCGTACCTCGGCGATGATGTTTATCGCTGCGACGGTCACCAGGACGGCGAACGCCCACGTACCCACGGCCAACACCAGTACCGACGACCCGAGCACGATCACCGCGTGGCGTACCAACCGCAGGGTCTGTCCCACCACGGCCGCCGACCGCGGTCCCACCTCGCCGCGCGCCAACGCCAGGCGATTGACGAAGTCCGGCTCCTCGAAGCGCGGATACGACACGTCGGCGCACCGCTCCAGCAGCAGCAGGTTGGCCTGGAGCCCGACCCGGTGCCGGACCACCACCGTGCCCCACTCGGCCACGTGCGTGGCGACCACGGCGAGGCTGGTGACGAGGAACTCCGCCGCCACCCAGAGGACCGGGGCGACCAGGCGGCCCTGGCCGGTCGAGTGCGCCGCGGTGACGACCGCATCCACCACCCGCTTGGCGACGTACGCCGCCGTGACCATGGCCACCGCGTCGACGATCAGGGCACTCGCCAGGATCACCAGGGTCGGGCGGTCGGTCCGATCCGCGAGCCGCAGCGTCGCCACCACGTCCCGCATGACCGACGCGCGCGACGGCCGGGCCGATCCCCCCGGGGCGTCCCGACGCGGCGGGCACCGG
>Ga0209239_1002596_pt1 | contig 10740 bp, 10 predicted proteins | sample GraSoi013_2_20cm_FD_185824 | JGI IMG/M metagenome (GOLD analysis project Ga0209239, IMG submission 185824) | Grasslands soil microbial communities from the Angelo Coastal Reserve, California, USA - Sample 10_02_2013_2_20cm (SPAdes) (version 2) | ecosystem: Environmental > Terrestrial > Soil >...
GGCGGCGTAACAGAGGGGTAGGGGTTTAAGAGCGTAGGGGCACGCCATGGCGTGCCCCTGCACATTTTACGGCCCGAATGTCTACCGCGCCGTCAACACCGAATTCCCCGACGCATCTGCCGCGATCGCGAAGCGCGCGACATCGTCGCCCAGCGCGTGCCCCGCGTCGATATCGAACCGGAAATGGATGCCGCCGTACATGCGCGACAACCCCGCCTCTTCGACCATGGCGCTCAGCTGAGCGTGGTCTTCGGGGAAGAACGCGCTCAGCACTTGCGCGCCTGATTCCGAGACACAGCTGTGCCCCGAGGGGTAGGACGGATGGTTGGGCTTCCCAACCGCGGCCGTGACGGTGATTAGTGGATCGGCCTTCCACGGGCGCACCAACCAGTACGTGAGCTTCGCGTCCCAGCAGCCGATCACGGCGTCGAACATCGTCGCGCCGAGCAACGCGTAGAGGTGCGTCGCCTCGCGCTCGGATAGCCCGCGTGCATTGATGTCATCCGTTGCGACTTGAAGCCAGAATCCCGCCGCGGTAATCGTGCCGGTGTTGAGCGCCCAGTAGGCGGCGATGTTGGTTTGCTCAGTTGTGCGGTGATCCGAGAGGTCGCGGATTTCCGCCAGCGCCGCGTTGAAGGCGGCAGACCCGAACGCCGGGGGCGCGGCCGGCCGGAACTGACTCGCGGAGGTGAGGAACCAGGGGGTGACTCCGGGCAACTGTCCACCTGCGACTGGCAACCCGGGCGCGTTAGTCGTCCAATATCCGGGGCCGACCGGTGGGGCAGGGTTGGCCGCTACACCAAACCCATCGCCCTGGGCTCGCGTGACGATACCGGCGCCGACCTCACGGCCGATCGCCTCACCGCGCGTGAACCACGGTTGCGGTTGCCCCGGGCCCGCGTTGGCTTGCGCGGTAACCAGATCCTCGAACGCCTGAGCCGCAGTGGGGAAGAGATAGGTGAGCACGGCGGCAGACGCTCCCGCGACCGCGCCACGCTCGGCCTCGACGTTGGTCCGACCGTCGCTCCCCACTGCCAAGTCCGCTCGTTGTACGGCGAGATACTGCGCGACGCCGACCAGTGCGTAGGCGTGAGTGGCTTGAAGCGGATTCATGGCTGGCGGCTGTGGAGCGTGACTTAAGGCCATCTCCTGCCAGGCGGGGCTCGCGAGGCCCACGGCAAACGGAACGCCGTTCCGTGCTGCCGCAATACCGAGGCCCGTTGGCGCGGGCGCTCGGTCGGTACACGCAGAAAGAGCCGCGAGGACGGATAACAGAGCCGTTATTCTGGCGGATGGCAGACGCATGAATCCTCCACGAGGTTGGGGGGACATGGGAACCGCGGTCGCCTCGTGGATCGATTTGGCAGGCACGGGGTCGCGGCAGCCAATGTCGCACTCTGAACAGGTTGGGGGAAGGTCGACGCCGTAAACGAATCGAGGGGCACCCGAACCGGGTGCCCCTCGTCGTTTGCGGTCGCGAAAGCCGCTACTGACTGACGACGAACTGATAACAGGCGCTTTCTAACACGACGGCGCCCGATGCATCGAGGACTCGGAAGTGGATGTCGAACTCCGTGCCCAAAAGGGAGGCGGAGAGTGTCCGCCACAGCGCCGCCCGCCCGGTGCCTCCGTCGTCGGTCACAATCGCCCGCGGCGTTGGCCCTTCGCCCAATGTCAACCACGACGTGCCCGTGCAGTCGTCGTTCACATTCGTGTCCACCGCACGCTGCAGCCGGTAGCTCGCGTTCGGGGCGAGATCACGCACCCACACGTCGAGGTGGACCACGAGCTCCTCATCCTTCGGTTGCCGGAACTTGACGTGGCCGAACCCGGAGCCATCGCCCACAGCACGGAGGATGATCTCGTCGTTAAAAGGAGGGGTTGCAGGCCCCGACACGTCGGCGCTCAGGGCCGGTGTCGCCATGGCGGTGGTGGTGGCCGGAGCGGTCGGTGCGGGCCGATCGGCCGTGCAGGCCGCGAGCACTAGCCCGGCAGCGAGCGTGAGAGGGACAAGATCTAATACTGGTCGCATGGAACCTCCACGAGGATGGGTGAGCGCGAGTGCGTTGCCTCGTGGATCGAACCGCAGGCACGGGGTCTCGCGAAAATAGCCCCCCGGTTAGCAGGCCGGCAAGGCGGGTTTGCGGCACCGCCTGCATACATCCGGTACGGCCGGTCCAATCGCGGCGGGTAGGTTGGCCCCCATGCCCATGCGCCTCGCCGAGCACCTCGAACGCGACCGTCCCCGCGAGCGTTTCTGGGCCGTCGGACCGGGCGCGTTGACGGGCCAAGAGCTCCTGGCCATTCTCCTAGGGACGGGGACGCATGGGCGGGATGCCCTCGCCGTGGCCGCGGAGATCCTTACCCGGGGGGACGGCTCGCTCAGGCGCCTGGCCACGCGGCCGTGGGCGGAACTGGCGCAGATTTCCGGGGTGGGCCGTGCAAAGGCTGCCCGCCTCGCCGCGGCGATCGAGCTGGGGCGCCGGATTGGCACCGAGACCGAGCCGCCACCGGAGCGGATCCGAGGTCCCGGCGACGTGCAGCATTACTACGCGCTCCGGTTGCGCGACCTCCCGGTCGAGGAGTTTCACGTCCTCGCGCTGGGGAGCCAGAGTCAGATTCTGGCGGATCTGGTCATCACGCGGGGCATTCTGAACAGCTCGCTGGTGCACCCGCGCGAGGTATTTCGGGCAGCGATCGCGGAGGCGGCGGCCGGGATCATCGTGGTGCACAATCACCCGAGCGGCGACCCCACGCCGTCAGCGGACGACCGCGCGGTCACGCGGCAGCTGGTGGATGCGGGGCGCGTGCTCGACATCCCGGTGTACGATCACGTGGTGGTGGGAGGAGAACGGTACGTGAGCTTCGCGGAGGCGGGACTGTTGTGACGAGCACGGCGCCGATTCTCGCGCCGGAGCTGGCGGAGGCCGTGGCGGCCCAACGCGACCGCCTCGACCTCGACGTCCTGTCACGCGCCTACCGCCTGAGCGCGCAGGCCCATCAGGGTCAGAAGCGCCTGTCGGGCGACGATTTCGTGTCTCACAGCGTCGCCGTCGCGACGATTCTCGCCGAGCAGCAGATGGACACCACGACGATCGCGGCCGCCTTGCTGCACGACGTCGTCGAGGACTCGAACGTGACGCTCGAGATGCTGCGCCGTGATTTCGGTAACGAAGTCGCCGACCTGGTCGACGGCCTCACCAAGATCTCGACGCTCACGTTCCGGTCCACCGCCGAAGAGCAGGCCGAGAACTACCGCAAGTTGCTGATGTCGGTCGCGCGGGACGCGCGCGTCATCATTATCAAGCTCGCCGACCGGCTGCACAACATGCGCACGCTCGATCCCTTGCCTCCGGAGAAGCGCAAACGCATCGCGCTCGAGACGCGCGAGTTGTACGCGCCGCTCGCGCACCGCTTCGGCATGGCGGGGGTCAAAGCGGAGCTCGAAGACCTGGCGTTCAAGTATCTCGAGCCCGAGGACTACAAGCAGCTCGCGCGGCAGGTCAAAGCGCGGCGCGTCGAACGCGACCGGACGATCGAGCGGATGCGCTCGCCGCTCGCGGATGAGCTGCGGCGCGCCGGGATTGCGGGCTGGGAAATCGTCGGCCGGCCGAAGAACCTCTGGTCGATCTTCAAGAAGATGAAAAAGCGCGGCAAGCCGTTCGAGGAGATCTACGATCTGCTCGCGGTACGCGTGCTCGTGAACACGATTACCGACTGCTATCACGTCCTGGGCATCATCCACCACACGTGGACGCCGCTACAGGAACGGATCAAAGACTACATAGCGAGCCCAAAGTCGAACGGCTATCAGTCGCTGCACACGACTGTCTTCGGGCCCGGCGGCCAGCTGTACGAGATCCAGATCCGCACGCGGGACATGCACCGGACCGCCGAGTACGGTATCGCGGCGCACTGGCTGTATAAGGAAAACGGCAAGAGCGCCGATGAGCTGGATCATCACCTGTCGTGGTTCCGCCAGCTGATCGAGCTGCAGCAGGACGCGCACAGTCCCGAAGAGTTCCTCGAGTTCCTGAAGATCGACCTCTATCAAGATGAGATCTTCGTGTTCACGCCGCGGGGTGACGTGAAGCGGCTGCCCAAGGGCGCGACGCCGATCGATTTCGCCTTCATGGTCCACACGGAAGTCGGGCAGCACTGCAATGGCGCTCGCGTGAACGGCCGGATCGCGCCGCTGCACCGGCCCCTCCGCAACGGTGACACGATCGAGGTGCTGACCAGCCCGCAGGCCAAGCCGTCTCGCGACTGGCTGGCGCATGTGCAGACGGGGCGGGCGCGACAGAAGATCCGCCAATGGATCAAGCAGGAAGAGCAAGAGCGCAGCGTCACACTCGGCCGCGAGATACTGGCGCGGGAAGTGCGGCGCCGGCGGCTCGATCCCCCCACGGCTGATCAGCTCGCACAGGCGGCGCTCACGCTGTCGCTCGGTGGGGCGGAGCAGGTGGAGGCGGCGATCGGAGCGGGCGACGTGCAACTCGGTCAGGTCATGAAAGCGCTGTATCCCGACCTTCCCGCCCCCCCCGAGGAGGTCCAATCCCCGAAGCCGACGGCTTTCGGCCGGGTCATCGAGCGGTTGCGCCTGGGGCGGGGCATCAAGATTCACGGCGTCGAGGGGCTGATGGTGCGCTACGCGCAGTGCTGCCAGCCTGTCCCTGGCGACCCGGTCGTCGGTTACGTGACGCAAGGCCGCGGCATCTCGATTCACCGCAACGATTGCCCCAATCTCCTGACGCTGTCAGGCGATGACGAACGCCGCGTCGAGATCGATTGGCGTGAGGTCGAGGGGGAGACGTTCGTCGTGCGGCTGGGCGTGAGTGGTGAAGACCGCCGTGGGCTGTACGCGGACATCTGCGAGGCGATCAGCGGCACTGGCACGAACATTCGTAGCGCCGAGCTGGCGTCGAAGGATGGCGTGGTGTACGGATCCGTACTGGTCGAGGTCGAGAATCAGACGCATCTCCACAAGGTCCTCAAGGCCGTACGCAAGGTGAAGGGCGTGACGGAGATTGCCCGGCGCGATTCGGGCTCCGCTGAAGTCGTCCCCAGTTAAGTTTCCTGTCTATGCCGTTTCAGCTCGGATCCGCACCGCCGCCGGCGGGAGATCAGCCTCGCGCCATTCGCGAGCTCAGCGCCGGGCTGCGCCGGGGCGACAAGTACCAGACACTGCTCGGCGTCACCGGCTCGGGCAAGACGATGACGATGGCGCATGTCATCGCCGACCTCGGACAGCCGACACTCGTCCTCTCGCACAACAAGACGCTGGCGGCGCAGCTGTACGGTGAGCTGAAGGCGTTCTTTCCGCAGAGCGCCGTGGAATTCTTTATCTCGTATTACGACTACTACCAGCCCGAAGCGTACGTCCCCGCAACGGATACCTACATCGCCAAAGACTCGTCGATCAACGACGACATCGAACGACTGCGGCTGCGCGCCACGTCCAGTCTCATGGAGCGCAACGACGTCGTCATCGTGGCCAGCGTCTCCGCCATTTACGGCCTCGGCGATCCGGAGCTCTACCGCGAGCTGCTCGTAACGGCGCAGCAGGGGCAGGCTCGCGGGCGCGATGCGTTGTTGGCCGACCTCGTGGCAGTACAGTACCAGCGCAATGACGTGGGCTTCGAGCGAGGCACGTTCCGCGTGCGCGGTGATACGGTCGAGATCTTTCCCGCCTACGATGAGCAGGCGGTGCGCATCGAGTTCTGGGGCGACGCAATCGAGCGCATCGCGAAGATCGATCCGCTCACCGGCACCGTCATTGTCGAGCTGGAGCGGTGCGCCATCTATCCGGCGACGCACTTCGTTACGCAGCGCGCCACGATCGAGCGCGCCGTGAGCTCGATTCGCGCCGAGCTGCATCTGCGGCTCGCAGAGCTGCGCTCCCAGAACAAGCTGCTGGAGGCTCAACGCCTCGAATCCCGCACCCATTTCGACATCGACATGCTGCTCGAGGTGGGGCGGTGTGCCGGGATCGAGAACTACTCGCGGCATTTCAGCCAGCGACTACCCGGTGAGCGGCCGGCGTGCTTGCTCGACTATTTCCCGGACGACTGGCTCTGCATCATCGACGAATCGCATCAGACGCTGCCCCAGCTCGGCGCCATGTACGAAGGCGATCGCTCGCGCAAGCAGACGCTCGTCGATTACGGCTTCCGGTTGCCCTCGGCGCTGGACAACCGGCCGCTCCGCTACGACGAATTTATGGGGCTCGTTCCCCGCTTGCTGTTCGTTTCGGCGACGCCGGGAGAAGATGAGCTCCGCCTCTCGGGCGGCGTCATCGTCGAGCAGATCATTCGTCCCACCGGGCTCGTCGATCCCAACGTCGAGATTCGTCCCGTGGCCGGCCAAGTCGACGATCTGCTGAGCGAAATTCGCCAACGCGAGAAGAAGAACGAGCGGGTGCTGGTCACGACGCTCACGAAGCGCATGGCGGAGGACTTGACGGACTACCTGCAGCAGCACGGCGTGCGCGTGCGCTACCTGCACTCGGAGATCGACGCCATCGAGCGCGTCGAGATCATCCGCGGCCTGCGGCTTGGCGAATTCGACGTCCTGGTGGGCATCAACCTGCTCCGGGAAGGGCTGGACTTACCCGAGGTCTCCCTCGTCGCCGTCCTCGACGCCGACCAGGAAGGCTTCCTCAGATCGGACCGGTCTCTGATCCAGACGGTGGGCCGCGCGGCGCGCCATTTGAGCGGCAAAGCCATCCTCTACGCCGACCGCGTGACGGGCTCGATGGAGCGCGCGCTCAACGAAATGAATCGCCGCCGGGAGACGCAGCTCGCGTATAACCAGGAGCATGGGATCACACCGCGGTCGATCGTCAAATCCGTGCTCGACATCCGCTTCGTCACGCGCGTGGCCGATGCCCGGATTGCAAAACCGGCGGCCGGCGCCGTCCGCCGTCCTACTGACGCGCGGGAGCGCGATGCGCTCATCCGGCTGCTCGAGCAGCAAATGCAAGCGGCGGCCGAGGAGCTGGATTTCGAGTTGGCGGCGGTGCTGCGCGATCAGCTCCTCGAGCTCAAGGCCGATGCGCCTCTCCGCGAGCGAGCTCAGCCGGTTCGGTGAGGAGATCGGCGCTCGCCTCACGGCTCCCGCTGTCATCGGGTTGTCGGGTGAGCTGGGTACGGGCAAAACCACGCTCGTGCAGGCGATATGCCGTGGCCTGGGCGCGCGATCGCGGGCAACAAGTCCGACCTACGCTCTCGTCCACCACTACGCTGCCGGCGCGACCCCGGTCTACCACGTCGACTGCTACCGGCTGCGTCAGCCCGATGAAGCACGCGACCTCGGCTTCGACGACATGATCCGTGACCGCGCGGTGATTCTCATCGAGTGGCCGGAGCGCGCCGGGAGTTGGGCGCCGGCGCTCGACCGGCATTTTCAACTGTCGTACGATGCCGATCCCGCGCGTCGAGTGCTCGAGGAAGCTGCGTGAGCCGGACGCCCCCTCCCCCTCCGATGTGGCTGGCGATCGACACGGCGACGGAGATCGGGAGCGTAGCGGTCGGTACGCCCGAGCGTGTTGTTGGTGCGCGGTCGATGCGCGGTGCGCGCCAACATGCCGCCCAGATCGTTCCACTCATCCAGGAAGTCCTCGAGAATTCTGGAGTCCAGCTCGCGCAGATCTCAGGGCTGGTCGTCGGGGACGGCCCCGGTAGTTTCACTGGTCTGCGTATTTCGTGGGCAGTAGCAAAGGGGCTCGCTCAAGAGCGGGAGCTGCCACTCGTCGCCGTGCCATCACTGCTTGGCGCGGCACACGCTGCTGCAGGCGGACAAGCCGGCCCGATCGTTGCCTGCTTCGACGCGCTGCGCGGGCAGGTGTTCGCCGCGATTTACAAATTCTTCCCCGGTCGCGTCGAGACAGTCGTCGCGCCTGGTCTCTTTGAGGTTCGCGACCTTGCACAGATTGCGCCTCCCCCCGATCGGCCGTTGCTCGCCGTTGGCGACGGTGCGCAGCGTTACACCGCGGAGATTCTCGACTGGATCGGCCGGTTGCCCGTCGGCCTGGACACCGTGCCGCCGATTGCGGCATCGTTGCTGACGCTATCGGCGCTCGAGACAGCGCGGCGCACCCTCGACGCCTCGAGCGAGCCGATCTACGGCCGGCCCGCGGAAGCGCAGGTCAAATGGGAGGCCCGCCACGGTCGTCCCCTCCCTCATTCGTCCCGCTAAGCTCAGCGACGTCCCATCGGTCCATGCGATCGAGCAAGGCGTCTTTGCCGACCCGTGGTCGACGCAAGATTTCCGCGACTGTCTTTCGTCCGATGCACTGTTTCGCGTTGCGGAAACGAAGGACCGTGTCGTCGGCTACGTCGTCGCCCTCGACGCCGCCGACGAAGGAGAGATTCTCAACGTCGCTGTGGCTCCCGACGTCCGGCGCGGCGGGATCGGGCGCGCGCTCGTTCAAGAGGTCATCTCGGCGCTCGCTGAGCGAGGCGTCCGGCAGATTTATCTCGAGGTGCGCGAGTCCAACGCTGGCGCTCGGGCCATGTACGGCGCCCTCGGCTTCCAGGAAGTCGGTCGGCGTCCGGGCTATTATCGCCGGCCGGTCGAGGATGCCATCGTGCTCCGAGTTAACGCATAACTTTGGTACAAGTGGCGTATCTTTGATTGACAGAACGACTTGCGATTTATATAGTGTTGGGCACCCCTTGGACCCAACCCGCATTATCGCCGGAGGTTGTTGTGAGCCGCAGTCTCAATAAGGTCATTCTGATCGGGAACTTGGGTGCCGATCCCGAGGTGCGTAGCACGAATAGCGGTTCCCGAGTCGCCACCCTCTCGGTGGCCACCAGCAGGCAGTGGACCGGCACCGGCGGGGAAAAACAGGAAAAGACCGATTGGCACAGGGTTATCTGCTGGAATAACAAGACCGGATCCGGTCTCGCTGATGTGTGCGAGAAGTACCTCAAGAAGGGTGACAAGGTCTACGTCGAGGGGCGGATCGAATACCGCACCTGGGAAGACCGTGAGAAGCAAACGCGCTACGTCACCGAGATCATCGCGCGCGAGTTGATAATGCTTGGGTCCAGAGGTGGAGCCGCCCCAGTGGGGGCGGGGGCCGGAGCTGGGAAGGGGGCCGCTGAAGTCGGAGGGAAGGCCCCAGAATCGCTCGACGCGTTCCCGGAGGCGCTGGATGAGGAGGACGACGATCTGCCGTTCTAGCCGCGCCATACTACTGGCCCTGGCGGCGTTGCCGCTCGCGTGGACCGTCCTGCCGGCGCAGGACACCACGCAACATCGGGATACCACGCAGCAGGACACGACGCAGGCGGCCGCCGCCGCCCAGGGACAGCTTCCCGCGAGCCATACTGTCTCACGCGGTGAGACTCTTTGGTCCATCGCCCAGATGTATTTCAACGACCCACTGCTCTGGCCCGAGATCTATCGGCTCAATACCAATGTGATCGAGGACCCGCACTGGATTTATCCCGGTGAGGTCCTGAATCTCGCCGATGTCGTGACGGTCGCGCAGGGCGGCGACACCGTCACCGCCGTGCCACAGGATACGACTCACGTTGCGGCGGATACGGTGCGCGCGGCTCCCGGTGACACGGTCGCGGCGACAGTGCCGGTCGATACCGCGCGCGCGCCGATCGATACGATTCCTGCGGACACCACACAATTCGTCGTCGAGGCACCGCCGCCGACCGTCGCCGAGTCGTACGAAACGATTTTCGATCGCCGCCCCACCAAGACGCAACAGGTGCGGGATGTGCTGCGGGCGTATAGCCATCAACCGTACCACCCAGTGCGCGCCGGCGAGTTCTACGCCGCGGGCTTCCTCAGCGAAAACGAACGCCTGCCTTGGGCGCATGTCCTGGGAGCCACGGCGACACCGGCCATTCATCGTCTCACAGAGCGCACGAGCGCAACCACGTTCGAGGAAATCGCGATTCGGCCGCCGAGGAACGCCTCGTATCACGTCGGCGACTCGCTGCTGCTCGCGCGCATCGACCGGACGCTCGAATTTGGGCGCTGGGGCGACGTCGTCGTGCCGCTCGGGATCGTTCGGGTCACGTCGGTCCAGGAGCAGCAGGTGCTCGCGCGTGTCGTGAGGCAATTCGGCCTCATTCACGACGGCGAGCTGGCCATGCCGCTGGAGCCGTTCCACGATCCTGGTCAGGTTCGCGCGACACCAGTCGAGAAGGGCCTCGTCGGAAAGCTATTGGAACCGCGGGATCCGCATCCGATCGCCGGAGCCCAGCAGTTCTTCTTCATCGACAAGGGGCGCAGCGAAGGTGTCTCGCTCGGCGACGTCTTCGAGATCTACAAGCCGGCCGAAGGTTTCATCGGATCGGCGTCCGAAGAGACCCGCGCCGTACTCATGGTGGTCCATACCCGCGAGCATTCGGCTACGGGTTTATTGCTCCAGATCCTGCATCCGGGGCTCGATCGAGGTCTCCCCGTACGCCTGATCAAAAAGATGCCCTCCTGATAGGCGACCGGGCCCGCGGCCAGCGCGGGTCCGGTTCGTACCGGCCGTGATTGTCACCCTGCATCTCATTGTTCTGGCCCTGTACGGATTGGGCACAGCGCTCGCCTTGGCGCCCTTCCTGAGGCTGCCACCGTCGCCACGCGCGCTGAACATTGCGCTGCCGTGCGGCGGTGCCGCGGTGCACGTGCTGGCGATCTCACAACTCACACTCGTGGGACTGGGCCCGGCGCTCTCGATGTTGGCGTTGTGTCTGGTGCTGCTGCAGCTCGCCAGCGAGC
>Ga0209239_1002598_pt1 | contig 10736 bp, 8 predicted proteins | sample GraSoi013_2_20cm_FD_185824 | JGI IMG/M metagenome (GOLD analysis project Ga0209239, IMG submission 185824) | Grasslands soil microbial communities from the Angelo Coastal Reserve, California, USA - Sample 10_02_2013_2_20cm (SPAdes) (version 2) | ecosystem: Environmental > Terrestrial > Soil >...
CCTCGGTGTCGCGGTCGAAACTCCCCAGGTCTGGGATGCCGTTCGGAGGACGACCGGGCAGGTCCTGACGTACGACGGCGACGTGATCGACGCGTACTTCCACTCGACGTGCGGCTTCAACACGGCCGGAGTCGAGGAGGCGTTTGCGACCGCGCGCACCCGGCCTTACTTGCGGCCGGTCTCGGATGAAAGCGGCGCTGGTCACTACTACTGTGACATCTCACCGCGGTTTCGGTGGCGCGAAGAATGGGATGGCTCGAAGCTGCGCACTATATTGTCGCGAACGCTTTCCACATACACGCCGATCTCCGGTGACGGGCTGCAACGCATCACCGATGTGACCGTGAGCCGCACGACCAAGTCTGGACGAGTGGGGGAACTGCGAATCGTATTCGAGCGCGGCGACGTACGCATCCCAGGACCCGACGTGCGGGCGGTGCTGCGTCCCGACGTCGATCGCGTTCTCTCCAGCGGCGCCTTTCAATTGACGGTGACAAAAGCGGATGGTCAGGTGGCGCGGCTGGTCGCCGCGGGCGCCGGCGCCGGCCACGCGGTCGGCATGTGCCAATGGGGCGCCATCGGTCGCGCGCGCGCGGGCCAGGACTATCGGACGATACTCACCACTTACTTTCCGGGGACGAAGATTGAAAAGCTCTACTAGGGCGATGTGGCAGTTGAGAGGTTGGGCGGTTCGACCTGCCGCGATTCTCGCGCTTCTGCTAACCGCCGAACCGCCAAACCGCCTAGCCGCTCAAGGCGTCCTCAACCAGTTCTCCTACGACAATCTCCGCTTCTCCGGGATTCAGGCGGACGTCGGTCTGTTGGGTGCGTCGAACTTGACCGGCGCGCTCGCGGGCGGCGTACGCGTGGATTACGGCCTGATCGCGCCAAAGGTGCGGGTCCTGGTCGGACTTTCCTACTTCCGCTCGGAGTTCAGTGACCAGGCGCGCGCGCGCTTCGTGCAACGCCTCAAGAGCATCGTTATCGATCCCTCGAGAGACGACACGATCCGCGTGGGGCGGATTTCTCTCAGCGACGTGATCGGCGACGTCGACTTCCAGTTCGTTTTCCCGCAGGGACAGAGCGCCACCGTCTACCTCGGCGCCGGCGTGGGCATTCACGTGCGCAACGGCAGCGGTGCCGCAATCAAGGGGACGTTCGTCGAAGATGCGCTCGACGTCATTACGGCAGGCCTGAACGGCAGCATGGGCGCCGAATTTCGGCTCTCGCCTGCGTGGCGGTTGACGGTGGATGGTCGCGGCACGGTGTCGAGCGGACTGAACACCGTCAGTCTCAGGACCGGGTTGATGTACAGGTTACGCGGGAGCAGGGAGCAGGGAGCAGGCAAGAAGTGAACGATCCCATCCGCGTGGGCGTGATTGGCGCAGGCGGGATCGCGCAGGTGGCACACCTGCCGGTGTTGCGACGGTTGCCCGGTGTCGAAGTGGCCGCCATCTGCGACAACGACCTGGGGAAGGCGCAGGCGCTCGCGGCGCGTTTCGAGGTGAAGGACACCTACGACGACATCGAGGAAGTGCTGCGCTACGGCCACGTCGACGTCGTCGTGATCTGCACGCCGAACCATCTGCACGAGATTCACGCGACCTCCGCTCTCGCCGCCGGCGCGCACGTCCTGTGCGAACGGCCGCTTGCGCTGAATCTGGCAGGCGTTGAGCGGGTCCTCGCGGCAAGCGAGCGCTACGGGAAGCGCGTGATGGTCGGAATGAATCACCGGTTTCGATCCGACGTGCAGGCGGTGCGCGGGTTCCTCGCGGGTGGAGACCTGGGCGCCTTGCAGGCGGTGCGCGGTGGCTGGTACACCTTCCAGCCGAGCAGACAGATGTTGGGCTGGAGACTGCGGCGAGAAGAAGCGGGTGGCGGCGCGATGCTCGACCTCGGCCTCCCGCTGATCGACCTGGGTTTGTGGCTCGCCGGCTGGCCCGCGCCCAAGCGGATCTCGGCGCATCTGAGCCGCAGCGGGAAAGATGGCGTCGAAGACATGGGCTCGGCCCTGATCGTGCTGGAGAACGGCGTATCACTCACGGTCGACGTCAGCTGGCGCCATCTCGGCGAGGGGGAGCGCTTCTGGTTCGACATCGTCGGCGTCAAAGGATCGGCGATGATTCAGCCGCTGCGCATCTTTCGCGAGCAGCACGGTGCCGCCCTCGACGTCACCCCGACCGGCGCGACCGGTCGCGAAACCCAGTTCATCCAATCCTACCGCGCGGAATGGATGTATTTGTTGGCGGTCATCAAGGGTGACGTCAACGCGCCTCCGCCGCGCGATCAGCTCGCGCTCCAGCGCGTGTTCGATGCGATCTACCGCTCGGCGGACGAAGGGCGCGACGTCTTGTTGTGAGCCGCCGTCGTGTGGTACTGCTCGTCCTGGTGGGAGCGATCGCCCTCACCGCCAGTTATCCGCCCTTTCCGCTTCCTCCCCTCAGTTTCTTCGCGATCACCCCCGCCGTTCTCCTGATTCGACAGGCGGTGCTGGATAATGACGCCCGCCAGGCGTTCCGCTGGGGCTGGTGGTACGGATTGGTCACCAATGCGTTCGTGCTCTACTGGATGGTGGTCGCCTTATGGCACTTCACGCCGCTGTCCGCGCTCGGGTACTTCGCGACGATTGCTGTGCTGGGACTGCTCACGGCAGCCATGTTTTGGTTTGTCGTGCGGGTGTGCCTGGCGGCGCCACGAGTGCCGTTGTGGGTCGTTCTCCCGGTCGCGTGGACTACGCTCGAGTGGTTGGTCGGCCATCTCGGCGACGTTCGGTTTCCGTGGCTGGGTCTTGGCACATCGGTGGCTGACGCGCCTGTCCTGGTGCAGTGGGCGGACATCGCGGGCGCACGCGGGGTCACGCTGTGGATCGCGTGGTGCAATGTGATGATCGCCGAGGCCGCGACTGACGTGCGTGGTGCGTCGTTCGTCGTGCGTCGGCTTGCAACCGTCTTGGTGACGGTGCTGCTGGCGTTTGGCTACGGTGTGTGGCGAGTGAAGACGTTGCCCGTTCGCGACGTCGGCGTGGTAGCGATGGTGCAGCCGAACGAGGGGTTCAGTGAGAAATGGAATCCCGCGCACGCTGACAGTGCGATGAACGCGCTCTTTTCGTTGTCGCGTGGATTGATGGCGCGGCCTCCACGGCCGCAGCTACTGATCTGGCCGGAGGCGGCGATTCCCGGATTCTTCGTCGATCACCCGCAATGGGATGCACAAATTGCCGCGTTCGTCCGGGAAAACCACGTTCCTCTCTTGACCGGCGGTCTCAACGCTGAACCGGAGATCGGTGGTGGTTACCGTATCTACAACGCGACCTTCTTCTATGATTCGACTGGAGACCGGGGCCGTTACCCGATCTACGCCAAACACTACCTCGTGCCGGTGACCGAACGCGTCCCGTTCGTTCCTGTGAGTCTATTCAGGGCGATTCCGGGATTGGCGCGTTGGTCGGGCGGATTCCGGCCGGGAAGAGAGTTGCCGATCTACACATCGCCCGTCGGCAAATTCGGCGTAGTCATCTGCTATGAGTCGGCGTTCGAAGACGCAGCGCGCGGATATCGCGCGCATGGAGCGGACTTCTTCGTCAACGTGACCAACGATGCATGGTTCGGCAACACCAGCGCGCCGGCCCAGCACGCCTCGCACTTGGTGCTCCGTACTATCGAGACGCGCATGGGCGTGGCCCGCGCGGCCAATTCCGGCATCTCGGAATTCGTCGACCCGCTCGGTCGATCGTATGCTGCCACAAAACTCAATGAGGCCGTGTATGTCGCCGGCGTGTTGCGCACGAGCGATGTCATTCCGCTGTACGTCCGTCTGGGCGACTGGGTGGGCAAACTGGTCGTCGTCCTCACGCTCGGTGGTATCGCGTTGCTCGTGAAGCGTCGCTTCCAACCATGATTCGCGTCGGTGTGGACGTGGGCGGTACGTTCACCGATCTCGTCGCGGTCCGAACCGACGGTACAATCGAGCTTCGCAAAGTTGCCAGCACACCCCAGGATCCTTCCCTCGGACTGTTCCGGGCGTTGGAGGCCTTAGGCTCTCAGACTATCGATGTGTTAGTACACGGCACGACGGTCGCTACGAACGCGCTCCTCGAACGGCGGGGTGCTCGGGTCGTGTTGGTCACGACCGCGGGCTTTGAGGACCTGTTGTGGCTTAGGCGACAAGATCGGGCGGCCCTCTACGATCTCGCGCGCGATCATCCACCGCCTCTCGTCGCGCGCGTCGACGTGATCGGCGTGCGCGAGCGCATGGGTCCCCAGGGAGCCGTGCTGCCGCTCACGACTGCCGAAGTGACTCGTGTGACCAATGCCGTGCGCGCGCTGGCGCCCCCCCCCGAAGCCGTCGCGATTTCGTTGCTGTTCTCGTTTCGGCATCCCGTGCATGAGCGGTCGCTCGCCGCAGCCCTCCGCGCGGCCCTTGGCGATGTTCCCGTTGCCGCGAGCCATGAAGTGCTGCCGGTCTTCCGGGAATACGAACGGACCAGCACGACGACGGCCGAGGCTTATTTGCGACCGGCTGTGGGTGAGTACATCGCGAAGATCGCCACACTGAGTGAGCGCATCGATTCGCTTCGCATCATGACGTCGAGTGGCGGAACGCTCGACCCGGAGCAGGCAACGCGGCGCGCGGCGAGCCTCGCGCTCTCGGGTCCGGCTGGTGGCGTCGTCGGCGCGCGCCTGGTCGGTGAGGCTGTCGACGCGCGCGACCTACTGACGCTCGATATGGGCGGCACGAGCGCCGACGCCAGCCTCGTCACGGGCGGCGTCGCACTGACCGAAGGAGCCGACGCGGTTGGTGGAGTGCCACTCGCGCTTCCCGCCATCCTGATCGAGACCGTGAGCGCGGGCGGTGGAAGTATCGCCGCGGTCGATGAGGGAGGTGCGCTCCGGGTGGGCCCGCGGAGCGCCGGCGCCGAGCCGGGGCCCGCCTGCTACGGACGCGGCGGGACGGAGCCAACCGTCACCGATGCCTGCCTCGCGCTAGGTTGGCTCGATCCGGACTATCCGCTTGCCGACACGGTACGCCTCGACCGCGCCGCGGCGGAGCGGGCGCTGGCGTCACTCGCACGTGGGATAGGGGGGGGCGACCGACATTCACGAGACATCTGCGACGTCGCGACTGGGATCGTGCAGGTCGCGACCGCGGTGATGGCGCGCGCGTTGAAGCGCGTGAGTGTGGCCCGAGGGATCGATCCGCGCGGCATGGCGCTGTTGCCGTTCGGCGGCGCGGGACCGCTCTTCGGCTGCGCGCTTGCCGATGCGTTGGGGATGTCGCGCGTGATTATTCCGCCACATCCCGGCGTCTTGAGCGCGATGGGTCTGGCGTCGGCGCCGGAGCGTGTTGATGTGCTCGGATCGATGCACCGGCGGCTCGCCGAGCTCGACGCCACGGCGATCAGCCACGCGTTTGAGCCGCTGGTTCTGGCGGCGCGGACGGCTCTGCCCGACGCGATACTGACGCGTTTTGCGGATTGCCGCTTCGTGGGACAAGGCTACGAAGTGACGGTGCCCGTGCTGCGCGACGATCCCGCGCTGCTTGCGGCCGCGTTTCGTTCCGCGCACAAGGCGCGGCATGGGCACGCCGATCCAGAGCAACCGGTTGAGCTGGTCAACGTGCGGGTGGTGGCGGAACGGCCGGTGAGAGCAATGCCACCCGGTCGTGCCACCAGGACGGCAACGCCGAATCCCGGACGACGCGCGATCGTGACGCGCGACGGGAAGCGTGTCCGTGCGGACGTCTGGCCACTGGGCGAAATGCCGTCGTCCAACGGACGTCATCTCAATGGGCCGGCGATTCTTGCTGGTGCGGATGCCACGGGATTGATCGAGCCAGGGTGGCGCGGCGTCGTACATCCATCGGGAGCCGTGATTCTGGAGCGGATATGAGGCTCGACGCCGTCGGGCTCGAGGTGATGGCCCATGCCTTTGCGTCGATCGCGGAGGAGATGGGACTCGTGTTGGTGCACAGTGCGCTCTCACCGAACATCCGTGAGCGTCGCGACGCGTCGGCGGCGTTATTCGGCGCGGATGGTGAGATGATCGCGCAGGCTGCGCACATCCCGGTGCATCTCGGTGCCTTGGCGGATGCTGTCGCTGCGGTGCACCATCTCGATCCTTCCCCCGAACCCGGCGAGCTATTTCTGCTGAACGATCCCTATGCCGGCGGCAGCCATCTTCCCGATCTCACGCTGGTCGGCGCGATCGACATCGACGGTCAGATCGGCGGATACAGTGTCGTGCGAGCCCACCACTCGGATATCGGCGGAATGGCGGCGGGCAGCATGCCTGCCGGCGCGCGAGAGCTGTTCCAGGAAGGCCTCGTGATTCCACCCACGCGGTTTACGCCCGACCTCGAGCAACTCCTCCTCGCCAACGTGCGCACTCCGGCCATGCGGCGCGGCGATCTCGCGGCGCAGCGGGCCGCCGTCGAGCGCGGAGCGGACGGACTGCGGACGCTGGCACGGCGGCACGGTTGGAACGCGTTGCGTGAGGCCGCGCGTGAGCTGCTCGACTACGCCGAACGACGCACCAAAGCCATCCTCGGCAGGCTTGAGCTGTCCGAGGCATCCGCAAGGGACTGGCTGGAGGGCGATGGCGTCATCGAGGACGATCTCGAGATCCGCGTGACGATCCGAATCCGGGATGGCGTCTTCTACGCGGACTTCACGGGCACGAGCGGCGCGGCACCAGGGAACGTGAATTGTCCGATCGCGGTGACGCGCTCGGCGGTGCTCTTCGTCGTGCGCACGCTGCTTCCCGACGATGTGCCCATGAATGGTGGCGTCTCGCGCGCGATAGCCGTGACGGCCCCCGCCGGCTGTCTCGTCGCGGCGCGTCCGCCCAGCGCCGTCGCGGCAGGAAATGTCGAGACGTCGCAGCGCATCGCTGATACCGTCTTTCGCGCGCTCGCGTCGGGCGCCTGTCAGGTCCCAGCCCAGGGGCAGGGCACGATGAACAACCTGACCTTCGGGGAAGGGGGTTGGACGTACTACGAAACCATCGGCGGTGGACAAGGAGCGTCGCACGCTGCTGATGGCCCTTCAGGCGTCCACGTTGGTATGTCTAACACCCGCAACACGCCGATCGAAGTCCTCGAGATCGAGCATCCATTGAGAGTGCGAACGTACGCGCTGCGCCGGGGCAGTGGTGGTGAGGGGGAATTCGCGGGCGGCGACGGGGTGATCCGGGAATTTGAGGCGCTCGCGCCGATGGAGGCGACCCTCCTGACGGAACGGCGCCGGCATGGGCCGGCCGGGGCAGCAGGAGGACTGGATGGAGCCCCGGGATCCAACCTCCTCAACGGCGCTCCCCTTCCGTCGAAAACCACGTTGCGGCTCGCGTCAGGTGACGTCCTTCGCATCGAAACCCCCGGCGGTGGCGGCTGGGGAAAAGGAGAAGAGAGATGACTTGGGCGCTCGTGTCGTTGCTCGGTCTGCTGGCCGGCGTGATCTCGGGTCTCTTCGGCGTCGGCGGGGCGGTGGTGATCATTCCCGGCCTCGTCTTCATCACCAAGATGCCGCAACACACCGCGCACGGGACCTCGCTCGCCGCGCTGCTCCTGCCGGTCGGGTTGCTGGGTGTGCTCGAGTACTCGAAACGACAGCAGGTCAACTGGGCGTACGCGGCCGTCGTCGCGGTCGGGCTGCTGATCGGCGCTTACTTCGGAGCGCGACTCGCGGGATCGATCTCGGACCTGACGCTGCGAAAGATGTTCGGCGGGTTCTTGCTCCTGATCTCCGTCAAACTGCTGCTCTCGTGAGTGTCAGTCGCCTTCGCCGACCGGTCGTTGATAGACCTTGCCGTCGATGAACAGCTTGAAGAGATCGAAGTCGAGCTGCCCTTCCTTCACCTCGTGGCCGAGAATGTCGAGTGCCCGGTCGGTGGCGACGGCACGCTTATAGGGCCGGTCCTGCGCCGTCAGGGCGTCGTAAATGTCACTGATCGTCATCATGCGCGTCTGGATCGGGATCCCTTCCGCCGTGATCCGGCGCGGATAGCCCCGACCGTCGAGCTTCTCATGGTGGCCGTAGGCGATGAGCGGGATCTGTTGGAGCTCGCGCGTCCAGGGAATGCGCTGGAGGAATTGAAACGTGTGCGTCACGTGACTCTCGATCTCGTGTCGCTCCGCGTCGTCGAGGGTGCCTTTGCGAATCGTGAGGTAGCGCATTTCATCGGGCGACAAGAACGGCTCGGTCACGCCGTCGAAGGCCAGGTACGTTCGCTTCGACCACGCTTTCAGCTCCTCGAAGCTCCCGTCAGGCAGAATGCTCGGCTCATTGGCTTGAAGCACGATCTCCAGGAACCGATCCAGCTCCCTCAGCTCCTGGCGATGCGCGGCCTCGAGGTCCTTCACGAATCCTTCGTATCCCTTCGTCCCATTCGACTCGAGGAATTCCGCGCGCTTGCGCCAGAACTCGCGCTCGGCCGTGCGGCGAATGAATGCGTGGCGATGCCGCACCAGTCCCAGGTCTGACGGGTAGAGCTTCTTCGCCTTGATGAGGACCTGCTCGCGTACGCCGACCTTGCCGAAATCGTGCAGCAGGGCCGCGTAACGGATTTCCTTGAGCTGTTCCCGTGAAAACGTTACGCCGCGATAGGGACCATCGCCGGCGCGGTCAACGATCTCTGCGAGTCCCACCGTCATGCCGGCCACGCGGCCGCTGTGACCATATGTCGTCGGATCGCGCTGCTCGATCGCGTGCACCGCCGCCAGCACGAACCCCTCGAACAGCTTCTCGATGTCTTCGTATAGGCGGCTGTTCTCGATGGCGACGGCCGCCTGTCCGGCGAGCGCGGTCACCAGCTCGACCGTCCGCTTCGAGTACGGCACAACCTGTTTCTCGACGTCCGCCGGTGTGGAGAGCACCGCGTCGAAGTTGCGCTTGCGATTGATGAGCTGCAGGACGCCGATGATCTCGTCCTTGTGATCCTTCATCGGGATCACGAGCATCGATTTCGTGCGATAGCCGTAGCGCTCGTCGAAGGAGCGGTTGATGGTGTACTCGACGTCGGGCGGCAGGAAGTAAGCGTCGTCGAGCACCAGGGGATCCCCGGTGACGGCGCAGTAGCCCGCCAGGCTCGTGCGGTCCACCGGGATCGTGAACTCGACGAACGGCGCTTCCGGTTTCGAGTAGGTCTGGGCGAGCCGGAAGCGCAGGCGCTTGGTCCCTTCCTCATTGTGTTCGACGAGGTAGAGGCTGCCGGCGTCAGACTGCGTGATGCGTCGCGATTGCGTGAGGATGAGGTCGAGCAGTGTCTTGAGATCTCGCTCTGTGCCGAGCGCCACGCCGATCCGCGTCAACTCTCCGATCTCGCGGGCCCGATGCGCCGCTTCGCCGCGCGCGCGGGCGGTTTCCGCCCGGGCGGCCGCCTCTCGGAACCCCGCGCGGATCGCGACGAGCAGGCGTCGCGGGCTCGCCGGGTGCGTGAGGAAGCCGGACAGAAACTCCGTCGGCAATCCTTCGGGCACGTCCGTCTCGCCATTGCGCCCGAGTGCCACGATGGCGCCGCCCGCATCCACAAACGACCGCATGACATCGACCGGGAAGGCCGATCGGCTCTCCCCATCCAGGAGGAACACGGTGGGACGATCGTCGACAACGGCCAGCTCTTTGGGCTGGCGCACCGGACGCGCCTCGACCTGCGACGTCTCGAGCGCCGGCGCGACCGCATCCGGGCGCCACAGCGGGGGGTGCAGCAGAACGTATCTCATGGCTTCGCCCCGATCGGGCGCGCGCTGTCCGCGCGAACCGAGTCGCGAGAGACTGGCGGGAGCGGCTTTACACCAGTCAGCGCCCGGAACGGACGGCGCGACATCTGATCGACGAAGTTGTTGAGCTGCCGCGACGCCTCAGTCAGGTTCGTGACGGTGGCGCGCAGGTCGCTGCGATTCTCCGCCGTGAGCGAGTGCGCTTCCCGGGCGAGACTATCGAGGCGCAAGAGCAGGCGATTGGTGTTGGCGACCGCCACGGACACCGAATCGGCGAGGCCGCGCCGCGCGAAGCGGTTCACGACCGAATCCAGCCGGCCCATCGTGGCTGCGACACCACTGAGTGTCCGCTCGATGTCGGGCGTGACGTCGCGCAGCGTGGACTGCACCCGCACGAGCGTCTGCGTCGCGGTGCGCACCATTTCCTGCACGCGCTGCGACAGCTGATCGGCGACTTCGGCGACCGCGTCGAGGGCACCGCCGCGCCGCCGCGAGTCCAGTGTATCGCCGGCGTGCAGGTAGGTGTGGTGCGGGTGCAGGGTATCGGGAAGAATCAGCCGGATGGCGACGGCGGCAGAGATCTGGCTCGCCTGCACCAGCTCGGCGCGTGTTCCGAAGGGCAGCTGGAGTCGCGAACCGTCCTCGAACCGTTCTTTGACGGACAGCTTCGCAACAAACGAGATGCGCCGCGTCGTGGAGTCGACCCGGGGCAAGATGCTCGTGACCTGACCGACATCCAGTCCTTCAATCACGACTGCTGTTCCTCGGGAGATGCCGTCGGCGCTCGTCACGCGGACGTACAGGTCGTAGCGCCGCTCGCCCCAGCCGCTCGTCGCAATCAGCGCGCCGATCACCAGCGCGATCGTCACGACGAGCAGCAGTCCGACGTAGAAGTCCTGGCGAGTTTCCAAGCAAGGCCCTCGGAATCAGACCGTTTCGGGTTCCAGCATTCCCGCGCGCGTGAGCCGATAAACCTGATCCAGCCGCCGCAGGATCAGCGGCGGGATCTCCTGCCCCGTGATGAA
>Ga0209239_1002600_pt1 | contig 10726 bp, 10 predicted proteins | sample GraSoi013_2_20cm_FD_185824 | JGI IMG/M metagenome (GOLD analysis project Ga0209239, IMG submission 185824) | Grasslands soil microbial communities from the Angelo Coastal Reserve, California, USA - Sample 10_02_2013_2_20cm (SPAdes) (version 2) | ecosystem: Environmental > Terrestrial > Soil >...
TTATGTCGAGTCATGAGTTGGGAACGGTAGCGCAAGACCGGGGCGAGGGGCTGACCGTCTGGCTCATCGGCTTCTCCCTGCTCGTGATCATGCCACTGCTCAACGTCCTGCCGGAGCCCGATTCGTGGCTCCACGTCTCGGACTTCGCCTTGAACCGCTTCGGAAAATTCCTGGCCTTTGCCATCCTGGCCCTCGGCCTTGATCTCATCTGGGGCTATACGGGGATCTTAAGTCTCGGGCACGGGGTGTTCTTCGGCCTGGGTGCCTACGCGGTCGGCATGCACCTGATGCTGACCATCGGCACCGAGAGCGTCTATGGCAGCACGTTGCCGGACTTCATGGTGTGGAACCAGGTGAAGGAACTGCCGTACTTCTGGAAGCCGTTCTACAGTTTTTGGTTTGCGATTGCCGCGGCAATCCTGCTGCCCACGCTCTTCGCCGCCATCTTCGGCTTTCTGGCGTTCCGGAGCCGAATCAAGGGGGTGTATTTCGCCATCATCACGCAGGCGCTGGCCCTCTCGGCCTGGCTGGTGTTCAACCGTAACGAGACGAACCTCGGCGGCACGAACGGCTTGACGGATTTTAAGCAGGTGCTGGGGTTCCGGTTGAGCGACCCGGGAACGCAGCGGGCGCTGTATGTCCTGACCGTGCTCAGCCTTGGGGCGGCCTATCTGCTGTGCCGCTGGATTACCAGGTCCAGGACCGGCAAGGTCCTGGTGGCGATCCGGGACAGCGAGCAACGAGTCCTCTTCTCCGGGTATTCCCCGGGTAGCTACAAGTTGTTTGTGTTTGTCGTGTCGGCGGCGCTGGCTGGGCTCGCCGGCGCGCTCTATGTCCCGCAAGTGGGCATCATCACTCCGGCGCAGATCGGTGTCCTGCCGTCTCTCGAGATGGTGATTTGGGTGGCGGTCGGGGGGCGCGGTACCCTGATCGGAGCGGTCTTGGGGGCCGTCGGCGTCAACTGGGCCCGGAGCATCTTGACCACTTCCTTCCCAGATCTCTGGCCGTTCTTTCTGGGGGGACTGTTTGTCGCGGTGGTCCTCCTGTTCCCGGAAGGATGCGTCGGTCTGGCGAGGAGGCTCAACAGAGGATGGCATGCCGGCCTGAGTTTTCGGAAGAAGCTGGCAACCTCGGAGCCGGAGGGACAAGAAGTCCGATAGCAGTGCGGGTGGACGTTGTCGTGGGGAACCTTGTGTCGTGAGCGAGATGCCTGCACGCGGGTCAATCATCTATCTGGAAGGCGTGACCGTTGACTTCGACGGCTTCAAGGCGCTCGACAATCTCAACTTCATCGTGGACTATCGCGAACTACGGGTCGTGATCGGCCCCAACGGGGCCGGCAAAACCACCTTGCTGGACGTCATTTCCGGGAAGGTCAAGCCGGTATCCGGCCGCGTCGTTTTTGGCAAGGATACGGACTTGATCGGGCTGCCGGAGCACGAAATCGCCACGCTCGGCATCGGTCGTAAATTCCAGACGCCCTCGGTGTACTCGAACCTGTCAGTATGGGACAACCTGGACCTGTCACTGAAACGCAAAAGCAAGGGGGTCTTCGCGACCCTGGTATCCAAGCCGGACCGGGCAGAGACCGAGAAGATCACGTCGACACTGGAGACCATCGGGCTTGCGGAGAAGGCGGACGTCAGGGCCGGTGCACTCTCCCACGGCGAGAAACAGTGGTTGGAGATCGGAATGGTGTTGCTCCAGGACCCGGCGCTCCTGCTGATTGATGAGCCGGTCGCCGGGATGACCGATCGGGAAACCGAGCAGACCGGTCTGCTGTTGCAGTCGCTCGCGGACCGCCGTTCGATCATCGTGATCGAACATGACATGGAGTTCGTACGGCAGATCGCACGGACGGTGACGGTCTTGCACGAAGGCACGGTGCTCTGCGAAGGCCCGGTCGAAAAGGTTCAGGCCGATCCGCGCGTCGTCGAGATCTATCTCGGCCGACAGAAGGAAGCGGATGCTGCTGCAGCTCGATAATCTCAACGTGTTCTATGGGGAGAGCCACATTCTCCGGAACATCTCCTTTGAGATGGAGCCGGGCCAGGTGGTCTGCCTGATGGGGCGGAACGGCGTCGGGAAGACGACGCTGCTGAAGACCATGATGGGCCTGTTGCGATCTAAGACCGGTCGCATCTGGTTTGAGGGAGTGGACATCTCGCAGGACAGCCCGGATCGCCGGGTGCGGCGGGGGCTCGCCTATGCGCCGCAGGGCCGGGAAATTTTTCCACACCTCACGGTCCAGGACAATCTTCGTCTGGGGTTCGAGGCCAGCGGCAGGACGCAGAACCATGGATCAGAGGAAACAGCCTTCGGGGAGGTATTCGCGCTCTTTCCCAGGTTGACCTCGCTCTTGAACCGGCCGGGCGGCGTGTTGAGCGGGGGCGAGCAGCAGCAACTGGCCATTGCACGGGCGTTGCTGTCCAAGCCCAAGCTGCTGCTGTTGGATGAACCGACTGAGGGCATCCAGCCGTCCATCGTGGAGCAGATCGAGCGTGTGATCGAGGGGTTCAAAGCCGAGCGGCGGTTTGCAATCCTGCTCGTCGAACAGTATATGGAGTTTGCGGCACGGCTGGCGGATACGTATGTGATCATGGCCAAAGGGGCGGTGGTAGCGGCCGGCAAGACATCAGAGTTGAGCCAAGAACAAGTCAGGCAACATTTAGTGGTGTAATGACGGGCCAGCATGGCAGGCCCCTGTGCTCGCTGAGTTCGAGCGCGCGCTACTACACCGCCTGCATCCTCCGTGACCTCACCTTCTTATTTGTTGTTCTCCATTTCCACGATGTGTCTGCCCAGGGAGAACCAGGCCCTGTCGTTCGTGAGCTGGAGCATGTCGCGCTGCGACTGAAGGCAGCCGAGAAAGCGGTTGAGACGCGACTCCTCTCGGATGCTCTTCGTCTTCGCTACTATGGGTATCTCGACGGCTCCTACACGCAGAACTTCAACGATCCGTCGAACCGCATCAACGAACTGCGTATCTTCGACGTCAATTCGAACCAGTTTCGTCCGAACCTGGCGCAACTTGTCCTTGAGCGAGAGGCCCAACCCACCACGAACTGGCTGGATCGCGCTGGCTTCCACGTCAAGTTCAATGCAGGCAGGGACTCCGATTTCATCGGCGGGACTAATCTGAGCAACTGGGCCGACTTCCAGGAGTTCTACGTCCAGTACATCATCCCTTTCGGCAGTGGGCTGGACCTGAAACTTGGCCAGATCAACGCGTTGATCGGGTATGAAGTGGTTGAGTCTCCGCGCAATCCGAACTACTCGCGGTCATGGCTCTTTGGTTTGGGGCAACCCTTTACGACGCGCGGGATAAGGGCTTCCTATGAATTCAACGAGCACGTCTCCTGGTCCCTGGGTGTGATCAACCGGATCAACAGTAACTTGCCGAATGATCGAGGCAGTCCGTGGGTGGAATCAGCTTTCACTCTCACGCCGTCCAACAAGGTGAAGCTTACGCTGTACAGTCTCGTCGGCCCCGGGCTTGGAGCGGTGGATATCAGGTGGGGCGGGCTTCTACTAGGGGGCGGTTACCTCAGTCTAGAAGTCACGCCACAAGCGTCGATCGTGTTGGAATCCTACTACGCCAACCAAATCAACAGCAGCGTCATAAGCCAGGCTCGGAACGCCCGCTGGGATGGACTCGCCGGGTACCTTATTTATGACCTTAGCCACCAGTGGGGTGTACGGTTGCGAGGCGAAATTTTTGAGGACCCCGGGGGCTTTGCTACCTGCCAGGGCACGACAGCGTATCAGCCACGAGCCAATGTGTGTTTCGGGGCGACCTCAACCACCCCGGCACCCGCAGTGGGTCAGACGCTCTGGGAATTCACCTGGACGCTTCAGTTCAAGCCGGTCCCGTTCCTGATGACTCGCCTGGAATATCGATACGACAAGTCCGATAAGAATGTGTTCCAGGTCGGAGGCCGTCCCACCAGCTATCAGCCGACGCTCTCCTTGGAAGCGATTTATCTCTTCTGACTCTTCTGGTACCGCCGTAGATTGTCCTCCGGGGTCGTGGCGTCGGCCGGCGCGACTGGGATGAGGGCAGGGAAGCCATTCGTCGCCAAGAGCATCAGCCATGTGACGAACACGAAGGCGGAGGTCAAGACCGGCATCCCTGATGGCTCCAGGAAAATGCCAAGTGACGCCCAGACCCGGGCTGTGACCAACACGCCGATCACCGTATAGATGAACCCGGGAAGGTTCAGCACGAGAAAGAGGCCGCCGAGGGCCATCGCAGTCAAGGCCGCGTTGTACCCGAACAAGCCGTCCCGGATCGCCTCATCATGCGCGCCGTAGAACACCGCGGTACCGACCGCCAGTGTGGATCCCATAAGTGCCATCAGCGCGCCGATCCGCGTATTGATGGCGATCCCGATCAAGATGATGACCCCAGTCACCCAATTGTCCTGGAAGAAGATTTCCGCGATGCCCATGGTGATGCCGTGAAACCAGGTGACCCAGGTGTAGTCTGGTCTCGGGCCCGTGAAGTCTGAGGGCGAGGTCGGCTTGAGGGCATTGGACACATCAATGGTGGTGAACTGAAGCAACGCACCGAGGAAGAACCAGGTGGCCAGGACGAAGGGCATGGTGAGGCCCGGTACTTTATGAGGACCCAGCATGGCACCAAAGGCGGGCACGAGCACCGAGGTGAAGACGGCACACAGCACGATGTAGAGCCAGAGATGCGCGTTCGGCATGTTGCCGGTCGTAAAGTTTGCGCTGGTGTACGCGACGAGCGCGATCCCCATCAGCGCGCCGTTGAACCCGAACAACCCGTCCTTGATCATTCCCTTGTCGGCCTTGAGCCAGATGGCTGTCGCGGTCCCGACGATGGTGCCGAGCAGGCAGACGGTACCGTAGATCCAGGAGTTGTAAAAGATTGCCGCCAGAACCACCGCGCCGGAGATTGGGTTGTTCTGGAAGACCACCTGCCCAATCCCCCGCAACACCCAGTCGATAAATCCAAGGGTGGGATGGTCTCGGTATTGGTCCTTCAGTGTTATGGTCGCCAAGGACCCCTCCTTTCGCTTACGTGCCTTCCCTCATACTTGACAGAGCGTGGATCGTAGACTAGGCTACGCCTCCCCGCAAGGGAATTCTGAAGGTACACCGTTGGAGGACCTAGCCACAAACCCCAGAGCGGGTCATCCAACCACAGAGAGGTAACTCATGCACTTAACGCCCAGGGAGCAAGAGAAGCTCTTAATTTATGTTGCAGCGCAACTTGCCAAGGACCGCAAGGCCCGTGGCCTCAAGCTCAACCATCCTGAAGCCGTTGCCTACCTGACCGCCGCCATTCTGGAAGGCATCCGCGATGGCAAATCCGTGTCGGACCTCATGAGCCATGGGGTCACCTTACTCAGCCGCAAGGATGTGATGCCGGGCGTTCCGGAGATGATTCACGAGTTTCAAGTCGAAGGGACGTTTCCTGACGGGACCAAGTTGGTGACGGTGCACAACCCGATTCGGTAAGGATTCTCTTGAATCCACCAACCTGTTTCATGTCTGTGTAGGAGGGCACATGCCGACGAAGACCAAACGAGCCCTGGCCAAGGCTCAGAAGGCTCCGCAGACAAAGGGAGCCTCCCTGGCCGCTGTGATCAAAGCAGAGTTGTCCAAGCCCGTCGTGCCGGGCGAAACCATCTTTGGCACCGGCGACGTGGAGGCGTTTAAAGGCCGTGCGACAAAGGAACTCACGGTGTCCAACGTCGGCGATCGGCCGATTCAAGTGGGATCCCACTGCCACTTCTTCGAGGTCAATCGGGCACTCATCTTCGATCGGGAACAGGCGTTCGGATTTCGACTCTGCATTCCAGCCGGCACAGCGGTGCGGTTCGAGCCTGGTGAAGAAAAGCGGGTCACGGTCGTGGCTCTGGCAGGCAAGCGGGTGGCCCACGGGATCAACGGTCTGACCAATGGATCATTGGATGATGCGCAGGTGAAGGCGCAGGCCCTTTCTCGCGCGGCTGAGCTTGGATTCTCCGGAAAAGGAGGGGCACGGTGAAAATCCCAAGGAAACAGTATGCGGATCTGTTCGGTCCCACGGTCGGAGACCGGGTCCGGCTCGCCGACACGGAGCTGGTGATTGAGGTCGAGAAGGATTTCACCTCGTACGGCGATGAGGCTGTCTTCGGGGGAGGGAAAGTGCTCCGTGACGGGATGGGCCAGTCCCCGCGAGCGACCAGCGCGAGCGGCGCGCTCGACACGGTGATCACGAATGCGCTTATTCTTGATTATTGGGGTATCGTGAAGGCGGATATCGGGATAAAGGACGGGCGGGTGGTCGGCATCGGGAAGTCCGGCAACCCCGATCTCATGCCGAACGTCAGTCAAGGGATGGAGGTGGGTGCCGGAACCGAAGCCATCTCCGCCGAAGGCTGCATTGTGACGGCCGGTGGCGTGGAGACCCATATCCACTTCATTTGTCCGCAACAATATTGGGAGGCCTTATCCGCTGGCATTACGACGATGATCGGCGGCGGGACCGGTCCGGCAACGGGGACGAACGCGACGACCTGCACGCCGGGGCCGTGGAACATACACCGGATGCTTGAAGCGTCGGACGGAATTCCCATTAATCTGGGATTTCTCGGAAAGGGCAACTCGTCACTGCCTGAGGGGCTGAATGAACAGATCGAAGCCGGCGCGATCGGATTGAAGTTGCACGAAGACTGGGGCACGACGCCAGCTGCGATCGACACCTGTTTGCGTGTCGCGGAGCGATACGACGTACAGGTGGCCATCCATACGGATACGCTGAATGAAGCCGGGTTTGTGGAGGACAGCATCAAGGCCTTTGCCGGCCGGACCATTCACTCTTTCCACACGGAAGGGGCCGGTGGCGGCCATGCGCCGGATATCATCAAAGTCTGCGGCGAGCCGAATGTCCTGCCGTCCTCGACCAACCCCACGATGCCGTTGACGGTGAACACGATGGACGAGCATTTGGATATGCTGATGGTGTGCCACCATCTCAATAAGAAAGTGCCGGAAGATATTGCCTTTGCGGAGTCGCGCATCCGGCGTGAGACCATCGCGGCAGAAGACGTGCTGCACGACCTGGGCGCGATCAGCATGATGTCCTCTGACTCGCAGGCGATGGGCCGGCTCGGCGAAGTGATTATTCGAACCTGGCAAACAGCCCATAAGATGAAGGTGCAGCGTGGGCATCTGTCGCAGAGCGGCCGGGAGGATTCCTCACGGCACGATAACTTCCGAGCCAAGCGCTACGTGGCCAAGTACACGATCAATCCGGCCATCACGCATGGGATTGCCCATGAGGTTGGGTCCGTGGAAGTCGGAAAGGTTGCGGACTTGGTGATCTGGAAGCCCGCATTCTTTGGCGTGAAGCCCGAAATGGTTCTGAAGAGCGGGTTCATCGCCCAAGCGCAAATGGGTGACCCGAATGCCTCGATTCCGACACCGGAACCGATCATCAGCCGTCCGATGTTTGGTGCTTTCGGGCGGGCTCTGTGCAGCACCAACCTCACCTTCGTGTCGCAGTCGGCTTTGGATCGGGACATCCCGAAGAAGCTCGGTTTGCAGAAGCGCGTGGCAGCGGTGAAAAATTGCCGCACTGTCAAGAAGCGCGATCTCAAGCTGAACGATGCGCTGCCCAGGATTGAGGTTGATCCGGAGACCTACGAAGTGCGGGCCGATGGGCAACTGTTGAAGTGCGAGCCGGCGGCTGTTCTCCCAATGGCGCAACGATACTTTCTCTTTTAACCGGCTGAGAGCAACGTGGAAATTCTAAGTCTTCTAAGTGGCCTCCGATTCGTTGACACATTGTTCCCGTCGGGCGGGTACGCGTTTTCGTCCGGGCTGGAGGCGGCGGTGCAAGGAGGAGCCATCAAGGATTCAGCCCAGCTTGCCCGCTATGTGGAAGATCTTTTAGGCGGAGGTATGAGCCGGCGCGAGGCGGTCGCGGCCTGCGTGGCGAGCCGGGCCGGCACGACCGGCAATCAGGCGGCGGCGGTGGCGGTGGCGGTGGATCGCGAGTTGGACGGCATGAAATTGGGTCGCGACGGGCGTCTGGCCAGCCGCCAGATGGGCCGGCAGGTCATGAAAATCGCGGCCGAGCAACTTGACGGGAAAGTTGTCCTGCGATCCTATCTCACCGCAATGGAGCGCGAGAAGGCTCCCGGTCACCTGCCTGTCTGCCTCGGACTTACGCTGGGCGCCTGCGGCTGGAAGGGAGAGGAGGCCGTGGCGGCCTATCTGTACCAGACGGCGGCGGGGTTCGTCTCGGCGGCGATGCGACTGCTGCCCATCGGGCAGCGCGAGGGACAGAGCCTCATCGAGGGCTGGCTGCCGCTGATCTATCGCATCAGCCGCGAGGTGACGCCCGTCCCCCTGTCGTCCTGGTCGCCGGTCCAGGACATCTACGGGATGCGGCATGGCTGTCTGGAGTGGAAGTTGTTCAGGTCATAAGGAGTCGATCAATGCACGGTCACAATCATCAGCACCATCACGGCGACGGAAAGTCGACGCAGGCGCGGGTGAAGGGCATTCCGGTCATCGGCGTCGGGGGGCCTGTTGGATCGGGCAAGACCGCGCTGGTGGAGGCACTCTGCCTGCGGTTGCGCGACCGGTACAGCCTCGCTGCTGTCACCAACGACATCTTTACCAAGATCGACGCGGAAATCCTGACCAAGCGCGGGGCCTTACCGCCGGATCGCATCCTGGGCGTCGAGACCGGTGGGTGCCCGCATACAGCGATCCGCGAAGATGCCTCGCACAATCAAGAGGCGATCGATGACCTGGTCCGTCGCCATCCTGATGTGGAGCTGATCTTCGTGGAAAGCGGGGGCGACAATCTGGCCGCCACGTTCAGCCCGGAGTTAGTGGATCATGTCATCTACGTGATCGACGTGGCCGAGGGCGACAAGATTCCCCGTAAAGGAGGCCCCGGCATCACTCGCTCGGACTACCTCGTGATCAACAAGATGGACCTCGCGCCCTATGTCCGGGCCGATCTCTCCGTGATGGATCGGGATAGCCGCCGCATGCGCGGCGACCTGCCGTTTGTCTTCACCAATCTTCTAACCGGGGAAGGGCTCGATCGCGTCGTGGACTGGGTTGAGCATCGCATCCCCCAGCGCGCGAAGCGGCGGTGACCAGTGCTGGCCTCTGACGTGGCAGTTTCCAAGAAGAGCTCGGACAGGGAGCCGACCTCTTCGGTCGGGCGCGTCGGTGAGCTTCGGCTCGAGTACGTCTGGCAGGATCGCAAGACTATCATCGCCCGCTCCCATTGCACGAGTCCTTGGCATCTTTTCCCTCCCATCTATCTCGACGATACCGGCTCCGCTTATACGCTCCTACTCAATCCGTCCGGAGGACTGGTGGGCGGAGACCGTCTCTCCATCGAAATGACAGTGGGCCCGGACGCGCACGTCCTCATCTCGACCCCTTCCGCGAACCGGGTGTACCGCTCCCTCTCTGAGACCTCCGTCCAAGTGGTGGATATTTCGGTTGGTCGCGGGGCGATCCTGGAGTGGGTGCCTGAACCGACAATCCCGTTTGCCGGTTCACGTTTTCGTCAAGTTATTCACGTAACATTGGCGCCCGGCGCAACCGTCCTGCTTTGGGATGCCATTGCATCCGGACGCATGGCCAGAGGGGAGCGCTGGGCCTTTGCCAGTCTGGAGAATGAGATTTGGATCGGGACTTCTTCTGGCCAGTCGGTGTTGGAACGATACCATCTCAATCCAGCCGAAAGTGGTGGGGTGGGGCTGGCAACCGCCTGGGACTATGTGGCATCCCTCTATCTGGTCAACGATACGGTCAATGTAGAAGTCTGGAAACGATTGGAGGAGCAGATTGCGGCGATCCTGGAGGGGCATCCTGGCTCAGTGTTGGGGGGCGTTTCTCAGCTGGCTGTGCCCGGCTTGGCCGTCAAATTGGTGGCCCGCTCGGCGCCGGACCTGAACGCGATGCTGGAAGCCATGTGGGAAGCTGTCCGAGCGCACCTGTGGAGCCTTCCCACCCCTGCTTTGCGGCGCTACTAAGCTTAAAAAGCACTTGACAGGCTCTTTCCCCCGATGGTATGACTGTGCCCAGTTTATTGGAGACAATGACGTCTCCACATCAGTCACAGAAGCACTGGTAAGCGGACAATGACGTCCTCTGCTCCACCTGTGGAGCGAGGGCGTTTTTTTTTGGCCCCTCCCTAACCCTCCCCCGTGTCGAGGGAGGGAAGGGTGGGGAAAGGTCGCTATGCGGATCTTTCGTATCGCCATGGTCCAGATGAACCCCACCGTCGGGGACGTGGCGGGGAATGTCCGACGGATGAAGGGGTGGCTGCGGGAGGCGCGCCGGGCCAAGGCGGACCTGGTGGCGTTCCCCGAACTCGCCATCACAGGCTATCCGCCTGAGGATCTGCTCCTGAAGCCGCGCTTCCTCAAGGACAACTCCCGGGGGCTTGAGGAGGTGATCCGCCATTGTCAGGGCATGGCGGCCGTGGTCGGGTATGTGGGAGAGGGCGGGGTCTCCCAGTTGAGGCCGGACCATCCGATGGTCGTGCCAGCCAGCCGGCACGAGCTGTACAATGCGGCGGCCATCATCGCCAATCGCAGGCTGGTGGCCACCTATTGTAAGTGGTATCTGCCGAACTATGGCGTGTTCGATGAGAGCCGCTATTTTCACCCGGGCCGGCGCATCCCGCTTGTGGTCCTGAACGGTACGGCGGTGGGGGTGAACATTTGTGAAG
>Ga0209239_1002613_pt1 | contig 10696 bp, 13 predicted proteins | sample GraSoi013_2_20cm_FD_185824 | JGI IMG/M metagenome (GOLD analysis project Ga0209239, IMG submission 185824) | Grasslands soil microbial communities from the Angelo Coastal Reserve, California, USA - Sample 10_02_2013_2_20cm (SPAdes) (version 2) | ecosystem: Environmental > Terrestrial > Soil >...
CTGACTGGAATGATCACAAATGGAATTCTACCTCGGATGACGGGCGCCGTCAGCTTCAGGCGCTTGTTAGGCGCCAGTTGGTAGACTACGTGAGGAACATCCAGCGCCACTGCGCTCGCCATTCTTGGATCCCGAAGTCACGCCCGAGCATCCTCAGTCGGGCGCGTGCCAATAGAACGACTCGCGCGCAGAGAACAGAGTCTCACCGCGCGTATTGGTGATCGTGATCAAGGCACTCAGGACCGGCGTGTCGAGGCTGCTCGTGACAAAGCGTGACGTGAACCGGCCATCGATCGTGACCACGCCAACGCGCTCAAGCTCGCAGCGCAGGTGCACCGCATCCTGGCCAATCCGTGCATCTTCACACCCCACTTCCTGCCGTGTCCCGATACGCGAGAACGTGACAAGGGGTTCGGGACGCAGCGTCAGGCGAGTGAAGCGCCGATCGGAGACCGTGACCTGGTAGCTCGGCTCGTAGTACCCCTCGGCCTCTGACTGGAGGGGCCGAGGCGGGGGGCGCTGTGGGGGCGGTGCCGCGTTCGGTTGCTCGATGACCACAGGCGCTGGCGCCGGGAGGCGCAGAATCACGAACGCCCCGGCGCCCACAAGCGCCAGGAGGATGCCGCCAACGACGATCGTGCGGCGACGTCCAAGTATGATCGCCCACAGGCGTTGTGACATTCCTCGGAGACGTCCCAGGATCGCCTGGAGGTGTTGAACGACCTGTCGGCGTGCAGAGACATCCTCGCTGTGCGCAGTCTCTTGCGTCCGAGCGACGTCCGCCGGCGGCGTAACAGGGCTCGGGCCCGGTGAAAAGTCAGGCGGCGGTCGAACGACTCCCCGCGGCGGCGGGGGCGGAACGACACCGCGAGGAGGAACGAAAGCCCGAGACGGCGGGGCAGCCGGGTGAGGAGCGGCCGCTGGACGAGGCCTGACGAGTCTGACGTACGCAGGTTTCCGGCGGAGCCGGGACCAGCCTGCGAGCAGCAGCGCTGCGCCCAAAGCTCCTGCGGCGTCCGGTACGAGATCCTGCACGCGGCAATGTCCCCGCCCTGTCATGCCCTCGGCGATCTCGACAAGGGCTCCCACGAGCAACGTCGCGAGGAGCGCCCAGATGCCGCGCGCGTCAGACGTCCGGAACTGTGCCCACGACATCCAGTAGAAGCCGGCGAACAGCGCGATGTACGCGTAGTTGTGCAGCAAGGGGACGAGCAGGTGCAGCGTGGGAAGGAGCTGCTCGCACTTCGGGGCGTGGACGCGGAAGTGGGTCTGCGCGGGAAAATAGAGGAGCCCGAGCAGCACGAATGTCAGGTAGGCCCAGCGCTTGCCGCGCAGGGCGATAAGGGCGAGGAGGGCGAGGACGCCCGCACCGATGCGAACGGCTAGAGGTGACATGTGCCGGGACGCGCGCAGCCTGGCTGCGTTGGCCCTAAGCTAAGAGGTCACGGCTGGCAAGCCAACGGTTCGGGCGTCCCTGGGCGCCACGACGGTCAAACGAGTGGTTTGTACCAGGTCTCGAGCTCGGACCGCCACCCCTGACGTTCGTACACCTGCTTGGCGCGCTCGTTATCCTTGAAGACCGCGAGCGTCAACTTCGAGTACCGGTTGGCTCGTGCCCAATCCTCACCCGCCTGCAGTAAGGCCCGGCCGATACCTTGCCCTTCTGCCTCTCGGACGACTGCCAGAATTGCCACATGGCCGTGCGCTTCATTCGTGAAATAATCACGGCGCGACTCCAACAGGATGACGCCGACAACGCCGCGCGATGGTTGTTCGGCGACCAGGATTGCGGAGCCACCAACAGGCTGCGACAGCGCGGTCGCGAGCACGGCGCGCTCACGATCCGCAATTTCGCTCGCTGGACGCGTCGTGGGTCCGAAGGCGGGCAGGCGATCTGCGAGCGCGAGGACGGCTGCGTGATCGGGCGCTATCGCGGGGCGAATCGAGACCTGCGACACCCCGAGGTTTCGTCGGCGCATTAGATCGACTGGTACGGAGAGTAGATCCGCACGTCGAACCCCTCTAGCGCCTTCATCAACTCCGGGCTGGGCGTCCCGTAGATCTCGCCCGAGATCGAGCATGTGTGAAGCAGTGCGGCCATCGTATCTCCGAGATCCGCGCCATGCTCGAGCAGAGCCGCGGAATCGCGGTAGCGCTCATGCACGACACACTCGGAATGGTCGTCGCTGAAGAACCAGTCGTATTGGAGCGTTCCGGAGTCCCTGCTGCGAACTGATTCCATGCACTTGACGGCGAGACGCTTGAATTCCTCAAGCTTGCCATGGTGGATCTTGAGTCTGGCGATGGCATGAAGTTCACTCATCGCTTCTGCCTCTGGGCCGCCACGGAGGCGATACCGCCTCGGAGGTCACAGAGACGGCGGTCGTTGAAGGAGCATTGCAATTGGCGGCCGCCTTGCCGATGGTCTCGTGACGTTGCAGGCACCTAACGGATCCCGCTTAAGCTGCGGGCGACCCGCCCGCCAGCGCAAAGAGCGGTGGACGCGGCCCCGTACCCGCCAGGGGCACAACACTCCGATTCGTTTAAAGCGATCATCGCCCGTCAGCTTCAAGCGCTTGTTAGGCGCCGCCGCGACCCGAACGCTTGACCTTCTTACGCCGCGCCACAACGATCGCCTTCTCAGCCCACGGGCGCAGCGCCTCCGGGTCGTCGAGGAGGTCGGCGGGCACCTCGTAATACTGCATGACCTCCCTATGCTCGCCGTACGGTCGGAATGGGCCCATGCCGCGCGCCTCGAAGTCGGGGCGATTGGACTCGTCCACCTTCAAGTAGAGCGTGTCATCGGCGATCAGGGCGAAAAAGCGATCGCTCGCGTAGATGCCAACACCGCCGAACATGCTCCGGGCGCGGACACGTGGGATCACGCGGCTCAGCTGGTCGATGACGAAGGTTCGGAAGCTCGAGCTGACTGGCACAAGACATGAACCTGCAGGTGTTTGGCGTGCGCCTAACGGCAATTCGACGTACCGAACGAGAGTAAACCGCTCGAGCCGACAATCTGGCGTACCAGGGCTGCACTCGCTCCGTGGAATGAAATCGGCAGGTCAGCCTAAACGCAATATCAGAGCGTGGCCGTCCAGCTGCGAAGGCTCCTCGACGACGACGTGCGTGTAGATCTTTGTTGTCGCTACATCGCCGTATCCAGCCACTGCCGGGAACGTCAGGAGGACGACTTGATCCACGCAGGCGGCTCGACCGTTTGGTGGAAAATGTAGCCCAACAGCGCTCCAGCGCCGCTGCTCACCATCGTCAGCAGGGCGGGAACCACTACGGGTGGTGCCAGAGCGATCGTGATCGCCGTCGCCAGGGCTGCCCCAACTAAGGCACCGTAACTGGCACCCGCAGCCGCGCGGAGCGCCGAACTCAATTTCGGATCGGATGGAGCCCACTCAGACCGCATACCGCACCTCCCCGAGCCTTGCGACAGTCTCAGCCACTCCAGAACCACTTGAAGATACCACCCGCGAGGATCGCCGCGTACTTGATGGACCACGGTGGACGCCGGAAGGCGGTGCTCGGCGAGATTCGGACGAAGGTGTTCCGACACACCTATATCACCGCCCGGCTGCAGACACTTGATCACGGGGCGCCCGTGTCGCCATGGACGGTGGCGCGTGAGGTAGGACATAGCGGCACAGGGATGATCGAGCGGGTTTACGGCCATCTAGGGGAGGTGCGCCACCGAGCTGGCGTGGTGGAGTATCGCGTACGTCAGCATAGGCGAGCATTACGCGGGCGGCTCGAGCTGGTCGCTTAGGCGCTCGGAGCTGACGTGGTGCTACTGTTTTCGCAACTGTTTTTCTAAGCGTATGCGCCAGGCGGGATTCGAACCCACGACCTTCGGCTCCGGAGGCGGCACCGGCCAGCGACCACCAACGCTGGCCGTTGTCGTTTCAGGCACTTACGCGAGTCGCGCGTCGGCCAGCGCCAGCCAGCGACGGCCCAAGGAGATCCACGGTCGAGGCGTCCGCCCAGTGCAGGTCTTCGAAGAAGACAATCAACGGCCTGAGGCGGGCGAGCTCTAGGAGGAAGGCGCTGAGCTCGCGCTTCAAGCGGTCCTGGGAGGCTGCCTGCAGTTCGCCGCGCGGGGACCCCTCAGGGGAGAGTGGGGCGACTTGCGCGTACCAATTCGGGGCGACGTCTTGCATCAGGCGGGCCGCCGAAGCGCGCGGGTCGGAATGCGTCAGGCCCTCGAGCGCCTCCAGAAAAGGTAGGTACGCTTCGGCGCCGGCCAGGCGCTCCGAGCAACGCCCCCGGGCGATCCAGCACAGCCGGTCGCTCGCCGTCACCTCGCCCAGAAAGCTCTCGACGAGCGTGGTCTTCCCGATTCCCGGCTCCCCGGAGACGCAGAGCATCACGCTGCGGCCTGCGAGCGCCGATGCGAGCCCAGCCCGCAGCTCGCCGCGTTCCGCCTCCCGCCCCACCGTGTGGCCCGCGAGCGCGGGAGCCGCCTCGCTCGACTCGGGCGGCGCCGCTTCGGCCCGCAGCCGCTCGGCTAACCTCGTCACGGCCGCTTCCGGCGCGGCGCCGAGCTTGCGCCGCAGCATAGCTTCGTGGACTCGCGCGTGCCGGATCGCGCCAGCACGGTCACCCCCGGCGGCGAGCGCGGTCATCAGGCCGAGCGCAGCGTGGGAGCTGAGGGGATCGAGCGCGGCGAGACGGTGCCACCACTGCTCCGCCGCTCGGTGGTCGGCGCCGGCCAGGGCCTGGGTGGCCAGCGCCTCGAGCACTGCACACACCTGCTTGGCGAGCCGGCCGCGCTCGGTCTCCGCCCAGCGCTCGAACTCGTCCGAGCCTCTCAGATAAAAGCCGTCGAGGAATGGGCCGCCGTACAGCGCCACTGCGCCTGCCAAGTCGCCGCGCTCGAGGGCGTCCGCGAACGCGTGCACGTCGCTCGAGACAGCCTCCGGATTCAGCCGCAGTTCGGTCGCGCCGAGGATCAACTCGGGTTGGTGAAGATCCCGGCGCAGAGCGAAGCACGCCTGCCTGAGGAGGTTACGTCCGTGCTCGGTGTCGCTCTCGGGCCAGAGGAAGGCGATGAGCTTGTCGCGGCTCGCGCCATTCTTGTCCGCCGCGGCGAGCAGGGCGAGGAGGGCGAGCGTATTGCGCCGCACGGCAGCGCCCCGACAGGGCGCGCCGTCTCGTTTGTACTCGCCACTTGACAAATCCTCCTCGCGAGGAGTAATTATTCCCCATGCAAGTGCCCACGCCTGCCGCCGCCATGGCGATCCGTGATTCGCTCGAAGAAGAGGTGCTGATCGCGCTGGTCCGGGCCGCATGGCTGGCGGCTGAACGCTCCAATGCGGTTACCGCGGCCGCCGGTCTCTCGCCGTCGCAATACAACGTCCTGCGCATTCTCCGCGCGGCGGGGCGGCGCGGTCTATCCTGCACCGAGATCGGCGCGCGGATGGTCACGCGCGATTCCGATCTCACGCGCCTGATGTCAGGCCTCGCACGCGCAGGATTCGTTGTGCGCGGGACCGATGCCGACGATCGCCGGCGCAGCACCAATCGGATCACGGCCGCGGGGAAGGCCCTGCTGAATCGTCTCGATCGCGACGTCGCCGACGCCGCGAAGCAGACCCTCGGCCACCTCGGCCGGACTCGACTCACGGCGCTCCGCGACCTGCTGGTCGCCTTTGCACCACCACCACCACCCTCGGAACTCACATGACACATCGCTCTCGCGTCTCCGCATTGCTGCTGCCGTTCGCGCTCCTGGCCTTCATCCCGAAGCACCCTCTGGAGGTTGTGATGTCTCCCGCTGAGCAAGAGCTACGCACGTTGTTGACCACCTACGAAACGTCCCTGAACGCCGGAGACGCCGCCCGGATCGAACAGCTCTACGCCGAGGACGGCGTGTTCATGCCCGCGGGCTTCCCGACGGCGTCCGGCAGGCCGGCGGTCCGGGGCGCGTACGACGCGGTGTTTGCGAACATCCGTATCGCGATCCACTTCACCGTCGACGAGCTGACGGTGAAGGGCGAAGTCGCCTACGCGCGTACCCACTCGGCGGGCACGGCCACCGTCGTGGCGACGGGAGCAAGCGGGCCCGAGCAAAACCGGGAGCTGTTCGTTTTCGGGCGCGGCAAGAATGGCTGGAAGATCGCGCGCTACATGTTCAACAAGACATCATGACCAGGCGAATTCGCGTCGGCATCATCGGCGCCAATCCGGATCGCGGCTGGGGGGCGGAGGCGCACATCCCCGCTTTGCAGTCGCTCCCGGATGACTTCGAGATCACGGCGCTGTCCACCAGCCGGCGCGAATCCGCCGACGCCGCCGGCAAGCGCTTCGGCGTGCCGCTCGCGTTCGATAATCACAACGACCTCGTGAACAGCGCCGACGTGGACGTCGTCGCGATCACCGTGAAGGTCCCGCATCACTTCGAGCTGGCGACTGCGGCGCTCAACGCGGGGAAGGCCGTCTATTGCGAATGGCCGCTCGGCAACGGTCTCCAGGAGGCGGAGCAGCTGGCCGCACTGGCGAAAAAACAGCGCGTCCTTGCCGTGGCGGGGTTGCAGGCACGCGCTGCGCCGCCGGTGCTGTACGTGCGCGACCTGATCCGGCAGGGGTACGTCGGCGAGGTGCTCTCCACCACGTTGATCGGCTCGGGAATGGGCTGGGGTGGGGCGGTGCCGCCGTACAACGCGTACCTCAACGACCGGAAGAACGGCGCGACGCTGCTCTCGATCGCGGTCGGCCACGCCGCGGACGCGCTGTGCTACTGCCTCGGCGAGGTGCGAGAGCTCGCGGCCACGATGACCATGCGCCGACAGTCATTCACGATCGCGGGTACGGAAGAGACCAGGCCGATGAACGCGAACGATCAGGTGGGCGTCACCGGACTGCTCGAGGGTGGCGCCGCGCTCGCGATTCACTATCGCGGCGGGCGCTCGCGTGGTACGAACCTGCTGTGGGAGATCAACGGCACCGAGGGCGACCTCCAGGTTACGGGAGACGGCGGCCAGGCCCAGATCTTCGATCTGACCGTTCGTGGCGGCAACGGCGCGCAGTCCTCGCTCGAGGTCCTGCCCGTGCCGCCGCAATACCGCTTCTCGCCGCTGCAGGGTCCTGGCACCAACGTCGCCCAGGCGTACGCGCATTTCGCCCGAGACTATCGCGAGGGCCCGCATCTCTGCCCGACGTTCGACGACGCGGTCACACGCCATCGGATGTTAGACGCGATCGAGAAGGCCGCGGCAACCGGTCAGCGTCAAACGCCCGGTTGATCATCGTCAAGGTCAGCGGCAGCAGCGAAACGAAGTCTCGAGCGGCTTCGCTGTCGATCAAGGTGGCTGTGATGGTCCGGCCTGGGACCCTCAGGCGCAGCCTATGCGATCGCTTTGCCATCTTCGAACACGCCACCGGTCGGCCCACCAGGCGGCAACTGCACACCCCAGAGCACGCTGGCCGCACCCTGTTCCACCGATCGTGGTGCGCTGCGTCCTCCCATGTCAGTCCGCACCCATCCCGGACTTATGGCGTTTACGAGAATCCCCCGTGGCCTCAGTTCCTCTGCGAACAGGCGTGCCATCGCGGTGAGCGCGGCCTTGCTCGCGCCGTAACCGGCGGGGGCTTCTTTGGCCAGGCGCTCAATCTCAGCGAGTGACAGCTGGGGATTTGACAGACGCTTGACCAGGCCCTCCGGCTGAGCCGAGAGCTGCCCGAGGCTGCTCGTCACCATCACCACGCGTGCATTCCGGGCGAGGAACGGCTCCAGCGCTCGTGTCAGCAGCAGCGGACCGAGCACATTGACGTCCCAAATCTCACGCGCGGGTCCTCGATAAACGCCGGCGTTGTTGACGAGCGCGTCCAGCCGTTGGTTCCGCGCCCGAAGCCGTTTGGCCAGGGCCTCAATCGATTCGGGTTTTCCCGTGTCGACGACTTCCGCCTGCGTTCCTGGCGGTGCCGAATTGGCATCTCGCACGCCGGACAGCACGTGCCAGCCCTCGGATGCGAGCGCGCGAGCGACTTCGCGGCCGATGCCGCGGCTCGCTCCCGTAATCAGCGCCGTGGAAGTCATGGCCGCAGCAGCACCTTGATCGCCCGCCGCTCGTCCATCGCGCGATACCCCTCCGCCACCTGGTCCAGCGGCAGAGTCAAGTCGAACACTTTTCCGGGATTGATCTTCCCGCTCCACACCAGCTCGATCAGCTCGGGGAGGAACCGCCGCACCGGAGCGGGACCACCGTGCAGACGCACGTGCGTGTAGAACAGATCCTCGCCATTGAGCTCGACACCGTGCGGCACGCCCACGTAGCCCACCGAGCCGCCCGGGCGCGTTGCCTGGATCGCCTGCATCATCGACTCCTGGGTCCCGACGCATTCGAGCACCGCGTCCGCGCCAACGCCCTTGGTCAGTTCCTTGATGCGCGCTACACCGTCCGCGCCGCGTTCAGTCACGATGTCCGTCGCGCCGAATTCGCGCGCGAGCTGCTGCCGCGCCGGGTGGCGGCTCATCGCGATGACCCGCTCGGCACCCAACTGCCTGGCGGCGAGCACGCCGAGCAGACCCACCGCGCCGTCTCCGACGACCACCACGGTCTTGCCCGGTTGCACATCCGCCGCGACGGCGGCGAACCAGCCCGTGCCCAAGACGTCGGACAGTGTGAGCAGACTCGGGATCAGGTCCGCGGGCGGCACCTCCGGCGTGGCCACGAGCGTGCCGTCCGCAAGCGGCACGCGCAACATCGGTGCTTGCGCCCGGGTCATGAACTCGCGGTGCATGCACGACGACTGGTAGCCATACTGGCAGTTGGGACACGTGTTGTCGGATGTGGCGAACGAGCCGATGACGAACTGGCCCGGCCTGACCGACTTCACCGCCTTGCCGACTTCCTCGACGATGCCGCAGTACTCGTGCCCCATCGGCGTCGGCTCGGCCACCGGGCTGATGCCGCGATAGGGCCACAGGTCCGACCCGCACACACACGTGAGCGAGATTCGGATGACGGCATCGGCCGGCTCAACGATCTTCGGGGACTCGCGCTCCTCGAACCTCACATCGCGCGGGCCGTAGAGAACAGCGCCCTTCATGGTGTCTTCGCTCCTGCCTGGTATTGTTCGTCGCTGACCTTTTCCATCCAATCCACGGCTTTGCCATTGAGCTGTTCCTGAATGGCGATGTGCGTCATGGCGGTCGTGGGCGAGGCGCCATGCCAATGCTTCTCGCCGGGTGAAAACCAGATCACGTCGCCCGGCCGAATCTCCTCGATCGGTTCACCCCACCGCTGCACCCGGCCTGCTCCGAACACCACAATCAGAGTCTGCCCCAGGGGATGCGTATGCCACGCCGTGCGAGCGCCCGGCTCGAACGTGACGCTGGCGCCGGCCGCGCGCGCCGGATCGGGGGCTTGAAACAGCGGATCGACCCGCACGGTCCCGGTGAACCAGTCGGCTGGGCCCTTGCTCGAGGGCTGCGAACCGGCGCGTTTGATGTCCACGGCGCAATCGTAACGGGCGGTACGGCGCGGCAGTAGCGGGAATAATCGACAAGGGTTAATGAATACAGTTCACAAATGGTTCGCGACGAGCTGAGTGTCCTATCCGCGTTCCTCGCGGTGGCCGAGGAACGAAGCTTTACGCGGGCGGCCAAGCGTCTGGGCGTGACGCCCTCCGCGCTGAGCCACGCGATTCGAGAGCTGGAAGAGCGTTTTGGTGTCCGTTTGCTCGCGCGAACGACGCGTAGCGTGGCCCCGACCGATGCGGGAGCACAACTCGTCGCGCGGCTACGCCCGGCGCTCGGCGACGTTTGCGAAGCGCTGGAGCTCGTTTCCGGGCTGCGTGACCGGCCGGCCGGTCGCGTGCGTTTGGTCGTCTCGCCTCTTGCCGCGCCGACGGTGCTCGCCCCGAAGCTGGGACAGTTCGCGCGCGATTATCCCGACGTCGTGCTCGACGTGACGACCGACGAAGCCCGAGTCGACCTCGTCGCCGCGGGGTTCGACGCCGGCATTCATCTCGGGGAGTTCATCCAGCGGGACATGATCGTAATCCGCGTGTCCCAGGATCTCCGGCCGGCCATCGTCGGGTCGCCCCGCTATTTCGAGCCGCATCCCAAGCCGACATCCCCGCGCGACTTGTTGAGCAACCGATGCATCAACGTTCGACATGGCTCCGACGGCGTGTACCGCTGGGAGTTCGACAAGGGCAAGCAGTCACTCACTGTTGCCGTGAACGGACCGCTGATCGTCGATGACGTGCAGCTCTCGATCCGTGCAGCGATCGATGGTGTGGGTCTGGCGTTTGCGGACGAGGACCGCGTCGCGCCGCATCTCGCAAGTGGGGCACTGGTGCGCGTCCTGGAAGACTGGTGTCCGCCGTTCCCTGGTTTCTTCCTCTACTATCCAAGTCAACGGCAGCTACGACCGGCACTCTCGGCGCTTATCGATACTCTGCGCCTCCGCCCGGCAAAAAACCACGACTCGCTGATGACCTTTCAGGGGGTCGCGGGTTCAAATCCCGCCGTCCCGACCGCTTGAAGGTGGGAGCACGATGACGGGACCGTCGGCCCCGTTGTTACCGCCGTTGTTACCGCGTTGTAACACTATGCGCCAGGCGGGATTCGAACCCACGACCTTCGGCTCCGGAGGCCGACGCTCTATCCAGCTGAGCTACTGGCGCGCAAACCTACGACCGTCCGACGGCAGACAAACTTAAGCCGGGCGGCCCGCGC
>Ga0209239_1002614_pt1 | contig 10693 bp, 9 predicted proteins | sample GraSoi013_2_20cm_FD_185824 | JGI IMG/M metagenome (GOLD analysis project Ga0209239, IMG submission 185824) | Grasslands soil microbial communities from the Angelo Coastal Reserve, California, USA - Sample 10_02_2013_2_20cm (SPAdes) (version 2) | ecosystem: Environmental > Terrestrial > Soil >...
ACGGTGCCGTTCGAGCGGACAATTACTTTCTGATCCTCTTCCGAAAGCTGCTCGCCTTCGCCAACACTTGCTCCAGCACGTTTCATTACCCAGCAACCTTTATTCTTGCCCTCAGTTTCCAGGTAGAGCACACCACTTTCTTTCAGTTTGGCAAAGGCCGCGTCCCAAAAGTGCAGATGAAGGATCTCGCTCTCTCGAGGCAAGAAATCGTATTCAATGCCGAGCCGATCCATGGTCATGAGATGGCGGCGAAGCACCATGATTGAAATCACATCGGCAATGGCGGCAGTTTCATTGCCTCCTTCCTCAATGGCGTGCAGCACCTGGTGGCGTGCCGTCCGGTTCTCCTTGTTTTGCTCATACCACTGCGAGACGCGCGCATAAAGGTCCCAGCAGTAATAGTCGAAGCGAGGCTGGCGAGTGACCTGCTCGATTTCCTCTCGCGACTTTTTTTCGATGTGCAGGAATCCGACCACTACGTCGGCTACCTGCACACCGGTGTTGTCAATGTAGTTCTGGACATCCACGTCGCGCCCTGCGAATTGCAGTAATCGCACAAACGTATCGCCGAGAATCGCATTGCGCAGGTGGCCGATGTGGGCAGCCTTGTTGGGATTGATGCTGGTGTGCTCGACCAAAATTTTGCCAGGTGGAACCTGCGCTCGTGGTTTTTCGTCGGCAGCCAGAGCAGAAGCCAATTCCTCCCTCTTAACGTGTGCATTGATATATCCCGCACCCGCCAGTTCGAACTTTTCAAAGCCCGGCACGGCGCCCAATCCGGCGACAATCTCTTCCGCAATTTTCCGCGGCGACTTGCGCAGTTTCTTGGCCAGTTCGAAGGCGAGAGGCAAGGCATATTCACCCAGCTCGACGCGAGGTGGTTGCTCGATGACGATCCGCGGCAGTTCGAGATCGTAGGTGCGGCGCAGAAAGTCGCGCACGTGCTGGGTCAGGCGGCCTTCCAGATGGCGATACAAGAATCCCTCTAAGCTGTTGAAGAAGATAGTGATTGTAGCAAACCCCGCAGCACATCGCGGGTTTGACGCACATTCCAGCGTTCCCTATGATGAAGGTTCCAGAATTAAAGTCATGCGCATAGCATACCTCGATTGTTTTTCCGGCATGAGTGGCGATATGTTCCTGGGCGCGCTCGTGGATGCAGGAGTGCCCGTGCACTTGTTGGAAGAAACCGTGGCAGCCCTGAATGTCGGAGCACGCCTGGAAATTTCGCGAGTGCAGCGCAGCGGCATCTCGGCGACCAAGGTTGATGTTTATGTTGGCGGTGAAAAAGAATTACCGCGTGAGGTCTATTGGGAGCAGAAAGGCCACAATCACGGACGCGATCACTCCCACCCACATAGCCATGACCACGAACACGTCCAGTTGCGTGAGCACAATTACTCACAAGAAAGTAAGGAGCCTTCGCCGCCGGCTGCACCCACATCACATCAGCACGAACACGGGCGTGGGCTGAAGGAGATTCGCGAGATTATTCGCAACTCAAAGATCGCAGAGAGCGCCAAACAGACGGCCATCGCGATCTTCGAAACATTAGGCGCCGCGGAAGCGAAGATTCACAACACCGACATCGAAAAGATCCATTTTCACGAAGTGGGTGCGGTGGATGCGATAGTGGACATTGTGTGCGCCGCCGTGGGGTCCGAAGCGTTGGCTGTGGATGAGTTCATTTGCTCATCGCTGAACGTTGGAGGAGGCACAGTGAAGTGCGCTCACGGAACCTTCCCGGTGCCCGCTCCTGCGACTGTCGAATTGCTGAAAGAGGCGCCGGTATATTCGTCCGGCATTCAGCTTGAGCTGGTGACGCCGACCGGAGCCGCCATTGTAAAAACTCTGTGTAAACGATTTTCGTCATTCCCCGAAATGAAGATCGATAAAAGCGGCTACGGCGCCGGCTCGCGGGATTTGCCCGGCCATGCCAACGTCGTGCGGCTCACCATCGGAGAAGCGCAATCTGAAGTTGTGAGGAAAACTTCGGACGAAACCATCACCGTGCTCGAGGCCAATATCGACGATTTGAATCCCCAGGTATTCGGCTATGTGATGGATCGCTTGCTGGAAGAAGGCGCCTTGGACGCTTTCGGCATCCCGGTGCAGATGAAGAAGAATCGGCCCGGCATGCTGCTGAGCGTGCTCTGTCGGCCCCAGGACGCGAGTAGGCTGACCAATCTCATTCTCTCCGAAACCACTACACTAGGTGTGCGCAGACGAGAGGAACGGCGCGAGGTGCTGGCGCGGAAATTGGTCACGGTATCTACGCGCTGGGGTGATGTGCGGTTGAAGGTCGCCAGCATGAATGGGACGATCACTAACTACGCTCCGGAATACGACGACTGCCGGCGGATCGCAGTTGAGCATCATGTGCCTTTGAAGAATGTCATGCAAGAAGCGATGCAGGCGTATATGAAAGTTCGGGCTAAAGCTGGGTAGAAGTTCCTGGTAGCTTCACGTCAGATAGTTTCCGCTACTCAACAGTAAGTGAGAACAATCGAAAGCAGAAGCCAAAGCGCGCAATGAGCAAGAAGTTTTACATTACGACGCCTATCTACTACGTCAATGCGCGGCCACATATCGGGCACGCCTACACCACGATTGCCTGTGACACGATCGCGCGCCGTCAGCGCATGCTCGGGGCGGGCACGTTCTTCCTGACCGGCACCGACGAGCACGGTCAGAAGATTGAGAGAGCCGCCCAAGCCGCTGGTAAAACGCCGCAACAACTCACCGACGAAGTCTCGGCCGAGTTTCGTGCCTTGTGGGACCGGATGGGATTGACTTACGACGACTACATCCGCACCACTTCCGACAAACACAAACGCGGCGTACAAGAACTTTTCCGTCGCATTCGCGATAACGGATACATCTACAAAGGCCGTTACACCGGCCAGTACTGCGTGTTCGATGAACTATATGTGGATGCCGTCGGGCCAGGCGCACCATGTCCGGAGTGTGGGCGTCCAACGGAAACGGTTGAGGAAGAGAACTATTTTTTTAAGCTCTCTGCGTTCCAGGACAAGTTAATAAAGTTGTACACCGAGCAGCCGGACTTCATTCGACCAGAGACGCGGCGCAACGAAGTCATGTCTTTCGTACGTTCCGGGCTTCGGGATCTCTCCATTAGCCGCAGCACGTTCGCCTGGGGCATCCCCGTGCCAGACGATCCCAAGCACGTGATTTACGTGTGGCTCGACGCGCTCGCGAATTACATCACAGCGCTCGGTTTTGGTTCGCCGGACACAACTCTTTACGACAAGTTTTGGCCCGCCGACCTGCACATGATTGGCAAGGAAATCGTGCGCTTCCACTGCGTGTACTGGCCGGCCTTCCTGATGGCGGCAGGACTACCGTTGCCACGCGGAATCATGGCGCATGGCTGGCTGCTGTTCGAAGAGAACAAAATGTCCAAATCGCGCGGCAATATTGTGCGCGCGGAGACCATTCTTGATGTCCTGGGAGCGGACGCGCTGCGATATTTCCTGCTGCGCGAAATTGTATTCGGACAGGATGGCTCGTTCTCGTTCGATGCACTGGTGCAGCGCTATAACGCCGATCTGGCGAATGGCCTGGGCAATCTCGCCAGTCGCACTCTCACCATGATCACCCGCTATTTCCGCGGCGAAGTCCCGTATCCGTCACATACCGCGTCTCACACCCGTGCCGAAGATGCGATTGCGGAAACTGCGCGAAAAGTAATCGCGGACTGCGGCACGCTTTTTGATGAATACCAATTTTCACGCGCGCTCGAGACGGCGTGGGGACTGGTTGCAGCTGTGGACAAGTACATCGTCGAGAACGAGCCATGGGCGCTGGGCGAAAAGCGCGATGAGGCGAGCCTGTCGCGCCTGGCCACGGTTCTGTATACCAGCGCCGAGGCATTGCGAGTCGTAACCGCGCTGGCGCATCCAGTAATTCCAGAGGCCACGGCGAAAATCTGGGCCCAACTGGGACTCGGGGATATCAAGAAATTCGCCTTGTCGGATTTGAAATGGGGACAGCTCAAGTTGGGTGGAAAACTAGGCCGCGTGGAACCTGTATTCCCGCGCGCTGATAAGTTCGCGATCGAAAGGATGCAGAAACTGGAAGAGCAGCAACAGGTGCCGCGAGCTACTGAAGCGATACCTTCCGCCGAGCCAGCGCGCGCCACAGGCGCCACGTTCGCCGCGGAACCCGCGTCCGCAACTCCGGCAACCAAGCCCTCTACGGTCCCAGCCGACGGCAAAATCAGCATCGACGATTTTGCCAAGATTGAACTGCGTGTCGGGCAAGTGAAGGTTGCCGAAAAAGTCAAAGGCGCAGATAAGCTGTTACGACTGGAAGTCGATCTTGGCACCGAAGTGCGGCAGGTAGTGGCTGGCATCGCGGAAGCGTATGCGCCAGAAACGCTGATCGGTCGCAAAGTTGTAATCGTGGCCAATCTTGCGCCCAGAAAGTTACGCGGGTTGGAATCGAATGGAATGATTGTGGCAGCGTCGGCTGAGGGAGGAAAGCCGGTGTTGTGTAGTTTCCTGGAAGATGTGCCGGTGGGAACGAGATTGAAGTAATCGCAGAAGTGAGATTTCAGAACCATCAAATATCCGCTCAGCGCGGAAACTCGGTTATATCCCATCATGTTCGTTGACTCCCACGCCCACCTCGAGATGGAACAATTTAATGCCGACCGCGAGCAGATGCTGGCTCGCGCACGGGACACAGGTGTCGAGACAATCGTTGCCATCGGCAGCGGAACAGGTCCAGGCTCGTTGGACTGCGGCATTGCACTCGCAACAAAATATGAGTTCATTTATGCCACCATCGGGATTCATCCCCATGAAGCCAACCTTGCCACTGCTGCCGACTTTGAAGAACTAGAGCAATTGGCCAAGCAGCCAAAGGTCATAGCCTGGGGCGAGATTGGACTGGATTATTTTTACGACCATTCGCCGCGCGACATTCAAAAACAGGTTTTTCTTAAGCAACTGGAAATGGCGCGGTCGGCCAAGCTGCCCATCGTGATCCACTGCCGTCCCTCGGATGGAAGCGACAACGCGTGGCAAGACTGTCTCGAAATACTACGCGCAAACTGGGCGAAGGCTGGCCTGGGAGGCATTCTGCACTGCTTCACCGGAACCTGGGAACACGCGAATTCCGCCCTCGAGATGGGATTCATGATTTCCTTCGCCGGAAATATTACTTTCCCCAAGGCACAACAGATCCGCGACGTCGCCAAAGAAGTCCCGTTGGACCGATTGCTGATCGAAACCGATTCGCCCTTCCTGGCTCCAATTCCCAACCGAGGCAAACGCAACGAACCTGCATTTGTAAGAGAAGTAGCGCGGCAAGTGGGCGAATTACGCGGGCTTTCCACTGAAGAAGTGGGTCTCCGGACGGCAAAGAACTTCTATCGCTTCTTTTCGCTTCACGAAAAGCTCAACTCCATTTAGCTTGTTGTGTGCATCGTGTGCGCTTGGGGACTCATCTATGACAAAGGGGCAAGTGAGCGCAATCCACGTTGACTGAGAAAACGCAAAAGCGCCCTTGTTAGAAAGACTGATTTTCAAATGCCTGAAAACACTTTTGATATCGTGAGCAAAATTGATTTGCAGGAAGTCAGCAACGCTATCCAGCAGGCGTTGAAGGAAGTCCATACCCGCTTCGATTTGAAAGATTCGAAATCGAATATCGAACTGGAAGGCAAAGACGCGATCGTCCTGCACTCGATTGACGAATACAAGCTGAAAGCGGTCAACGACGTATTTCAGCAGAAACTGGTGAAACGCGGAGTGCCGCTGAAAGGCCTCACCTACGCCCCAGTCGAGCCTTCGGCGGGAGGCATGGCCAAGCAGCGCATCACCATGCAACAAGGAATTCCCATAGAGAAAGCCCGCGAAATCGTAAAGCTGATCAAGAATTCCAAGAAGAGAGTACAGGCGTCGATTCAGGCTGATTTGATCAGGGTAAGCGGAAAAGATCGTGACACCTTGCAGGAAATCATTGCCCTGCTGAAGCAGCAGGATTTCGGAATCGATATGCAGTTCACCAATTACCGGTCAAACTAGCGAGGACAAACGTAAAGTTGAGCTCACCAGCCATCATCAACGGCAAAGAAGTCTTTGAGTTGTTGCGCGACGACTTGGCCGCCATCGAGCGCGAATTCGGGCGCGACACGGTATCGAACGTCGAAGCCATCACGGAAATCGGCGAATATCTCCGCGCCGGCGGGGGCAAACGCATACGTCCCGCTCTGCTGCTGCTTTCTTCCCGACTTTTCAATTACCAGGGACGCGGCGCCATCCGGCTGGGCGCGGTAGTTGAAATCATCCACACTGCCACTCTCGTGCACGACGACATCATCGACGAAGCGCAGACCCGGCGCGGCCGTCCCGCTGCAAACACTCAGTGGGGAAACTCCAAATGTGTGCTGGCCGGCGACTGGCTCTACATGCAGGCGTTCAAAATCGCCGTGCAGGAACGCAATTTCCGTATTCTCGACACCCTGATCGAACTGACTCAGCAGATGGTCGAAGGCGAACTGCTGCAGATGGAGAAACTAGGCAAGCTGATCTCGCTGGACGAACACTTCGATCTCATCTTCCGCAAGACGGCGTGTCTATTCTCAGTGTGCATGCGGATGGGAGCAATTCTGGGGGAAGCCGCTCCCGAGCAGGAAGAGTGTCTGGCGCAGTACGGACGCGATCTTGGAATGGCATTTCAGATTGTGGACGATGTGCTCGATCTGACGGCATCGGAAAGCATTCTCGGCAAGCCCGTCGCCAGCGATTTGCGCGAAGGTAAAGTCACAATGGCGGTGATTCACGCGTTGGAACGCTGCACGTCTCCCGAACGCAAGTCGATTGAAACAGTAGTACGCGAGCAAGGCTTTGACGGAGTAACTCACTCCCAAATTCTTGCCATCCTCAATCGCTACGGATCACTGGATGCTGCCAGCGCACGTGCCATGCAATACGCCGCGCTGGCCCGAAATGCGATTTGCGATTTTCCCGATAGCGAAATCAAGCGGGCGTTGTTGTGGGCGCCGGATTTCGTGGTGGCGCGGGAAAAATAGCGTCAGAACATCCTCTAACAATGGATTCCAAAGTCTAAGCGGAGCGGTATGCACGATGTTCTCTCATTGATTGCCCATCACGGCTACGCAGTGGTCTTCGTGGTCGTATTGTCTGAAGCCATCGGATTGCCAGTTCCGGCGGCAATAGCATTGCTGGCGGCGGGCGCAGCCGTTGCCTCGGGAGCTCTGAGTGCACCTGTGCTGCTGCTGGTAGCCGTGCTCGGCATGCTTGTGGGAGATTCCCTGCTTTTCGTTTTGGGCCGCCACATGGGATGGGCGCTGCTCGGCTGGCTGTGCAAATTATCCGTCAATCCGGAAACCTGCATCCTGCGTTCGGCCGAATCTTTTTACAAACGCGGCAAGATCACTCTGGTGATCGCGAAATTCATTCCCGGCATAAATACCATGGCACCGCCGTTGGCGGGAAGCATGAAAATGGACCCGCTACTTTTCTTGCAGCTCGATGTGGCGGGTGCGACGCTTTACGCGCTGGCCTACGGAAGCCTGGGATTCCTGTTTCGCGATTTTCTGGTGGCGATAACGCATGGCTTCCAGACAGCTAGTCGTGCGGTGGAGATGGTGCTGCTGCTCGGCCTGATCGCCTATATCGTTTACCGCGTACAGCTCTACCGCAAACACTCTATCTATCGCATCGTGCCGCGAGTGCAAGTCGAAGAATTAGCTCGCAAGCTGGCGTCAGAGGACAAGAGCAACGTTCTGCTGGTGGATGTCCGGAGCCATGGCTACTACGACCCTAATGCGGCTCGCATCCAAAATTCAATCCGCCTCGAGCCGAATAATTTGCCTGAAGAAATCAAGAATCTTCCAAAAGATAAAGATATTTACGTTTACTGTACTTGAATGCGCGAAGCGACTAGCGCCCGGGTGGCGCACTTGCTGCGGGAAAAAGGATTCAACGCGTTTGTGCTTGTGGGAGGATTCGCAGCCTGGAGAAAAGCCGGCCAGGCTACGGAGCCGGTGCCTCGCGATGATCTCGTGAAACTGCCCACGTTTAGGTAGTCAGGTCTCAAGTCTCCGTCGCTTTATACTGCTTTAAATGGCTTCCCACAAAGAAGTTGAGATCAAGTTTTGTGTAGATGATCTCCGCCAACTCGCCCGCCGATTGCGGGCGGCTGGATTTCGACAAATTACGCCGCCCACTCAGGAGATGAACACTCTTTATGATTTGCCTGGTCAACCGCTGCGGCGGCGTGGAGAACTATTGCGTTTGCGCCGGTACGGTAAGGAATGGCTGCTGACTCACAAAGCCAAGGGCACGGCTGGCCGTCACAAGGCGCGCGAAGAACACGAGACCAAGATTAGCGATGGTAAGAAAATGGATACCATTCTCCGCGCCCTGGGTTTCGAACCTATGTTTCGCTACGAGAAATTTCGCGCCGAGTGGGATGATGGGAAGGGGCACGTAGTCGTTGACGAGACTCCCATTGGCAACTTTGGCGAGATTGAAGGACCGTCGCGCTGGATTGATGCGACCGCTCGTCGTCTCGGAATTGGACGCAATGACTACATCACTCAGAACTACGCGGGGCTATTTCAGCAGTGGAAGCAACGGACCGGAAGTCCGGCGAGAGAAATGACTTTCAAAGCAGTTAGACAAAGAAGATCGAGAACGCGAAAAAGCCGCTGAACGATCTGGTTTCCAGAAATAAGTGCGTGATGTCGAATTAGCAAGCGGGTTCAAAGGGCCATGACACCCTTAACCAAGCTTAAGAAGAAGGGCAAGTTGCCGAAGCTGTGGCCGACAATGCCCGGCCATATGCTTTTTGTGCGTTGTGCAACAAAAGAAAGCGCGACACCTGTAATCGCCATCCGGACCGTGTCCCAGAGAGTGGGCTGAATAAAGAGGTGGAAGGCTGACCAAGAGATGCCATGGACAACCCACGCAGTCCTGCCAAAAGCCAGTTCCTGTCGTGGCAGCACATAACCGCGCCACCACAGTTCCTCCCCGCCGATGTTGCACACGAGCATCACAACAGCATAGTAGACGGGAATCCACCAGGCCCCTCGCAAAGAGATACCCATGAAGTCTTGTGGACCGAAATGGCTGAAGAACTCGGTGTAGAAGGTGGAAGGATCGAAGAATCTTACAGACTGTAGAGTGGGTTGAAAGAGCGCTGCGTTACGCTTGACGAACGTGCCTATCAAGATCGCCACGAACATCCACTTTTGGCTCGTCTTCTCTTTCCAGAGGGCAAGCCACGACGCTGCGACAGCAATGAGATCCGCCCAATTACCGCCGTACATAAATCCGGAGAGCGCTACTGCCCAGAGCCAAACTGTGCCACTTGGAACGGAGAGCCGCAGCCGTTGTCGGAGACTCTTCCAAGAGACACAACGTAGATCAATCGCCGCGCCTAGAAGTGCCGCGACCAACATGAGGGCAAGCGGCAAAACCAGCAACAAGTGGAAAATGCACCACCAAGAGGTCCCCTGTCGCCAGAGATCTGGCCCCAGCCGATGAAACAGGAAAGCAAAAACCAAGGCCGGAACGCCGAATAGCAGCGCTGTCGCGAGCCAACTTGCTGGCTTCATTCCGGGTGCCGAGTGCACGTGGTGAGTGTAGCTGACCTGAGACAGAGGCAACGAAAAGAATCTTGGGAAAAAACCTACTTTGTTCAGCGGGTGGCGGGAGCTGTCTTGGCGCAAAACTTGTCGAATGCATGCGTGAGTTCGGCTGCGATTTCTTCCGCGTCACGATACTCAATGTCGCTGCGCTGCATCATGTAGATCAGCTTGCCGTCTCGGAACAACCCAATGGAAGGCGATGAGGGTGGGTATCCCGTGAAGTAACTGCGTGCGCGCTCCGTGGCCTGCGTGTCTTGCCCGGCAAAAACTGTGAACAAATTCTCGGGGCGATTGGGATGCTGAAGCGCTCGGCGGACACCGGGTCTCATGCGTCCCGCAGCACATCCGCAGATGGAATTGACGACTACCATGGTCGTGCCGGCTTGATTGGCCAGTGCGCCATCAACTTCCTCCGAAGTCCGCAACTCTTGAATGCCCACCCGAGTCAACTCTTCACGCATTGGAATCAACATGAGTTCCGGATACATTCCAGCTCCTTTGAAATCGCAACACCATCATTGTAATACGCGACCTTCCTCAAACTCCGAAGAACCCGGCTTTTTCACTCGTATATATTGATGGCAGCCCCATGCTCATTCAGGAAAACGTGCCTCTGGCGCCACTGACTACGCTCAAGGTCGGTGGCCCGGCTCGATATTTTGTTCAAGCACACACCATCGCCGAGGTGGGCGAAGCGGTGTCGCTCGCACGCTCAAGAAATCTTGCGTTTTTTGTTCTGGGCGGAGGCAGCAATCTGGTGATCTCCGACGCCGGGTGGCCTGGCCTCGTTTTGAAGGTGTCGATTCCCGGCGTCGAAGAGCGCAGCCAAGGCGATAAATCTCTGTTCGAAGTCGGAGCAGGCGAGCAGTGGGACAAATTTGTCGCCCAGGCTGTGTCCCGCAATTGCGCCGGGGTTGAGTGCCTGAGCGGCATCCCCGGAAGCGTGGGTGGAACTCCGGTACAAAACGTAGGCGCTTATCGACAGGAAGTGGCGGATACTATCGAATCCGTTCTGGCTCTGGATCTTAAAGATGGTCAAGTGCCAGA
>Ga0209239_1002615_pt1 | contig 10690 bp, 7 predicted proteins | sample GraSoi013_2_20cm_FD_185824 | JGI IMG/M metagenome (GOLD analysis project Ga0209239, IMG submission 185824) | Grasslands soil microbial communities from the Angelo Coastal Reserve, California, USA - Sample 10_02_2013_2_20cm (SPAdes) (version 2) | ecosystem: Environmental > Terrestrial > Soil >...
GGTGAGCGGTGGCGAGGGTGCCGATCCCGCGTTGCTCGCGTCGGGTGGTGCAGTACCGGATTCGATCGTGCGTCTCGCGCGAGAGACGAGGATCATGCATGCGAACGAACGCGTCGCTTTCGTCTTCATCCAGGCCCATCACACCTTCGCGGATGCGTTGTTGGTAACCGACTCGGCGATCATTCGCCGCACACTCCATGGCACCATCCGGCGCTCGCTCGAGGAGAGCGACATCAACCTCCAACCCATCAAACGGGGTGGTTCCGCCGGCGGACTCCTAATCGTGAAACGGAAAGGCGCGGCTCCCGACACGCTGTATCAGGACCTGAGCGGCCGGGAGGCTTTCCTGTTGATGAGTGAGTTCGTGGCGCTGCAACGCGCGCAGAAGGCGCGGCATTCCACGTCCAAGTAGTCGCACATGCGGTTTGGGCGTACGCCTCAGACCGCGCGTCGTGTCGGTATCATCGGAAAGGTGTCGCCGCCTAACAGACCGCGCTTAAGTTGCGGCCTGCGGCGGCCGCAGACATGAACAACCGGTTCCCTATCAGGCGGCCGCCGCGGGCCCGCAGCTTCATGCGCATGTTAGGCGGCCACCCCGTGTTTGTTAGCGCGGGTGAGGCGCACCTGTCATCGATCGCGGCCACACTGTTGCAACACCTCGCGCGCATCCGTAAGCGTCACCTCCGCAGGCTGCACAACGACAGGATTGCGCTCGAGAGACCGGTCTGTCGGGTAGGAATCTAGCGCCCAGGCTCTGCCCCGGAGGGTGGGTTCAGACTCATCGGGCACGAATCGAACCTCGATCCACTCGCGCCGCGCGGCTGTGCCGAGTTCCCCGCGACGGTTCATCTGTAGCAACTGTTCAGCCGCGGACTCCCGTCGAAGCTCGTAACCTCGCGCTTCGAGGAAGTGCTTGACGCAAGCCAGATCTCCGGGCCTCGCTCGCACTCGCGGAACGAAGTGTCCCGGATCCACGCCGTCCGTTCCTCTTACGAGCAGATAGGCGCTTGCGGGTGCCAAAACACTCTTCGAGAACGGGCGATAGACGATCACGCTGGCGCGAGACCCTGTGCTGCAACCCAGCCGTCCTGGGTCATTGAGGACGTTCGAATCACAGGCTGCGCCGTCCACGAACATGCGGATTGGATTCGGACCCCTTTGCTCGCGGGGGAGCAGCGTGAGCATCCAACCGCCTAGGGGAAGGCCCTGCCGATATTGGGTGCCGCTTTCCATGCGGAGTGACACGGCGAAGGCTCGCCGCCCCGGGTGCACACGCAGGAGTGTATCGAGCGCGGCCAGTCCGTCCACGCGCTGGTAGATATGCACTCCGGTGCCCCCATCCCGGTCACCGATGTGCACGCCCACGACTGTTGGGCCAGGTGATCGAGGGTAGATGGTGGTCCCGCGGAGCGTAGCAACGTCACTGTCGGCCAAGCCGATGCTTGCAGTGTAGAGCGAGACGGGGCGCCCGTCCGAACTGTACACTCCGAGCGGAAAGGCACGTGGCCGGCCAAGCTCGGAGTCGCCGAGGACGAATTGGATCGGCCCTTGGATCTGCACGTACTCCACGAGCCGACAGCGGACGAACACGCGACTTGTGAGGCTGTCCAAAACGACCCGCACGTGGAGGTCTCCGGACCCGGTGCATGTCACGGCCCCGGAACTTGTGATGGGCACGTCGGCGCCGTCCATTCTCTCGAACCGGATCGGCGCGCCCACGATTGGGCGGCCCGTCGCATCGAATGCATGAACGGGAAGGAGCTTCGGCCAGCGACTGTTGATAATAATCGTGTCTGAGATGTCGCCTGCGAGGCGCACAGGTGGCCCGGGCGGTAACTGCCCATTGCAGGCGTATGTGCCGACAAGAATGAATCCGACCCTCAGCGTACGCATGCCATTCGGTACAGTGGGTGGCCGCCTAACGGATCGCGCTTAAGCTGCAGCGCACTAGTGAAAAATCAAATACCCCTACGTGCGCTGTCAGCTTCAAGCGCATGTTAGGCCGCCGCTTGATCACTTGGGGACGAGCTTGCGGAAGAATCGTGGCTGTCCCTTCACGACGACCAGGCTGTCCAGGTGCAGGGGCCCCTCCGCCGTGATCAACGTTCGGTCAGCCGGACCCGAATAAATGGCAAGGAAGCTGGGCCACCACGCCACGTCGCCCGCCCGGGCGGAGTCTGCTGGCACCTCTCTAAAGTCTCCGGTTGGCGGGAAGTTTTTCGCCGGAGTGTACGCGTAGGGAAATCCAGTGTCCTTGAGGACGAACCAGACGAATCGCGCCCCATCCAGGTTCTCGTGACGAGTGAACGGCAGCTTGTGAGACCCAGCCGGTTGAGGATCGCGCGATCTCAACACCCTAGTATCTGGTCCGAACGCTGTGATCTGAAGGGGATCGTCGCCCTGAAAGACGTGCTTATGGCTGACATTGAGGGTCGCGACAACCTGGTTGAGCTGGGAGAGGGTTCGCCGCTGCCAGTCTCCTGAGGCACCCTTGAGAAGGGGCATTGCGAAGCGGAGGTTGATGTAGAACGTATCCTGGACCGCAAACTTGTCGAGCAGGACATAGGGCGTGGCTCCTTGCTCCCCGCGCCAAAAGATGGACCGAGTACGGTCATCCCTGGTCGTGTCCTCGAGGACAAGTACACGGTCTCCGGCCGTCATGCGGTTGAAAACGGTATCGCTAAAACTTCCGAGGCTGGAACGGTCGTGCCGGATGCGGGCGATGACGAGCACGTTGGTACGGTCATCGGTTGTGCTATCCGTCGGACTCCGCACGTGGAAGACATAGGCCTCCGAAGTGTCAGTCTTGCCGTGATTGAGAAGGTGCCAGGTCGAGGGTGCTGAAAAGCGGATGGCACCATCGTACAATGTCGACACGGAGGCGGTGTCCTGCGTGCCCGCGGCTTGGAGCAGGATTCGTACAATCGGAAGCCAGATCATGGGCATGTCGCGGCGGCCTAACTCATGGTATCCGCAGTCATCTGGTTCATCAATTCTGATCTACCCTGCTACTTAACGCCGCCGCTCGAGCCCGGTCGAGCCAGCTCAAGGGCCTCGTGTCCCGCGGGTTACCGCGGCCGAACAGCTCCGGACCAATTGAGCAAACGCTGCGAGCCATCAGCCATAATCCGCACGCGGCACAATCCGCACACTCTCGGCACGCCGCGGAGCAAGGCCCGAGAACCCGCCGTGTGGACGCGCTCCGCTGTTGCACGAGCCGGAATATATTTCTCCGCATGCGAATCGGCGCGCTCGTAACCCTCGTGTGCCTGGCCTCGTGCCGCACGCGGCCCTTGGGCAGAATCGCGCAGCAAGGCGACTCGCTGGATCTCACACAGCTCGTGCCGCGCGACTCGACCGACAGCGCGCTCGTCGTGCCGCGGGTGATCACGACGCCGAGCGTCGTGCTGTTCTGGCTGCGCGCGGCGGATACGCTCTCGCGCGACGACCAGGCGGATACATTCGACGACCTGAAATACTACACGGCGCAGGTGGCGCCCGCCCTCGCGGCCAGCGGCATCCAGCTCGTCGCCACCAACGCCGACACCGTCTACATCTCGCTCTCGAATGCCGCGCGGCGCACCATTCTCCTGTCCGGCCTGGACTATCCCTACGGCTACCTGCTGATCGATCCCGGCGGCCCCGAGCGGATCCTCACGGGCGTGTACGAGGACGGGGACCTGATGGACGAGCTGCGCGCCTACTTCGACCTCCCCGACGACTCGACCAGCGCGCCGCCGCGGGCCACCACCTGACGCCCCCGGCGCAGCCCATGCACGACCTGCGGCTCGCCGGCGGCGACGTGCTGCTGCACGACGGTGCCTGGCGCGTGGTGCGGGCGGATGTGACGGTGCGCGAAGGGAGAATCGAGGCGATCGGGAAGGCGGGGAAGAGGGACGAGAGAGGGGGGAAGGGGCCCCGCCCCCAACCCCAGGTACGCGATTGCAGCGGCTGCCTCGTCATCCCGGGTCTCATCCAGGCCCACGTGCATCTCTGCCAGACGCTGTTCCGCGGGCTGGCCGACGACTTGCGGCTCGAGGACTGGTTGATACGCCGCATCTGGCCGCTCGAGGCCGCTCATACCGAAGCAACCGTCCACGCCTCCGCTCTGCTCGGCGCGGCCGAGCTCCTGCTCGGCGGCACCACCGCGATCCTCGACATGGAGACCGTGCGGCACACGGCGGCGGCGTTCCGGGCGCTCGAGCGGATCGGCATCCGCGCGACGGTGGGCAAATGCCTGATGGACGTGCACCCCGAGGGCGCTCCGATCGACTTGGTCGAGTCGACCGACGACGCGCTGGCCGACGCCGCGGCGCTGGCCCAGAGCTGGCACGGCGCCGCCGCGGGCCGGCTGCGCGTGTGCTTCGCCCCGCGCTTCGTCCCCAGCTGCTCCGGTCCCCTGCTCCGGGCGGCGAGCGACCTGGCAGAACGCTTCGACGCCCAGCTGCACACCCACGCGGCTGAGACGATCGTGGAGCGCGAAACGGTGCTGCGCACCACGGGCCTGGAAGAGATCGCCTACCTGGACTCGGTCGGTATCGCGGGCCGCCGCGCCGCGCTCGCCCACTGCGTCTGGATTGACTCCCACGAGATGGATCGCCTGGCGCGTCAGGGAACCACGGTGGTGCACTGTCCCTCTTCGAACCTGAAGCTCGCGAGCGGCGTCGCAAAAATCCCCGAGCTGCTCGCGGCCGGGTGCCGTGTGGCCATCGGCGCGGACGGCGCCCCCTGCAACAACGGGCTCGATGCCTTCGCCGAAATGCGCCTCGCCGCCCTGATCCAGAAGCCGCGCCTCGGCGCCGACGCGCTCCCCGCCGCGCAGGTGCTCGAGCTCGCGACGCTGGGCGGCGCCCGCGCCCTGGGCCTCGAGGACGAGATCGGGCGCATCGCGCCCGGGCGGCGCGCCGATCTCGTGGTGCTGGACCTGTCGCAGCCGCACCTTCACCCGTTCCTGGGCGACCCGGTGTCGCTCATCGTGTACTCGGCGCGCGCCAGCGACGTGCGCGACGTGTTCGTCGACGGCCGCCCCGTCGTGCTGGGACACGAGCTCCTCACGGCGCCGCTCGACCACATCGTGCGCGAGGCCGACCGCGCCGCCGCCGAGCTGCAGCGCCTGGCGAGGCTGGCGTGATGCTCGCCGGCCTGGCGCTCGTGCTGGCGGTCGCGGTGCAGGGTCCCGCGGACTCCGGGGCCGCGCTGTTCGCGGCGTGGTGCAAATCGTGCCATGGCGCGGACGGCCGGGGCACGCCCGCCGCGACCACCCGGCTCGAGGTGCCGCCCGCGGACCTGCACGAATGCAAGGGCTCGACGGCCGAAACCGAAGATCGCTGGGTCAACATCGTCGCCCAGGGGGGAGCCGCATTCGGGCTGTCGCTCGACATGCCGGCGTTTGGCGAGGCGGGGACCGCCGCGCAGATCCGCGCTGTGGTACGCTACGCGCGCTCCTTGTGCGGCGAGCTGGGTTGGCCGCCGGGTGAGCTGAACTTCCCGCGAGCGTTTCTCGTCGAAAAGGCTTATCCGGAAGACGAAGTCGTCATCACCGATCAAGCGCGCGGTCAGGAGTACATCTACGAGCATCGCCTGGGCAAGCGGTTCCAGCTCGAGGCCAGCGCGCGCACGGCGCTGGACGGGCAGCCGCGGGCGTTCGACGGCGTGACCGGCGCCTTGAAGTACAACCTGTGGCACAGTCTCGAGCGACGCGCGCTCGTGAGTCTCGGGCTCGAGGCCACACCGCCCCTGGGCCGCCAGGACGCCTGGGAGCTGGAGCCGTTCCTCGCGTTCGGCGCCAGGCCCGGACGTGCGCTCGTGGTGCAGGGCGAAGTCGTCGCGACGTGGGAAGAGGGCGGCGGGTTTGGTGGGATGTCCTATCGCGTGGGCGCGGGCCACGAGCTCGGGCGCTTCGTGCCCATGCTCGAGGCTGGCTGGACCGTTCCGACGGCCGGCGAGCGCGCCTTGTCGTTCTATCCGCAAGTATGGATCCGGCTCTCGCGGCTCGGACACGTGGCGGGATCGCTCGGGGCCGAGCTCCCGGCGACGGGCCCCGAGCCGCGCCATCCGCGGCTGATCGCGTTCGTGTTGTGGGACTTCGGCGACGCGCCGCTATTCCGGGGTTGGTAGGCTCGCGCCGTTCACGTTGAACTGCTGAATCGTCTCGGTCAGTTTCGCGGCGGCGACGGCGAGCTGTTGCGACGTCGTGGTGAGCTCGCCGAGCGAGGCGATCTGCTGCTCGGTCGCGGCCGAGGTCCGCTCGGCCCCCTGCGCCGCCGTCTCGGCGATCCCCGCGACCTCTTCCATGCGTCGGACCACCTCACGAATCCGGCCCGTCTGCCCTTCGGTCTCGCCCGCCAGGACGGCGGCGGACTGGACGGTCGCGTTTAGGTCGGCGAAAATGGCATCGAGCGCCTGGCGCACAGCCGCCGACACGGCGCCCACGCCCTGTGCCGTGCGGCGGCCTTCTTGCATGGCGGCGAGCAGCTGGGTGATCTGGTCCTGCGTCTGGCGGACACGCGCGCGGACCTCCTCGGCGGAGCGCGCGCTCTGCTCGGCGAGCTTGCGCACCTCGTCGGCCACCACGCGGAAGCCCAGCCCGTGCTGGCCCGCCCGGGCCGCTTCGATCGCCGCGTTCAGGGCGAGCAGATCAGTCTGACTCGCGATCCGCGTGATCGCGTCCACGAGCTTGCCCGTCTCGCGCGAGCCGAGCTCGAGCGTAGCGGCGGCGCGCGACACCTGGTCGAGGTGATCCACCAGCATCACCAGCAGCTCGCTCGCCCGGGCGATCTCCTGACCGTGACGGCGCGCCTGCTGCGCCACACCGGCGATCTGGCGCTCCGCGTCCTGGGCGCGGGCGTGCAGCTGCGAGGCCACAGCGGCGGCCGCCTCGGAGTCGGCCCGGCCGTGCCCGATCAGCTCGCGTTGCCGCTCGGCGCCGCGCGTAAGGCCCTGCGTGGTCGTCGAGATCCCCTGCGATGCGGTCTGCACCTGGCGAGCCGACGCCGCCAGCTGTTGCCCCAGGGTGGCGAGCTCCCGACCCTGGTGCTGCACCTGTCGCACGATGGCGGCGATTCCGTCGGTGGTCCGGTTCAGGCTCACGCCGAGGTACCCGAGCTCGTCGGGAGCGTCGTCCGGTACCCGCGCGGTCAGGTCGCCCGCTTCGAGCCGGGCGAACGTGGTGCGGGTGGCGCGCAGCCGCGCGACGAGGCGCGACAGCATCGGCACGAGCGCGGCGCCCGTAACGAGCAGCACCAGGGACTCCTCGAGAAACGCGCTCCACGACCAGCCGGGTGCGCCCTGACTGGTGCGGATACCGGAGACGAGCGCGAACGCCGCCAGGTTGACGATCAGCGCCTGCCAGGCCTCGTTCCGCCCGAGGTAGAGCGCGGCCTGGAGCGGGGCGATCAGATACGCCACGTACAGGAGATGCCCTGTCGGCCCGACGGCGTACGCGATTGCCGAGATCATAGCCGCGTCCACCGCCATGGTGGCGTGGGTGTACCACGGGGGAAGGTCGCGCGATCGCGCGACGCGGGTCATCGCGTAGTTGACCGCGGCGAACAGGACCGTGAACCCGAGGATGAACGACCAGGCGACGGGCACGACGCCGGCGAGCCGGATAGCGCCGAGCAGCACCACGCCGAGACCGAGTACCCTCCAGCGCCCCCGCGTGCCCGACAGGACGTACTGGCGCTGCTTGGTGCGGTCTTCGGCGGCGAGCTGGTGGTCGAGATCGGCCGCGTAGGCCATGGCGGGAATCTACATCCGGAACAGATAACTCAGCTTGAGGAAGAACCCGTCCGCCGTGCGACTCAGGTCGCGGAACCGGAAGGCGTCGGCCTCCGTGAGCGATGCGCCGTAACCCAGGAAGACGACCGTGCCCGGCGTCGGCTTATAGGAGAACAACAGGTCGTTGCGGAAGTCGTTCGTGACGATCGCTCGCGCCGTATCGCCGTTCACGAGCAGCGGCTGCCCGGTATGCGGGTCGAGCAGCGCGACCTGGTCCTCCGCGAAATACTGGCCGATGTAGCGCACGAAAATGGCGCGCGTCAGCTGGTACTCGAGTTTGAGCCGCGGGATGTTCGCCGTGAGAAAGCGGCTGCCGTCGCGCGCGCGGGTGAGCCGCTGATGCACCCAGCGCGCCTCGAGCCGGAGCGCGGGCGTGGGGCGCAGGGCGGCGACGGTGGTCACGGCGATCTGCCGGCCCTCCGAGGCCTCGGGAAAGATCGGCGCCGCGGAATACCCCACCACCACGCTGCCCGACACGGCCCGGTTCGGTGTGCTCACGATGAACGCGCCGCCGGGGAGGTGATACAGGTCGTGCGGCACGGCGAACGGCGCGGCGCCGACCGTGTAGCCCGCGTAGTCCGCGGCCTCGAAGCCGAAATGATTGAGGCTGAGCGTCACCTGCGCCTGCCACCCGCCGCGCAGGTTCGCGATCCAAAAGTTCTCGAGGGTGTCTTCGATGGTCCCGTGCAATCGGCCGAAGTCATGGTACCGCCAGATCGGTGCGAAATGGACGATCGCCGTCAGCTGCTCGACCAGCGCGCCCGGACGGCCGTACCAGCTGAAACGGTTGTAGGTCCGGCCGGCGACGAAGTCGGTGCGATTCACGAACCCGCTCGTGTCCTGGAAGCTCCGCTCGATGCCGAGCAGCTCGAAATGGTTGCCGTACGCGCGACCGGTACGGTCGCCGAAGGTGACGGTCCACAGCTTACCGGCGCGGCCGCCGCCCGCCACCCGAGTCCACGCGCTCGCGACCTGCACCTCCGAGAACCAGATCTTGCGCCACACGACGTGCGCATCCACGCCCAGCACGCGGTTGTAGTCGTCGCCGTCGATGCGGTCGGTGTAGGCCAGGCCCAGCGTGGAGGTCGGTCCCAGGTCGCGCCGCAGCCGCAGCATGTTGTAAATGGGGTGCGCGCCCGTGGCCGACTGGTCGCTGTTGTCCACCGCGCCGAGGTAAGCGATCCCCGTGCCGCCGACTTTGCCGGCGAGCTTGGCGCCGAACACGGGCTGCACGATGCGGCGCGTGTAAATGAGGCTGTTGGGCGTGTCGAACTGCTCGAGTCCCTCGAGGAAGAACGGTCGCTTCTCGGGATAGAACAGGGCGAACCGCTGGTTCAAGGTCACCTGGCCGACGTCCGCCTCGACCTGTGAGAAATCCGGATTCGCCGTGGCGGTGGCCCCGAGGTTCTGGGTGAGGCCCCACCGCAGGTTGCCCGCGACTTCGGGCGTGCCGCGATAGTCGTAGCCCGGCGTGGTCGGCGCCCCGTCCACCTTGGTGGTGAACTCGGGCGTGAGGTCGAGCACCAGGCCGCGCCGCAGGGCCGCCAGGCCGACCAGACGGCCCGACTGAATGAGAAAGCTCGCATTGGCGCGCACCGCCGGGGTCCAGGTTTCTTCGTAGCCCGAGTGCTGCACCGAGCGTACGATCTGAATGCCCCAATCCTGTGGGTCGGCGCTCTGGTAGCGCAGACTCTTGAAGGGAATCCGCACCTCGACCTCGTAGCCCCGCTCGGTCACCCGGCCGCGTGATTCGTAGACGTAGTCGGGGTTCAGGTCGATGGTCGCGTCGAACCTGCCGCCCGCGCTCGGGCCCCCGGCGGCGCCAGCCGCGACGCCGTCACTCCACACGCCGTCTTCCTGCACGCCCAAGGGATTCACGGCGAACATCGTAGCCCGGCGGTGGTCGAGATAGGTATCGAGCAGGATCGCGACGTGGTCGTCCGCGTCGATGTTGTCGCGGTCGGCCAGCGTGGCGCGCACCACGGTGCCGTGGCGCTCGAACGCGCGAATGCCGAAGTAAATCGCGTCGGGCGCGTACCACACCAGCACCTCGGTCGAGTCCTCGGCGGGGCGCCCGTCCACCGGGCGGTACTGCGAGAACCCCGTCAGCCGGGCGGCGCGGCGCCACATCGACTCGTCCAGCACGCCGTCGATCTTCGCCTCGGCCTCGAAGCGCGGCAGCCGCGCGTCGAGCCGCTTCGCGAGGCCGTTGTAGACGAGGCCGGAGTCGGGGGCGAAGCTCTGGAGCACCAGGACAAGGGCGAGCATGGCGTGAAACTAAGTGCGGAATGCGGAGTGCGGAATGCGGAATGAATGGGCTGCCTTCGAACCGCCGCCTACGAATCGTCAGCCGGTCTTGCCACTCCGCGCTCCGAATTCCGCACTCCGCACTCTATTCGTATCTCAATGCCACGATCGGATCCAGGCTCGCCGCCCGGCGGGCCGGCCAGATGCCGAAGAACAGCCCTACCGCGGCGCTGAACACGAAGGCGAGCAGGATGGCGAGCGGGGAAATCAGCGTATTCCAGTGCGCGATGCGCGACAGCACGATGGCGCCTCCCGAGCCGAGTATCACGCCGATCATGCCGCCCAGCAGGCACAACACCAGCGCTTCGACCAGGAACTGGAACAGGATGTTGAACCGCGTGGCCCCGAGCGCTTTGCGGACGCCGATCTCGCGCGTGCGCTCGGTGACCGACACCAGCATGATGTTCATGATCCCGATGCCGCCCACGAGCAGGCTCACCGCGGCGATCCCGGCCAGCAGGTACTTGAACGTGTCGGTGGTCTGCTGCAGCGTCGCGAGGATGTCGGTCTGGTTGCGGATCTGGAAGTCGTTGTCCTGGCCGGGCCGGATCTTGTGCTGGCGCCGCAGCACGCGCTCGATCTCGATCATGGCGAGGTTCATCGA
>Ga0209239_1002619_pt1 | contig 10683 bp, 8 predicted proteins | sample GraSoi013_2_20cm_FD_185824 | JGI IMG/M metagenome (GOLD analysis project Ga0209239, IMG submission 185824) | Grasslands soil microbial communities from the Angelo Coastal Reserve, California, USA - Sample 10_02_2013_2_20cm (SPAdes) (version 2) | ecosystem: Environmental > Terrestrial > Soil >...
CCCATGCGGATGCTGACCAGCTTCGCCCCGGCATCGAGAAAGGTCGCGATCCAGCGGTCGGGCGGCTGCGGTCCGAGCATCGCCGTGCATTCCTCAGCATTGGGGGACACGAGATCCACCGATCCGATCAGGTCCAGCACACGGGTGCGCTGCTCTGTCACCAGGTGCCACGGCGCTGGCTCCCAGAGAATCAGCGCTCCGGGCACACTCCGCATGGCCTGGCACAGACCACCAACCGTCTCCAGCTCCGCGGTCATCAGGTGAAAGCCCTGCGCGTCGGGATGCGCCGCGATCTGCTCGGGAACGGGCGCGAATGCTGGGAACTCGCTCCGCGGAGACTGGAAGATCTCGGTGCGGTGTTCACCCGCGTCGTAGATCTGCCAGGCGCGCGGAGTCGTCTGCGGACACCGGCGCACGCTGCGCAGGTCAACGCCCATCTGCTGCAGCGCCGTCCACAAGGCCGCCGGGAAGTTGTCTCCCACGCTGCCGATCAGGCCCACGTCGTTGGTCCACACCCGCATGCCGGCGGCGGCGTGCGTGGCCGCACCGCCCAGGATTCCGGGAAGCGTCCGCCCGTCGCTGGTGACGATATCATCGATGATGATGGTGCCGACCGCGACAAACATCACCGTTCACCGGGCGCTCCGCCGTGGATGCAGTCCGGCAAAGAGCAGCCACGCAGCCAGGGCGGGAATGACGCTCACGCCGAACACGGTATGCAGACCGCGCCACTCGTAGATCGCGCCGGCCATGACCGTGCCGGCGCTTGGTCCGAGGCCCATCAGCGCTGCCCCGTAGAAGGCCTGGGCGGTGGCGCTCCATTCCGGGCGCGTCAGATCACGCACCAGCAGGACACCTGCGACCTCGAGGCAGGCGATGGCGACACTGTGCAGCAGTTGCAGCGGGAGGATCGGCCAGGGTGAATGCAGCAGCGCGTACAAACCCCACCGGACCGGCAGCACCAGCAGGCCGACGCCGACCAGACGGGACACGCCGAAGCGATGGATCAGACGCTGCATATTGGCCATCAACGGGACCTCACCCATGGCCGCGATGGCAAACGCGGCGCCCAGCGTCCATCCCGGACCGCCGAGATCGCGCAGGAAGACCGCCAGAAAGGTATTGTTGACGCCCATGCCCATGCCGGTGAGCGCCGCGGCCGCTACCAGCGTCCCCAGTCCTGGAGATGCGGTGAAGTGGCGGAACTGCACCCCGGCCGGCGCGACCGGACGCGCGCCTTGCGGAAGCCACGCGGCGACCGCGGTCGCCGCCAGCGCAAAGACGGCGTGCAGCGGCAGGATCAGCTCGGGATTGGGCTGCGCCACCTGCGCACCGATCACAAATACCGCCATGGAGAACCCAATCGAGCCCCACAACCGGATGCGCCCGAAGCCGCGGTCGTTCCGGCCGAGGTGCGCCAGCGCCATCGCCGTCACCAGCGGCAGGATGCCCGCCCGCATCACCGCCACGGCGACCATCGCCAGCAGGAGCGGCACAAATGCCCGCGCGGCCCACAGGCCCACCGAAGCAGCGACGAGTCCGGCACAGGCCAGGGTGAGCAGGCGTTTGGTCTGCCCGCTCGTATCTGCCAGCACGCCCCACACCGGTTGCGTGATCACCTGCACGACCGGCAGCACACCGAGAACCACACCGGTCTGCGCCGGAGACAAACCGCGGGCCAGCAGCGCCAGCGCCATGAAGGTAATCGCGGCGATGTTCATGTACATGATGGCGAAAAATGATAGGAATGGGGCGGAGCCAGCAGGCATCGTTCGGATGTTCTTGACCGCGCAGGTCCACTCCTGGAGTGCGTCCGATGGCCGTGCGTGACCGGCGCGCGCTTGATGCGATCGCGGTGTCCGCGGCGTCGATTGACCATGTGATCCGCGTCCGGAACCTGCCCGCGTTTGACGAGAAGGTCATCGGCACCCTGGTGGGCCGGCTGCCCGGCGGCACGATGGCGAACTTCGCCTGCGCGCTCAGCCGGCTCGGCGGCGGGGCGGCCTGGATGGGCACGGTGGGGGGCGACCCGGAAGGCGTCATGATCCTGCGGGATTTCCGGCGCTTCCGGGTGGATACCCGGTGGGCCAGAGTGGACCGCGGGCATCACTCCAACTTCACGGTGATTTTCCTCGGGCCGTCGGCGGAACGCGGGATCGTCGTCGTTCCGTCCATCCGGGAGCGGCTGCCGGCGGCGGTGCGACTGCGGAAGCGGTTCACCCGGGCCAGGTTTCTCTACCTGTCGCCGCACGATCTGGAACTCGCCCAACGGCTCACAACGATCGCCGGCAAGGCGGGCTGCCGCGTGGCCGTGGAGGTCGAGCCGACGGCCAATCTGACGCTGGCGCGGGCTCGATCGCTCCTGCGGCGCACTGATGTCCTGGTGCTCAACCGCGATGGGCTGGCAATGTTCCTCGGTGTGCGCGGCAGGGTGTCGCCCCGGCAGGCCGAGCACCACGCCCGCCGGCTGCGAGCGTACGGGCCGCGCTACGTCGCGGTCACGTTGGGCCGCGATGGTGCTGTGCTGGCCGGACCCGATGCGGTCGTGGTCCATCCTGGGTTCCGGGTGCACGCCGTGGACACCACCGGTGCGGGAGACTGCTTCAGCGCTGCCCTCATCCTCGGGCTGTGCCGGGAATGGCCCCTGAACGCAACCGTCTCCTATGCGAATGCGGCCGCGGCACTCTCCACGACCGCCGTGGGGCCGCGCGGGTTCCTGCCATCGGATCGAGCCGTGCGGCAGTTGCTGCGATCCGGTCGTTGGGGGCGGAGATGACCTACGCGCGCGCACCGCAGCCCGTCACATTTCCAGATGCGCTGCGACCGGACACCCGCTTGCTCATCCGCGGCGGGCGGGTCGTGGATCCGGCGCATGCCATCGATGCCGTCAGAGATCTCGCCGTCGCGGATGGGAGAATCCTGGAGGTCGCCGGTGCGATTCACCCGGAGCGCGGTGACCGGATCATCGATGCCGAGGGGTTACTGGTCCTGCCCGGGTTGATCGACCTGCACTGTCACTTCCACGATCTGTTCGACATCTCCACGATACCGGCGACGGAGGTGGTGGCGCACGGGACGACCGTCGCGCTGACGCCTGGCGCCGGCAACACGCTGATGGCGCCGGCGCTGCTGGGCGCGGAGGTGGACCGAGGGCTGCCGCTGCACGTGGGATGCTACATCGGCGCGGCGGCCGTGCTGGCGACGCGTGCCACTCCCGAACAGCTCATCGCCTACTTCCGCGGCGACCTCGCGGACAGCACACAACTGCAGGTGATCAGCCGCAACCCGATCACCAACGCCACGGGATCGCTGGCGGTTGGCCTGAAGGATCACATGGGACACTGGATCCTCTCAGACGAACACCTGGAGGCCTGCTTTGCGATCACGCACCAGGCCGGGATGATGTTCATGTCGCACTGCCAGGACCCTGAGCATACAGCGCGCCTGGTACGCGCGAGCCGGGGACGGCGCGTGCTGCTGACGCATGCCACCGCGGCCGGGTCGGGAAGTCACGGTGACGCGGTGGCGAGTCTAGAACAGGTCCTGGCACTCGCGCACACCTCGCCCGGTGTCACGCTGGATTTCACCACCGCCCACCTGCGGAGGGCGCGGGGCCTGCGGGACGGGATCCTGATCGACGCCAGGGCGCAGGCCATCGCGCGCGACGCGATCGCCGGCGGCCGGTGCCGCCTCCTGACCTCTGATGGGCCGTGCAACGCGACGATGAAAGGCTTCGGGGACGCGCGCGAGAACATCCCGTGCCTGCTTGAACTTGCTGAAGAGGGCGTCGTGTCGCTGGGGGATTCGGTGGCCATGATGACCTGCAACCCGGCCCGATTCGCGGCCGAGGCCACGGGGCAGAAGTGGTGGACTCAGGAACTGGGCCATCTCGGCGCGGGCGCACGCGCCAACGTCGTGCTCGTCGAACCGCATGCCCGCCGGGCGGTGATGACGCTGGTCGAGGGCCGGATCGCGGCCTTCGAGGGACGCTGTATCCGGGCCGCGCACGGCGCGGGCGGGTGGGCCAGCCGCTCAGGGCTGCGGCCGAGGGTTGGAGTTGGGGATCTGCCGCTGTATAAGACGTAATACCTCCGTCATTGCGAGGCGCAGTGTGCCGAAGCAATCTCATTGGTGGTGGAGATCGCCACGGCCCTTCGGGCCTCGCGATGACAGACTAGAGGAGTCTCGATGCGGCGATTTCTAATCGACACCGACACAGCGTCCGACGATGCCGTCGCCATCCTGATGGCGCATCGATGGCCCGACGTGCAGGTCGACGCGGTCACCATCGTGGCCGGGAACGTCCCGGTGGAGATGGGCGCCAGAAACGCCGGCTACAGCATCGAGCTGTGCGGGAAGTCCACGCCCGTCTTCCCCGGCAGCCCGCGGCCGCTGCTGCGGGAGCCCTCCTGGGCGTTCTTCTTCCACGGACCGGACGGCATGGGCGGGATGAATTATCCACCGCCGAAGCGGCCGCCGGAATCGGAGCACGCGGTGGACGCGCTGATCACGATGATCCGGGCGCGGCCGGGTGAGTACACGCTGGTCACCCTGGGACCGCTGACCAACATCGCGATGGCGCTGCGGAAGGCGCCCGATCTCGCGCACAAGGTGCAGCAGTGTTACGTCATGGGCGGCGCGGCTGCGACCATCGGCAACATCACGCCCGCGGCAGAGTACAACATCTGGGTCGACCCGGAGGCCGCGCGCATCGTCTTCCACTCCGGCCTGCCGATCCTCATGGTCGGGTGGGAGCACTGCCGGGGGAAGGCGGCGCTGGATGCCGCTGACATGAAACACGTGCGGAGTTTCAGAACACCCCTCGCGGATTTCACGCTGGATTGCAACGCCGCCGCGCTCAAAGCTGCAACGGAGTGGCTGGGAGATCCGGGATTGACCCTGCCGGATCCGGTCACGATGTCCATCGCGCTGGATCCCTCGGTATGCACGGAGCGGGCGAAGCACTTCGTCGACGTGGAGACCGCCAGCGACCTCACGCGCGGGATGACGGTCGTGGACCGCCACGGCGTGCTAAACAAGGAGCCCAACATCGAGGTGTGCTGGGCGATCGACGTCGACAAGTGGAAGCGGGCGCTCTATCAGGTCCTCCGGTAGTCTGCAGGTAAAGCAGGCGCCTCCTCAAATTCTAATAGCGTCTTCCCGCGCCACCACCAAGGAGGGTGAGAGATGAAACGAGTCAGTCACTGGCTCGTGCTGGTGTCCCTGGCCGCCGGGCTGCTGGCCCTCGGCCTGGGCGGACCCGCAGGGGCGCAACCGCAGAAGGTACTGGTCATCGCGATCGGCGCCGATCAGACCGGTCTGGATCCACAGACCGTGCAGAACAACGAGTCGGGGTTCGTGATGTCCACCATCTTCGACTCGGTCGTCAACTACAAACCGGGATCCAGCGAGGTCGGGCCGGGGCTTGCGGAGTCGTGGACGGTGTCTGCGGACGGCAAAGTGTTCACCTTCAAGCTGCGCCGCGGTGTGAAGTTCCACGACGGCACCCCGATGAACGCCCGCACGGTCGCCGATGATCTCGACCGCGCCATCAATCCCAACAATCCATGTTATGTGCTGGCGCGCAAGGGCGTCGACACCTACGACGATTTCACGTTCGGCTCGGTCACGGACAACACCGTGGCCAAGATGGACGTGGTGGACGAATACACGCTCCGGTTCACGCTGCCTGATGCCAGCGCGCCCTTCCTCAGCAGCCTGGCGATGACCTGGCAAGGCATCATGAGCCCGGCGGCCACCAAGCAGTACAACTGTGACGCCAGCCAGCATCCCGTCGGCACCGGGCCGTTCAAGTTTGTGGAGGCGGTGCGCAACGACCACATCACGCTGGACGCCAACCCCGACTACTGGGGCGGCCGGCCCAAGGTGGACCGCATCATCTTCAAGATCGTCCCGGAGAGCGCGACGCGCATGTTGATGCTGGAGCGCAACGAGGTACAGATTCTGGCCGACGTGCCGCCGTCTGATTACGCGCGGGTGCAGAATAACAAGGCGCTGCAGCTGTACAAGCAGCCCGGGCTCACCATTCTCGGGGTGGCGATGTCCAATGATCTGGGCCCGTTCAAGGACCGCCGCGTGCGCCAGGCGATGAACTACGCCGTGGACAAAGACGCCATCAACCAGGGCCTGTACGCCGGCGCCACCACGGCCAGCCAGGGCATGCCGCCGGTGCTGTGGGGGTACAACAAGGGCGTCGCCCCCTACCCGTACGACGTGGCCAGGGCGAAAGCGCTGCTGGCGGAAGCCGGATTCCCGAATGGGTTATCCACCGACATGATGGTGTACGCGAACCCGCGCGGCTACAACCCCATCGGCGGCGCGAAACTCGGTGAGGCCGTGCAGGGGTATCTCGCCAAGGTTGGCATCAACATCAAGATCACCCAGTACGAATGGGGCGCGTACCTGGACCGGTTCAGACACCAGCCGTGGGAAGGGTTTGCCATCACCGGATGGTCGGGCGACAACGGCGACCCCGATAACTTCCTGGGCGACCTCTTCGAGTGGGACATCGCCAAAGGCCGGGCGCGGACCAACAACACCTCGCGCCATCACGATCCGGCGTACGACCGGCTGCTCCGTGACGCCCGCCGCACCACGGACCAGGCCAAGCGCGAGAAGCTGTACGAGCAGGCCAACAAGCTGCTGCACGACGACGCGCCCTGGATCTTCATGAACCATACCAACCAGGTGCGCGCGGCGCGGGCGAACGTGAAAGGCTTCCTGCTCAACCCGCTGCAGATGTTCTTCCATATGGAGCTCGTCTCGCTGGAGTAGCGGCGGCCGGCCCAGGAAGGACGGAAACGGGCAACGGGCAACGGGAAGCGACTGCTACTGTTTCCCGTTTCCTGCTTCCCGTTTCCGGTGGTTGCGCCGGCGGGCCCCGGGCTTCGGCCTGCGGACTGGAACGCGATGCTGAAATTCATCAGACGGCGCCTGCTGCAACTGGCGCCCGTGTTGCTGGGGGTGAGCGTCCTGGTCTTTTTCGGGATGCACCTCATCCCCGGTGACGTCGCCCAGTTGCTGCTGGGAGACAAGGGCACCGAGGCCGATTTGCAGCGGATCCGCCACCAGCTGGGGCTGGATCGTCCGGTGTACGTCCAGTACGTGCGGTTCCTGGCCGGAGTCCTGCGGGGAGACTTCGGGATCTCGATCCGTACCCGCCAGCCGGTGATGTGGGAGATCGGCCAGGCGCTGCCGGTCACCGTGCAGTTGAGCCTGGCCGCGCTGGTGTTCGCCGTTGTCGTTGGACTCCTCATCGGCGTGCTTGCCGCGCGGTATCCTCGCTCGGCGCTGGACACCGGGTCGATGGTGGGCGTGCTGGTCGGAGTTTCGATGCCGGTGTTCTGGACGGGGATTCTCCTGCTGCTGGTGTTCGGCGGCATGCTCGGCTGGTTGCCCCTGGGCGGCATCATCGATGGGAGTCTCGAGTACCGCCGGATCACCGGAGCCCCGCTGCTGGACGGGCTGGTCGCCGGCAACTGGACGATCGTGCGGAGCAGTGTGCGGCATCTCGTGCTGCCGGCGGTGGCGCTGGGCTCCACGGCCATGGCGGCCATCGCGCGCATGGGGCGCTCCACGATGCTGGACGTCCTGGGGCTCGACTTCATCCGCACCGCGCGTGCGAAAGGCCTCGCCGAACGCCGCGTCGTCAGCCGGCACGCGCTCCGCAATGCGCTGCTCCCGGTGGTGACGCTGGTGGGACTGCAGCTGGGCCTGTTGCTCAGCGGCGCGGTGCTCACCGAAACCATCTTTGCGCTGCCTGGGCTGGGACGGCTGGCCATCACCAGCGTCCTGGCGCGGGACTACCCCATGGTGCAGGGGGTGGTGCTTATCGCAGCGGCGGTCTTTGTCGTGGCCAACTTGCTCGTCGACGTGCTCTACGTCTATCTGGATCCCCGCATCAGGTACGAGTGAGATGGCCACCGCCGGGACCGTCGTTCTGCGCACGCCCCGCCGCCTGGCCGCCCTCTCGTGGCGCCGGCTGTTCGCGCACAGCAGCTTCGTGGCCGGGGCCGCGATCGTCGCGGGCGTCATCGCCGCGGCCGTCTTCGCACCCGCGCTCGCCCCATTCGACCCCGTCGAGCAGGCGTTCACCAACCAGCTACTGGCCCCGTCGCGCGCGCATCTCTTCGGCACCGATGAGTTCGGACGCGACATCTTTTCCCGCGTCATCTACGGGGCCCGCATTGCGCTGGTGGTGGGAGTCGTCGCCGACGGCATCGCAGCGTTGCTGGGCGTGATCCTGGGGGTCATCTCCGGGTACTTCGGGCGGCGGGTGGATGCGGTGATCATGCGCACGGTCGACGTGCTGCTGGCCTTTCCGTACCTGTTGCTGGCGATGATCGTCGTGGCCATCCTCGGGCCCAGCCTCACCAACGCCATGATCGCGATCGGCATCGTCTACACACCGCAGTTCGCGCGGGTGGTGCGCGGCGCGGTGCTGCAGGTCAAAGAAGAGTACTTCGTGGAGGCGGCCCGCGCCATCGGCGCCGGATCGGTGCGCCTCCTCGCCCGCCACGTTCTGCCGAATATCCTCTCCCCGATCATCGTCATGGCCACGCTGACGGTGGGGTTCATGATCGTGGAGACGGCGGGGCTCTCGTTCCTCGGATTGGGCGCCAGCCCGCCGACGCCCGAATGGGGATCGATGCTGGCGACCGGACGGTCGTTCATGCTCACGGCGCCCTGGATCGCCACATTTCCGGGCCTGGCGATTCTGGTCACGGTGGTCGGTTTCAACCTGATCGGCGACGGGCTGCGCGATTTGTTGGATCCGCGGCTGCGGGGGGCTCGATGACAAACGGGGTCCTTTCGCGATGAGCACGAGCCTCGCAGAGAAAGTCGCGATCGTCACCGGCGCGGCCCACGGCATCGGCCGGGCGATCTGCGTGGAACTCGCACGCGAGGGCGCCCGGGTGTGGGCGTGTGACATTCTCGCCACTGAGCTAGAGGAGACCGTGCGCGCAGTGCTGGCTCAGGCGGCAGGGCGGTGTCAGGCTGCTCCCGTCGATGTCACGGATCCCGCCCAGGTGGCGGCCTTCGTCACACGCGTCGCGGACGCGGAGCGCCGGATCGACATCCTGGTCAATACGGCCGGCGGGGTGGCAGGGCAGACGATGAAGCCGGTGGACCAGGTATCCGATGCGGACTGGCGCCGCATCTTCGCCATCAACCTGGACGGTGCCTTTCACTTCACGCGCGCCGTGGCGCCGGCGATGAAAGCGCAGAAATCGGGCGCGATCGTCAACATCTCCTCCGGGGCGGGCCGGTCGTACAGCCTGACCGGCATCCAGGCCTACGCCAGTGCGAAGGCCGGGCTCATCGGGTTTACCCGGCAGACGGCGGTCGAGCTGGGACCGTTTGGCATCCGCGTGAACTGCCTCGCGCCGGGGTTTATCCGCTCCAATCCCGCAACCGAAAAGCAGTGGGCAGCCATGGGCGAGGCCGGCCAGCGGCAATTTGTCGAATCGATCGCGCTGCGCCGGCTGGGTACGGCCGACGAGATTGCGCGCGCGGTCGTCTTCTTCGCCTGCGCGGATGCATCGTATGTGACCGGTCAGACGATCAGCGTGGACGGTGGCAAATGGATGCTGGGCTGAGGAGGGGATCATGACACAGGCCCTCGACCGCGAGACAACGCACCTGGTGGACTCGGTTTCGACCGACCGCCTCATGGAAGACACCCGAGAGATCGCGCGGTGGGTCCGGCTATCGGGCTCACCAGAGGAACGCCGGGCGTTTGCGTATATCGAGCGGCGGCTGCGCGAGGCCGGGCTGCGCACCCAACTCCTGGAACACGACGCGCTGATCAGCCTGCCGCAGTCGGCGGCCCTGCGCCTGTCCGACCCGGACCCGGAAGAGATTCCATGCATCACCCACAGTTTTGCGGTCTCCACTCCACGGGACGGAATCGCCGCAGAGGCCGTCGCCGTTAGAGAGGGCCCGCCTGCCGGCACCCTCAGCGGGCGCGTCGCCATCGTCGACGGGCTGGCCACGCCGGACGACGTCGCGAAGCTGCAATCGGATGGTGCGGTGGGGGTGATCTTTCTCAACCGTGATCCCCTCGTGCACGAGATGATCGTCTCCACGATCTGGGGCAGCCCGACTCTGTCGCAGCTGGGTCGGCTCCCGTCTATCCCCGTGGTGTCCGCGGCGGGCGACGGGGCGGCGCGGGTGCGGGTGCGGGCCGCTGGAGGGCGGCGGGTCCGCGTGCGGCTGACCACAGCGGTGCAGACGGGGTGGCGTCGGCTGCCGCTGCTGGTGGCGGACTTGGACGGCACGGGTGACGACACGTTTGTGCTGCTGGCCGGCCATGTGGACTCCTGGCATTACGGCGCGATGGACAACGGCGGCGCGAATGCGGTGATGATGGAGGCCGGCCGGCTGCTGGCGCGGACGCAACTGTACCGTGGGTTGCGGCTGACGTTCTGGTCCGGCCACTCCCACGGCCGGTATGCCGGCTCCACCTGGTATGTGGACTCGCATTGGGACGAACTCAACGCGCGGTGCGCCGCACACCTGAACGTGGACTCCGTGGGCGGCCGCGGGGCCACGAAGCTGGACGCGGGCTACTGCATGCCCGAGACGCGAGAGGTCGGGGTCCGCGTGGTCGGCGCGTTGGCCGGGCAGCAGTACCGGGGCACGCGCGTGGGGCGGTCGGGC
>Ga0209239_1002620_pt1 | contig 10680 bp, 8 predicted proteins | sample GraSoi013_2_20cm_FD_185824 | JGI IMG/M metagenome (GOLD analysis project Ga0209239, IMG submission 185824) | Grasslands soil microbial communities from the Angelo Coastal Reserve, California, USA - Sample 10_02_2013_2_20cm (SPAdes) (version 2) | ecosystem: Environmental > Terrestrial > Soil >...
AGCACCGCCGTACAGGTGTGCCTGGTGGGTGGGCTGCAGGCGGCGTTCTTCCGGCAGATCCAGGACAGCGTCGCGCTGCGCCTCGCCCGCGCGGAACTGGCCCGGCTCGCCGTCGACGAGGAGCGCCTGCGCATCTCCCGCGACCTGCACGACGTCCTCGGGCAGGAACTGTCCGCGATGGCGCTCAAGTCGCAGCTGTCGGCCCGGTTGGTCCGCCTCGACCCGGAGCGGGCCGAGGCCGAGATCGCCGAGGTGGTACGGATCGCCCGGCACGCGCTTTCCGAGATGCGCGCCACGGTGTCCGGGTACCGGGACACGTCGCTCGCGAGCGAGGTGCGTACCGCCAGCGCCCTCCTCGGCGCGGTCGGCGTGACGGCGACGGTCAGCGGGGTACCGGTCGGGCTGCCGCCGGCCGTGGAGGAGGCCGCCGCGTGGGTCGTCCGCGAGGCGGCGACGAACGTCATCCGGCACGCGAAGGCCACCCAGTGCCGGATCACCGTGGGACGTGAACCCGGCGGCCTGGCCGTGGAGGTGTGCGACGACGGGGTGGCGGCGGCCGGGCAGTTGACGACGTTCGGCGGCACCGGGCTGGCCGGCCTCACCGAGCGGGTCGCGGCGCTCGGCGGCTCGGTCAGCGCCGGGCCGGTCGACGGCTGGTTCACCGTGCGAGCCCTGCTGCCTGCCGGCGCCGCGCCATGATCATTCGCATCCTGCTGGCCGACGACCAGCATCTGGTCCGCGGCGCGCTGGCCGCACTGCTCGCGCTGGAGCCCGACTTCGAGGTGGTCGCCCAGGTTGCCGACGGTACGGCCGCCGTCGACGCCGCCATCCGCGACGCGCCGGACATCGCTCTGCTGGACATCGAGATGCCCGGCCTGGACGGCATCGCCGCCACCGCGCGGATCCATGCCGAAGCACCGGGGGTACGGGTACTGATCCTCACCACGTTCGGCCGGCCCGGGTACCTGCGCCGCGCGATGGACGCCGGAGCCCGTGGATTCGTCGTCAAGGACGCCCCCGCCACCCGGCTGGCGCTCGCCGTACGGGAGGTGCACCGCGGCGGTGTGGTGGTGGATCCGGAGCTTGCCGTCGCGTCGTTGTCCAGCGGCGCCTCCCCGCTGACCGAGCGGGAACGCGACGTCCTGCGGGCCGGTCGCGACGGCGCCACGGTGGCCGAGATCGCCGTCGCGCTGGTGCTGTCCGAAGGTACCGTCCGCAACTACCTGTCCAGCGCGATCGGCAAGACCGGCGCGCGCAACCGTACCGAAGCGGCCCGTACCGCGTACGAGCGCGGCTGGCTGTAGCGGCGGCCCCCGGCAAGCTGCCCGCGGCCGCGCCAGGTTCGCCCCGGGCCGGGGGCCGGCCCGCGAAGGCCTGCCCGGCCCCCGGCCCCCGTCACGCCCGCGAAGATCGCGAGTTCGGGACGGATCCCGTAGTTAGACTGCGGGATCCGGTCCCGAAACACTGATCTCGGGCACGCCGGGCGGCTGATCTTCTGGCGCGAGCGAGCAAGCGGCCCGACCCGGCCCGATCGGCGCGGCCCGACCCGGCGCGGCCCGACCCGACCCGGCCCGACCGGCGCGGCCCGACCGGCGCGGCCCGACCCGACCCGGCCCGACCGGCGCCGCGCGGCGCCATGCCGGGTGGCTGGCTGGACGCCCGGGTGTCTGGCGCGACGGATTCTTCCGCAATGGGCGGCGCCCTACTTGGCCGACCCGACCGCGCACTGCGAGGATTCGAACGTCAACTCGACGGAAGCGTTCTTCCTCCGACCGGGCCACCAGCCGCCGATCGTCCACAATGGACGATGGTCCGACCGGCCGCGCTTCCGGCGTCGCGGGCCCCGCCGACCCCCGTGCGGCAGGGCCCGCGACGAACCTACGCGGACCGGCGAACAAGCGAACCCACGAACCGGCGAACAAGCGAACCCACGAACCGGCGAACAAGCGAACCCACGAACCGGCGAACCCACGAACCGGCGAACCCGCGACCCTACGCCGACCTCAGCCGGATGGGCACGGTACGGAGTACCGCGTACACGGCCGCCGCGCCGACCGCCACGCAGACCAGCCCGAGCAGCAGCGAGGCGAGCAGGGCCGGCGCACCGTTGCCCAGCGCGAAGTGCAGCGGCTGGCTGTTCCAGTCCACGTTGAGCGCGAACTCGGCACCCACCGACGGCAGGACCGCCACCGGGGTCAACAGGATCCCGGCCCGGACACCGAAGCGGTAGAACAGCGAACCGAGCAGCCATCCGCTGTACAGGTACGCGAGGTCGAGCAGGAACACCACGACGCCCAGGCCCGGTACCTGCCCGAGGCTCACCGGGTACAGCGGCAGCCGGGGTACGACGACGGCGTACTCGATGCCGTACCCCAGCAGGGTCAACGCGGTCCACAGCGCGCAGATGAGGACGGCGAACACCGACCCGCCGAGGATCACCTGCCGGCGCGTGACGCCATGGGCGACGTACACCGGCAGGCGCAGCATGGTCAGCAGGATCCCGACGGCGGACAGGAAGTAGCGCGGCACCTGCCCGCCGGAGAGCTGCCAGACGCTGGTGTTCACGCCGTGGGTCAGGCCGAAGCCGATGTTCAGGCCGGCGTAGACGACCGCGAAGATCGCCCAGTACAGGCCGGCCATCAGCCGGTGCCCGGCGACCAGATCCCGGACGACGAGCCGTACCCGGGGGTGCGTGAGCTGGTTCATCGCGGGCCTTCCCGGTCCTTGGTGAGGTGGACGAACAGGTCCTGCAGCGCGACCGGTCCCAGTTCCAGGCCGGCCGCCCTGGCTTCGCGGCGCCACGGCTCGTCGAGCGGGCCGGTGACGGTCGCCGACTTGGTGGTACCGAGCCACTGCTCGCCCAGTACGGTCAGGCCGGCGGTGAACCGGTCGACCGCCTCGGCCGGCCCGGTCACGGCGGCCCCGCGCGAGCGCAGGTCGTCGGCCTCCGCGTGTACGACAAGTCGACCGCGGTCGATGATGACGACCTCCTCGAAGAGCGCGGCGACCTCCTCGATCAGGTGCGTCGACAGGATGACGGTGCGCGGGTACGCGAGATAGTCGGCGAGCAGTTCCTCGTAGAACGCGTACCGGGACGGCGCGTCCATGCCCAGGTACGCCTCGTCGAAGATGGTCAACGGCGCCCGGCTGGCCAGCCCGAGCGTCACGCCGAGCGCGGAGCGCATGCCGCGCGAGAGCGCCGTCACCCGCCGGCCCACCGGCAGCTCGAAGCGCTCGACCAGCTTCGCGGCGTACCCGGCGTCCCAGTACGGCCGGAACCGGCGCGCGAAGGCGAGCGTGTCGCGTACCCGGACCGACTCGACGAAGTCCAGCGTCTCCCGCACGAAGCAGGTCTGCGGCGCGACGCGCGGGTTGTCGAACGGGTCCTCGCCACCGACCCGGACCGCCCCACCGGAGGCGAGCCGGAACCCGGCCAGTACCGACAAAAGGCTGGTCTTTCCGGCCCCGTTGCGGCCGAGCAGCCCGTAGATCTTCCCGCCGTCGAGCGTGAACGTGAGGTCGTGGATCGCGACGCTGTCGCGATACCGCAGGTGCAGGTTACGCACCTCGATGTCCGGAGTCATCGACGGTTACCGCCCTTCAGCTTCTCGATGCGCTTGAGGATGTCGCCGAGCGGGATGCCGATCGCGACGGCTTCGGCCACCATCGGATCGAACACCTCCGCGAAGAACCGCTCGCGGCGCAGGCCGCGCAGCTTCTCCCAGCCGTCCGGGCTGACGAACATGCCGACCCCCCGCTTCTTGTAGAGCAGGCCCTCCTGGACCAACTGCTGGAAGCCCTTGGCCACGGTGGCCGGGTTGATCCGGTAGAAGGCCGCGTACTGGTTGGTGGACATCACCTGCTGGTCCGGCTTGAGCACGCCCTGCAGGATGTCCTCTTTGATCTTGTCAGCGATCTGCTGATAGATCGGACTGCGGTCGTCGAACACGAGTCCCCCAGGTCCGTCGGTTCATTACTCATGTAGCGAACCATAGCACCAGTGCGCGCGTTTGCGCGACATACGCAAAGTTCGATCTTCCTATTGCCTGCGTGCGGGCCGCGTGATCTGCTCCGGCCATGAAGGCTGCCGCGCTGTTCGCCGGTCCCCTGCTGCTCGCTTCGGTGCTGGCCGCGGTGCCCGCGGCCGCCGCGCCGGCCGACGTCGCCCCGGGCGCACCCGGCGCGCTGTCCCACTTCGACCTGGCCAGAAAAGACTGCGTGGGTACGGCGGCCAACCGCTCCGCCAAGGTCTGGTTCACGGTGGCCGGCGGCGTACTGTCCGATGTGTACAGTCCGACGATCGACAACACCAACGTGGAGACGATGCAGTTCGTCGTCACCGACGGGCGCACCTTCACGCACCTGCAGACCCGCGACACCACCTACACGACGCGCGCGCTGGACGCCTCCGGCATGTCCTGCCGGGTGACCTCGACGCCGCGCGCGGGCGGCTACCGGATCGTCGCGGACTTCCTCACCGATCCGCGCCGCGACTCGGTCGTCGTGCGGGTACGCCTGGTCGGCCCGGCCGGGCTGGCGCTGTACGTACGGCTGGACCCGACCGTCAACGGCAACGGCGGCGGGGGTACCGACAACGGCGGCGCCGACGACGCGACCGTGGACCCGGCGACCACCGCCCTGGTGTCCACGGATACCAACACGGCCACCAACGCGACCAACCGCACGTACGCCGTACCGACCTCGATGGCGTTGCGCGCCGACCGGCCGTTCGTCACCGCATCGAGCGGTTACGCCGGTACCGCGAGCGACGGTCTGACCCAGCTCGACGCGACCCACTCGCTCGCCACCACGTACCGGGATGCCTTGCACGGCAACGTGGTGCAGACCGCCCGCGTGGACCTGCGCGACGGCGCCGCCACCCTCGCGCTCGGCTTCGGCCGCGATCCCGCCTCGGCGATCGGTGTCGCGGGCGCCTCCGCGAACACCCCGTTCGGCCAGACGCGCGAGCGGTTCGCCGATGGCTGGCGGGACTACGACCGCGGGCTCCGGCAGCCGCCCGGGTGGCTTTCCCCGAAGCTCGCCGCCGCCTACCGGCTGTCGGCGAACGTGGTGAAAGCCAGTGAGGACAAGACTTTCCCGGGGGCGATCGTCGCGTCGGTGGCGAGCCCGTGGGGTCAGGCGGTCAGCGCGGGCGCCACGCCGAACGGCCGGCCGGTGTACTTCGGCTCCTACCGCGAGGTCTTCGCCCGCGACCTGTACGAGGCGTACACCGCGCTGCTCGTCGACGGCGACCTGGCGACCGCGCGGGACACCGTACGGTTCCTGTTCGAGCGCCAGCAGCTCGCCGACGGTCGCCTGCCGCGCAACTCCCTCCTCAATGGACAGACGGCGCCCGATACCGGTGGCGACCAGCTCGACGAGTCGTCGTACCCGATCCTGATGGCATGGCAGGCCGGCCTCGGCGGGGACGCGGGGCTGTGGCCACGGATCCGTAGGGCGGCCGACTTCGTCGTCTCCCATGGCCCGACGTTCGGCAGCGAGCGCTGGGAGGAGCAGTCCGGGTACTCGCCGTCCACGATCGCGGCCGAGATCGCCGGGCTCGTCGCGGCCGGCGCCATCGCGGACATCCACGGCGATCACGCGTCGGCGATCGTCTACCGGGCGACGGCGGATGAGTTCCAGCGCTCCATCAAGGGCTGGACGGTCACCACCAGCGGCCCGTACGCGCCCCGGTACTTCATCCGGCTGTCCAAGACCGGCGATCCCAACGCGGCGGTCAGCTACAACCTCGGCAACGGCAGCGTCACCGCCGACCAACGCTCCATTGTGGACGGTGGATTCCTGGAGCTGACCCGCCTCGGCATCCTACCCGCGGGCGACTCCGACATACGCGCCTCGCTGCCCGTCGTGGACCGGGTCATCGGCCGGCAAACTCAATCAGGGCAAGGGTTCTACCGCTACGGCACCGACCTGCCCGGCTCCGAGGACGGCTACGGCGACTGCTACGAGCCCGATCCCACCACGTGCCCGCTGACCGGCCAGCCGTGGCCGACCGCGAACAGCGGCTCCGGGCACCTGTGGCCGGTGCTGTCCGGTGAGCGCGCCGAGCAGCAGTTGCAGACCGGCGACCGGGCGGGTGCGGCGCGGCTGCTGCGCGCGATGAACGCGTACGCCTCGGACATCGGGCTCGTTCCCGAGCAGGACTGGGAGAACCCGGACTTCGCCGCGTCGCCGTACGGCACCCCGCCGGAGACCGCGTCGATCGGCTACGTCAACGGTGAAGGGGCCGGCTCGGCGTCCCCGCTGACGTGGGCGCAGGCGCAGCAGGTGCGCCTCACGCTGTCGCTCGGTGCCGGGAAGCCGGTGGAGCAGCCGGAGATCGTGCGCGACCGCTACGTCGAGGACGGGCCGCCCGGAGCGCTCGCGCTCACCGTGGACTCCCCCGCCGACGGGACAGTGACGCCCGGCAGCACCGCGCACCTGACGGGCGCGACCGCGCCGGGCGCCCGGGTCGCCGTATCCACGTCACCGACCGACGTCGGCGCGCCGACGACCACGGTCGCCGCGACCGCCGACGGCACCGGGCACTTCGCGGTGGACGTGGCGCTCGGCTTCGGTACCAACGTGGTGACCATCGGTGCCGAGCGCGGTAAGGCGACCGGCTACAGGCGGTTGGTGGTTGTGTCCACGGCTCTGCCGGGCAATGCGGTCCTGGATGTCGCCGACCCGGCCGGCGACGACCACGGCCCCGGCACGTACGCGTACCCCACGTCGGACAACTTCCACGACGGCGCCTTCGACATCGAGCGCTTCCAGGTCATCGACGCCGGTGACCGGGTGTTCCTGCGTACCCAGTTGCGCGACCTCACCCCGACGTTCGGCTCGCCGCTGGGCGCGCAGCTGCTCGACATCTACATCCGCGACCCGCACGCGTCAGCGTTCTCGACGGCGGCGCCGTTCCTGTCGCGCAACTACGCGATCGCCGCCGATTCGGCGTGGTCGAGCCGGATCGAGGCGCAGGGCTTCGCCGACGGCGTGTTCGTCGACGCCGCCAACCGTCCACTGGGGACGGTCGCGGTGACCGCGAACCAGGCGACCCGCTCGATCCTGGTGTCGGTACCGAAAGCCGCGCTCGGCCAGCCCGGTACCGGCTGGGTGTTCACCGTCGCCCTGCACGGGCAGGACGGCTTCAGCGGGGACCGGGCGCGCGGCTTCGACCATACGCCGCAGCCGTTCCTCTTCGGCGTGTGCGCACCGGGCGGCACCTCGCCGATCTGCGCGATCGACCCGGGTACGGCGCCGAAGGTCGTCGACACCGTACCTCCGTCTGGTATCGACCAGGCGACCGAGCTGGACCCGACCCGCGGCCCGGTGACCCTGCACGGCGTACCCGTGCCGTAGGCCTCAGGTGGTCGGCAGTTTCACCACCGGCCCGACCGTCGCGTGCGGCTACGTCGACAAGTCCCGCACCGCCACGCACTTCCGGTGCACCGGGCTCAGCCAGTCGACGAGCGCGTCGAGCACGCTGACCATCGACGTCACCGGCGACAAGTCAGACGACGACCAGCAGGTTCCGCAGCCCGGGGACCGGTATCCGCCCCAGCGGCGTACCGTCGACCGGACTGCACCAGCCGACCGCGTCCGGGTACCCGACGTAGAGCCGCTGACTGTCCGCGCTCACCGCGAGACCACGCACCTCGCCACCCGCGTCCCAAGCCCGCGACGTCTGGCTGTGCAGGTCCACCACCCGTACCTGGGTACCGCTGCCGAGGTACAGGCGCTTGCTGTCGGGCGCGGCGACGGAGCATGCGGTGCCCGTACCCGTCGGAATCGTCGCGACCGTGCGCACCGTCAACGTCTGCGGGTCGGCGACGGCCAGCCGCCCGCTCGTCAGGTCGGCGACCAGCAGGGCCTGACCGTCCGGCGTCGCGGCGATGGTGTGCCCCGCCGCCGGCCCGTCCCCGAACGGCTCGGGGAGGTCCAGGCAGTACGCCCACCCGACGGACACGTCGAGCGTGTGCACGAACGCCTTGCTCTCCCCCGACGCCCACTGCCCCGCCGGCGGCTGGGTGTAGAGCGTGTACAGCGTCTGCGCGCCCGGGCTGAACACCGCCTGCCGGCCCTCGCCGCGCATCTGCTCCTCGGAGCCGACCGGCACCAGTGCCTTCTCGCGGGTGAACATCGGCGCGAACCCGCCGTTGATCAGCTCGACCATCCGGACCCGGTACCGGTCCGGCTGCGCGGGCGGCAGCCACTCCAGCACGAACAGGCACGTGTCGTCCCGGGCGAACGCGTCGGGCTCGTAGTTGCCGGCCAGGTCCAGGCGGTACCGCTCCCCCGTGCTGTCCGCGACCACGATCGTGGACCGCTCCCGCCCCTCCGGCCGGTACCTGTTGCCCCCCGGCGCGGTCAGCGCCACGTAGTGCCCGTCCGGCGAGATGATCCGGGGTACCCAGCGGCCGGCCAGGAGGCAGTGTTCGCTGACCTGGCCGGTGGCCGTGTCGACGGTCTGCAGCAGCGTGTCGCCGCCGACCTGCTTCGCCACGTAGATCCGGGTGGGATTCGGCGTCGGCACTCCGGCGCCGAGCGCCTGCGGGACCGTCCCGTGGATCCGGGCGAGCCCGGCCGCGGTATCGGCGAGCAGAAGATCGGGTACGCCGGTACCACCGGCCGGCCGTCGCGATGTCGTACAGCCGGCGACCGCCCCGCCTACCGTCGCGCCCACCGCGGCCTCGCCCGCCATCGCCAGAAACCGCCGTCGTGTCGTCATGCCCTGAAGACACCGGCGAAGCCGGGCGGGTTCCCCGACAGTTTCCGGAACCCGGCCCCGCCGGGCGGTGTCTACAGTTCACGAGCAGCGGAGGTGCCAACTGGACGAGGCCGAGGACGTCGCCCGGGCGCGTACCGGTGACCTGGACGCCTACGAGGCGCTGGTCACCCGGTACACCGCGCTCGCGCACCGGACCGCGGTGCTGCTCGGCGCCGGTGACGACGCCGACGACGTCGTGCAGGAGGCGTTCGTGAAGGCGTTCCACCGGTTACGCCTCTTCCGCGGCGACTCGCCGTTCCGCCCCTGGCTGCTCGCGATCGTCGCGAACGAGACCCGAAACCTGCACCGCTCCCGGCGGCGCCGCGACGGGCTCGCGCTGCGGGCGGCGGCCCGCGAGGAACCGCCCGATGCCGGGCCGGACCTGCCCGCCGACGCGGCCGTCGCCGCCGAGCGCCGGGCGGCGCTGCTCGACGCCGTACGCGCGTTGAGCCTGCGGGACCGCGAGGTCGTGGTGTGCCGGTACCTGCTCGACCTCAGCGAGGCGGAGACCGCGCAGACGCTGGGCTGGCCGCTCGGCACGGTCAAGTCCCGCACGTCGCGCGCGCTCACCCGGCTGCGCGCCCGGCTCGGCACCACGCTGGAAGGCGGGGTGCGGCATGGCTGAGCCACGCGAGGACCCCCTGGTCGCCGAGCTGCGCGGGCTGGGCGCGCGGTTGGACGTACCCCCGGCTCCTGATCTTCGGGCGCTGGCGCTGGCGCTGGCGTGCGCTGGCCGCCGCGCTGGCGATCGCGCTGATCGTCGCGGTGGTCCCGCCGGCCCGCGCCGCGGTGGTCCGGCTGTTGAACTTCGCGGGGGTACGGATAGAGCAGGGCCACCCGACTCCGGCCCGGTCACCGCAGCCGCTACCGTCGCTGCGCTCCGCGGCGCTGGACGAGGCCCGACGGCTGGCCCACTTCCGGATCGGGGTACCCGCCCAGCTCGGCGTACCCGACGACGTCCAGCTCGCCGACCCCGGCCCGGACGGCGCCCCGCGCGTGGTGTCGCTGCTGTACCGCGCCCGCGCGGTCCGGCTCGACGAGTTCGACGGCCAGCTCGACTGGGCCTACCTCAAGACCCAGCCCGCCCCTGACTTCCAGTGGGTCCAGATCCACGACGGCTCCGGGATGTGGCTCCCAACCGCACACAGCGTGACGTACGTGGATCGACAAGGGCAGCCCCACACCGAGACCGCCCGGCTCGCCGGACCCACGTTGATCTGGACAGACGGGATGGTCACCTACCGGCTGGAGGGCTTCAGCACGCTGGATCAGGCGATATCGGTGGCATTGTCCGTCGGCTGAAATTCGCTCGCGACCGCCACAGCTTGTACGATGCCGGGATGCCCGGAACCGTCCGGACGTTACTCCTCGTGACTGCGCTGCTCGCCTTGGGCGCCGCCGTGATCGCACCGACCCCGGCGGTGGCCGACCCGACCAACCCCGACGGCGCGAAGAGCACGCTTCAGGTCCAGCTCGACGAGGCGGCCCGCGGGTACAACGACGCGAAGGGGCGCCTCGACGCCGCGCAGGCGCGCCAGGCCGACCTCACCACCCAGTCCAAGGCCACCGAACAGCAGCTCGCCGAACTCACCCCGCAGGCCAACGCGGTCGCTGTCGCCGCGTACAAGGGCGGCCGGCTCACCGGCATGGCCTCGCTGCTGGACAGCGGCTCCCCCGAGGAGTTCCTCAGCCGCGCGTCCGGCCTGCAGTTCCAGCTCGACCGCGACGACCATACGCTGCGCGAGCTGAGCGACGCCCAGGCCAAGTACGCCGAGCAGCTCGCCGCGATCGACGTCGAGGTACAGACCCAACAGGCCCAGCTCGCCGCGATGGACAAGCGGAAGAAGGACCTGGAAAAGGCGCTCGCCGCGGCGGGCAGCAAACCGTCCGGCGGGATACCCAGCGGCGGC
>Ga0209239_1002621_pt1 | contig 10680 bp, 11 predicted proteins | sample GraSoi013_2_20cm_FD_185824 | JGI IMG/M metagenome (GOLD analysis project Ga0209239, IMG submission 185824) | Grasslands soil microbial communities from the Angelo Coastal Reserve, California, USA - Sample 10_02_2013_2_20cm (SPAdes) (version 2) | ecosystem: Environmental > Terrestrial > Soil >...
CCTGAAGGTCACGACGTACCGGCCTCTCGGGTCATCGCTGGAACAACTCTACCTCGACCGCATCCAGGAGTCGGATCGCCTGTGACGCCGAGCCCGTTCGCCCAGGTGGTCACCGTCGCCAGATATGAGATTCGCAAGTACATCCGCGGCCGCCGCCTCCTTGGCATGGTGATCCTCGTCGGCTTGATTGTCGGCCTCTTCGTCGGCTTGCCGCCCGCCCTCGGCATCAAGTACGCCTCGACCCCGGACGCGTTCGTTTCGACGTTCGCGACCTTTTCGGGCCTGCTGGTCGTCCTGGGAGGCGTCCTGTTCGCTTCGGATGCGCTCGTCTCCGAACACGAGAAGCGGACCGGCTACTTCCTGTTCCCGAATCCGGTGCGGCGCGAGATCTTGGTCCTCGGAAAGATCGCCGCCAGCGTGATCGTCTGCGCCGCGGTCCTCTCCCTATACTACGGTGCCGCGGCGATCGCCGCCCTCGCCGTCACGCACTCGCTCACATGGGACGTCGGCCTCTCCTACGTCTACGCGCTCGCGTACATGATCGCGGTCGTCGGGATTGCGTATCTCATCTCCGCGCTGTTGAAGAGCACGGTCGCCGCGGCGGTCTTGACCTTCTTCCTCTTCACGCTGATCTTCAGCATCGTCGGCGGCATTCTCCCGCTGGCCAAGGTCGAGCCATGGTTCATCCCCACGTCGGCATCGGGGATCATCGCGAACGCCCTCGGCGGCCCCGCGATTCGAGGAGGCCCCGGAGGCGGGGATCTCGGCTTCGTCCCCGATCCCGTGACGTCGGTCCTCGTCTTCGCGGCGTATGCGATCGCGGGCGGGATCCTTTCGATCCTCCTGTTCCGGAGGCGGGAGCTGTCCTCATGAACACACCGGAGAAGTTCGGTGGGTTCTTCCATTTCTTCGGCAAGGGCGACTTCAAAGGCCTCGTCCTCCACCTGCTCGAGGAACGGCCGATGCACGGATACGAGATCATCAAGGCGATCGAGGAACGGTACCACGGTTTCTACAAGCCGAGTGCGGGGGCCATCTATCCGGCTCTGAGGGCTCTCCTGAGAAAGGGATACCTCTCCGTGAGCGGCGAGGAACGCCGCAAGACCTACCGGATCACCCGCGAGGGCAAGGCATATCTAAGGAGTCGTCGCAAAGAGATCGAGCAACGCTTCCGTGCCTTCGAGTCCGCGGTCGGGCCGGAGCGCGCCGCGCTGTTCCGAGAGTTCCGGGCAACCGGGAAGCTCCTCCGCACGAACATGAGCGATGTGACCCCGACGCAGGCGAACGAGCTCCGTCGGGTCGTGATCGAGATGCGAAAGAAAGTGCTGCGGATTCTTTCGAAGTGAGACCGGTGGACCATGACCGATAATGCGATCGTCACGGAAAATCTGACGAAAGTGTACGGAAAGCTGACCGCGGTCGACCACGTCACTATGAACGTCGCCTCCGGCACGGTCTTCGGCCTCCTCGGCCCGAACGGGGCCGGCAAGACGACGATGATCAAGTTGCTCACGGGCTTGACGGACATGACGGAAGGAGACGCGTCCGTTGCCGGATTCGACGTCCGTCGGGATCCGATGCATGTGAAGCAACGGATTGGGTGGGTCGCATCCGAGGTCATCCTCGATGACGACTTCACGGCGTGGGAGAACCTCTGGTTGCAAGCGAAGTTGCAAAGCCTTTCTGAATGGAAAGAACGGGCCGGGGACCTGCTCGACTACTTCGGGCTTAAGGACCGTCGGAAGGATCGGGTGAAGACCTTCTCCACGGGCATGCGCAAGAAACTGGAAATCGCCCTCGCCCTCCTCCATCAACCGGAAGTCGTGTTCATGGATGAGCCGACGATCGGCCTCGACGCGAACACGAGGCACATGCTCTGGGACCTGATCACCGGCGTGAACAAGGAGTTCGGGATCACCGTCCTGTTGACGAGCCACTACATCGAGGAGGCCGACGCGCTGTGCGACCAGATTTCGATCATCGACCACGGCAAGATCGTCGCGTCGGGATCTCCCACCGCCCTCAAGGCCCGGGTCCAGTCGGACTTCGTCGAGGTCGAAACGAGCGAAGCCGTGGACGAGTCCCGGCTTCGTTCGATCCCCGGCGTCTCCGAGGTCCGGAGCCAGGGGAAGGCGTGGATCCTCCGGGTGACCGCGGCCGAAGAGGTCCTCCCTGCCCTGTTCGCGACGCTGAAAACGGACGCGATCCGACGGATCAACGTGGAGAAGCCGAGTCTCGAGACCGTCTTCCTCGACATCACGGGCAAGAGGATCGACCAGGCGGGCGCCGACGTTCCGGACTATCGCAAGTTCTACGCGACGATGAGGAGGGCGCGACAATGAGCACCGAAACCACCCATGCAAGGGTCACCGGACGGCCCGTCCTGTCGGAGCGACGGAGTGTGAGCCAACGAAGCCAATTCGCGGGGCTGTACGCCCGCGAACTCCTCCGGACGTTCCGGAATCCCTGGGTGCTCGTGATCACGTTCGTGCAGCCGTTCATGTGGCTCGCGTTTTTCGGGAGTAGTTTCAGCGGCGCCTCTCCGGCGCTCGTCCAGAATATCTTTCGTACGAACAGCTACATCGCGTTTCTACTTCCCGGGGTCCTCTCGACCTCGATGCTGACCGTCGGCATGTTCGGATCCATGAGTACGATTCAGGACAAGCGCTTCGGATTCATGAAGCGCATCCTGCTGACGCCGACGACGAAGGCCACCGTGTACCTGTCGAAGGTCCTCGGCTCGACGAGCCGCGGGCTCATCCAGATCCCCGTGATGATTCTAGCTGCCGCAGTGTTCGGCGTGAGTTTCGCCGGGAGTCCGCTCCTGTGGGCGGGATGGATCCTCGGGATCTTCTTCCTCGGCCTCGGCATGTCCTGCTTCTTCCTAGCGGTGACAGCCTCCAGTACGGATTGGCAGACCCCCGGTGTGATCTCGAACTTCATTACGATGCCGCTCATGTTCGCGAGCGGCGCTCTCTTCCCGCTTGCCACCTTGCATCCATGGATGCAGGCGATTGCAAGCGTCAATCCCGTGTCGTTCTCGTCTCTATTGGGCCGCGGGATCGTCGTCTTCGGAATGGCGGATTGGTCGTACCTTGGCTACCTCGCCCTGTTCGCGATCTTCATGCTCGTCGTGGGGACGGCTGTTGCGAGTCGCTACTTGAAGGCCGAGTGAGGAGCGAGGCCGGCTCGTCCGGATCTTGATTCCCGCTTCGGTCGTTTGTCTCCTGCACGGGCTTGTCCCGACCGCCGGATGCGCTCCCGGACCAGGCGATGGACAAACTCGGTCCCGACGGTGAACTCCCGATTCAAGGAGAGCTGGACCGATGACACGTTCGGAAGCGCTTCGAGTGCGTGGGTCTTCGCGGTCAATTCACCAAGGCTATCCGCACGGCAAAAGAGGTACCTCATCGGCGGATCGTAGGTCTCGTGGACCAGCTCGGCATCTCCGATTGTGCGTCGCAATTCGCCGAGGGAAACGGTGCCGGCGACCACAAGATGATACACGATCTCGCCGGAATCCGCCAGGAACCCGAGTCGCGGAACCACGTAAATCGCTTCGTCTCGGATGAGACGCGTCACGTGCTTCCGCACGGTCTTCGGACTCAGTCCCGTCGCCACGGAGAGATCCTCGATGGGCGCACGCGGGTCGTCGATCAACGCGTCTAGGACCCGCCAATCCAGGCCTGACAATTCGCGTTCCAATGGCGCTCGGGAGACTCCTTGCCGAGTCGCGCGGTGACCGAGGAACTTCTCGAGGGCCGGGACCGCCTTCTTCACGTCGCGGGGCCAGGCCTCGGTGGTCACTCCACCATCGACCTTCCATGCAACCCAGGCGACGTCCGGTCCGCCCAACGCTCGGATCGCTTCGTCTCGACTCCAATCCCCGCCGAAGGAGACGAGCAGGTCCTCTCGCCCGAAAACGGCAGGGTTGATTGATACCCAATAGCCGAGCAGGATTCCTCGCTCTTCGAGCCGATGAAGTCGTTCGCGGACGGCGGGGGCGGAGAGAGACACCTTCCGGCCGAGGGCCTGGAAGCTCTGCCGCGCATTTTCGTCGAGTGCGACGAGAAGTCGAAAGTCCTTCGCGTCCACGTGCTGCGGATGACGCGCGGCCTCTAAAACTCCCCGAATCGAAGGCCGCGGCTAACGCGCTCTCAAATCCTCCGCGAGCAGTATCGTCTCACGAACAGGGAGGCATGAAAGTGAATATCGTCGTGATCGGGTCCACGGGCCGAACGGGTCGTCTTGTGATTGAAGAAGGCGTCCGCCGTCACCATGCGATGACGGCCTTCACCCGACGTCCCGACGGGTTGGCCGATGTCGCGGGACTGCGGACGGTGGTCCATGGAGACGGCCGAAACCTCGAGGACATCCGACGCGCGGTCCGAGGACAAGATGCCGTGATTTCAATCGTAGCTCCGGCAGGTCGCGGTCCGACGACCGTAATCAGCGATGTGGCCCGAGCCGAGCTCACGGCCATGCGGGAAGCGGGCGTGCGCCGCATCGTCACCGTGAGTGTTTCCGCCATCGAAGGGCGCCGCCCCTGGATCTTGATCAACTTGGTCCGCTGGCTCCTTCGGAAACCATATGCCGACTTCGCCAGAATGGAACGGCTGGTCGCCTCCAGCGGTCTCGATTGGACCATCGTCCGGCCTCCGTACCTCTCGAACGGACGGACGACAGGCCGCGTCCGAAGTCAGGTCGGCGGAAAGGACCTCGCGCATGGCCCGTACCATATTTCTCGCGGGGATCTCGCGGCCACACTCCTCGATCTGGCCGAGGATTCGCAGCATCTCGGAGAGGTGCTCCTAGTGAGCGAGGCGAAAGAGAGCGGCGTACCCTCGAACCGGTAAGGGAACTCTCGAGCGTCGAACGCCGTCGCGGCACGTCGAAGGCGGACGGCTCTCGTCCGCTACCCAGGGCCCAGCGCGAAGGCCACTGCCTCGTCGAGACTCATTTTCTTCCCCGCCGCCCACGCCGCGGAGAAGGCCTTTTCATCCAACGCCGCCCGGATGGCAACAAGCCCCTTCTCATATTCCGGCCCCTCGTCCGGATCCATCGCCAGGCCGGTGGTGTCGAACTGCGTCCGGGCCGCCGCGAACAATGTCGCCCCGCGCGCGGGATTCCCTTCCGCCAACGCCACGCGCCCGAGCCAGACCAATTCGTACGGGGCGAGGTACCGGTCCCCTCGCTTGTATGCGATCTCGAGACTCTCTCGGAGAAACGGCACGGCCTCCGAGATGTTTCCTTCGAGGACCTCCAATGCGCCGAGGTTCCCGAGTTCGACGGACACCACGTCCGGTCGCCCCAATTCCCGGTTTAACGCGAGATTCTCTCGATAGAGCTGTCTCGCTTGGCCGATGTCGCCGTCGACGCGCGCCGCCGCCGCGAGCATGTGGAGCGGGGTCACGGCATCCGCCTTCTCGCCCCGCGCTCGGGCGATCGCCAGGCCCTCCTCACTCCACTTGCGGACCTCCTTCGTGTCGCCACGCCGAAGGGCGAGGCGCGCCATTCCGGTGTTCGCTCGCACAATCAATCGGACATAGTCAAGTTCCTGCGCAATCGCCAGGCACTCTTCGAACGACCGCCGCGCGGCGTCCTCGTCCAGCTTCCGAAACGCCAGGATGCCCGCTCCGTACAGGGCGCGAGCCCGAGTGACGGTTCGCGCCTCCGCGCCCGGCGCGACGAGAGCCTTCCTCAGCCATTCGCGAGCTTCGTCCGCGTGCCCCCGCTCCTCTTGGAACACCCAGAGATCCGCCGCGAGCTCGAGCGCGTCGGCCCCCCTCCCATGCTTCAGAAACCAGGAGAACGCGGCCCGCAGCCCGTCATGATCCCGTTCCAATCGATCCATCCACGTCGCATCGTCCGATCCCTTCAGATGCGGCTCCGCCTCCGCGGCAAGCGCGAGCAGCGCCTCCGCGCGGCGAGCCTCCCCCGTTTCCCCGGTCACGTCGTTCCCCCGTGGCGAATCGATGACTCGTTACTTCAAGGTTCGCGGCGCGTGAATCGCTGGATCATCCGCAGAGGATACGCCAAGAACCGCCCGCCCTCCGCGTACGCCCGCCGAGAGATCGCCTCGGCCGACCAGAAAGCGGCCTTGAGGTCTTGCAGCTCGTGTCGCGGCGAGAAGAACACGTAGACGGGAACGCCAATCGCCAGGAGGATGAGGGAGATCCCAATGAGCAACGGATTGACGAGGCCCATGAGGACGAACGAGAAGAACGCGCCGACCACAGGGATGACGCGTTTCCCTTTGAGTTCGCGGGACAGTCTGGGATGCTTCCGTTCCAAGAGAATCGTCGAGATGCAGGTCATGAAATACACCAACGCGAGGAGGAACACGGCCGAGCTGATGAGATCCGTGAGGCCGCCGAGCAAACTCGCAACGTAGGCCGTGAGGCACAGGACGATCAACCCGAGATACGGCGTCTTGAACCTGGAGTGGGACCGACTGAAGGCTTCCGGCAAAAGTCCGTCAATCGACATCGCATAGGCCAGCCGCGAGGTCCCGACCGTCCCGGATTCGTCGGCCCCGGTGATGGAAAGCAGAGCGCCCACGCCGACGACGATCACGACCGCGTTCGTCAGGAGAATCGGCGCACTGAACATCGCTTGCGCCGCGTCGATCAACGGACTCGTGGAGACCCCGAGAGCCCCTCCACCCACCGCTCCCATGACGACGAAGTTCGTGAAGAGGTAGAACGCAATCACGATGAGCATGCCGATGACGATGGCCCGCGGGATCGTCTTCCTAGGTCGATCGACTTCATCCGTCGGGAGGGTCGAGAGCTCGAACCCGGCGTACGCCCAGAAGATCAGGACGAGTGCGCGCCCGAACGCGGACAGATCGCCCGTGACGAACGGGGAGAGGTTCGAGGCGAACGTTGCCGGTTGCAAGCCCAGAAATGCGATTCCGCCGACCACGATGAGGAGCAATGGCGTGAGCTTCGCGATCGTCAACGCGTCGTTCACGCGTCCGGCCGTCTTGACCCCGACGAGGTTCGTGACGAGGATGATCGCGATGAACACCGCTTTCAACAGAGCCTTGCCGAGTTCGTCGATGCCGGGAACGAGGGACAGGAAGTACTGGGTGAAGGCGACGGGAAAGACCGCGAGCGAGAGCCATTCCGCCAGGAGGAGACCCCAACCCACGAGGAAACCGACGAACGGATTGACGGCGGCCCGCACGTAGGCGTACGGCCCGCCGACCTTCGGCAACATCATGACGCAATAGGCAAAACAAAGGGCGATCGTCATGGCCATCGCACCCGCGAGGACCCAGACGACGAGGGAGGCCGGACCGACGAGCCTCGCCCCGATCGCGGTCGCGACGTAGACATCAGCGCCGATGATCGATCCGACAACGAGGCTCGTCACATCGAACGTGCCCAGTTTGGTCGTCCGATCCCGGACACGCCCCCGGCCTTTCTGGCTCACGGGCAGGCAAGTCTGCTCGAAGCTTAAGACACGCCGCGAATTGGATCTCTCATCCGACGAACTCTGTTTCGATCGTACTGGGTTCAGCGGCGCGGAGGACCCCGACGCGGCCGACGACCTTGAGCCTGGGGGCGCCAGGATCGTTGGGGGCGACCGCCCTCCCGCCCACGGGTCTTCGGAGGCGGTGCGGCGTTGTAGTCGAAGTCGGGCAATGTCACGCGGGGGATCGTCTTGCCGAGGGTCCGTTCGATCGCCCTGAGGTCCCCTTCGTCCTCGTGCGTCACGAAGGTGATCGCCTCGCCTTCGGCTTCCATGCGGGCCGTCCGCCCAACTCGATGGACGTAATCCGTGGGGATGGTCGGCACGTCGTAGTTGATCACATGGGAGATTCCTTCGACGTCGATTCCTCGGGCCGCGACGTCCGTCGCGATCAGGACCTGGTGGCGCCCGCTTCGAAAGCCCGCGAGCGCGGTCTCCCGCTGACTCTGACTCCGGTCTCCGTGGATCCGGGCGACGTCGAAGCCCGCCTGCTCGACCTGGCGAGCGACGCGATCCGCCCGTCGTTTCGTGCGGACGAAGACGAGGACGGACATCATGTCTTCTCGGCCCAGGAGGCGGACGAGCAGGGACGTCTTCAGGTGCTGCGGGACCGGATAGACCTCGTGGCGGATCGTCGAAGGAGGCCGGTGCGGCGGAGAGACAGAGATGCGGACGGGATTGCGCATGATCGTCCGGGAAAGGGACTCGATCTCGGGAGCCATCGTCGCGGAGAAGAGTAAGGTCTGCCGCTCCCGCGGGAGGGCGTCGACGATCCTCCGGACATCGGGGAGGAACCCCATGTCGAGCATGCGGTCGGCCTCGTCGAGGACGAGGACCTGGAGACCGCGGAAGTCGACGTTCCGACGGGACATGTGATCCAGGAGACGGCCGGGCGTCGCGACCACGACATCGACACCGGAGCGGAGGGCATGCTCCTGCGCAGCCATTCCGACGCCACCGTAGACCGCGTGGCCGCGGATCTTCGTGCCCTTGGCGAGACCGCGGAGGGCGACCTCGATCTGCGCCGCGAGCTCGCGGGTCGGCGAGAGAACGAGGGCCCGAGTGTGGCCCGGGGACTGCTTCAGGAGTCGATGGAGGATTGGCAGAAGGAACGCAGCAGTTTTCCCGGAGCCGGTCTGCGCGGTCCCGATCACGTCGCGACCTGACAGGATGGCGGGAATCGCCTCCTTCTGAATCGGAGTCGGCGCTTCGTATCCGAGGCCGTAGACGGCTCGGAGGAGGACCGGGTCGAGACCGAGAAGATCGAACGGATTCTTCGTGTGCGTCGCTTGCATCGCGAGTCCTACGGGTTCATCGGCTTAAGGATTCGGGTGGAAACGAAGAGGGAATTCTTCCCATCATCCCGCCTCGGGAATGCTTAAACGAGCCTCTCCCTATGTGGAGCCACGGGGGAAGCCATGCTCTACATGACAAGTTTCAGCACGAAAGACGGCCGGCTTAGGGAATTTCAGGACTGGGTAAAGAAGAACGAGGACGTAATCAAGAAGTCTGCGCCTCGCGGTTGGACGTATCGAGGCACCTACGGCTATGTCCTCGGATTCGGTCGGTTCGCCGGCGCGCAGATGTGGGAGTGCAACCGGTACGGCGACTTCGACGCGTGGCGGGAACATAACGATCCCGCGTGGATTCGGATCGCGGAGGAGTTCCAGGAGTTCATGAGCGAGGATGTGGGAGAGTCCGTCCTGCTCCGCGAAATGAGTGACGTCAGGGTTTTCGAACAGAAGCAGCCTAAGAAGTAGTCGATTGAGGGAACGTCCCGCGGGGCGCGAGATCCGTCCGCGGGACGTTAGGACCGGAACCTCCTCTCTGGCGGGCGAATCGGAATGGAACCGGAAGGACACCGCGGGGTTGGGATGGCGCCGGGCCGCCTCCTGACACTGGCCGATGGCATCTTCGCGATCGCGATGACGCTGCTCGTCCTGGACCTGCGGCTGCCCGATATGACGAGCACCGGTGCCGTCGACTTGCTGAGCCGCCTCGCCACGCTGACGTCTCGATTCGGAACCTTCGTCATCAGCTTCGTCGTCCTCGGTGTCTTCTGGTTCGCACACCATCAGACGTTTCACTTCGTCGTTCGCGTGAACCGGACCCTCGTATGGCTGAGCGTCCTGTTCTTCATGGGAGTCGCCCTGATCCCGTTCGTCGCGTCCGTCCTCGGCGCGAATCCGACGGATCCGATTGCCCTCACCCTCTACGGCGGAGTGATCGGACTGTTGACCGTCCTGGGTTACGTCGTCTGGTGGTACTTGACCGGTGACCATGGGCTGGTCGTCCGCGGGCTCGATCCAACCCTAGTCCGGAAGGTCCGGCAGTGGATCGCGGTCGGTCCTTCAATCGCCCTCGTGGCCATCATCCTGGCCTTTGTGAATCCGATTCTCTCCTTCCTGATCTATCTCGCGCTCCCCGTCCTGTTCATCGCCTTCAATCCGGTCGACAGTTACTTCGAGCGGCTCCGTGAAGGCGAGATCTGACGTCCCTCTTCGACGATTGTCGTGCGCGAAATGGGTCACTCGCGGCCGCATTGGTGCGTTTTGTCAACGCCCCACGCTCCAGCGCGCGGAAGATTAAAGGTACATCAAGGAATCGGTTCGCGGTATGCGGGGGAGCGTACTCGGGGTACCGTTATGGCTCGTCGTGGCCGTCTGCGTCGTGCCACCAATCGCCTACTCCCTGTCGCGGGCCGTCAACGTCCCCGTGGAATTGGTCCTTCCGACCGCGGTCGCGATGGAAGTCGTCTTCCTCACGCAGACGGTCCAGCAGACCCTGCGCCGGGCCGAGGTCCGGCGGCATTTCGGCTTCGCCCTGTGGGAGCTCCACCAGGAGATGTCCCAGCATCTCGAGACCCTCGATGATCGGTTGGCGCTGGTCCGCCAGGGCGTCACGGGCGAGCCGAGCCGGGATGGCCTGCGCACTTGGGCCTCGTCCTTGGACGCGTTCCCGGACGACGCGTGGGACCGGTTCCTCACGATCGGCGGTCTCCACCGGCTCCTGGACAGTGCGCCCGACCAGGTGGCCGGGAACCTGTACCGGTATTACGACGGCGTCCACACGTTCAACAGCGAAGCCGCGCTCCGGGATCGGATGCTCGAGAGGCTCTTCAGCGTGACCGGTCCTGCGACGACGGGCATCTTCAAGACGGTGAAGTCGAGCGACCGGCGACTCGAGTCGTGGCTGAGTGAG
>Ga0209239_1002628_pt1 | contig 10652 bp, 10 predicted proteins | sample GraSoi013_2_20cm_FD_185824 | JGI IMG/M metagenome (GOLD analysis project Ga0209239, IMG submission 185824) | Grasslands soil microbial communities from the Angelo Coastal Reserve, California, USA - Sample 10_02_2013_2_20cm (SPAdes) (version 2) | ecosystem: Environmental > Terrestrial > Soil >...
GGCCTGCCCTGGGTGTCCTCGATGCGTACCTGCGCCAGGTCCTGCGGGGTACGGATCGGCAGTACGTGCTGGATCGTCAGCCGCTGGTTCGGGGTGTCGATGAAGCCGCCGGTACCCGGCGTGGACGCCTCCACGAAGGTCAGCGGCGACACCCACAGCGCGTTGCCGGTGGTCTTGATGACCTGGCTCAGCGACACGTTGGACTGCGCCATCCGGTCCGGATCCACCTGCACCTGCAGCTGGCGTTCGCGCTGCCCCCAGATGGCCACGTTCGCCACGCCCGGTACGCCCATCAGCAGCGGCTTGATCCGCCAGCGGGCCAGCACCGAGATGTCGATGAGCGACAGGTCCTTCGAGGAGAGCCCGACCATCATCACCCGGCTCGTCGAGGAGACCGGCTGGATCATCACCGGGGGCTTCGACACGTGCGGCAGCGCGTGTGCCTGGGTCATCCGTTCCTGCACCATCTGCCGGGCGCGCAGCACGTCGGTACCCGGTTCGAAGATGAGGTCGATCGAGGACAGTCCCACCACCGACCTGGACCGGATCTCCTGCAACCACGCCACCCCGTTGAGCAGGTCCTGCTCCAGGGGTACGGTGACCAGCTGCTCGACCTCGGCGGCGGACAGGCCCAGGGCCTCGGTCTGGATCTGCACGGTCGGCGGCGAGAACTCCGGCAGGACGTCCACCGGCGTGCTCGGCAGCTGCGTCCAGCCGACGAGCATCATCGCCGCAACGATGGGAATCATCAGGAGTCGAAACTTCAGGCTCGACCCAACGATCCAACGCATCATTGCCGGGCCCCCCTCCCAGCCAGATGTGCACTATTCGACCTGCCCCGGCCGGTGCGGCCCAGCGCTCGCGCCGGCCCAGCCGATTCTTCGCCGGGACCGGTCGCCGCGGCATCGTGCAAACACCGTAGATAAGTCGTAGATAAGAGATCGTCCGCTCGGGCTCTCGCTTCTCGATCGGCTGAGTGATATACACAGCCATGTATGGTGGCTGCTCGCAGCCGACAGACGAGTTAAGAGCACGCCAAGAAAGCGGGCGCCGTCCCGGCCGCTGACCGCGCAGGCTCCGGAGAAGGTGCGGCTGACATGGTCGACGGTTCGGCCCGGGTACTGGTCGTCGAGGACGAGCAGCCGATGGCCACCGCGCTCGCGGACGGGCTCGCCGCCGAGGGCTTCTCGGTCGAGGTGGCCGCCGATGGTACGGCCGGACTGCGCCTGGCGCGTCGCCGCTCCTTCGACCTCATCGTGCTCGACCTGCTGCTGCCCGGCGTCGACGGGCTGCGGTTCTGCAAACTGCTCCGGCGCGGTGGGGACTGGACGCCGGTACTGGTGCTGACCGCCAAGCACGGCGACGTGGAGGAGAGCCGGGCGCTGGACACCGGTGCCGACGACTTCCTCACCAAGCCGTTCTCGTTCCTGGTACTGGTGGCCCGGATCCGCTCGCTGCTGCGCCGGCGTACCAAGGAGCGCCGTACCACACTGGCAGCCGGTGACCTGGTCCTCGACCCCGCCGAGCACCGCTGCTGGCGCGGCTCCACCGAGATCGAGCTGACCGCCCGGGAGTTCGCGCTCCTGGAGTGCCTGCTGCGGCACTCCGGCGCGGCGATGAACAAGCGCGACATCCTCAACGAGGTGTGGGACTGGCCGTTCGACGACGACTCGAACATCGTCGAGGTGTACGTCGGGTACCTGCGCCGCAAGGTCGACAGCCCGTTCGGTCGGGCGGCGATCCGTACGGTTCGCGGGGTCGGCTACCGGCTCGATCCGACCGGCGGCTAGCGGTGCGCCGCCGTACCGTCCGGATGCGGATAACCGCGACGGCGCTGTGCGTGGTGGGTACCGGGCTCATCCTCGCCTCGGTCGCGGTGGTGGTACTGCTGCACCGGTCGCTGCTCGCGCAGTTGGACGCGCAGGCGCGGATGCGGGCCGACGACGTCGCCGTACTGGTCGAGCGCGGCGAGCTGCCGGCGACCCTGGCGAGCAACGACGACGACACCGTGGCGCAGGTGGTGTCCGGCGGGCAGGTCGTCGCACAGAGTCCGGTCATCCGCGGCCACAGTCCACTGTGGAGCTTCGAGCCATCCACCGACATCGTGCGTACGGTCGAGGAGGCGCCGATCGGCGACGGCGGCGCGTACCGGGTGGCGGCTAGGCGGGTGGACACACCGGACGGGCCGGTCACCGTGTACGCGGCGGCGTCGCTGGACCACCTCACCGACAGCATGGGACGGCTGGAAGCCCTGCTCGCGATCGTGGTACCGGCGCTGATCCTGCTCGTCGGGCTGACCATGTGGCGGCTGGTCGGCCGGACGCTGGAACCGGTCGAGGCGATCCGCCGCGAGGTGGCCGAGATCTCGGCGACGGCACTGGACCGGCGGGTACCCGCACCGGGCACTGACGACGAGATCGACCGGCTGGCCCGCACCATGAACGAGATGCTGGACCGGCTGGACATCGCCGCCCAGCGCCAGCGCACGTACGTCGCCGACGCCTCGCACGAACTGCGCAGCCCGCTCGCCACGATCCGGGCGAAGCTGGAGGTGGGGCTGGCCCGGCCGGGCACCGTCGACCTGCCCGACCTGGCCGCCGGGTGGCTCGCCGAACAGGCCCGCCTGGAGCGGCTCGTCGACGACCTGCTGCTGCTCGCCCGGGTCGACGGGAGCGGCCCGGTCCGCTCGCTGACCGTCGTCGATCTCGACGAGCTGGTCTTCGCCGAGGCGCGTGACCTGCTCGCTCGGGCGACGGTACGCATCGATGTGACTGAGGTCGATGGCGGCCGGGTTCGCGGTGACGCCGAACAGCTCCGGCGGGTGGTACGCAACTTGCTGGACAACGCCGAGCACCACGCGACCAGTACGGTCCGGATCGGGCTGCGTCAATCCGGCGATGTCATCGAGTTGACCGTCAGCGACGACGGGCCGGGCATCGCGCCGATCCAGCGCGAACGGATCTTCGAGCGCTTCGTCCGGCTCGGCGAGGCGCCGAACGGGCGGGGCGGTACCGGGCTCGGGCTGTCGATCGTCCGCGACATCGTGATCGCACATGGGGGTACCGCCGAAGCGGTGGACGCCGAACAGGGCGCGCGGCTGGAGGTACGCCTCCCGGCGGCGGCGTGGGGCGGCCCGGAGTCAGGCGGACTCGCGGACGACCAGGCGGGTCGGGAAGATCACCGGGTCGGTCGACGCGGGCCGGCGGCCGTGTCCGGTCAGGAGTAGGCGGACCAGTTCCCGGCCCATGTCGGCCGAGGGCTGGTGCACCGTGGTCAGCGCCGGACCGCCGTCGCCGCTGATGTCCCGGATGTCGTCGAAGCCAACGACGGCGACGTCGTCGGGTGCCCGCCGGCCCGCGTCCCGGACCGCGCGTAGCGCGCCGAGCGCCATCTGGTCCGAGGTCGCGAACACCGCGTCGAGGTCGGGTTCGCGCTCCAGCAGGGCCGCCGTCGCGCGCCGGCCGCCGCGCTGGGTGTAGTCGCCGATCGAAACCAGCGAGCCGCGGTAGTCGGTACCCAGTGCCGAGCGGTACCCGGCGAGGCGGTCCTGCGCGGCGGACATGTCCTGTGGACCGGCCACCACGCCGATCCGGGTACGGCCACGCTCGCGTAGCCAGTGCACCGCGCGGGCGGCGCTCTGCTTGTTGCTGATGTCCACATAGGACAGTTCGACTGCCGGGTCGGATGGCCGCCCGGACAGCACCGTCGGTACACCGTTCCGCTGCAGCAGCCCGGGCAGCGGATGGCTCGCGTGTGGCGACAGGATCACCACGCCGGCCAGGTGGGCACCGGTCAGGTAGCGCGCGCACCGCTCCTGTTCGGCCGCGTCCGCCGCGAGGAGCACGACCGGGTACAGGTCGTTGCGGGCCAGCTCGGCGCGCGCGCCGCCAACCACCTCGGCGATGAACGGGTCGTAGAACACCCGGCTGTCCGGCTCGCACACCACGATCGCCACCGTGTCGCTGCGCCGGGCGGCGAGGGTACGGGCGGGGCCGTTCGGCACGTACCGCAGTTCCCGCATGGCGGCCTGGACCCGCGCGCGGATCTCCGGGCTGACCTTCACCGAGCCGTTGACGACCCGGGACACGGTCGCCCGGGACACACCGGCCCGCGCGGCGACCGTCTCCAACGTGGCCGGCGCCTGCTCGTCATCGGACATCACCCCATGCTACGGCGGTTCGGGTACGCAGATGGTGACCGCCTGCGGGACGACCCGCCCCTTGAGCCGGGTGATCGGATCCCGCGCGCCGCCGTCCAGCTCGTACGTCATCGGCGCGCCGAGCCGCACGTCGATCGTCTTCGCCCGGGTGGTACGCACGAAGGGCGAGTGCCTGGCCCGACCGGTGATCATCCGACCGAACGTACGCGCCCACTGCGCCGGTCCCGCTGCGGTGGCCACGCCGACGTCGAGCCACCCGTCGTCGGGCCGGGCACCGTCGAAGGCCGGAATGCCGCCGGTGATCGTACCGACGTTGCCGAGCAGTACACAGCTCGCCTTCCCGTCGAACCATGTCGAACCGTCGATATCGACCCGCATCGGGGTGGGCCGGTCGTGGACGTGGCGGAACCCGGTCCACACGTACGCCAGCCGGCCCAGCTTGTCTTTGAGGCTACGGTCGGCCTCGCGGATCATCTCGCCGTCGAACCCGGCGCCGGCCATGACCGCGAAGTGCTCGCCGTTGAGCTTGCCGAGGTCGAGCTGGTGGCGGGCGCCGTACAGCCCGATCCGTACCGCCTCGGGCAGATCCTGCGGGATGCCGAGGTTGCCGGCGAGCAGGTTCGCCGTACCGGCGGGGAGGATCGCGAGGGTCACGTCGGTGCCGGCGAGCGCGTCGACACAGTGCTGGACCATGCCGTCGCCGCCCCACACGAACACCAGGTCAGCACCTTTCTTGCGCGCCTTTCGCGCCTTCTTGACGGCCTTGGCGCTCTTCGGCACCTCGTACCAGAGCGGGTTCTCATAGCCGGCGTCGGCCAGCAACCGGCGCAGCTCGCCGAGCCCACCCCCGAAGCTCTTCTTCACGTGCGCCACCACCGCGACCTTCATGGGCTTCGATTACCCCGGACGCGCCTTTCCTACTCGAAATCCAGGTAGCGCGGCACGCGGCGGCGCGCGGCACGCTCGCGGCGGGCGGAAGAACTTGTTGACACGCCCGCAAACGTTTGTAGATTCGAGCCGCACGCCTCTGATAGACGCGTGTCTCTGTGTGACGGAATTGGAGGAGCTATGCGGCGGAGGTTTCTCATCCCTGCCGGCGGCATCGCGGCGACCCTCGTGCTCGCCGGTACCGTGGCCGTCTCCGGGTGGGCCAACGCGGGCGTCACCGCCGCGGCTCCGAGCCCGGGACTGACCAAGGCGGAGATCGTCCAGACGATGAAGCTCGTCGACGACTACTGGGTCGCCCACGGTACCGACCTGAAGTCCAACAACTGGAAGAACGCCACCTTCCACGTGGGCAACCTGGCCTTCGTCACCGCGGGCGGGGTCAGCAACCACGTGACCCGGCCCTGGGCGCAGGCCAACAAGTTCGCCCTACCGACCGACAAGCGCGGGCCGTTCTTCCCCGACGTGATCGCCCCCGGCGAGGTGTACCTGGACCTGCTGGCGTTCCACCCCGACGAGACCACGCTCAAGGCGTTGCGGGCCAAGCTCAAGGCCCAGGTGGCAGACGTCGCCAAGGGTCACGTCAGCACCTGGAACTACGTCGACGCGCTGAACATGGCGATGCCGTCGTTCGCCCGGATCGGCGTGAAGGACAAGAGCGAGGCGACGCTCGCCGCGATGCAGAAGCTGTTCAACTACACCGAGAAGGTGGCCGGCGGCAAGGGTCTGTTCAGCGAGGCCGACGGGCTGTGGTGGCGGGACAGCAAGTACGTCAACACGAACACGTTCTGGTCGCGGGGCAACGGCTGGGCCGCGATGGCCATGGCGAAGGTACTCCAGGCGTTGCCGGCGAACGACAAGCGCCGGGGCGAGTACGAGCGGGTACTGACGAAGATGGCCGCGAAGCTGGCGACCGTCCAGCGCTCGGACGGGTTCTGGAACGTCAACCTCGGCAACCCGAACGACTTCGCGGGCCCGGAGACCACCGGTACGGCGATGTTCACGTTCGCCATCACGTGGGGCATCAACTCCGGCCTGCTGCCCGCCGCGACGTACCGGCCCGTGGTCGAGAAGGCGTGGCAGGGCATGGTGACCAAGGCCGTACGCGCCGACGGTCTGCTCGGCTTCTGCCAGGGCACCGGCCAGCGCCCGTCGGACAACCAGCCGGTCAAGTCCACCGACGTGACCGCCGTCGGCGTGGGCGCGTTCCTCCTCGCGGGCAGCCAGCTCACGATCCTGGAGAGCGCACCCGCCAAGTAGCTCATCCAGCGGCCCGTCCATGCTGAGGTCATCGGCGTGGGCGGGCCGCTTCGCTGTGTGGCCGGGTCGGGCTTCGTCGCGCGGAAACACCGACCGCCGGGCGCATCGCGCGCCCGGCGGTCAGCCCGATCGATCGGCTACGTCGTGATGAACGCGTCCGGGTTGGCCGGCTTGGGATCGAACCACAGGCTGCGGTACTCGTCGTTGATGCCCTTGTTGTGGATCTGGATGGCCAGCGGGCCGACCCGTGCGGCGGTCGGGTCCTTGAACTGGAGCACCTTGGTGGCCTTGCAGGTCACCGCGGTACCGGTGAGCGGGCAGCAGGCCATCTGCGCGATTCCGGTCGCCTGGTTGCCGACGATCTCACACTGCGCCCACTGCTTGACGCTCAACTTCGTGTGCGGGAACGACGTGAACAGCTTCCCGCCACCGTTGTTGTGGCCCGGCCGGTAGTCCCAGTGGCCACCGTTCGGTGGTTGGAACTGGATCGCGCTGAGCGCGTCCTTCAGCGGCGTGGTCGTACCCCAGATGAGGACGGTGGGCGCGTGGTTGCCCTTGACCTGCCGGACGTTGAAGATCCAGCGGAAGGTACCGACCTGCTGCTTGTTGTAGTAGATCCAGCCGCGGGCGGTACCGTTGCCGTGGATCACCCCGGCCTTCACGCCCCAGAGCCCGGCCTTGGACTGGGTCCAGCCGTCCAACGTCATACCGTCGAACATGGAGACCAGGTTGGGGTCGCCATAGGGATTGGGAGCCGCCGGCGGCTTGGCCAGGGTACCGGCCGAAGCGGTCGCTACCGGTACGGCGATTCCGGCAGCGAGCAGGACGACTCCCGCGGCGAGCATCCACAATGGACGACGACGCATAACACCATCCTTCCTAGGTCATGGCAGGGCCGTCAGGCGACCCATGCCGCCACCATCGCATAGACCGCCATCGAAGGCCACTGAGCGTTCTGCGTGATAGAGCGGCCTACCATCGCGGATTCCGCGTCGCGAAACAGGCCGGTCAGCGCGGCCGGTAGGTCCAGTGCCACGGCTCCTGCGGTACGTCGTTGACGAAGCCGTACCTAGCGGCGTGCTTGTGCAGCCAGGTGCCGACCCGCTTGTCGGTGACGTCGATGTCCGCGCTCAGGCCCAGTCCATGGTTGCTGCGGCCGGGCGGCGCGGCCAGGTTGCCCCGCCCGTGCACGTAGTCGTTGTACAGCACGGCCTGCTCGGCGTACGTCCGGTAGCCGGAGTTCACCTTCAGGTCGATGCCGACGGCGTTCGCGGCGGCGTCCATCCTGCGGAACTGCGCGCCCGCCGTCTTCGTCATCCTCCTACCCTCCCCGACCGGGGTGAGCCGGCTCGGCGGTACCCGGCCGTTGGTCAGCCCGTCGACGCCGGCCGGTGGAAGGGGCCCGTGCGCCTTATGTCCACTGTGGACGGCGCTGGCGACGATCCGGCCGCCCACGACAGCCTCCAGTACCGCGCGTTCAAAGGGGTCGACCTTCTTGCCGATGGTGCCGACGAAGCGCGTCGCGTCGGCGGCACTCCATCTGCCGTCCCCGCCGTCGGCGCGCTCAGCGAGCTGGCGGACTGACTCGGCGTACCGGCCCTGGCGGTCGAGGCGCTCGGCGGCCCGTGCGAGCCCGGTGGGCGCGTCGGCGGATGCGAACAGGTCGCCGATCAGCGTGGCGAGGGCGGTGTCGGCGAGGCGGGCGCGGGCCGGTTCGAGGTCGCCGGCGAGACCCTGCAGCGCGCGCCGCGTGTGCTCAACCCGATCGGCGCAGTGCTGGAACAGCGTGGCGAGCCGGGACAGCTCGGCGAGGTCGAGCACCACCCGGTGGCCGCCATGCTGCGGGTGGCCGGTGTGGTGCGAGTGGCCGGTGTGGTGCGGCTGGCCGGTGTGGTGCGGGTGGCCGGGGCCGTGGTGGCCGTGCGCGCCCACCTGCTGGGCGGCCCGGCCGGCGGCGCCGAGGTGCCCCTTGTAAGAGCCGTTGAGGTACGTCGACCAGGCGCGGAATGACGTGCCGTTGCCGGATATCGCGTACGCGGCCTTCGCGTTCACGGCCGGGTTGAACAGCTCGGCATCGGAGCCCAGATGGAACTGGTGGCGCCGGGCCGGCCCGAGGCTGCCGAGCATGTTGATCTGCCAGAGGCCGTACGAGTCGTCCGGCGGGGTCGCGTTGTGCGCGTGCGGTTTCCCGGCGGACTCGGCGAGCGCGATGGCCACCGCTGTCGTGAGCGCGGAGCCACGGAAGCCGGCGTCGTAGGCGTATTGGGCGATGCGCTCCGGTGTCAGGGTACTCACGGACTCTCCTCGAACAGGTCGGCGAGCGTGGTGCGGAGCGTGGCCGCATCGGTGGCGACGAGAGCGAGCGGCTGGTCGCCCGTACCCCCGTGGGGTTGGACGAGCCACGGCCCGGCGGCGCCGGCATCCAGCCAGACCACCGCGCTGGCCGCGCGCAGCGACAGGCCATGCTGGCGCAGGGTACGGACGGTGCAGCGGGCGCGTACCGCGGACAGCAGCTCGGCGAGCATCCCGGGCAGCGTGGCGGCACCGCCCTGAGCGAGAAGTACCTCGGCGCGCGCGAGCGTGCCGGCCTCGACGACCATCCGCTGGCCGGGCGCAGCGGCGGCGACGGTGAGCTCGTCGAGCCAGATGTCCACAGTGGACAGGAGCGCCCGCTCGACCGGCCGGGCGGCGCGGCGCAGGTACCACACCGACGGCAGCCGTTCCTCGGCGACAACGACACCGTCGGCCGACTCGGCGGCCAGGAACCGTTGCGTCTCCCGCACCGCCTCCACCACCGCGTACGGATCGAGCAGCGGCCCGAGCGCGGACCGCGCTTCGGCGGTCAGCGTTACGTCCAGCGGGTCGTGCACCTCGGCCAGGCCACGGGCGAGCAGTACCCGCAGTGCCACGGCATCGGCGATGCCCAGCTCGTCTTGCGCCCAGCCCGGCGCGAACGCGGGTAGGGCGCGCGCTCCGGCGAGCCGGGCGGCGGCGCGCAGCTCCTCGGACGACAGCGTGGTCGGCAGGAGGTCGGTGGCGACGATGGTACTCACGCGCTCGTCCCGCCCGTTGAATCCCCGGCGGTCTCGCCCGCGCGGCGGGTGAGCGACAGCAGCGTTTCCAGGAGCGCCCGCTGGTCGGACAGTTCGCGGAGCCGGCGTTCGGTACGCCACCGGAAGCGCCCCGCGCCCGGACCCTGCCAGTGCAGGTTCCGGGTACCGGCGCGCAGGTCCGCGAGTACGTCGTCGATGCGGTGCAGTTCGGTCCGGATCCGGTGCTCGCCGTCCCGCCAGAGCGCTTCGTCGCGGGCAGTGTCCACAGTGGAGTGTCCGGTCGCCATCGTCACCTCCCGGGTGCGTCGGCTTCGAGTCTGGCGACCGGGCGGCACATGCGGAATGGAAAGGGCTTCCCATACCGGGGCGGCCCCCGGGGCACCTAGCGTCGAAGGCGCAGTCGGACTTGGAGGTGGGCAGGTGTGGGCCACCGACGCGGTGTCGGTACCAACGGACGGTACGGTTCCCGGGCTGGGCGGGTACCCGCACGGCGACCCGGAGGCGATCCGTGCCGTCGCCGCACAGCTACGGCGCATCGCCGGCACGCTGGCCGGGGTACCCCGGCCGAGGCTGGACGGCTGGGAGTCGGCGGCGGCCGTACGGACCCGGGCACAGCTCGGCTCCGCCGCTGACCAGGCCGGCCGGAGCGACGACGACCTGCGCACCTGCGCAACCTCACTGGACCACGCGGCGGACGCGTTGCACGCCGACCAACAGACGTGGCTGGCCGCCGAGCGCCGGATGCTGGACAGCGGGAAGGTCACATGAGCGCTGCGGGCCGCGAGGCGAACCAATGAGAACGGTGCGGCTGGACCCCGCCGAGCTACGCGCGGCGATCCCGGCCGTGGAGGAGCTGATCCGTACCCTCGACGGCGCCTCAAGGACGCTGGACGGCATCGAGCTGCCGGACGGCGTACCCCCGGGGGTTTGTGCCCGGGTGACCCACGCGGTGGCGGCGGCGCGCGGCGGACTGACCCGCGCGGCCCGGTCCCTCGACCCGATCCCGGCCGACCTGCGCGAGCGGATCCCGGAAGCCGAGGAGGCCGAGGCGCCCTGGGTCACCGCATTCACGCTCACCGCCGTGGCCGGCAAGTGGTTCACCGACTCGTTCGGCATCGGCCGGCTTTCCGGAGCCGCGGCGCGTGGCCTGGCCGCCCGGCAGATGCTCACCGGCCTGCGCGCCGGGGAGCACTACGGCGCCGGGGCGTGGCGGGCGTACCGGCTGAGCAACGCCG
>Ga0209239_1002629_pt1 | contig 10652 bp, 11 predicted proteins | sample GraSoi013_2_20cm_FD_185824 | JGI IMG/M metagenome (GOLD analysis project Ga0209239, IMG submission 185824) | Grasslands soil microbial communities from the Angelo Coastal Reserve, California, USA - Sample 10_02_2013_2_20cm (SPAdes) (version 2) | ecosystem: Environmental > Terrestrial > Soil >...
CCAACGCGGGGATTCGTTCGGATATCTCGTACGTGAAAGGCATTCACAACATAAAGACCGGTGTGACTTATCAGCACACTTTTCTTGACGAGAACAATCGCTTCGGGGTTGTTGATCCGACGCTGAATTTCGTATGTTTCAATGCCGACGGAAGCCCGAATACTGACCCCACAGTAACCAGTCCGGGCCAATGCGGAGGAGCGGAGAACCCGGGCGGCAGTTCGAACCCAGGCTTCAACCCTATTTTGCTTCCATTTGATCTGACGCGAGGTGGAGGTCTATTTCCGTTTAACGGGCACGCTGACATTAAGCTGCTCTCCCTGTACGTGCAGGATGCGATCACTAGGGGAAACTGGGCGCTCAATCTCGGGCTGCGCGGTGATATCTACAACGGCCTGACTTCGCACAGGGAAGCCCAGCCTCGCATTGGTATCGCTTACAACATCAAGAAGACCAACACGGTTCTTCGCGCTTCATATGCTCGGATACTTGAAACCCCTTTCAATGAAAACCTGGTGCTCTCCACTACGGGATGTGCCAATCCCGTGTTGAATCCGCTTCTGACCTGTTCGTCAAATGTGGTTACTCCCTTCAGCCCGGGATGGCGCAACGAGTTCCACGTGGGCTTGCAACAGGCATTCGGACGCTATCTCGTGCTCTCGGGCGAGTACGTCTGGAAATACACGCATAACGCTTACGACTTCGGGGTATTCGGAAGCACTCCGCTCACGTTTCCAATTGAATGGAACAACTCCAAGATTCCAGCCTTTGCTGGACGGGTGAGCGTGCCCAATTTCCATGGGTTCAGTGCTCTGTTCGTTTTCTCCAGCGTTACCTCGCGGTTCTTCAATCCGCAGATCGGCGGCGCGGGCGCTGTCCCTCCGGGAAGTAGTGGAAGCGATTTCACTCCGTTCCGCATCGACCACGACGAAAAGTTCAACCAGACCACTCACATGCAATACCAGCCGTGGAAGACCGGGCCGTGGGTCGGCTTCAATTGGCGGTATGACAGCGGACTGGTGGCTGGCGCGGTGCCAGTCTCGGACGGTGGACCGGTGGATCTCGCCGCGAGCGGGCTTACTCCCGACCAGGAATTCCAAGCTGGTATGTTCTGCGGAAGCGTACACGCTACGCCAACTACACCTTTGCCATCGCCATGCCCGGCAGCAGAGTTCGGATCGACCCTGGTCAGTATCCCGGCGCCTGGCACGGCAAGTGACGACAAGAATCCACCGCGTGTCGCTCCTCGCCACTTGTTCGATATTACGGTGGGAGACGACAACCTTTTTCGCGGTGACAAATACAAATGGAGTCTTCAGCTCACCGCGATCAACGTGACCAACAAGGTTGCGCTTTACAACTTCCTGTCAACCTTCACCGGAACTCATTACGTCACACCTCGCAGCTTCACCGCGGAGTTGGGCTTCACGTTCTGAGCTGACTTAGGGGAAGGCGGCCTCCTTTCGGGGCCGCCTTTCCGCAGGCGCGCTTCAAGCTCGAAAGGCTTTCCAGTGGCAAAAGCCGCGCGCCACTCGTCGACGGAGCTTGCGGTGTCTTCAGGGTGAATTGTTTTCAACCAGCCCTCGCCCAGTCCATCCTCCACAGAGATACCCGTGTACTCCCGAAAACGTTGATTTAAGAAATCAGCAGAGCCTTCAGGCAATTTGCTCCAGACCAGCGCAGGAAGTGTGTCAATGACGAGCCGGAGGCGGTCTTCACTTCGCCGCAAGGCTTCTTCTGTCCGCTTATGTTCGGCAATTTCCTTTCTCAGGGCATGGTTGACCGCCTCAAGAGCATGGTTGACCGTTTCAAGCTGCAGAGTCCGCTCGGCGACGCGCTACTCCAAGTCTTGGTTGAGCCGCCGGACTTCCGCTCCCGCCCGCCTGTCCACCGACGATGTCACCAAGGCGGCGACAATCACGATCAAGGTCACAATGGCAATTCCATTGTTGCCAAGTTGGGAGATGCTCACAGCATGGGATAAGTTCGGAGGAGGGCCGGGTATGAAACTTGCGGCAGCCATACCGGTGTAATGCATGGCGGAGACAGCGACTCCCATCAGCGTAGCGCTGCCAAGCCTCCGCGGGACACTCCATCTAGTCTCCTCTCGTAGATCGAATGCCAACTGCAGCGCAAGCAGCGAAAACAAGACTGCGAGCAAAATGGAAAAGATTACCAGCAGGAGGGAAAACCGGGTGATGGCAGGTAATCTCATTGCGGCCATGTCGATATAGTGCAAGGTGGCGATGCCGCCGCCCATGATGACGCTGCCGGTCAAAGCCTGAACGGAGCCGAATTTCTCCCGGCTCGCGACATAGAGTGCGAACGCCGCGGCGAGAATTGCAATCACGAGCGACAACAGAACCGTCGGCCATTGGTATTTGACGGACACCGGCAGGCGGAAGGCCAGCATCGCCTTGAAGTGCATCGCCCATATGCCGATGCCCATCGCAATGGCGCCGCCACTCAACCGAGCCAGGCGAGCCCGGCCGCTGGCGGCGGTTACGCGTCCCGCAAGGTCCAGCGCGGCATAGGACGCAGCGATGGCTATCAACACCGAGCGAGCCGCCTCGCCGTAGTCGTAGAAGCCAGTCATGGCCGCATTTGCGGAGATCATCACGAAAGACCTCCTTGGCCGTATTGGTGGGACTCCAAACTCAAAGCACGGATCAGGACTTAAGCCCGATCTACATTGAGCCCGATCTACACTGGATAAAGAAGAAAAACGTTATGTTTGTAAGTCAACATGATCGGGCAACAACGATCAGAGGTGGGGATAATAACATTCACGGAAGTGCTTATCCATTGGGAGTTGGATGATTTTAAGGCAGCAGGTTGCAATTATCAAAGAATGGCGGGCAGGCGGGAGGCGCGCGTGGGATACTGCATGAAGACAAGCTGGCCAGCCAAGCTGCTGAGATGCTGATAGTTATCCAATAATCTTCCAGCGGAGAGGTGGGCACCGGGCAGGGCGATTCCTAGATACAACCTGATCATTGACAGCAGGGCATAGAGGCGGAGGCGGAGAGCGCTATCGAGTAATTGCTGTCCTGCCTCGGCGATCTTGGGGTCGGGGCTGACACGCGCAGCTTCTCCCAGGCGCACCAGGATGGCCGCATTGTGCGCCGTACAACTCACATACTCCACGGCCGCACGCAAGCGCTCCCTTTGGATAGCACGAAACTCGCTTGCGGGTAGGTTTTCACGAAGGAAGTCTTCCTCGGCAGGATCAATGAGATTTCGAAAGGCATCGATATCAACCGGCCGTGTGCGTCCGACCAAGTCGTCCAATTTGGCAACCGCGGAAGTCTTCCCTCGGACGGCATACATCAGCAGCAGCGCCATCAAGGAGAGAAGAACGAGAGCAAAGGTCAGAATCATCGCAATAGCAAGCGCTGCATTTCAGCATTCCATTGCTCGAGATTATTATCCGGTAACACTTGAACGGACTGACCGGCAGTTTCAGGAGCCAGCAGATAAACGAGCCAAATTAAGACGCTACAATGATAGGTTGCCATAGTTACAAAATCTAGCGCGTAACTTCCTGCCGCGGGGGTGCCAATCCAGACTCGAAGAGCCCCGGTAGCCAGATCCACGCTGGCGAAAATTCCTAGCCCCAGCGCGATACCATACGCGTAACTCCGCCAAGAAAGTCGAAAGTAGGCGCAAAACAGAAAGAGAAAAACCAGCAGACCACTCTGTACTAGCCCAACGGTACGGTTTATCACATGAATTCCGGAGAGAAGATAGGGAGTCTCCTTGGGCGCGGACGCGGTTACTGCTACTGCTGTGAGAACGAGGACCACAGTCGTCCAACGCAGCAATACGCGACTCAATTCCATAAGTGCAGGATAGGGCCGGAAAACACAAGCGAATACCTCGTGGATAACAGCAAAGCGCAATACGATGGTGATGAGCAATCCTACCCAATGAGTATTCCAGTACACAGTAGCGGAAATCGCCGAACTATGATCCAGCACGAACAGAGTAGCGCCCTGCAAGCTCTCGAACACCGTATAGGCCAGGAACATCGGAAATTCGTAGAATAGACGGCGATGAATGATTATTCCCGCAATGAACAGCAGAAGGACGTCAGGCGCTATCCAGAGGTAGTGCCACCAGAACGAGTGAGGGTACATAACCAGCGTTCCGGCAATATACCCTTTTTACTAGTCACTCGCAATGCTAAAGGCGTGCCTGACGGCCCGCCGCACACATTTCGTGTCCGGCGTGTTATGGTTTACACAGATCCTTTGTGGGACAACTGGGGTTAGGTGTTCCGTCCGCCTTTAGGATTGTCGGCATCGATAGCGCACCGACCAGGAGCAGGGTGTTAACCAGGATGAGTAGGATCTTCTTTTTCACGGTAGAACTCCTTTGTGTGTAGTTGTGGGTGGTTCAACCGTGGTAATGTGGGCTGGATTGAGCTATTCGGAGGTCCGGGCGACGGATCGTCCGGTTTTCTGAAATTGGAACAGAAGAAATGACTTTTAGGTCTGCAATTGACGATGTGCTAGACGTTTCCCTTACCGCGGTTTCAGGGATTGTGCGAAAACTGGAATACCTCTCCAGTCTGCGAGAAGCGCCGGACTCCTATTCCCACTGGGGACTCGCGAGAGTTTACGGGGAAGAAGCTGCACAACAGGCGCTGGCAGAAGCGCATCGCACGATCTTCTTAGTTATCCTGCGTACTTCCCTGCGAACATTGCGAGACGATGTGGCAGTTTCAAGCAGAGAGGAACAAAAGCCGGCAGAAGATTATGTAGGGGATTTACGGGGGCGTTCGCCTTCCTTGTTGCCATCCGACCTGGGCGGCGGGTCGGCGCGGCACTTCAGTTCAGTGCTGCACGCCCTTTCGAGTCTGGCTTCGAGTCAGGCAAAGACTCGGCCGCACGCCACTCGCCCAAGCTAACGGCGATGCCAATCACCTGGCCGATAACTTCCGCGTCCTGCGGATGACGCAAGACTCGCACCGGCACTGGCGATAAGGGATGCGGCTGCAGGATAATGTGATCTCCCTTCAGAGTGCACCAGCAGCAAGTGTAACCATCGCGGGTTTCCACGAAATAAATGGGGCGCTCGTATTCGGAACGCCACATGCCTTGCAGAATCCTATTTTTTGACTCGTCCACTTGCAGGAATGTGCCGGGCGGCAAAATCGGATACATGGTGAAGTCTTCGCTGCCGACGTAACCATAGGTGTACTTGTCGCTGGCAAACTGTGCCAAGTACGCGAGCGGAACTAACCCCCACTGTTCCACCATACGGCCTAAATTATTTGTGCGGCGCGGATCAAAGGCAGGATCCAATCGGATGGGCATTTGCACCACTGAAGCACCTTGCAGAAGTTCGGACGGGTGCGACTTAGGTGGGAGGTTAAGCTTCATATCCGCAGTGGTGGCATTCAGATCGACGCCATACCAAGACAATATCTCGCGCAAGTCGCGCCGGTAAATGACCGCCAGGGAATAAAGACGATAGATACTGGGGACCAGACCCTTGGTTTCAATGTCGGAAAGACGGCTAGGGCTAACCGTGAATTCATCATTTCCGTGTTTGTCCGCAATGCGGGCACTTGCAGTTTCGACCTCTCGCATCGTGAGGCCCAGACGTTCCCGCGAGATTCGTAGATTTAGACCGGCGACAACGATGGCAACCGCCCTTCAGCAGCTTGCTTGCAACTGCGTTATCCGAAAAGTATCAGTCGATACCAAGCCGTATTCCAAGGTTACCAAGAAACCATTGCACGAAACCAACGGCGTGCTCCGTCGGCAGTTGCACAAAACTTTACACTAGTCTGCCGATATTTCGCCAACTTTCCTCATCGACAACAAGTTCCCGAGCGAATAGGTTTTCTCCAACCGGTGCCGATTTTTCGGCACTTGGTGACTTAAGCATTAAGAGCCCCGGCTATAATTTATCTATGGCACGAGGCTGGGAGAGCAAGGCAGTTGAGGAACAACAGGCCGAGGCTAGCGCGACGTCGGATTCCCCCGGAGAGCGACTCACGCCGGAGCAAGTCGCCAAGCAGAAGCAACAGCAAGGGCTTTTATTGTCTCGCAAACGTGTGCTAAAGCAACTTCAGGCGGCGCAGAACCCCTTTTATCGCAAGATGTTGGAAACCGCCTTGGGCGACTTAGACGCCCGACTCGCACGCCTGGGCTAAGTCCAAGGTTTAGCGAGGGGAGGGGGCGTTCTGACGTATAATGTTCTCTGTCCCCCATGAAAGCGTACGTCTACGTTTCGCTCAAGAAGAGCGTTTTGGATCCTCAGGGCAAGACCATCCAGAGTGCTCTGAAAAAAATGGGCTGCAAGGGTTTGGAAGATGTTCGACAGGGCAAATATTTCGAGCTCACCTTAAATGGCGGTCTGACTCGAACGGAAGCGGAGACCGAGATCGCACGCATTGCTCGCGACGTTCTCACCAACCCGGTGATCGAAGAATTCCGGTTCTCCTTGGAGGACTGACCGAATCCCCCCGATTCGGTGTGAGCAAAATTATCCTGCCGAGGCAGGCTGGCTATTGACGGAACTAGAGTGCGCGCCTTCCGTGGCAATCTTGTTCCTACTTCATAAGCGAACCTTCGGCCCCCGCCGAAACAAGGAGCATACAAAGATGTGCGGGATTGTCGGATACGTGGGTAAGAAGCGGGTCGTGCCTGTCATCATTGACGGGCTGAAGCGGCTGGAGTATCGCGGCTACGACTCAGCGGGAATTGCAGTGTGCGGGAATGGCGAAGGCCTGCAGATCCGGCGCGCCGAGGGCAAGCTGCGCAACCTGGAAGAGGTCATTCGTCTCAAGCCGCTGGATGGCACTTATGGCATCGGCCATACTCGCTGGGCCACGCATGGCCGACCCACTGAAGAAAACGCTCATCCGCACCGTGATTGCACGGGGCGGGTGGTGGTCGTGCACAACGGGATTATCGAGAATTACGTTGTGCTGAAAAAGAAGCTGATCGAAGAAGGACACAAATTCTCCACGGAGACCGACACCGAAGTGATCGCGCACCTGGTGGAGAAATATTACTTAAAGCGGAGTAATGGCAGTCGTCCCTCGCTGGAAGAAGCGGTGCGCAAAGCCGTGGGACAGCTAAGCGGTGTGTTTGCGCTGGCAGTGATCGCGGTGGATGAGCCGAACAAAATCGTAGCCGCCCGCAACGGTCCGCCGGCGGTTATCGGTCTGGGGAAAGATGAGTATTTCGTAGCTTCCGACGTGCCCGCCATTCTCTATCACACCCGCGATCTTTTCTTTCTCGCTGATGGCGACCTTGCGGTCATTACACCGGACGGCGTGCAACTCACAGATTTCAATGGGCAGCCGATCGTAAGGCAAGTCCAGCATGTCACTTGGGACCCGATTATGGCGGAAAAGGGCGGGTTCAAGCACTTCATGCTGAAGGAGATTTACGAGCAGCCCCGCGCCGTCCGCGATACCACACTGGGACGCGTTTCACAGGAGACGGGTCACGTTTTCCTGGACGAGATGGAGATTACTGAAGCGGAATTTCGCGCGGCAAAGAAGATCAATATTGCAGCTTGTGGGACGAGCTGGCATGCAGCCCAAGCGGGTAAGTTCATGATTGAGCGCTTGGCGCGTGTTCCGGTTGAAGTCGATTACGCCAGCGAGTGGCGCTACCGCGATCCGATTATCGCTTCGGACACCATCACCATGCTGATTTCTCAATCAGGTGAGACGGCGGACACCATTGCTGCCCAGAGAGAAGCGAAAGCCAAAGGCTCCAAGACGGTGGCGATTTGCAATGTGGTGGGCTCGATGATTACCCGCGAGTCCGGGGGGACTATCTACACCCATGCCGGTCCCGAGATCGGAGTTGCTTCCACCAAAGCCTTTACTGCCCAACTCACTGCTCTCTACCTTTTCGCGCTTTATCTGGGCCAATTGCGCGGCACCCTCAGTGCCGAGCAAGCCAAGGATGCAATTCAGGAATTGACGCGTATCCCGGGCAAGCTCGAGCATTTGTTAACCCAGGAAGAGGATTGCGAAGACCTGGCCAAGGAGTACGTGCGCTCGCAGGATTTCCTCTTCTTAGGACGCGGCATCCACTATCCCATTGCGCTGGAAGGAGCGTTGAAGCTGAAGGAAATTTCCTACATTCACGCCGAAGGCTATCCGGCGGGAGAGATGAAGCATGGGCCGAACGCGCTGATTGACGAGAATTTGCCAGTAGTGATTATCGCAACTCGCGATCCGAAAGATGTCCTCTCGCTGGTGCGTTATGAGAAGACGATGTCTAATCTTAAAGAGGTTAAGGCACGCTCCGGAAAAGTCATCGCGCTGGCTACTGAAGGTGACGAAGAGATCAAGGAAGCCGCGGATCACGTGCTGTACATTCCGCCAGCTCCGGAGGAATTGCTGCCGATACTGGAAATCGTTCCGCTCCAGTTGCTGGCCTATCACATTGCAGTGCGGCGTGGTTGCGATGTTGATCAACCCAGGAACTTGGCTAAGTCAGTGACCGTGGAGTAAGGTTTTCTTCTTCCAGATCGTTGCTTGAAATGGTCCAGCGTCGCTGGGTCAACCCCCCTTCATCTAAAGTTACATGCCCGTATTCCAGACCTTCACAGCGCGACTGGTCCGCTCCGTCCCGTTATCGGAGCCGACTAAGCATCTCGAATTCGAAATGGAGGGAGTTCCTCGCTTCGGCTTTGTACCCGGCCAGTGGCTGTCGCTGAAACAGGCCAAGCCCGATGGTGAAGAGCTCACTCGCGCCTACTCCATCGCTTCGCCGCCCGCGGAGGACAATCGATTCGCGCTCTGTCTCAATCGAGTTCAGGACGGCTTCATGTCGAACTTTCTGTGCGACATGAGGGAAGGCGAGCATATGAGCTGTCAGGGGCCGTTTGGCGATTTCATTCTGCGTCCGCCATTACGCGACACCATCTTTATTGCGACCGGCACAGGTATTGCTCCGTTTCGTTCCATGCTGCACTGGCTTCTGGCCGATCCATCCCGCCATCACGGCCGGAGTTTCTTTCTGCTTTTCGGAAGCCGCACGGAGAAAGATATTTACTATCATCAGGAATTCCTGCAACTCGCTGCTGAGCACCCGAACTTCGATTATCTGCCGACGCTCAGCCGAGGCGGTCCGGAATGGAAGGGGTTGCGCGGTTACGTTCAGGAACACGTTCCTGGCATCGTTCAAGGCCGCGCCGAAATGAACGCCTATATTTGCGGGCTGGACAAAATGATCAAGGCAAATCGCGAATTGCTGAAGACGCTGGGATGGGATCGAAAGTCGATTCGGTATGAGAAGTATGATTGAAGGCAGCCTTCAGCAGTCAGCCCTGTGATCGCACAGAGGTCTCAGGTCTCATTTTTCAGGGGTGTGGCATCTGGGCGGTCGGGTAATCTAGCACTGGGCTTTAACTAGTGGATTTGAGGTGAGAGGAGCCTTACTTTTTTCGTATTGGCAGCACCGGTTGGGCGATGCTCCGGCGGACTGGGACAATGGCGCCTCGCGAGGGATCAGCGGCAGCGGTGGCACGTGATAACACTTCTTCCTGAATGTACATCACGAAATCCTGAATCTGGCGCTGCATCTCTTCCATACGCTCGCGCATTTGCAGGATGATCGCAATGCCGGAGATATTTACGCCCAGGTCGCGAGCCAGGGAAAGAATGAACTCAAGGCGCTGCAGATCTTCATCGGTATAGAGGCGAGTGTTGCCTTCGGTACGGGAGGGCTTGAGAAGACCCTCGCGTTCGTAGAGACGCAACGTCTGCGGATGAATGCCATACATCTCGGCCACCGCCGAGATCATGTATGCGCCTTTGGATCTCCTCTTGGTCATAGATATTCCGGCCTAGGAGTTCTCAAACGTTCTTCCAGAGCTCTGCGCGGGGATCTTCGGGATTCAGGCGGGCAAGCTCGCGCAGAATTTCTTTGGAGCGTTCATCCCGCGGCATGGGAACATTCACTTGTATCTCAACGATCTCATCGCCGCGTGTGCCTTCTTTGGTGGCGGAAGGCACGCCTTTTTCCCGCAAGCGCAGCTTCTGACCGGACTGTGTCCCGGGCGGAATCTTAAGCAGAGTGCGTCCATCGATGGTTGGCACCTCAATTTTGCCCCCCAAGGCGGCCTCCGTCGCAGTCACGGGGACGGTCAGATAAATATCGTCGCCCTCGCGGCGGAAGATGGGATGATCGCCGGCGCGGATGATTACGTACAAGTCGCCAGGGGGACCTCCCCGAACACCCGCATTTCCCTTGCCCGGGATACGAATACGCTGGCCGTCGCGAGTTCCCGGCTTGATGCGGACCTCGAGCGGTTCGGTGCGCTCGACGGTGCCCTCGCCGTGACAGACGTTGCAAGTGGTTATATTGCGGCCGGTGCCGTTACACCGTGGACAGGTGACGTTGAACTTCATACGTCCGCCGGTCTGCTCGATCGTTCCCTTGCCTTTGCATTCCGGACAGACACCTGGCGCTTCGAGATAGCCCTTGCCGGAACAGCTGGAGCAAACATCGCGCCGGGTGATATTGAGGCGCATTACGCCGCCACGGACGGCGGTCCAAAAGGGCACGTTGACTTGATATTCAAGATCATCGCCAGGCTCAGGACCTTCTTGCGCCTGCGCGCCACGGCCGCCAAACATACTGGAAAAAACGTCGCGGAAACCGCCGCTT
>Ga0209239_1002631_pt1 | contig 10650 bp, 6 predicted proteins | sample GraSoi013_2_20cm_FD_185824 | JGI IMG/M metagenome (GOLD analysis project Ga0209239, IMG submission 185824) | Grasslands soil microbial communities from the Angelo Coastal Reserve, California, USA - Sample 10_02_2013_2_20cm (SPAdes) (version 2) | ecosystem: Environmental > Terrestrial > Soil >...
CGAAGACGTTTGCGATGGCGGCGGCGGCGCTGCTCTCGGTGACACTCGTGCCCGCGCTGATGGGATGGTTCGTCAAGGGGAAGATCCGCGCGGAGACGGAGAACCCGCTCAACCGCTGGGCGATCCAGCTCTATCGGCCGGTGCTCCAATGGGCGCTGCGCGCCCGCTGGCTGGTGCTGGGTGGCGCCGCGGGCGTCCTGCTGCTGACGGTCCTCCCGTTAGCGAATCTCGGCAGCGAGTTCATGCCGCCGCTGAACGAGGGCTCCCTCATGTATATGCCCAACACGCTGCCCGCCCTCTCGCTCACCACGCAGCGACGGCTGCTCCATGTGGAGGACTCGATCCTCATGACATTCCCTGAGGTCGTGTCCGTGTGGGGCAAGGCCGGTCGGGCGAACACGGCCACCGACTGGGCGCCGATCTCGATGGTCGAGACCGTCGTGAACCTGAAGCCGGAGTCCGAGTGGCGACGGGGGATGACCCAGGACCGCTTGATCGCGGAAATGGATCAGCGGCTGCGCCTGACGGGCGCCGTCAACACGTGGACGATGCCGATCAAGAACCGCACCGACATGCTCTCGACCGGCGTGCGGACGACCCTTGCGGTCAAGATCTTCGGCCCTGACCTCGAGACCATCCAGCGCATCGGCCAGGATATCGAGCGCGCGCTCGCGCCGCTCCCGGGCACGGCGAGCGTCTACGCTGAGCGGTCGTTTGGCGGGCGCTACCTGGACATCCGGCCCGATGCGGACGCCCTCGGCCGCTACGGGCTCACCACGGGCGACGCGCAGGAGGTGATCAGCCTGGCGCTCGGTGGGGAGGAGATCACGACAACGGTGGAGGGCCGGGAGCGCTATCCGGTGCAAGTGCGCTATGCCCGTGACTTCCGGGATGACCCCGCCACGATCAGCCGACTCCTGGTCGGCAGCGGTGACGGCCCGCAGGTGCCGCTCGGGCAGGTGACGGACATTCAGTTCAGCCCCGGGCCACCGATGATCCGGAGCGAGGGCGGCTATCTCTACGATCAGGTGTCGATCAACGTGCGGGGGCGAGACGTGGGGAGTTATGTGCGTGACGCTCAGGCCGTCGTGGCGCGCGAGGTGAAGCTCCCCACCGGCTACTGGCTGCGCTGGAGCGGTCAGTATGAGGCGATTCAGCGGGTGAAGGCGCGGCTCCAAGTCGTCGTCCCGCTCACGCTCGGGATCATCGCGCTCCTTCTGTATCTCACCTTCGGCACCGTAGCCGAGACGGCGATCGTCATGCTGTCGCTGCCGTTCGCCCTGGTCGGCGGCGTGTGGATCATGTGGCTGCTCGACTACAACGTCTCGATCGCGGTGGCTGTGGGGTTCATCGCTTTGGCGGGGGTCGCTGCAGAAACGGGTGTTGTGATGCTGATCTACTTGGATCAGGCGTGGCGGGAAACGAGAAACGGGAAACGGGAAACGCGCGAGGCGGAGCTCGTGGGCGCCATCGAACACGGCGCAGTCAACCGTGTACGGCCGAAGCTCATGACCGTCCTCGCGATTATGCTCGGGCTCGTGCCGGCGCTGTGGAGTCACGGCGCGGGCGCGAGCGTGATGAAGCGGATCGCCGCGCCGATGGTGGGCGGGATGGTGACGTCCACAATCCTGACGTTGATCGTAATCCCAGTCATCTACTACCTGTGGCGCCGCCGAGGACTGGCGGGTCAATGAATCGCGTCGCTTTCCTTCGCCGAGGGGTTGCGCTCGAGGGAGTGACGGTCGGCTACAACGCGCTCGAGGGCGTAATAGCCATCGTGGCCGGCCTCGCCGCCGGCTCCGTGGCGCTCACGGGATTCGGGATCGATTCCGTCATCGAGGTGGCGAGCGGCGTTGTGCTGTGGTGGCGGCTCAAAGCCGAGCTGGGCGCGGCGCGCGTTGGGCCAACGGTCGAAGCGCGGGCGGCGCGGTGGGCGGGCGTCCTGCTCCTCGCCCTCGCGGTCTACATCGTGGCGGAGTCGGGGCGTCGACTCCTCACCGGTGATCGGCCTGGAGAGAGCGTCGTGGGGATCGTGCTCACGGCGCTCTCCTTGATCGTGATGCCCCTCCTGGCCCGAGCGAAGCTCCGCGTGGCGGCGAGTCTCGGGAGCCGGGCGCTGCGGGCGGACGCGCACGAGACCATCGTCTGCGCCTGGCTCTCCGCGACGACCCTTCTGGGTTTAGGGCTGAACGCCGTGCTCGGCTGGTGGTGGGCGGATCCGGTTGCGGCTCTGACCATGGTCCCACTCATCACGCGAGAAGGGCTCGAAGCGTGGCAGGCGGACCCGCCCCCTACGGCCTGAACGACGTGACACGCGAGCCCTTCAATCGATCAGGAGGGTCTCGTACATGACTCCGGCCACGACCACTCCCGAGACGAAGGTCAGCGCTGCGATGGCGCCGATGGCGAAGGGCATGGTGAACGCATCCGCCAGGAGCCCTGCGGCGATGGCGCCTACGGCGTAGCCAGAGTCGCGCCACAGCCGGTAGATGCCTATCGCGCTCGCCCGCCACGCGGGGTGCGCGACGTCTGAGACGGCGGCGAGCAGGGTAGGGTAGACCAGCGCGGTCCCGATCCCCAAGAGCGTGGCCCCGGCCAACCACGGCCCCAAGGAGTGGCCGATGACAAACGTCACAATGCCTGCCGCCTGCACCCACATCCCGCTTGCGATCATCCACTTCCGTCCCCAGCGGTCGCTCAGTGCTCCCGTCCCCAGCTGGCCTATTCCCCACACCAGCGGATAGGTCGCGGTCACCACGCCGATGCGGTCGAGCGTGACACCGCGCGCGGCGAGAAACACGGGGATGAGTCCCCACACCATCCCGTCGTTCAGGTTGTTGACCATGCCCGCCTGGCTCGCCGCGAAGAGTGCGCGGTCCCGCCAGCTAGTGAGCAACAGTATGCGGGCGAAACCGGGGCGTGATTGCTCCGAGCCGCGCTGGCGCGCCTCCGCCCGCGCGTGGCCATGGGTGTCGCGGACGGCAAACGCCGATAGAAGCAGTCCGACCAGGGCGAATGCTATGCCGGGATAGAAGGGCGCCGGCCGCAGGCCATACGCGGCGGCGAGGTAACCGGTGAGCAGCGCTGACAGCGACACGGCGACGTAGCCCGCGAATTCGTTCAGCCCCATCGCCAGGCCGCGCCGCGCCGGCCCCACGAGATCGATCTTCATGATCACGGTCGTGGACCAGCACAAGCCCTGGTTGACACCGAGCAGGACGTTGGCGAACACGATCCAGCCCCAGCTCGGCGCCCAGATGATGAGCAGCGGCACCGGGAGCCCCGCGAGCCAGCCTGCCACGAGGAGCGGCTTGCGGCCGATCCGGTCGGCGAGCTGCCCGGCGAAGAGGTTGGCGAGCGCTTTGACGATTCCAAAGCTGACAAGGAAGGAAAGGACGACGGTCTTCGAGACGAGCCCGAAGTCGGCCTGGGCGATGAGTGGGACGACGGTGCGCTCGAGGCCCACCATCGCTCCGACGAAGGCGTTGACGACGACGAGCAGGGCGAACTGACGCCAGTTGGCGCCGAGGCCGAGCCGGATGGGAGACGGCGTTTCAGGCAACGGCGCAGCGATTGGCGCCTGCCTCGAGCTCCGTGGGGTCATCAGGCAACGTGCCGGCTTCGTTCAGGGCGACGATGCGGTGATGGTTCGGCGGTGTTGGCGGGAGCCGGGTGAGAATGTGACTCACGAACGTTTCCTCGTTCTCACGCAAAAGCGATGTTCGCTCGTTGACTTCCCGCAGCGTCGCGCTGATGGGCCGGCCGTCGAACGCCACGGGCTCGCTCGTATGAGCAGGCAGGATGACAGTTTCGGGAGGCAATCCGACCAGGCGTTGCAAGGACGCGTGGAGCACATGAGCTTGGCGGCGCGCCTGCTCTGCTGATGCCTCGAGGTCCGGGCGGCCGACGGCCGCTAGGAACAGCGTGTCGCCCGTGAACAAGGCACGGTCATCCAACAGATAGCAGACGCTCTCCGGGGTGTGGCCAGGCGTGTGCAACACCGTGAGGCCAGCGGATCCCACGCGCACCGTGTCGCCGGCTTTCAGCGGCGCGTACTCGAACGAGACGCGGTCCGTGGTCGGAAGACCGAGCCTCGCTCCGGTGTCGACTGCGAGAGCGCGGGCGCGGGACAAGTGGTCGGCGTGCACGTGCGTTTCGAGGACCGTGCGGATACCCCAGCCATGCTCATCGGCCACGCGATGGTAGATCTGGGGGTCGAGCGAGGCATCGATGACGACGGCATCGCGGTTCGAGCCGATGAGATAGGAGAGGCAGCCCTTCCCGCTGCGGCGGAGCTGCACGATCCGCGCGGTGCTCCCAGGGCACGGAACCTCGGCCGTGTTCCAGGCCAGGCTCCAGGCGCGCATCCCACCCTCGAGCGACACCGCGTCCACGCCGCGCGCGCGCAAGCGCTCGGCAGCCAGCATGCTCGTTTTCCCGGCGGCGCACACCGTCACGACGCGCCCGCCGTTGGTGGGATGGAAGTCTCCCAGGGCGTTCGGGTCGCGGCGCCGCAGGGCGTCGTACGCATCGGCGTGTACGCTGCCGGGAATCCACCACTCTGCGCGCTCGGCGGGGGGGCGCACATCGAGGACCGTGACCGGTGCCCCCCGCTCGAGCAGCTCCCGCAGGCCTGCGGTGGAGATGGTCGGTGCAGTCATCGGGGAAGCGTGCCTAGACGTCGGTCACGGTCGCGCCTGGCGCGGGTCGTCTTTCGGATTCACGTAGGTGATGCTCCAGGGCCCGACACTGTGGAGCTGAAAGACGACGCCGTCGCTGCCCGTCCAGGCGTAGTGCACCATCTTCTGCGGCATCACGGCGTAGCTGCCGGCCGAAAGCGCCGTGCCGCCCGAATAGATGGGCTGCTCGCCCATTCCGACGTTCAGCGCCCCGGACAGCACGGTCACGTGCTCGAGAACGGCGTGCCAGTGCGGCGGTATCCGGTAGTTAGGGGGGAACTTGAGGCGCAAGGTGAGCGGGACGGCCTCGGCCGGGTTGCCTTCGAGCAGGGCGAACTGGGCCCCGCGGGGCAGGGATGGCGGGCCGTCCGCCCAGCTGATGCCTGACGCGTGGACGACGATGGGACCGGCCGATGGAGTCGCGGCCGCCTGCGCGCTCGCCCGCGCGGCGAAAGCGGCAGCGCATACGGCGGCGACGACGGTGAGCGTCACGTGGTGCTTCATGGGGACCTCCTTGGGCGCTCGGCGCCCTACACGAGGGGTTGCCCCAAGCTGGCGCAGGTTGCGCCATAGGACAAATACGAGTTATTGATACTACCTATAGCGTTTACCCTATGATCAAGCCCGGCCTCACGGTGCACCGCCTCGAGCTGTTCCTCGCCGTCTTGGACCATGGCGGGGTGGGCCGCGCCGCGCAGGCCCACCACATCAGCCAGCCCGCCGTCTCCGAGCACCTGCGGGGACTGGAAGCGCACTTTGGCGTCCGACTCGTCGAGCGTCACGGGCAGCGCGTACGGCCGACTGCGGCGGCGCGCGTGGTCGAGCCATACGCGCGCCAAGCCCTCGCGTTGCTGCGCACCGCCGAGCAAGCGGCGGGCGAGGTGCGCGGGCTTCGGGCGGGCTCCCTCACGATCGGCGCCAGCACGACGCCCGGTACCTACCTCCTGCCGGCCGCGCTCGGCCGGTTCCATGCGGCGTATCCCGGGATCACCCTGAGGCTCGAGATCAGCGATACCCGGGATATCGAGCGCTCGGTGGCGGTGGGTCGACTGGAGCTGGGAGTGATCGGCGAAGCGCCGCTCGTGCCCGGGCTCGCTGCGGAACCCTGGGTGAAGGACGAGCTGGTGCTCATCGTCCCGCGCGGCCACCCCTTCGCGCGACGCCGGGCCGTGACGGCGCACGCGATCGCGGGCGAGTCCTACATCGCTCGCGAGGAAGGCTCGAGCACCCGCGGTGTGGCGGAGCGCTATCTCGCGCGGGTTGGGGTCACCCTCACGCCGGCGATGGAGCTCGGAAGCACCGAGGCGATTCGCGAGGCCGTCGCCGCGGGCCTTGGAGTGGCGCTAGTGTCGCGTCACGCGGTCTTGGCGCGGGATCGACGGATCGTAGCCGCGAGACTCGCAGGCCCCCGCTGGACGCGGGATCTCCTGATTGTGCGGCGTTCGGGGACGCCGCTTGGGCCTGCAGCCGCAGCGTTCCGGGACCTGCTTCTCGAGCGGCGATGAGACTGTAGGCGCCGCCATCAGCCGAAGTCATCGCCGCAGCTCCCCCGCCAACCGCTTGAGGGCGGCATTAGCCTCCTCCACTTCGGGCCGAAGTTCGGGGTCGGCAGTTCGCCAGAGATCTGCGAGAAAGCGGTATTCCTGCACGGCCTTGTCGTGCTGACCGAGCCGTTCGGCGACCCGGGCCCGCTCGAGCCGCCAGAGCCCTTCGGCGGGATCCTGCCAGTCCATGGGCCAGGAGCGTTCCAGGACGGCCGCTGCTTCCGATGGCTTGCTGTACGCCTCGAGGAGCTGCGCCGTTACGATCCGATCGGGCAGACAAGGGCAGACAGAGTCCGGCAATTCGACAAACCGCCGTAGCGCATCGGCAGTATCGTGGCGCGCGAGCGCGACGTACGCCTCACCGGAAGCCGCTCCGTACAGTGCCCACAGTCTCAGCTCGACATTTGGCCCCGCGGCCCGGGCGATCGCGCGCCAGCGCCGCACGAAGGCGTGCAACGAAGTCGTGTCCCTCCGGGCTGCCCACCACAGCAAGGCAGTGAGCCGGGGGGCAAGGAGGTCAAGGCTGAATTGTCGGGGCAGCGGCTCGCCGAGCCAGCCGGTGAAGGTTGCCCGCGCGCTCTCCGGGGGGACGCCGCCGAGCAGCGCGAGCTGGGCGAACTCCGCGGAAAAACGCGTGCTCCCGACGGCATACGCCTCTCGCAGGTGGCCTCGATGCGCGAGTGCGTTCGTCAGCACCCACTTGCGGCCCAGTGAATCATCCAAAACGGGATCGCCCGTGCGGCGACTGGCGACGAGCGCTCGGGCCAACCCCACGTCGGTTTCGGCGGAATCCGGGAGGTGTCGCATCACGCTCCAGGCCGCTGCCAGGACATAGCTCGAGGCCGTGTCGAGCTGACCTTGGACCTTGGCTGGCGAAGGCGGCGGGCGAGCCAGGAGTCGCTCGACCAACCCCATCCCCTCGCTGTTCAAATCGGCTTGGTCGAGCGCGAGGTAGGCGGCAAGGTAGCGACGAGCCGCGGCGGGGCGTCCGAGCTGGAGGGCAACCTCGACGGGATGGATGTAGGCTGGGCCGAAGGCCGAGTCGAGGGCAATCGCGCGATCGAAGGCCTCCAGTATCTGCCCCGGGGTCGTGCGCCCGACCAGCGGCCAGTGCATCCGTGCATCCCCGAGCTCGTACCACGCCTCAGGGTCGCTCGGATAGCGGCCCACGGCCTCCTCGAGCGTCGTGAACAGCCGCGTATGGTGCTCCCGCCCAGCGGGATCGGTGGGTCCATCCAGGAGGGCCTGGAACAGCGAGTCGGCCGCGACCAGCAGGCTCTCCCGCGGTGCCAGCCCTCGATTCAAACTCCCCGCGAGAAGACCATATTTGTACGCGAACGGGTCTCCCACACCTCCCCTTCTCCAGCACCCCCGCACCGCGCTCATCCGGCTCCACGCGATTGTGAAAGCGCTATCCAGCGCCACGGCACTCTTGTAGTGCGTCATTGCCGAATCCCAGGCGGCGCGACGAAAGAACTGCTCTCCTCGCAAGAACGTACTCAGGGCAGGCAGGGACCTTGCGCCCAGACTGGCGTGCCGGAACGCCGCGATCGGTCGCGTGCGGTTCAGCTCGCGCAGCAGACGGACCGTGATGGAATCGGTTAACCGGTCCATCCGGGAAGTCATGTCTCTGATTTCGATCACTTCTCCCAGCACCGTGCCCGTGGCGACGTCCAGCCACCTCGCGGTGACGCGGGCAGAGTCCCCACCTGCCCCAATCACCGTTCCCAGGACCACCAGCCCGGCACTCGTGCGCCGGCCCAGGTTCGCGGCCCCCGCTTGGTCCCCGCGCCCGCTCCAGTTATGGACCACCATGGTTGGCGACACCGTCCGCAGTGGCCCGGCGCCATCGAGGTTGGCCGACAGCACGTCCACAAGGCCTTCACGCCACCGCGTCAGATTCGGCTCCAGCACGTCGAACGGGGCCACGGCGACGACGTTGGGGTCGAGCGCAACAGGGTTGCCGGGCAACGAGACGCGCCGCGCTAGCACGACGGCCCCGATGGCCGCAAGCGCGGCGCCGAGGGACAGTGCCACACGGATGCGGAGAGCGCGTCGTGACGCCCGCGGCGCGGGGCTTCCCGTCACGAGCGCTTTGGCAAACTGTGTCGCGGTGGCGAAACGATCCGCCGGCGCCTTGGCGAGGGCCTTCACCACCGCGCGCTCGAATTCCTCGGGCACCGTCTCCCGCACCGTCCGCAGGCGCGGCACGGGATCCAAGGACTGGCGCGCCAGGATTGCCTGTGCCGACGCGCCCAGAAAGGGAGGGTTCCCGGCGAGCATCTCATAGAGGACGCAGGCGAGACTGTAGACATCGCTACGGCCGTCCAGCTCCCGCTCCCCCGCTGCTTGCTCTGGGCTCATGTAGCCCGGGGTCCCGACGGTCATGCCTGTTTGAGTCAACCTCTCACCGCCTGCCGCCGTGATCGCGCGCGCGATCCCGAAGTCGCTCACGACCGCCTGCCCGGCTTCGAGCAAGATGTTCTCCGGCTTGATGTCCCGGTGCACCACGCCGCGGCTGTGCGCGTAGCTCAGCGCGATCGCCACTTCGCCGGCGATCCGCAATGCGTCCTCGAGCGGCAGCTGCTTCTCCCGCGTCAGCCGCTCACGCAGCGACTCGCCCTCGACGTACGGCATGACGTAGTAAAGGAAGCCCGCGGCCTCGCCCGAATCGTAGAGCGGCAGGATGTGTGGGTGGGCGAGGCCGGCGACGGTCTCGATCTCGCCGAGGAACCGCTCGGCCCCGAGCGCCATGGCGAGCTCCGGGCGGAGCACCTTGATGGCAACAGCGCGGCGGTGCTTCAGATCCTGGGCGAGGAAGACGACCGCCATCCCTCCCTGGCCCAGCTCCCGTTCGATCGCGTAGCGCTCGACGAGGGCGGCCTGGAGACGGAGGAGGAGATCGGTCATGTCGGTTCGCGCTGGAGACCCAGCGCGCTACCTAAGAGTACAGTGTGCGCGGCGCGCGAACCAGAGAATCGGGCAGATGCGGAGCACATATCACTCCGAGACGGTGGAGTACCGCGTCGAGCAGCGGCCCGCTAAGTTTGGGGGCGTCTTCGCCACCGTAGCTCAGTGGTAGAGCTCTCGATTCGTAATCGAGCGGTCGTCGGTTCAAATCCGACCGGTGGCTCTGTTCCCTCCGCTCAGGCCGTGATCGTCACCTTGTGCCCCTTGGCCTTGAATGACCCCACCAGGCCCGCCTTTTCGACCGACCTCATGTAGGCCTCATCCGGACTGATCTCCTTCTTCTCGACCAGCTCGAGCAGCGCGTCGTTCAGCGTCAGCATGCCGAGCTGCTTCGACGTCTGGATGATCGACGGGATCTGGAACGTCTTGCCCTCGCGGATCAGATTCGAGATCGCCGGCGTCGTGAGCAGGATCTCGCGCGCCGCCACCCGCCCGCCGCTCAGCTTTTTGCACAGCGTTTGTGAGATCACGCCCTTGAGGGACTCGGAGAGCATGACGCGGATCTGCGCCTGCCGGTCGGCGGGGAACTGGTCGATGATCCGGTCGACGGTGGAGGACGCCGTCGTCGTGTGCAACGTACCGAAGACGAGGTGTCCCGTTTCGGCGGTCTCGATGGCGATGGCGATGGTCTCCAGGTCGCGCATCTCGCCCACCAGCACGATGTCCGGGTCCTCGCGCAGCGCCGACCGCAGCGCCCGCTTGAAGCTGTCGGTATGCACGCCGACCTGCCGCTGGGTGATCACGCACTTCTTGTTCTCGTGCACGAATTCGATCGGATCTTCGATGGTGATGATGTGGTCCGTGCGGGTGCGATTGATGAGGTCGACCAGGGCGCACAGCGTGGTGGATTTGCCCGAGCCGGTCGGCCCCGTGACGAGCACCAGCCCCTTCGTCAGGTAGCAGAGCTGCTGCACCTCTTTGGAAATGCCCAGTTGTTCGGCGGTCACGACCTGCGCCGGGATGACGCGGAACACGGCGATCGGTCCCTTGCGGTCGCGCGCCGCGTTCACGCGGAACCGGGCGAGCCCGGCGATTTCATAGGCGAAGTCCGAGTCGCCCGTCTCTTTCCACTCGCCGCGGTTGCGCTCCGGCATGACCGCCAGGAGCATCAGCTCGAGCTGCTCCGTGCTGAGCGGCGATGTGGCCTGCCGCTTCATCTCCCCGTGCGTCCGGAAAATGGGCGGCTCCCCCACGCGTAGATGCAGATCCGAGGAGGCGGACTGTACGAGCTTCTTGAGCAGCTCGCCCAGGGCCCGCTCGGCTCCCTTGTACTGGGGCGCGGCGAAGTCGGCAGGGAGGCCGGCCGGCGGCGCCGCGCTCCCCGCCGGGATGGGCGGCGTCTCGACCATCGGCGCCGCCGCGATGGCGGACGATCGGGGCGGCTTTGGCCTCGTGGGAGCGACCCCAGGCGCGGGCGCCGGCTGGCTCGTCGCAGCCGGGCTTTCCGCGGCCACCGG
>Ga0209239_1002632_pt1 | contig 10650 bp, 12 predicted proteins | sample GraSoi013_2_20cm_FD_185824 | JGI IMG/M metagenome (GOLD analysis project Ga0209239, IMG submission 185824) | Grasslands soil microbial communities from the Angelo Coastal Reserve, California, USA - Sample 10_02_2013_2_20cm (SPAdes) (version 2) | ecosystem: Environmental > Terrestrial > Soil >...
CGAGATCGCGCAGGTCGCGACCGTTTCGGCCAACTGGGACAAGACGATCGGCGAAATCATCGCCGACGCCATGGACAAGGTTGGCAAGGACGGCACGATCACGGTCGAGGAAGCGAAATCGATCGAGACCACGCTGGAAGTCGTCGAGGGCATGCAGTTCGACAAAGGTTATCTCTCGCCCTACTTCGTCACCAACGCGGAGGCGATGGAGGCCGTGCTCGAAAATCCTTACATCCTCATTTACGAAAAGAAAATCTCGAGCCTCAAGGACATGCTCCCATTGCTCGAGAAAGTGGCGAAAGCCGGCCGGCCGCTCCTCATCATTGCTGAGGACGTGGAAGGCGAAGCGCTCGCCACTTTGGTCGTGAACAAATTGCGCGGCACATTGCAAGTGTGCGCGGTGAAAGCGCCCGGCTTCGGCGATCGTCGCAAGGCGATGCTGGAAGACATCGCGGTTCTCACCGGTGGCCGTCTGATCAGCGAAGACCTTGGCATCAAGCTCGAGAACATTAAACTTGAAGACCTCGGCCGCACCAAGCGCGCCACCATCGACAAGGAAAACACCACCATTGTCGAAGGCGAAGGCAAGCAGGTCGATATCAAAGGGCGCATTGCGCAAATCCGTCGTCAAATCGAAGAAACGACGAGCGATTACGATCGCGAAAAACTCCAGGAACGCCTCGCGAAACTCGCGGGCGGCGTGGCCGTCATCAATGTCGGCGCGGCGACCGAGACCGAGATGAAGGAGAAGAAAGCGCGCGTCGAAGATGCGTTGCACGCCACTCGCGCGGCGGTTGAGGAAGGCATCGTCGCAGGCGGTGGTGTCGCGTACCTGCGCACGCAGAAAGCGCTCGACAACATCAAAGACCTCGAAGCCGACGAGAAAGTCGGCGTCGCGATTGTGCGTCGTGCCATTGAAGAGCCGACGCGTCAGCTCGCTGACAACGCGGGCAAGGAAGGCGCGCTCGTCGTCGAGGAAGTGAAGAAGCGCAAAGGCAACGAAGGCTACGACGTCGCCGCTGACGAATACACCGACCTGGTGAAGGCGGGGATCGTCGATCCAACCAAGGTCGCGCGCACCGCGTTGCAAAACGCCGCGTCGATCTCCGGTCTGTTGCTCACCACCGAAGCGCTCGTGACGGAGATTCCTGAAAAGGAAAAAACTCCTCCGATGCCCGGCGGCGGCATGGGCGGCATGGGTGGAATGGATTACTAAGCCGAAACAACAAATGAATCACAGCAGCCGGGTCAGAAATGGCCCGGCTGTTTTGCTTTATCCGCTATGAATCCCGACGACGATATTAGGGACAAAATCCTCAGGTTCCTTTACGAGCGGCATAAGATGACAAAGGGCATCACGAAAATTCCCATTGGAATTCGGGATCTACAGAGTGCCCTCAGATCTTCATACGGATTCAAACAACACGAAGTTTCTTCAAACCTCGATTATCTGATTCAAGTCGGTTGGGTTAAAGAAGTCGTGAGGGAGCGAAGCTTCAAAACGCCAAAAGGTATGGAACTCAGTCAGGAGCAAATTAAATACAAGATTTCTGATGTTGGCATCAATCATCTCGAAGCCGGTACCATGTTTAGCCGCGCGGATAGTTCTAAGAACGTAAACATCACCAACATTCACGGGGTTACGGTCGTGGGCGATGGAAATATTGTGAATACGCAATTTACCGATTTATCTCGGGCGCTTGACGAATTAGATCGGGCCATTTCACAGGCTCGTGATCTCACCGATATTCAAAAGCTTGACGCGGCCGCCGATCTATCAACGATCCGCGCACAGATCGCGAAACAGAATCCGGACAAGACGATCGTTACAACAGCATGGAAGTCGCTGGAAGGGCTTGCAACAATAGCAACTCTCGCTGAGGCCGCACACAAAGTCGGTGAGCTCATCGCGGGCCTTCTCCGTTAGCGGAGCGATAATACGCCAGTCAATCTACAATGACTTCTGCAAAGAGGACCGGCTTTACAACAGAAGATTTGTTAATCCTGACCAAGACTTACCCCACACCAAGCCAACAATATCGTGAAACAACCTGTGTAGCGGCACTAACCAAGGAGGGAGAGTTAAGGCGTTTGTTCCCCATTCCGTTTCGGTTGCTTGCAGGGGAAGATCGTTTCAAGCGATGGGAATGGGTGCGCATGAAGTTATCTCAGAAGACATCAGATGCGCGACCGGAAAGTCGTAAGATCGAAATCGATTCCATTATTCGACCTGGTGACTTCGTAGACACGTCACGTGGCTGGATAAGACGCCTAGAGTTGATCGAACGACATAAAGTCTCTGATCCGGACACGCTGGAGGAGCGTCGCAGGACAACGGGCGAGACACTAGGGTTTATTGAGCCAGCCCGCTGCGTCAGTCTGGAGATCACCCCGGTTGATAATCCCGAATGGACTCCGGCCGAAGTTGAAAAGCTACGGGCGGAAGGTCTATTTGATACGGCTGAAGCGCGCACCCGCACATTGTTGCGCAAACTTCCGGTTGATTTCCATTACCGCTACGAATGCGAAACGCCACAGGGACGGAAAGAGTTTCGACATAAAGTCACGGATTGGGAGTTTGCTGCGCTTTACTGGAACTGCGTCAACCGGAATGGTCCCAAAGGATGGGAATCGGCTTTTCGAAACAAGGTAGAGCGTGATTTCTTTTCCTCCCGCCGCATGGTGTTTTTGCTGGGGACAATGCGCTTCCACCCGCACCGCTGGCTCTTAGTAGGCGTGGTTTACCCGCCTAAGCGGCCAGACGTCGTCCCATCACCTCAACTCGATCTTGGCTTGGACCCGTAAGATGGTCGATGCGAAGCCCGCGCGGTATATAGTGCCGAACACCTTGGGCGACATAGGTTCTGTGACAGAAGTTGAAGTCTCTCTCAAAACATAGCAGACAAACTTTTTCATCTGCTGCGACTTTGGCAAGTTCCGCAAGTGCGTTACCCTGGCCCGAAAGGTGAGTCTTAAACCGCGTGGTGTACGTTGCCCAATCTCCATCTTGCCGATATTCGTGCCGGATATGACGCGGACATCCCAGCTCGGGCATGTGGCGATAGAAAATTCGACGGCGTTTACAAATTCCAGCGAGAGGTGTTTTCGAAAATCCCCTTTTCCGACTGAGCGGCAACTCGCGCACGTCAATCAGCATCGAAATTTTGGCGCTGGCGATTAAGCCGAAGAATTGTCTCGGCGTCAGGCCCTCGTATCCAATAGTGAAGATCTCAGTCATTTTGCGTATTCTGTAGGAGATTGGGCGGATGGCCGCAACCTTTTACCGCGGGACCGCCCACTTGCGGTGCGATTTGGCCGTTCGATAAATTCAGAAATGTTACCGAATTACGATGATTTCTTGATCAAGCGCTTCGAGCAGCCGGATGAAGTGCGCACATTCGAAAAAGGAAAATTCGAAATCGTGAAGATCGGATCGATGACAATCGGGCGCGCGAGTTACGAACCGGGATGGAAATGGTCGGAACACGTGGGCGCAGCGACCGGCGTGGATTTATGCGACGTGAAACATGTCGGCATGGTTGTGTCCGGTTGCGCCGCGTGCCAGATGAAAGACGGGCGCTACTACGAAATGCGGGCTGGAGATTTGTTTTACATCGGCCCGGGCCACGACAGTTGGGTCGTGGGCGATGAACCGTATGTGTCATTGCATTTTCTTGGCGCGGAACATTACGTGCAGCGGTGAACAGATGCCTGGTGTGGCAAATTGTGGCGGTAAATACCATTAGGTAATCGGCAGTCGCGGCCGTATGCTGGCTACTTAACAATCGCAGCGTCAATCGACCGTGGGTGCGGCCCTTTCCCTCTGCACCACCAAACACAGCAGAATCATCTCTATGACAGTCTTCATTCATACGAACAAGGACGCGCTTCAAACATGGCTTGCGGACTTTTTGTCCAGCAATATTGCGGTTTCCTGGCGCGGGCGCCGGCTTATTGCACGCTCAGATCACCAATCTGAAAAACAGGTGCACGGCGATGCGCAGTCGCATCGAGAGAGTGTAAGGCGCGACAATGAGTCCGAGATCGGAATCCGATTGGCGCATTTAAATTAAGACCACCTAAAGGAAAACGATATGGAACCAACGATCACGCAAAACAGCGCGCTTTATTTCGCGCGTCATAAAGTCTCAAAACGTCGCGCCGCGCTTTTCCGCCAGCTTAGCACTGCAGCCAGCAAGCAGGGCCCGGATGTTCGGCGGCAGCTGGCCTTCGGCGACTTATTCATCGTACAACGGCTTCATCAGGACAACGGTCGCTGAGCCGCTTCATTCATTGCCATCATGGATCCCCTGACTTTCGCAAGGTCACAGAACGAAGAAAGTGATTTTGCCGCAGAGCGACGTTGGGAAAGCGAAGGTGGCAATCCGGGAGAACTTCAACAGGCACTTTGTGATGATCGGAAGGAAGACGCCACCACCGGTCCGGCTGCGAAGCACGCAGAAGGCATTCTGCTACAAAGTTAACGCCACATGCATCTAATCCAATTCCGCGAAATAATGCGAGATGCTGAAGTCGCGTATGCAATTCATCCTATCGTGCGCAAGTACCTCCTAACTGCGGAAGACACGACCAAAGCCTTAATCGCATGCGGCGTGCCGCGGGCTGCCAATGTAGCTCGGATTACGAGCGCCTGGATATGATCGCGGCTATTTTAACAGAGCGCAAGACTGTAGCCAAAGGAAACAGCGCTCCGGCTGTCGAAGCTGCACTCGCCATTTGATAAGCCAGCGTCGAAAAACAATTGACGTCAGTGAGACACTCAAAAAGAAGCGGCTTGACCCGCAACCCCCGTAGACGCGGCGCGATTTCTGCGATTTCGAAGTGCGCAACAAGGCAACCGGCCGCAGCCCGATCCTCTGATCAGGAAGTGATGCGACATCTATCGCGCTCTCAGATTTTCAAAGATTACGAACGGGCTTTCAGCGAAGCCACGGGTTTGCCGCTTAATATTCGCGGACACGATTCATGGTCGCCTGCACACCATGGCAAAACGGATCACGTTTCGTTTGCCGCGATTCTGGCTCGTTTCAACAAGGCTCGCGCCGCGTGCTTAAGGGCCCAAACCGACGCATCGCGAGAACCGGACTCGACGACGCGCACCGTTACCTGGTTTGCGGGACTTTCCGAAAGTGCAGTGCCCGTGTATGTAGGTGACCACATTCTTGGCTTTCTCGAAACCGGCGAAGTAATGCTCAAGAACCCGACTAAGAAACACTTCGCGAGCATTACCCGACAGCTCCGCGCGTGGGGCTACAAGACGGATTGGAAGCGACTTGAACGGACTTATTTTCGGACGTGCGTTTTATCGCCGGACCGGTATCGCGCGATGCTGCGGCTCCTGAGTATTTTTGCGCAACACCTTTCGATCTTGTCGAATGAGCTGGTGGTACGGCGCGAAGAGCATGAGCCCACGAATATGGCCCGAGCGCGACAATTTATCGAGGACCATCAAGCGGAGCCGCTGTCGCTCGGGCGAATTGCCCACGTGGCTAACACCAGCAGGCATTACTTTTGCAAAATGTTCAAGAAAGCGACCGGGATCAATTTCATCGACCACCTCTCGAGAGTCCGAGTAGAAAAATCGAAGACCCTTTTGCTCAATCCCAATTCGCGAATTAGCGAGGTTGCCTTCGCCTGCGGATTTCAATCCATGACGAACTTCAATCGCGCGTTTAAGCGAATCGTCCGTCGCTCTCCCACGCAATTTCGCGAATCGCTTCCGAAGCTACGACGCTCTTAGCTTTTGAGGGATTCGTTGATTTACTAGACGAGTAGCGGCAACGGACATCGGGCCGCCGAAATTGGTTCAAAGGAGGAGGCGACTAAGTTAGCCGCCTTTACACTGGTTGGGCGAACGCACGGAACCCTCCGCACGCTCGCCGTCAGTGTTAGAGCATTACGCCACTTTAACTTCGAGAGCTTTTGATCTTGCTTTCGTCGTTGTCGGGAGGTGAACTTTCAGCACTCCGTCGAGAAACTCCGCCGTAACCTTCGTGCTATCGGCATCTTCAGGCAGCGTGAAGCTGCGTCGGAAATTGCCAAAGGAACGCTCAATGCGATGGAATTTTCTCTTCTGATCTTCCTTCACGCTTTTGCGTTCTCCGGAAACGCTAAGGATGCCGTCTTCGACTGTTACCCTAACGTCATCCTTCTTCATTTCAGGCAGGTCAGCTTTGAGGAGATACCCGTGATCATCCTCACTGATATCAACCTCCGGTGACCAATCTGCGACCGTCAGGCTGTGGATCTCGCCACTGCCCATTCTGTTCGGAAATCCGCCCAAGAAACGATTGAAGCGATTTTGCGTCGCTTCTTCCATCTCTCTTAGCTGATTCCATGTTATTAATGTATTCATATATATTTACCTTTCTGGATTGAGTTAAAGCGATCTTGGTGCATTGCGCTCACCGCTTATTGTCAGAGTCGACCCGAATCTTGTGTACGTTGCAGCCGCTGTGGTAGCCGCTGTCGTTGACTGCAGTTTTCAGAGCGATTTTTGTTGTGGTGACAGCCGTGTTGGCTGCGTGTTTGTGGCGAGCGGGGAAGCGAATGAGTCAACGCTTTCGGAATTTTAGGCGCGAACCGCATTTCCAAGCACAGACTTGCACCCGTCGAGGTGAGTTGTTGGTGCGCGGGATGCAGAGCATATTGGCAAAGTTCTATGAAGGATTCTGTCGTCAGAGGATGCCTGCTGCAGCTTCTCTATGAACGTCGAAGCGAAGGTTCCATTCCGTTCGGCCAAGGTGAGCAAGCGGGCCCGCCGCCGGGAGGCATTAATCGCCGGGACTGGCTGCGCGCCTTGGCCCAGCTTTCAGAGTATCACCTTATCGACTGGACCCCTCTTGAAGATCAGAGCGGGATGGGCCTGCTGTCCGGCTTTGCTAAGATAAACGACTTCGGGGTCAAAGTGTTCGAAGCTGGTGTCGCGTCCCCGATTTCGATCTCTATCGATAAGAGCCGGCGAACCACCGTTCCCCAGCGGCAACAAACGTCGACCGCACCGAGCACTCCGCAGCAGCAGCAAGTGATTATGGAGGCACTGGAAAAAGTGATCACTGCGATCAATCAAGCCGATGTGTCGGAGCGGGAGAAAAATGAAGCGAAATCTTTGTTGCGAAAACTGCTGGGTAGCAAAGCAGCGGCTAGCGTATTAGGTCCTGGCGCGCATTCCCTCGCCGCGAAGTATTTCGCGGGATAGAGCAGAGAGCGGGCGTCAAAGATTCGTTGGCTCCCTTCCGAGTCTTGGATTCGCACGACAAGAAACGGTTAATCTTTCGGAAAATACGCCCGGGAGCGCACTCACCGACGAGGTAAATTACATCGTCTTCGGACAAGAAAAACAGAAAGACTACGCTATGAGAAAATTACCCCCGACCCTTACGCAAAGCGGACTGCTCGCCGTGCTGCTGCAACGCCAGCGCTACAAAGTAATCCAGTTGGCCCGGCGTCGCGCACAACGTAAGCACGTTCGTGCCGCCCTTTGGAATACCCTCACTTGGCCGTACCGCGCGCTCACGGCGCCAACGCTGGTCGGCGATTCTGCCGAGCCCCTTTGTCGGAACCGTCCCGCTTCACCCTTGAATCTTTCACCAGGCCAATAGCCATGTTTTACCAAATCCACACCTACACCGAGCTCCAGCAACAGATTCACGACGATCTGCGGATCCAACATCCCGAATGGGTCAAGTCCAATGGCGAATGTCCCACGTGCGATTCTTACGAGTCGCGCCTCAGGGAAATGCTCGGCGCTTTAACGCGAACAGGATCCAACGCTACGCGAAGTAAATGACCCGTGGACACATCTACCTTCGTAATTCAGTTAGTCCTTTTAGCTGCTATTGTTCTCGCTCCCTGGTTTTACAGGAGGAGTAAGAGTTAGGTTTTGTTCCGCTCAGGTCTAAAGAACAAGTTACCAGACACACGGCGGTCTGCGACAGGCCCGAAACCAGAAGTCCGAAATCCTTCAGCCATCTATCGTAAGCGGCTTACGCCACTGCAATTCCCCGCGCGGAACGACCTTTTTTTTTACCCAGAGCGGGCTTCATCCAGATTCTATCTCCGAGTAAGCCCGGGACACCACCGTGCAAGTCTGGACAGTTGGAGAAGGATTTGGAATTGGAAGTGAGTTCCGTCAGACATGCTGCGCGGCTAATAATTTTCGAGATCATGATCTGGATTGAGTTAAAGCGATCTTGGTGCATTGCGCTCACCGCTTATTGTCAGAGTCGACCCGAATCTTGTGTACGTTGAGGAGCAGGCCCCGTGGAAAGCAAACGCCGGGCGACTTCACCAGATTGCGATATTAACCACGCAGGCTCGGAAGCCTGCGTGCTGCTCCAGGCAAAAATACCTGTTTCGATAGCGCCTGGCGGCAGTCAACAATCTGACTTGCCATACGCGCCTCCGTCGTTGTATGACGAGTTCCCGATGATCAGGGCGAATTCTCGGGCGCGCTTCACGGCCGCTGATTTCGACTTCATCGTGCGCACGCTTGCGCGCTCGCAAACCGATCAGGTCTCTCTGGTCGATCTTTTGAGCGATCTCGAAACGCGCGATTCCATTCTCGATCATCCGCGATTGGTTGACGCAATTTTAAATAATTGCGGGCATCTGCGGATATCGTCTCAGTTTTATTTTTATGTTCTGGCCCGGCACGTTTTGCAGCAAGGCGGGATTGGCGATCGCAAGTTGTGCGATTACGTCGCGTCGTTGCTCGAAACATTTTCGCGCGCCAACCGATTGCAGGTTTCCGATGAGATTGGTAATCGCGCTCAGGAATATATCTCCGATATGCTCATCGCACTGACCCGCGCGAATCGTGAGCAGGCGTTTTTGCTCCGGGCGCATATCGGTAATTACTCGCTTTTCATCAGCGGCATTTTTCACGAGAACACACAGCGCCGCAGCTTGCGTGGCGGACCGGATATTAAATTCTACGAGCAGGTCGGCCGGACGAACTATCAACTTGTGGCTTCACACGCCGTCGCCCGCCGCTGCGAATTGGATGACGTTTTCGAAGGATTGGCCGATCGATTTCACGATGTCCGGCTCGCGCTGAATCAACTCTCCGATCGATTGTTAAATCTGGATGATCCGGCAGCTGCCGGACGCTCCTCGCTGTGCCTGTGAACGAGACGCTCTTTAGCCAAATCCAGAGATTATTTGAGCGAACGTATGCGCAGGTCGGTATCAATCTGGAAGATTGCCTGATTGATCGGGCGCGTTGTGCGCAATTGTCGATCTTGGCTGGAAAATCTGCGCGCGAATTGAGCGAGCTCGCGCGTACATTTCTGCGGCAGGCCGGCGATCAACTTTACGTTGGTATTTATTATTCGCGCTGGCTCATTGAACAACTCGAAGAACACGATCCGCGCGCGGGGGTGGGTGATCGCAATATCCGGTCGCTGATCATGTTCGTGGAAGAAATCAATCATGCACTGCACGCCGCGCTTCAGTTCAAATGCGGCTCGCGCGAGATCGCTTCTGAAGATTTCGCGCGCAATCTCGAGTTGCAGGCCCAGGTCGATACTTATCTTGTTCTCCTTTTGTTTGTCGCATTTTTTCGAAAGACCCAGCGCGTCTCACGAACTGATCGCCGCTGGCTGCGCTTTAATCTTTTCGCCCGCCAATGCCCAGAGGCGTTTCGCGACAAAAATCTGCGCGGCCGTTATCTTGAGACAACCGAACTCGCCACAACTTACACACAATATCTCGATACGTTGAACGGAATGCGTCGCCTCAATGAAATCCGCTGCTTCCGTTCCCTCGATTACGGCGCGAAGAGAGAGCGAATCTTGGCGTTGATGGACGGTAGCGCCGACTAATCTAATGTATCTCAGAGTTGTCTTTCTGTGAAAATCGCACGCGCAATTATTGCGCCGCCGCGAGTGATGCGATTCATTTGGCTATGCCGACTTATCCTAGGAGCTGCAAAGAATTAACTCGGGGCATGATGTACTTCCCGCGAATGCTGGACAAGATTCGGTTACACGCTGACGGCGAGCTGCACGAGGATTATCACAAGAACCTTGGCGCGGTGAAAGCGGCCGATGGGGTGTGCTGCAACTTTCTGCGCGTCCATTATCGAGATCTTCGCGAGCGTGTGCTGCAAGGCGGAACAGATGAAGAAATTCTCAAGTGGTGCTTCGAAAACGGACGGCGCTTGAACGACGGCGATCTGTTTGTCTGGAATGGGTTCGCATCGAAGCTCGGGTGGCGCGATTCCGTCACTCCGACGTTAGAGGAAGCGAAGAAGAAACATGGTATTGCGGATCGCGACGATATCGTTACCATTCCCGACCTCATCGATTTCGACGAAGGCCGATTTCCAGAGGCAACCAAGAGCACGTGACTTCGTCGAGTTTAATTTGTCGACGCTCAAGGTTCGGCATTGCCGTTTGCCTCTGCATCCTGGCTTTGACCGGTTGAGCGATCAACATGTCAGTCGCGATGGCGCCCGGGCCGGCCTCGACTCTCTGCAACGAGGCTCAGGCGCCCACGGGCGAAATGGCCGTGACCCCGCCGTCGATCAGGAAGTCTGCCCCGACGACGTACGCAGAATCGTCCGACGCGAGGTAAACTGCCAGCTTCGCGATTTCCAACGGATCGGCCATCCGCTTGCTTGGATTG
>Ga0209239_1002633_pt1 | contig 10646 bp, 8 predicted proteins | sample GraSoi013_2_20cm_FD_185824 | JGI IMG/M metagenome (GOLD analysis project Ga0209239, IMG submission 185824) | Grasslands soil microbial communities from the Angelo Coastal Reserve, California, USA - Sample 10_02_2013_2_20cm (SPAdes) (version 2) | ecosystem: Environmental > Terrestrial > Soil >...
CAGGGTCACCATCACCGTTCCCCTCCCCGCGCCGTCCTATCTGCCGCGCCTTACCAACGCAAGTCCTACCAATCCAAATATCACCTGGTTCACTTCGAACCAGTGGTACCGCCAGAGTTACTACGCGATCTCTCAGAATTACCTACCCGGTGCCAGCCCCAGCCCCCCCTGCACTGCGGGAACCACCTGCCTGACGGTAAACAATCTCCCGGCCCCAAACAACAACAAGCAGGCGATCCTGGTCTTCGCCGGCCGCGCGCTGGACGGCCAGAACCGCGCAGGGTTCCCAGGGACTCTCTCGAACTATCTCGAAGGAGAGAATGCGACGCCGACAGACCTGATCTTCACACATCGGGCGGCGCCTTCCCCCACGATCAACGACCGGGTCGTGGTCCTTTCGCCCTGAGTTCCACGCAATGAAGCGAAGCAAGGGTTTTTCGCTCGTCGAGCTTGCGGTGGCTGTGGCGATCATCGCACTGCTGCTCGCCGGTGCTTTGATCCCGCTCTCCACCCAGATCGACGTGCGCAATTCGGCCGACACCCAGCGCGGTATGGAGTCGATCAGGGATGCTATTGTCGGATTTGCTCAGGCAAACGGGCGGCTTCCGTGCCCCGCCGACGGTAGCGTTCCTGCCGGTGCGGCTGGCGCAGGCACCGAGCGAGTCAGCGGCAATTCATGCGCTGCTGTTAACAGCGCCTCGTGCACGGCAATAAACGGGGCGATTCCATGCTCGGTACTCCCGTGGGCGACACTTGGGGTACCGGAGACAGACGCATGGGGACGGCGGTTTTCCTACCGCGCATCCCAGGTATTTGCCGACAGCTTCGCCGCCTCGACATGGACTACCATCAATCCGGGTGCCCAGAGCCCAGCATGCAACCCAAACCCGGCACTAACGTCGCCGACATCGTTCGCGCTGTGCACGCTCGGCGATATCGCGGTCTGGACGCGAGGTGGGACGACTACGACAGCGACGCCTTTGGGGACAGCCTTGGCTGCAGTGATCATTTCGCACGGCAAGAACGGCTTCGGAGCTTGGCAGACGAACGGAACCCGACTTAATCCAATACCGACGGGCAACGACGAGGCCGCCAACGCCAACGGTAATACGCAGGCCACGCCTCAACCGTCACCTCCTGGCTATGCGAGTTGGGCCTATTACAGCCGCACCCGAACGCCTGCGGCGGTAGGCTGCGTCGACCCTGCACCCGGATTTACAAACGCGGCGCCGGCCTGCGAGTTCGACGACATCGTGCTGATGATTTCCTCCAACACGCTGATCGCCCGCATGGTCGCAGCGGGCAAACTGCCCTGATCCACTAGTGGGCGCGCGGCGAAACGCTGGGTGACGATCACTGCCCGCGCGCGCCGCGGCGCACTTCTCCCCGCAGGCTGAAGCACACCCGGCCGCTCTCGTTGTCGCGCAGTTGCAGCGAGAACCCCGATATCTCGGCGAGCCGGCTGGTCTGGTACAGGCCGATGCCGAATCCGGTTTCCGAAGGCACCGGCCCCCTCATCAGCCCACGCAGCACTTCCGCGGCCACCGGGGCGCCGCTGTCGCACACGGAAAACTCGATGGTGTCGTTGCAGCGGAAGGTCGCGCGCACGGCGACGGATTCATCGAGTCTGCGCTTTCGCAGCGCATTCTGCAGCAGATTGTCGCCCGCGCTGTCGAAGAGCTCCTTCGGCAGCATGACGGAGTCCCCCTGCCCCTCGCGGGAAAATTCGACGCCACGACCGGCATAGCTGCGCTGCAGGCCCTCCCACCACGTATCGGCCTTGATGAAACGACCGTTACTCGCGTCGGGCTTTTGCAGCTTGTCGAGCGTCTGCTGCAAGCGCAGCGTAATCGCCGGGAGCTGTCGGCGCATGAGCGAGGACAGTTCGCCGTCTGCATCGGATGCGGTATCGCGCTCGGCGGCCGCGCACAGAACGTTCAGAGACTGCAGCAGGTTCTTCACGTCGTGCGTCATGCGCGCCCCGGTCTCGTGAACGGCTTGCACGTAGGTCTGCTGCTGGAGTTTCTGCTCGCGCTGCTTGGCGACATAGAACTCGCCGAGAAGCTGTCCGAGCAGCTGGAAGTGCCAAACCAGCGAAGGGCTCAACGCCAGCTTGGTGAAAACCCGCAAGTGGATTTCCTGGTTGGTGAACTCGACGGAGTTCTTGGAAACCTTGCCGAAATCGCCCGACTCACCCGCCGTGTGCCAGAAGCCGCCGGACACCCAGGGTAGGCGCGCGAGGCCGACGCAGGCCTCTTTCATGAAGCGCTCGGGCTTGGTCTCGAGCTGCGACAGCTCGGCCAAGAAATACAGCCAGCGCTCGAACGGCAGCCCTATCGACAGCAGATAGCGCGAGAAATATACGGAAAGCCCGCTGAATCCGGCGCGCGGGTTCCAGGCGAAGGAGAGTAGCAGCAGCACGCCCGCTATGATCAGCATGCTGAACGAAAGAGCCATGATGTAGTCGATCTTGCCCACCGTCATGAAGGCAAAGCTGCCCAGCGCAAGGGCGATCAGCAGCAGCACGATCATCGCGGCATAGAAAAAATCGACGACCTGGGGAGTTTCCGCGGAGTCCGTCTCGGCGGGAATCGCAACTATCAGGAGGAACAACACGGGCAAACCGTATTGCGCCAGTAATTCGGCCTCATTGGGCAGGGGCACACGAAAGGTGTTCGGGACGATCCAAATGAGCAGCAGCGAGACGAGGTACAGCAACACCACGAGATAGAAGCGCCGCAGCCACCGTGCCTGGAAGAGGAACACCTTGCCGCCCACGATTCCCGCCAGAACGCTGACCCAGAGGGCGAGCAGCCACCAGTTGAGGAAATAGAGGGTCCCCAACGCAATCGCAGCGATCGCCGCAACCTGCGCCGAGGTCAGGCGATGCTCGCTACGCATGAAGGGCTGCCAGAGGATGAAAAGCCCGAAGTGCGCGAGCATCAAGCCGCGCGCCCAGTAATCCTCAGTACCCCACATCGCGGCAAGATGCAGGGACACCAGCATGACGACAAAAAGAGCTCGCCATGACCTCGCGATGAAAAGCTGAGAAATCTGAAGCGCGGCAGTCGTCGCCATACCCTGGATCATCCGAGAGCGGGGTTCGCGAAAGGCAGTGCGCTCAAAGGCCCGCGATGCATATTATCCTCTCCCGAGTCTGTGGCAGTCAGATCGGGGAGACATCGTGCGGACTTGCGCAAACCCTCCCCGTGGACTTACGCTCCCACAGGCACGTATTGTGCCAGCTTTGACTTGTGAGCACTCAGGCCGTATTCCACACTTGCCATGCCCATCGTCGCTTCGCTGGCTAGAGCTACTTTGCTCGAGGCGGTTCGAAACCGCCTCTTGTGGCTTGCGGTAGTGGTCGTGGTAATCGCGTTCGGCCTCGCCCAATTTCTGAATCAAGTGGCGATCACCGAATCTCGAGAGATCCAGACCGCATTGCTCGCCGCCCCGCTCAGGGTCGCCGCCGTCTTCATCGTGGCCGTGTTCGTGATCACGAGCACGGTGAGGGAATTGAGCGACAAGGTCACCGAGCTGCTGCTCTCCCTGCCGGCGCCGCGTTCCGCCTATTTTTTCGGAAAGTTTGCCGGTTACGCCATGCTCGCCGCTATCCTTGCGCTGCTCAGCGCGCTGCCTTTGGTGCCGTTCGCAAATTCCCAGGGACTCGCCCTCTGGACTCTTTCCCTCATCTGCGAATTGTTGATCGTGACGGCTATGAGTCTGTTTTGCGTGGTGTCTTTCGCGCAAGTGGTCCCGGCGTTTGCCGCCGTTGCAGGCTTCTACCTGGTGTCGCGTTCAATGGCGGCAATGCAGATCATCGCCGGCGCACCGCTGCAGGATCCTACCCTCACCGATCGCGCGGTGAATGCCGTTGTGAACCTGATCGCGCTCCTGCTGCCGGCGCTCGACGCGATGACGCAGACCACTTGGCTGCTGGGATCGGCGCCGAGCGTCAGCACTCTCGGCCCCGTCGTCGGCCAGACCGCGCTCTACCTCGTGCTGATCTGTTCCGCGGCGCTTTTCGATTTGTACCGAAAGAACTTTTAGACGATGTCACAGCGATCGATTGCAGTAGTGCCGCGTGGCGTTCTCGTGCTGTTCGCTCTGGGGCTCGCCGCGCAGATCGGGCTGAAGGCCACCGCCCCGCCGCCCCGGGCGGCGGCAGAGGATTTGGCGCTCGCGCCGAGCATCGCCGCGCTCAGGCTCGCGAGCTTCGGGGATCCCGTGGCGCTCGGCAAGGCACTGATGCTGTACTTACAGGCGTTCGACTATCAATCCGGCAGCAAGGTCCCCTATCGCGATCTCGATTATGGCCGGCTGGAAGCTTGGCTCGCGAGAATACTGGATCTGGACCCGCGAGGCCAATACCCCCTCCTCGCCGCGAGCAGGCTGTATGCCGAAGTGCCCGTCGAGGCCAAGCAGCGCAGCATGCTCGAGTTCGTTTATCGGCAGTTCCTGCTCGATCCCAATCGTCGCTGGCCCTGGCTTGCCCATGCCACCGCCATCGCCAAGCACCGGCTCCATGATCTGCCGCTCGCACTCCGCTACGCTCGAGCGATCCAGCGCTACGCCGTCGCCGACGACGTTCCCCTCTGGGCGAAGCAGATGGAGATCTTCATCCTGGAAGACATGAACGAGCTGGAAACCGCCCGTCTCATCATCGGGGGGTATCTCCAAAGCGGGAGAGTGAAGGACCCGGCCGAGCTGAGATTCCTGGATGAGCGCCTGAAACAACTGGAAGCGCGGATCGGAAAGACCCCGGGGAGGAACTAAGGCAAAGTGTCAGATAGTCGTCGTAAGTGTCCATTTTTCAACAAAAAGGGCTGACTCGCCCACGATGAAAAGGGGCGTGTCCGGGTATACTCTCGGGCACATATTTTGCGAGTTTCGTTGAATCTTTACTCCGTTTTGATTTTTGGGGGTTGCATGGGTTTGTCCAATTTCAGCAAGAATTCGACCGAGGCGGGTTTTACTTTGGTCGAGATCGCAATCGTGCTCGTGATCATCGGGCTGCTCTTGGGCGGCGTGCTCAAGGGCCAGGAAATGATCACCCAGGCCAAGATCAAGAACATCGTCAACGACTTCAACGGCATCACCGTGGCCGTGACATCCTATCAGGACCGCTACCGCGCCATTCCGGGAGACGACTTGAACGCCACCACACGCTGGACCGTCCAGAATCCCGCAAGCGGTAACGGCAACGGGATCATCGCGGGCCTTTACAACGCCCTTCCAGGGGCGGGCGCCCCGACCTCAGCAGCGGAATCCAACCTGTTCTGGCAGCATCTGCGCATCGCCGGATTCGTCCCGGGCCTGACCACGGGAGCCGGAAGCGGGACGCAGCCGACGAATGCAGCCGGGGGCATGATCGGCGTGGAGTCGGGCGCGCCCGGCACAAACGGCCTGGGTTTCACCAGCCTGATCGTGTGCTTCGCGAACCTGCCGGAGAAGGTGGCGAGCGCGGTCGACGGCCAGATGGACGACAGCAACCCGGCGACCGGCCAGATCCGCGGGCAGCTCCAGGGCACCGCGAATCCGCCTACGGCTAGCGACGCCGGAGGCGCGGCGACGGCCTACGTGGAAACCGGGGTGAATCAGTATCTGCTGTGCAAGAACTTATAGCCGCTCAGCAACCAGCTCGTGCACGTTTCCCCCGACTGACCTAGACTTCTGCGCTTTGGAGGCTCCTATGACCGCATCTGCTTTCAGCAACAGAAATTCGACCGAGGCCGGTTTCACCTTGGTCGAAATCGCGATCGTGCTCGTCATCATCGGACTGCTCCTGGGCGGCATCCTGAAGGGCCAGGAAATGATCACCCAGGCCAAGATCAAAAACGCGATCAACGATTTTAACGGGGTCGCCGTGGCCGTGACCTCCTATCAGGACCGTTACCGCGCCCTCCCCGGAGACGACCCGAATGCCACCGCGCGCTGGACCGTCCAGGCTCCCGCAAGCGGTGACGGCAACGGGGTCATCGCAGGCAAGTACAATGACGTCGACCTTACGAAGGAATCCCACTTGTTCTGGCAACACTTGCGCATCGCCGGATTCGTCGCGGGCTTGACCACGGGAAGCGGCGCCGCGACGAATCCGCCGAACGCGGCCGGAGGCATCGTCGGCGTGGAGAACGCAGTGGTCCCGACAGTCGGTCTGGGCTTCACCGGTCTGACGCTATGCAGCTCGAATATACCGGACAAGGTCGCGATTGCGATAGACTCGCAGATCGACGACAGCAACTCGGCGACCGGCCAGGTGCGCGCGCAACTGCAGACCACCGCGAATCCTGACCTGGCCGCAACCCCGGCCACGGGCTATGTGGAAACCGGGGTGAGTCAGTACCTAGTCTGCAAGGCTTTTTAGCCACGCCTCCTGTCACCGCAAAAGGCCCGCTCGCGCGGGCCTTTTCGTTTCCGGCCGACTCTGAGTGAAGACAAGCTCGGGCCAAACAATAAGCCTGTTGCTCGCGGGCAGCCTGTGTCTGCTGCCGTTCCTGCTGGCGTATCACCAGCAGCCCATCCCGAGTTTTTTCCCCGAATGGCTGGCCGCAGCGCTGGGCATTGCAGCCGCGCTGACCCTGCTCGTCGGGCGAGGTGTCACGGCCGTATCCTTCGTGTCCTCGCCCGTGCCGGCGCTATGGCTGATCGTCTTCGCGGCGTTTCTCGCCGCCCAGGCGGCGAGCGGCGGGCACGTCTATTCCCAATTGCCCGTGGTCGCTGCGCTGTACGTCCTCTACGCCGCGCTGATGATTTGGCTCGGGGCACAACTCACGGCTGAGCTCGGTATCGCGCGCGTGGCGACGGTACTGGCCATGTTTCTTCTGGCCGGCGCTCTTGCGAATTCGCTGGCGGGGGTCATGCAGTTCTATGGCCGACCCAAGCTGTTCGAGGATATCGTCGCCGAGCTGCACGGCAACCGCGCCTACGGAAACATCGCGCAAGCGAATCTTTATGCCAACTACCTGGCGCTCGGGGAAGGCGCGCTCCTGTTCCTGTGGCTGCGCGAGCGAGTGCGGACGGCGTATGCACTTCCGGCCCTGGCCCTGCTCGTTCTGGGCGGCGCGCTGTCCGGCTCGCGCGGCACCCTGCTCTACGCGCTATGGTATGCGGCGCTCGGGTTTCTAGCGGCGCGCACTCAAGAAGGCGCCCAAAAGTGGCGCCCGAAAATTGCTGCCTGCGGAATCGCGGGCGCAGTCTTAGCAGCCCATTTTGCAGTGCCGTGGCTCAACGCGGCACTCCATCTCGGCCCCTCGGGTGAAGGGGCAATCGATCGCCTCGAACACGGCGAGCCGCGATGGCAGGTATGGCTGATCGCGCTACGCGTATTTCTCAGTGCCCCTTTCGGCGGCGTCGGCGCCGGCGAGTTCGCCGGTGCCGCCTTCGAGATCGGGCTTGATCCGTCGCTCACGACAATCGGTGAAGTCTGGACTTCGCCGCACAATGTTCCGCTGCACCTCCTTGCCGAAACCGGCCTGGTGGGCACGCTCCTGGTACTGGGCGGTCTGTGCGTCTGGGGGTGGCAGGCCGCGCGGCGTTACTGGAAGGGGCGGGAGGTCGCTTCGTGGTGGATCATTGCCGCGGTTGGAATCGAAATGATCCACTCGCTGACCGAGTTTCCGTTCTGGAGCGCACACTTCCTCGGCGTCACTGCGCTTTTGATAGGAGCAAGCGCGCGAGCGGGGCTCTCGCTGGCGGTCGCGCGCGCGAGCGCGATTAGCGCGGGTGCCGTCTGCATCGTGCTTTCCGTCGCCTCGGCGATCATGCTCAGGGATTACATGCGACTCGACGTCACCCGCATCACCGGAACAACCGTTACGCTCACCTCTGCCACCCAAGCACAACAGGACGCCGCAACCATGCGCGAGCTGACCCACGGGCTCATGGCGCCCCTGGCGGAGCTATGGATATTGATCGGTGCTCCGCTGGACCGGAGCGAGCTTGCCGAGAAGCTGGCCCTGAGCGAGCGCGTAGCCCGCTACTGGCCCGCCAATACGGTGGTGGCGCGACGCGCGGTCTTCCTAGCCCTCAGCGGGGAGGCGGAAAAAGCGCGCAGTCTGCTCGCGCGAGCCCTGGAAACGTTTCCGCACCGAGTCAATGCGACGATCCTGATCCTCGAGCAAGCGCGCACCGCGGACCGAAGCGCGGTCGAACCCTTGCTCGTCATGGCGAGGGCCGTTTCCGCATCGGGAAACTAGCGGGGCCGGAGGTCCTCCGCCCCGAAACGCACGGATTCCGCCTGCAGCCACTAGCCCTGAAGCAGGCGTATCTCCGCGGCAGCGAGTTGCTCGGGCGTGCCGAGCAGCACAATCACGTCGCCCTCCTGCAATGCCGTTTGCGGATCCGGCGAAATCATCCGCAGCTCCCGCCGCCGCAGCGCCGTCACGCGCACGCCGAGTTCGCCCAGCGCGAGCTCTCCCAGGCTGCGTCCCGAGGCACCCGCACCGGTCGCGAGGGTCACCGAATGCAGGCGCGGTTCGCGCGCCTCGTCGGGGTCTTCGGCTTCGTCAGTGCCTCCGTGAAAGAAGCCGCGCATCAGGCTGTATCGATGCTCGCGCACGTCGCGAATGCGGCGCACCACCCGCCTCAACGGCACTCCCAACAGCACCAGGGCATGCGACGCGAGCATCAAGCTCGACTCGAAGGTCTCGGGAACCACCTCCGAGGCGCCCGCGGCGATGAGCTGGTCCATGTCGGCGTCGTCCAGAGTGCGGACGATCACCGGCAACGCAGGATTGAGCGCGCGCACATGATGCAGGATACGCAGCGCAAGCTGCGTGTCCGCGAAAGTAACGACGAGCGCGCTTGCGCGTGCGACACCGGCCGCCACCAGCGTTTCGTACCGAGACGCGTCGCCGAAAACGACCTTCTCGCCCGCGGCTTCCGCTCCGCGCACGCGCTCCGAATCGGTATCGAGGGCGATGACATCGATGTGCTCCTGCTCCAGCATGTGCGCCAGGCGCTGGCCCGTGCGGCCGTAGCCGCACACGATGACGTGGCGCTCGGTCGAGAGACTCTGCGCGGCTACTCGGTGCAGCGCGAGCGATTGCAGCATCCATTCGGCGCTCGACCAGCGCAAAGCGAGCTTGTCGCTTGCCTGAATGACGAACGGCGCGACAAGCATGGAGAGCAGCATCGCCGCGACGACCAGCTGGGAAAAGTCGCGATCGAGCAATGCGACCGACTGCGCGAGGACCATGAGCACCAGGCCGAACTCGCCCACCTGGGCGAGGGCCAGCCCCGTGCGTACGGCCGCACCGGGGCCGGCTCCGAACAGACGCGCGAGGCCCGCCACCAGGATGAACTTGAACACGACGAGCAGCGCAGTGAGCGCCAGCGTCAGCGATAGATTCGCTGCAACCGTCCCCAGGTCGAGTCTCATGCCTATCGTCACGAAGAATAGACCCAGCAGGACCTCCCGGAATGGCCTGATGTCCTCCTCGACCTGATGCCGGTATTCGGTTTCCGCAATGAGCATGCCGGCCAGAAACGCGCCGAGGGCCAAAGACAGTCCCGCCCGATCCGTGAGCCAGGCAAGCCCCAGCGTGACGAGCAGGACGTTGAGAATGAACAGCTCATGCGAGCGCCGGCGCGCCACGATGTGAAACCAGCCGCGCATGAGTTTCTGCCCGACAAAGAGCAGTACCACGAGCACCACCGCGGCTTTGGCGAGCGCAATCCCCAGACGCTGCGCAAGCTCGCCGCTCCCCTCCGCGATAGCGGGAATCACGATCAGCAAGGGGACTACCGCGAGGTCCTGGAAAAGCAGCACTCCCACGATGTCGCGTCCGTGGGGGGTTTCCAGTTGTATGCGTTCGGCGAGAATGCGCAGGACCATTGCCGTCGACGACATGGCGATTGCGCCTCCCACCGCGAGAGCCGCTTGCCAGGGGGCCCCTACAAGCGATGCGGCGGCGAGCACCGCGACTAGCGTGAGCAGGACCTGGGAAAAACCCAGCCCGAACACGGCGCGACGCAGCTGGAACAGTTTGGGCAGGCTGAACTCCAGCCCGATCGAGAACATCAGGAACACGACCCCGAATTGCGCAAGATGCCGTCCTTCGTCCGTGTCTGGAATCCACGCCAGCGCGTAGGGGCCGACCGCGACGCCGACCAGGAGATATCCGAGCAGCGGAGGCAAGTGCAACCAGCGAAACAGCACCACGACGAGTACGGCGCTCGCCAGCAGGATCAGCACCAGCTCAAGCGTGTCGCCCATTCGGAAGTCCTTGTTTTCTTGGGATCACGTGGGAAAAAGCGCGGATTCGGTCTGGTATACTCCAAACCTATGATAAAGGGTGCTTCCGGCGCGGGCCAGCGCGGTTTCTCTCGATGAACGATCGATCGAAGAAAGCGATTTCAAGCTCCGCGCTTGAGCTCGCGCGCAAAGTGCTCGCTATCGAGGCCGATGCGGTGAGCGGGCTGATATCGCGACTCGACGAGCGTTTCCTGGATGCGCTCGGTCTGATCCTCGCGTGCCGCGGGCGCGTCGTCGTGAGCGGCGTCGGCAAGTCGGGGCACATCGCCCGCAAGATCGCATCCACGCTGGCGAGCACGGGGACGCCGGCTTTCTTCGTCCACGCCGCCGAGGCGGGACACGGCGATCTGGGCATGATCACGCGCGATGACGTCGTTCTGGCGCTCTCGAA
>Ga0209239_1002634_pt1 | contig 10645 bp, 10 predicted proteins | sample GraSoi013_2_20cm_FD_185824 | JGI IMG/M metagenome (GOLD analysis project Ga0209239, IMG submission 185824) | Grasslands soil microbial communities from the Angelo Coastal Reserve, California, USA - Sample 10_02_2013_2_20cm (SPAdes) (version 2) | ecosystem: Environmental > Terrestrial > Soil >...
TGGCGTAGACCTTCGCCCGATCGCCGTACTGATAGTTGCCATCGGAGTTGAACCACACCCGCACCGGAGGATCGGGGGCAGCGCTGCGAGTGGTTGCGGGCGCCGCTGACGCGCCCATGGAGTAGAGCAGCAGCAGTGACATTACCATACGAATCTCCCTTCACCTGCATCATCGACGACGGCACGATCTGCATGATGAAGAACACACCAGTGTGTTCGAATGTGCCCGGCAGGCTGAAGGCTCGTTACACAATGCACCCCATCAACTGCATTCCTTCACGGCTGGGGTCGGTCGTTCCCGCCGTCGATGACGTAGCGCCACTCGCCGGCATCCGTGCGCCTCCAGACGGTGAGATACTTGGTGTAGCTCGTGCGCGGCGCTCCGTCCGGCGCCACGGTGTGGATCTCCGCCTCGCCGACGGTGAAGCCCAAGTCGCCGCCGGCCGCGACGTCCCCCGCCACTGGCCGCCAGAGAATCCGCCCCGTCGCCGGGAAGTTGGCCTCGAAGTGGCTGCGAATCGCAGCGGGTCCATAAATGATCCCCGGCTGCCCCGAGAGGATCGCTCCGTCGGTCGCCGCGTAGGCACCGAACGCGGTCGGGATGTCGTCACTCACCGCACGCGCCGCGAAGGCCCGATCGGCGTCCATCACCGCACGTCGCGCACTGGCGGGATCCTGATTCGGGAAGCGGCGCTGACGCTGTGCACGAGGGGACGCGAAGCCCGGCGGTGGGTCGGCCGGCGCCGTGACGCGCTGAAACACGCGCACATACGCTGCTACCTTCCAAGCGCCAGTCGGATTTTTCCGCCAGTAGGCGATGTACTTCGCGGGCAGCGTGTGGGCCGCACCCCCCGGCCCAAACGGACCCGTCGCGCTGCCGAACCCGTAGGTGTATCCAGCGCCGCCGTCTGCCGAGACGTCGACACGCACGGCCCGCCACTGCTGGGTCGCGCTCGCCGAGACGCCGTCCGAGGCGAGCATGGCGAGCGTGGCGGCCTTGCCGAAGAGCAATCGCTCCCCCGGGTCCAGGAAGACCACGTCCTCGTCGAGCACGTCGCGGAACGCCGGCAGCGGTCCTTGCGAGGCCTGGACGGCGAACGCGCTGTCCGCCGCACGCAAGGCGGCGCGCTCCTCGCGGAGGTCGCGCTGCGCGAGTGGGTTGGCGTTGCATGTGAGAGCCAGGAGCAGCCCGAGCATGGCGTTGGGGAGGTTATCGGGAGAGCCGACCCATGGGGTCCAAAGATGTCCGCCGATGTCAGGCGGCGATAGGTACGCGTCGACCAACCGCGATAACGGTGCGGCGAACGGTCGTGTGCGCGACGGGGGGGTTAGCTTCTCGTGATGGGGAAAGGCCGGCTCGAAGCCTTCAGCGACGGCGTGATCGCTGTCATCATCACGATCATGGTTCTGGAGTTGAAGGCGCCGCACGGCACGGACCTCGCCGCGCTCGCGCCGGTTGCTCCGGCCCTGCTCACCTACGTCTTGAGCTTCGTGTATGTCGGCATCTACTGGAACAATCACCACCACATGCTACACGCCGCCCAGCACATCGACGGGCGCGTCCTCTGGGCGAACCTGCACTTGCTCTTCTGGCTCTCGCTCGTGCCGTTCACCACCGGCTGGGTCGGAGAGTATCCCAGGGCCGCCATACCGACGGCGATTTACGGCGGCGTGTTCCTGATGGCCGGTGTCGCGTGGTTGCTGCTGCAGGATGCGCTGGTGCGGCGAAACGGGCCGGAGTCGCTGCTGGCGCGTGCCGTCGGGCGGGACCTGAAGGGCAAGCTCTCGGCACTGCTCTATGCCTCGGCGATCCTGCTGGCCTTCGTCAAAGTCTGGATCGCAGACGCCGTCTATGTGCTGGTCGCGCTCATCTGGTTCGTTCCCGATCGGCGCATCGAGCGGAGCGTCGATCCGGTTTGACGTTGATTTACCTCGGAGTGGGCGCAACCGGCGTCGAGCTCTGGACCTCTGTAAGGGTTGAGAAACTCGAACTCCCATGTGAAGTTAGACACTCTCCTGGCGCCGTAGCCAAGTGGTAAGGCAGACGCCTCGACGCAAACCCGTTACGCGGTGATCGGGATCACGACGCGTTCGCCCTGTGGGTACTATCAAGCAGTGAGCGTGCCGTGTTCACTTCGTCCCTGCGAATGTCGCAAAAGGGACGGGCGTTGCTGCACTCTGGGGATGGTTTCGCGACAGGACTCCAACCTGTGACCTCTGGCATGTGAGAGTCGTAGTTCTCGTGATGCCAAGAAAAGTGGAGGCAAACCATGGCATACCAGGCCGAAATCAGTCGTAAGAACCCGGGTTGTTTCTTGTTTTTGGTGGACCAGTCAGAGTCGATGGAAGACCCTTTTGGCGGCGGAGAGGCTGGCAGACGGAAGGCCGAGGAGCTCGCGACGATACTCAACAAGCTTATTCATAATCTGTGCATCCGTTGCTCCAAGTCGGACTCCATCTACGACTACTTTCACGTCGGTGTGCTGGGCTACAGCGAAGACAGCTGTAAACCAGCGCTCGGCGGTGAACTGAGCGGGCGCTCTTTGGTACCGATCAGTGAATTGGCCAATAAGCCGTTGCGCATCGAAGACAGGGTAAAGCAATCGGACGATGGCGCCGGCGGAGTGATGGACCAAACCGTGAAATTTCCAGTCTGGTTCGATCCATATTCGAAAGGCGGCACTCCGATGTGCGCCGCGCTCAAGGAGGCAACCCAGATTACCCAGACGTGGTGTCAGGAGCATCCGAACGGATTTCCGCCGATCGTCATTAACATCACCGACGGCGAGGCAACGGATGGAGATCTTGTTGCCGAGGCGCGTAAATTAGCGGCGGTCAGCGGCGAAGACGGTTCGGTGTTGCTCTTCAACATCCATCTTTCGTCGACGGCCGGACCATCGATCGAATTACCGGGCAACGGCAACAAACTGCCGGATCAACATGCCAAACAGCTCTTTGAAGCCTCATCGACGCTCACACCGTTCATGGTTGCACGCGCGACAGAGCTGGGTATGCCGGCCGAGGAAAACTCGCGAGGATTCATCTTTAACGCGCAACCGTTGCACGTAATCCATTTTCTCGATATCGGCACGCGACCGGCTAACGTGCATCTGCGGTGAGTACCACGGCAGTGGGCACCTCCTGCGGTGAAGCACGCCACGCGGCCGACGAGTGCGACATCAAGGTCTTCAGCTGCCCAAAGCTGGGCAACAGCCTTGAGGAGTACGAGGATGCCTGGGCGCATCGGCAAACTCGCACCCCAGTCGGCATCCGCGTGGCGGTGGCTGACGGCGCCACCGAAAGCAGTTTTGCCAAGTTATGGGCCGTGCTGTTGGCCGAGAGCTATGTGCGAAGTGAGCTCGCCGGGGCAGAGTTTTTTGCGCGGTTGAAGCCAGCGCGCCGCCTCTGGCGGCGAAGATTAGCGGGCCGACCTCTCCCCTGGTTCGCTAGCGAAAAGGCCGAGCAGGGTGCCTTTGCGGCTTTTCTCGGTGTCGAGATTGACGCTCACAAGAACCGTTGGACGGCGCTGGCCGTTGGTGACTGTTGCCTTATGCAGGTCGATGACGTCGGTAAAGGGATGCGTGCGGTCGAAACGTTTCCCTTGCAGAGATCTTCGCAATTCACGATGAGCCCTTATCTGATCGGCTCCAGGTCGGACGGCGAATCACTGAAGGATCGAATACAAGTCAGCAAGGGCAGCCTCCGCGATGGAGACATGCTGCTGCTCGCCACGGATGCGATGGCCGCCTGGCTGCTTAAACGGCATGAAGAGGGGCGACCATTATGGAAGTGGCTTTACCGGAAGCTCGGTACACCTGAGAGGTTTGCCGCGATGGTCGCCTACGGCCGCAAAAATGGATTGCGCAACGACGACTTCACCCTTGTCCGTGTCATTCATCACGATTCACTGGTTGAAGCGAAGGAGAGCTAGCGATGGGTGCATGGCCAGACCTGACTGAATACCATGAGGCGGTTCAGCACCCGCCAAAGGCTTTTGCCGACCCAGGATTAAAAGCGGTCACCCTCGAGCTCGATCGGTTCGGTATGCCCAAGCCGGCCACCGGCGGCAACGCCGTGGTCTACAAGGCCAACGAACCGGGCGGGCTTTTGACATTCAAGAAGACCTGGGCAATTCGCTGCTTCCTGCGCCCGATCAGCGACCATGCCGAACGTTATGAGGCGATCTCCAAACATCTTCGCAAGGTGCGCCTGCCCTATGATGTCAATTTTCAGTTTCTCAAGCAGGGCATTCAAATTCGCTCCAACTGGTTCCCTATCGTCAAAATGCAATGGGCCAAGGGCGACCTTCTGCACAGTCACATTGAGAAGCATCTAGGCTATCCGGCCGCACTCGCGGCATTGCGGGCAAAATGGGCGATACTCGTTCGCCACCTCGAAGCCGCCCAGGTTGCGCACGGCGATTTACAGCACGGTAATATCCTGGTGCGCGGCGGATCGATCCAGTTGGTGGACTACGACGGCATGTGGGTGCCGGCGTTAAGCGGCCGCCACGCCACGGAAATCGGCCACCGTGCCTACCAACATCCCGAACGTAGCGGGCAAGACTACGGCCAAGAGATTGATCGTTTTTCAGCTCTCGTCATTTATCTGTCGCTGGCGGCGCTGGAGAGGGATGTCGCCCTATGGGAACGTTTTCATACCGGCGACAATCTGATCTTCGTGCGCGAAGATTTCCAGCAGTCGGGTCGATCGGCGATTTGGCAGCAATTACGTCGTATCGAATCGCGGGAAATCGATCAACTCGCCGCTGCCCTGGCGGCCATGGTGCAGCAGCATCCGATGAAGGTCGGCAATCTCGATAGCGTTCTCAAAAATCCGGCGAGCTATGCGGCGAGCTCCAAAGTCCCTACCTCGATTCCGGCGTCGACTCCGGCCCAGCGAGTCGCTCCCAAGCCGGCGCGCGTGCCGACGCCGGCAGTGCCGAGCTGGATGAAAAAGAGCGGTTATCGTGATCATTCCGATGACTGAGGATCATCGGCGGTATTGCTCGTCGCTGACCTTTTCCATCCACTCGACATTTTTGCCGTAGCGACCGCGTCGGCCGGATCGGCTTGCGGCACAGTTCCGGCAAAGTCGGACCCTTCTGTAACAATTAGCCCCAACTTAAGTTCTAGTCGCAGCAATTAGTTGGCGCCGTAGCCAAGTGGTAAGGCAGAGGTCTGCAAAGTCCCTCTGCCTTTTTCCTTCTTTGTCCGCGGATGTCCTAAGTAGTACCTGGGAATCGCACTTAGAGTCCAACACCCTTCCGGATGCGTCAGGCTAGTCGTCCGAAGTCCGTGGGCGACTGCCCCCAATTATGCCCCCACTGGTTTGTCGCGATGTGATCCGTTTCACGGGCGCGAGCCGCAGCGCGCCAGCGGCGCCATTCGGAGCTGAATTTGGAACTCGCCAAGAAGCCCATTCCCTGCGTCGAGTATGTCGTCGTTCACGAGCTACTGCATTTGATAGAGCAAAGCCACAACGAGCGGTTTCTGAGCCTCATGACGGATTACTTACCGACCTGGCGGAGCTCAAAGGAGGAGCTGAACCGATTCATATTGGCAGCTGAGAACTGGAACCACTAGAAGTCCCGACCTCTGTAGTCCCGAGCACTTATGGCGCCTCTTGCGAACTAACGCCCGGCGTCCTTGCCCCACCGCTTCCGAGCAACTGTCCTACGTATGTGTAGCGCAGTTGTGACAACAGGACGTGGGTGGAATCGCTGTCCCGTCCTGTACGTCCTTGCACGCCATGTTAGTCGGACCGGCATGGGCCGTGCTAGCTGGCGGGAAGGGTGGCGGCGGGGGGGGAGGGAACAACAATACAGGAAGCATCACGTTCATCTTCCCGTCACAGTGAGGCAGTTATGTCCCGCCGCTCGACGCTCGCTGCTGCCTTAGCGCTGCCCTTCCTATCCTGCAGCAACCCCGACGGACTGTCTCCGACTGGAACCGGCGCACTAGCGTTGCGGATACTTCCCACTAGCGGCGTGCCGTTCACTTCGGGACGGGTGATTCTGACTGTCACGAAGGACACGACGGTGGACGCCACTCCCGGCCAGCCAGTAACGATCAGTAACCTCCCGGCTGGCCCGTACATGGTCGGGTTGGAGGGGTTCGTTGGGGATTCCGTGAGCAGCTTCCAGCAGCTCACCGTTACGATCGTCGCCGGGCAGACGGCGAGGCCCATGATAGCGCTCCAGCCGTTCGGGACCGTGATCGACTCGATGCCTACTTACACGACGAGCGGGCAGACATTCACCGTTTTGTTCGAAAAGGTCGCGGTTGCTACGAGCTATGTGGTGCAGAAGGATTCCTTTGCGACTTTTGTGACTTCGCACGATACGACCGTGCTTGCTACCAGCGCCCAGATCGCGATTCCTCCCACGGGGCCGTACTTCGTGCGGGTGGCGGCTGTCGACGCGTACGGCAAGCGAGGGACGCCGAGCGCCGCACGCCCAATCACAACACTTATTACCTGCTGTGTGATCACACCGACCGGCGCATCGATCACCGCGCAGGGCGGGACGCAGCTGTTCTCCGTCGCGGGGCGCGACCCCAAAGGGAATGTCGTCAACAACGTCTCCGCCACGTGGCGCAGCCTCAACCCAAGCGTAGCGACGGTTGCTGCCGGGACCGGCTTGGTCACGGGGGTCGGAATCGGGCAGTCCACGATCCTGGCTACTGTTGCTGGAACATCTGCCGCGAGCTTGGTCACGGTTGCCTATTCGATCACTCCGGGAGTTAATGTGTGGAGCGCTATAAGCGGGGGGGCCTACGAGCTGGACGGCATCTGGGGTTCATCGGGGACCGATCTGTTCGCAGTGGGCAGCCTAGGCCACATCGTGCACTTCGACGGCACCAGCTGGAACCCAATGCCCAGTGCTACCACGCGGTACCTGCACCGCGTATGGGGCTCGTCGCCTCTCAACGTCTTCGCGGTAGGCGACTCAGGCACGATCGTGCGATTTGATGGCAGTGCCTGGACTGTAATGCAAAGCGGAACGACGCAGTACTTGTTTGGGCTTTGGGGCTCGGGGCCAAGCGATGTATTCGCCGTGGGCGATTTGATTCTCCACTTCAATGGAACAGGGTGGACTGCATTGAGCGGCGCCCCGAACGAGGCCTGGCGGGCTGTCTGGGGGACGGCCGCAAACGACGTTTGGGTAGTGGGCTTAGGGGGCGCTTTGGCCCACTTCGATGGGACCACGTGGCGGTCAACGGGTAGCGCGCTCGGGGATTTCAATGGTGTTAGAGGCACTTCATCGAGCGACGTGCTCGCGGTTAGTCAAAGCGCCATAACCGGCGCCGGAAGAATTTACCATTTCGACGGTGTGAGCTGGAATCTGAATGCTACGATCGGCGGTGATCTAACGGACGTGTTTAGTGTGTCGTCGAGTGAGGCGTACGTTGCTGAGAGCTCGGGCCTGGTCCTGCGCTACGACGGGACAGCATGGGCAACACCAGCGTCCAGTCCGACCCCGGCTCTTCTGACCGGAATCTGGAGCACTCCAACGGGCGACCTCTTCGCAAGCGGTTACCTCGGGGTCGTGCTCCGTGGTGTCCGCGGCGCGCCGTTCCAGGCGTTCGGCTATCCCACGTCATTCGCGGGCTCTGTCAATTGGGCGAGCCAGATCCTGGTCGGCGAACCGATCTCGATCACGACCAAGATCGAGCTCACCACCTTCGGTTTGATTTCGTATGGGGCAAACGACTCGGTGCAGTTGGCGCTCTATACCGACGTGAGTGGCGCGCCGACCACGTTGGTGGCGCAGACGGCGCACGCGCTCATCGGGGGGGCCGGGGTGCACGAGTTCCCCAGTACCCTCCAGACACAGCTCCAACCAGGAACGTACTGGATCATGTCGAAGTACGCCTTCGGGAATACTGTGGTTTATCAAGACAACACGACCACGAGCATCTGGAAGCAGGTCAGCGATAGTTTTGGCGTAGCGCTGCCGAACCCGTATCCCGCGAGCCCGACTACACTGCCGGGCCGCGGTAATATGAGCTACTACGTGAAGGGATACGTCGTGCCGTAGCGCTGAGGGAAAGGAGAGAACAGGACAGCAAGAGGACCGGGGGGCGTGCTCGAAACGCGCAGCAAGCCGGCCGACTGAGCCACCGCCTCCGGACGCTGGTGTTCCCGAGTCTCATGATCATCGATGAGATCGGCTATCTGCCGATCAGCCGGACCGGAGCGATGCTCTTCTTCCAGCTCATGAGCCGCCGCTACGAGCACGCCAGCACGGTCCTCACCAGCAACAAGGGCTTCGAGGAGTGGGGGGACGTGCCGGGCGACGACGTCATGGCCGCCGCCCTCATCGACCGGCTCCTCCACCACTGCCACATCGTGAACATCCGCGGCAACAGCTACCGGATGCGGGAACACCGGGCCCTCGCCACTCGCCTGGCCACCACGCCTGCCAAGCCTCCGCCACCCCGTGCCCGCCGGCCCGGCCGGCAGGAGGCCTAAGCCTCACCCCTGGGCTGGCCACCCCTACCATAGCGGAGGGACGGAGAGAGGGCGGCGCTAAGCTGAGAAACCCACCCTCTTTCGGCAACAATCCAACCAAGTCGACGGCGGTACGCAGTGAAGTGGAGGCGGTACAACAGCAGCGGGCCGACGATGACCAGTGAGCGGGGGAGTGCTAAGCGGCCAGTGGGCTGAGGATCAGTTACTCACCGCAGGACAAGTCGCCGCAGTCGTCGGAGTCAATCTCAAACGCGTCTATGAACTGAGCATTCCAGTAATTCGCATTTCCTCGCGGAGCGTTCGTTGGAAATGGAAGGATGTACTGACATGGATCAGTGAAAGGAGGGAAATGAGATGAGCTTATTCAAACGGGGCACCGTGTTTTATGTGGACTTCAGGTGGCGAGGTTACCCTCGATTGAAGCTGTCCACTGGCACGACTCTCAAGACCAGGGCCAAAGCCATGGAGAGAACCATCTATGGCCTTCACAACGCCGGGCGTCAGGACCTCTTAACGTTGCTGGTGGAGCAGCGACTTTCGCTCGAAGCATTGCACGACGCGTATGAGAAGCGCGGGGACGAGCTTGAACAACTCGTAGCCAAAGCTGAGAGTCCGGAGGTGGGGGCGCTCGTAACGCGCTGGTTCGAGTGGCTGGAATCGGCCAATGGCGTGAGCCCCCGCACGAGGCGGAGATACGCGACCAATACGATTTATCGTTACAAAGAGAGTTGGGCCAAGTTGTTCGTTGTGCTTCCGGGCGGTCGGGCCGCGCGTCTCACAGCCTTGACTAAGGGATTTATGGCGGAGTACCGCAGAACCAGAATGGCCGAGGGTACCGCGCCCGGCACGGTAAACCGCGACTTGACGGCACTACAGGCGTTTCTTACGTGGTGCGCCGATGATCAAGGACTTGCAGTTGTGCGACCGCAGGTACGCCGGGAACGGGAGCCGGCGGGACGGGAGCGTTGGCTCTCCGCCGACGAAATTAAAGCGGTTGAGCGAGCATGCCCTGTCGAGTGGTGGCCGCTCGTCGCAATGCTCATATACACGGGGCTCAGGGTTGGTGAAGCTCAAGGATTGGTGGGTGAGGATGTCCGCCTTGCGGAACGCAGGGTTTCGATTCATGAAGGCAACCGGCATGTCAAAACGCTGTCGAGTGTTCGGGATGTACCCATCCCAGAGCCTCTAGCGGAGATCTTGGGCAACCATTTTGTCCGATTCCCGGCAGGTCCGGCGGACCCGGTGTTTCCGCCCCCGCTCGGCGACTACAGAACGCTGCGGCGCACTTGGGGACGGATATGCGAAGCGGCGGGAGTACACGCTGCCACGCTTCATGACTGCCGACATACGTTCGGAGTGCACTGCGCTCAGGCGGGCGTGCCGATTGCACGGCTACAGAAGCTGTTGGGTCATTCGACCCCGGCCATGGCCCTCCGGTACATGAAGCACGCGCCAGAGGCCTACTTTGCGGAAGATGCGGCGAAGGTTGCGGCGAGCCTTACTGGCGAGTTGGATCGCGAGCGCGAGGCGAGGGTGGCCGCAGCGAGAGCGAGTCTTCGGACAGCTTGAGTTCTTGGAGAACTGCCCCCAAAAGTGCCCCCAGTTGTCTTGCCCCCAGAAGCGCCTGGTCGAGGTGGGTTGAGAAAGCTTAGTGTTCTAGCCATTTTCTAGGCCCACGGCGCCGTAGCCAAGTGGTAAGGCAGAGGTCTGCAAAACCTCTATTCGTCGGTTCGATTCCGACCGGCGCCTCTTTGCAGCGCAGCAGTCGCGCAGGGGGGGTGGACCGTGTGGATCATTCCGAGCTGGGCCATCGGCACCGCGTTCGTCGTCTGCGTGGTCGCATGCGCGCAAGTCGTGGTGCGACGGCTGATCGGAAGCACGGACAAGCGCGCCGGGCAGACTCCCACCGAGCCCGACGTCGCGCGGCTCACGCAGGCGCTCGACGACGTGCAGCGCAGGCTCGGCGAACTGGAGGAGCGTATGGACTTCGCTGAGCGGCTGTTGGCAAAGGAACGAGTCGCCGAGCGCTTGAGCCCACCGCACGGGTGACATGGCCCGACTCCTGATCATCGACGACGACGTCACGCTCCGCCAAGCCCTGACGAAGCATCTGGAGCACGCCGGCCATGAAGTCCGGCAGGCCGCGGACGGCGACGCCGGGATCAAGGCG
>Ga0209239_1002636_pt1 | contig 10639 bp, 7 predicted proteins | sample GraSoi013_2_20cm_FD_185824 | JGI IMG/M metagenome (GOLD analysis project Ga0209239, IMG submission 185824) | Grasslands soil microbial communities from the Angelo Coastal Reserve, California, USA - Sample 10_02_2013_2_20cm (SPAdes) (version 2) | ecosystem: Environmental > Terrestrial > Soil >...
GGCGTCCCGCCCTGCTCCCGCGACAGCGGGACGTCCTGGAGCGGGATCAGCTTGAACTCCGGATACCCGTTCGCGAACGAGAACTGGAGGCCGTAGAACCCCGTGCGCGGCTTCACGCCGTAGAAGACGAGGGTGCCCCAGCGCGTCGTGAGCACGAGGTGGATCTGGGAGATGTTCGCGACCTTCTCGGTGAGCTCCAAGTTCGGCCGGGCCAGGACGGACTGGATGTCCTTGTTCACGGCGACGCGGGCCGCCACGGTCGCGAGGAAGTCCATGACCCCTTGTCCGTAGAAGTTCTCGACGGTGTCCAGGGCCATCAGTTTCCAGACGATCTTTCCCTGATTCTTGAACCGACCATAGACCTCGAGCCACATCTCAAAGTCCTTCGCCATGTCCAACGAGAACTTGATCGCCACGGGGTCTTCGACGCGGTCCGTCGTGAAGACGCGCATGTTCGCGTCATACATGTCTTCCGCCAGGAATTGGGTCGCGAAGAGCCGCGACCGCTTCGGATCGAAATCGCTGTACGGGAACATCATCACCGCATTTCCCGTCGCGAGGAAATTCAGGAGGGCGGTCAGGGGCACGTACACCTGCGCCTCGAACGGGACGTCGCCCCGCATCTCGAGCAAGACCGTGGAACCGCGAGCGACGCCGCCGCCCAGGAGGGCATCGAGGTCTCGGCTCCCCGTGGACATGTGGGTCTCCGTGTTGTGGACCGGGCGGAACTCCGCCGTCTCATCCGGAAGCTTGAAGTTGAACGGCTCCAAGTACTGGAACCGGCCTCCCGCGAGGGTGAACAGGTACTGGTCCTGGCGGATGGGGACGCCGCGGAGCTTTCGAATCTCCAACTCTCGCAGCCGCCGGTCGTCGATCACCTTCTGACGGAGAATCAGGATTGCATCTGCGAGCTGGTCCAGGGTCGTGTTCGCCTCCGAGTGTTCGCTCACCATGATGAGGCGCGCCCCCGTCTCCTCGAGGACGGCCATCAGAGACTGCTCGACCTTCATCCGCGCTTCCGCGGGGATGTAGTCCGAAATTCCTTCCCAGGAGTCGAGGACGACGAGCGGATTCTCCATGCTCGACAGCAGGTCGTGGAGCCCGGAGATGACCTTGTGCCCGACGACGAACTGGGTCGGATCGAACTCGAGGGTCGAGAAAAACTGCACGTTCGGTTCCGCGGCCAATTTCGGGAAGAGGGCATGTTGAAATGAAAGCTTCTCTGGGTACGTCCGTGTCGAAATGTGGACAGAATCGCCTTCGGAGTGCAGGAGCGCCATGAGCTCCAAGGCGAGGTTGGTCTTGCCGGTGCCCGCGTCTCCCTTGACGAGGAGGATGTAGCCCTTGCGGCGGAGCACCGCCTCCAATTCCGGCGGAACCGATCGCGACTGAGTCGTCGACTCGTTATTCTCAATCATCTACCGCGTCGACCTCCCGCAGCGCCTGAATACATGAGCGAGGACCACTTAAAAGCTTGTAGTAACCTTGTGGTCACCCCCTCGTGGAAACCGCTCGTCGGCGGCGGGAGGACCCACGGCCGGATGAATGCGCTGAAATCGACCTGATTCATTGGAACTTATAAGCCAGGGAAAGATTCCGAATAGGCAGACATGGGAATACCGTGGCGGAGTACCGTTCTGTTCATCGTTGCGGTCGCCGGAATCCTCTTCGCCGTGGCGACCCGGAGCCTGGTCGTCCTCCAAGGCCTCACCATGATTGCCTTCGCCATATTGGGGGTGCTCGCGGTCGTCCTCGTCCGACGCGGCGCCCGTTCGATCCCTTCGGATCCGAGGCTTGCACGCGTGGCCGAACGCCTTCGAGAGCTGCGTCGTCTCGCCGCCTCGGCCCGGCAGGATTCCCTGGAGCAGCTGGATGGGGGCCGGCAAACGATCAACGTGTATCCGTGGCCTGAAGAGGAGGACGTGGTGCGCGTGGAGGACCACTCCATGGCTCGCCGGCTCGCCCAGCGACTGGCGCCGCCGGCCCCAGACGCCGCCGTCGACGGCCGGCGTTCGGCCCACCACGAAACCTTTGCCGAACTGCTTCGCGAAGGGGAAGACCTTCGCGCCCTCGGTCGGCTCCTGAAGCTCGACCTGAACGCGTACGGGAGTCAACTCGCGAAGGGGCTCGCGGCCGCCCGGGCGGGGCGGTTCGAGCAATGCGGTCTGTACCTGCAAGTGGCGAACGAACGGCTTCGGTTCCAAGTGCACGCGGCCCTCGCCGAGGAATTGCTCAGCCTTCGAACGCCCTCCTATGAACAACGTTGAGCGGCCCCCTTCGTAGCGGTCGAAATGGCGACGTTTTCGACGATCATCAACACGGTGCGGAACGGCCCGAAACGCAATTCCATGTGGGACGGATTTCGGACGGTTCTCGGGAAAGAGTGATTCCGTGCGGCCACATTCGACGCGGACGGCCTTCGCCGCCAGGGGTGACTTGCAAAGAGGCTGCGATTGACAGGACCTTCGGAATCGAAGGTATGATTGGGGCTGTTATGGGTGCGACTTAGGTCCTCGTGCCGAGACCTCACGCAGCGAACGGCCGGCGCGCGCGGACACGTCCACCCAGCCTCCTCTTTTTCTCGTCAAAGCTTGACTCGACGGCACCGATCTCGTCGTCCCACGAAACGCCAAGTCAGGGCGAAGGCGCCGCTTAACGGGGCTATGAACGGTTCACGAAAGAAAAGCGCCTACTGTCAGGGCGACGGTTCCGGCTGGGGAGTGAACGCGCCGCTGAGCCGCAGGTACAGGAACACCGGCTCCCCCAACTTCGCCACGGTCTGCCCGTGGTCCGTGAGCGAATACGCGACCCGCGGCGGCCGCGTGGGCTTCACGTCCCTCCGGATCAGGCCGGTCTCCTGCATCCGGGTGAGCTTGCTCGACAGGACGCGCGAACTGATCCGGCCGAGGCCGCGACGGATCTCCTGGAACCCGGCGGACTGGCGCATGTACAGGAGGGTGAGGATGTCCAGGGACCACTTGCCGAACACGGTGCGAGTGATCTCTACGTTCGCGGCCGAGGGGTCGAACACGGCGGCGGAGCCGCCGTTCCAGCCGACGTCTCGGACGATCTCTCGGGAGAATCGGGAGCAGGTATCGACGAGATCGGAGAAGCGGCGCTCGAGTCTCTCCGCCTGCGAGTCCACGCGTGCCTCGGTCTGTTCGGGTCGTGCGAGCATCTATCGGACCAACGTCCCTCACTGCGGGAATTGGATACTAAGCCGTATGTGATGACTTGTGTTCATCTTGATTATCGACGCCGCTCTTTGTTACCGAAAGGATACGGGGCCTACAAATCAGCGCGGGGCAAACCCCCGGAGGAATGGCGAGAGTGCCGTTCGCTAATCGGATGAATCGCATGACGACTCCCCGAGGGCGTCCCTTGGCGGCCACTATTGGATTCATTATGACCTTGGCCATGGTGGGCCTTCTTCCCCTCGCCCTGTCGCAGCCCGCGAGGGCGGCGACCGTCTCTCTGCACCTCTACGTGAGCCCCCTTGGATGGTCCTTTACCCCTGGGGCGGAAACCCTGGTGGGGCCTACGATTAGCGAGCGACTGGGCGATCAAGTCGAGGTCACCCTAACGAGCGAAGATCCCAATCCTCTCTTCGAACACGCACTAGTCATCAATTACCCCGACCCCAAACCCGACTTTGTGTCCCCTGCGGCCTCCGGTAGCTCCGGCAGTGCTACTTTCACCGTTCCTCAAGACATCGCGGGCGACTTTCCCTATTACGATCTCAATCTCCCTACCAATGGCGGCACCTGGGTCACGACCGCGAACAGGGACCCCACGGCAACGATTCTCGCCCCCGTGGCCGGGACATCGTGGACAGCGGGAAAGCAACACGACATCTCCCTGAATGTATCAGACTTGGACGGCGATCCGGTCGATGTCGTCGTCACCTATTCCTACCGCGGAGGCGCGAATCAACCAATCGCGTCGTTCCGGGCCGACCAGGTGAACACCAACAACGTGCCTTGGACTCCAGCCGCGTTCACTGCGACGGACACGGTCATCCATGTCACCCTCTCAGATCTCCGCGGTGGGACGGGAGGGGCGGATTCGCCCGCGTTCGAGGTGGACAACACCGCGCCGACGATCCTCTCGTTCTCGCCCGGTTCCAACGCCATCCAGGTGGATCGGAACACCCTGGTCTATGCGAATTGGTCCGAGGCGATGAACACGGCGACGAGTGGGGCACCGAGTGCGTTTGGAATGCGCGGCGCGGGGGGACCGTGGCTCTCAGGGACTGTCTCGTGGTCGACGGACCGGAAGCAAATCACGTTCCGACCCGCGGACACCCTGAGCGTCGGGACCGTCTACGAGGTCTACGTGAATAGCACGGCCACGGACCATTCCGATCCGGGCAACCTCTACGCCGGTTCCACATGGAGGTTCTCGACAGGATCGACCGCGGACCGGACTCCACCGTCCATCCTCGCGATGGCGGCCGATCCGTCGGTCCAAGTCGTGAACGGGTTCGTGAACCTGACCACGGACGTGCAGGACAATGTAGGGATCCTCACCGTGACCGCGGACGTCCGCGGCCCCGGGTTCGATGAGAACCTCACAATGGTGTACGCATCCGGGACGCAGTGGTACGTGAATCGCACCTATGGCGCCGCGGGCCACTACGCCTTCACGGTGTGGGCCACGGACAGCTCCGGGAACGTACGCTCGCAGACCGCGGGCTTCGACATGTCACCGACGGGATTGGGGGGCGTCCCCGCCCCGCTGTACGTGAACGTGTCGATGACGGACGGGGTCGTCGATGTGACGTGGAGCCCGGTCTCGTCGCCGACGTTGGCCGGCTATTACGTCTATCGAGGGAATGGCACCGCGGGTCAGTACACGCGACTCACGATCACGCCGATCCCGAAGGCGGCACAGACCCTCTATCACGACTCGAGCGTCCAGCCGGGGCATACATATTTCTACACCGTGACATCTGTGAACACGACGGGCGCGGAATCCGGGTATGCGCAGGCGATCTCGGTGACGATCCCACCGTACACGACTCCTCCTCTCTTCGACCCGGTTCCATGGGCCGTCGCCGGGGTGACGTTGGGCGTGATCTTGGGGGCTCTCTATGGCATGGTATGGCGACGCCGACCCGCGTGACGAGCGTGCCTCCTTCGAGGCGACGGGTGGCAGCCGTCTGTGGCCTTTCGTCCTGACCGTCTTCTTCGGCATCCTCTTCGCGGGGATCGCCGACCTTTCCTGGCTGACGGCGACCGGGACGACTGCGCCCTGGTTCACCTCGGCGGTCTCGGCCCAGGTGTACACGGCGACGCTGTCGACGGCCACGATTGCGACCTTGATCCTGGCCTCCCTCGCAGCGAGCAAACTCACCCTCCTCGAATCGAGGGCGCGGGCGGCCGTGGCCCGACAGGCCGAAGCAGGCGCGGCCAGTCCGCGGATCCCGGTCGAGGCCCCCCGCTCGGTCGTCCTCGCCCCGAGCGGGAACCCGCGGGCGGAGGGGCTCGATCAGATCCTCTCCGAACTCGAACGGTTCGCGGAGGGTCCCATGGTCGAGGTCCGGGACCGGCAGACGGGAGGCCCCGTTCCGAGGTCCCTCCCCCAGTCAGGCCAGCGGCCGGTCGTGGCCCGGCAAGCACGGGTGTTGCCGCGGGTGACCCGGGCCGCACTCCGGCGGGCGCGCGGACTCGTCTGGCAGACCGTCGCCGGACCCTTGGCCGTGCTCCTCATCTTCATCTCGGTCGCGGGCGCGATGCTGCCCGGCTCCGGCGCGTTCGCCCAGACCCACTTCCAGCTCAATACGGGACTCATCCTCTTCCTTGGGTACGGCTGGCCCTTCCTCGTCGCGTGGTCCATCGCGGCCATCGCGCTCCTGCACGTCCTGGTCCGTGCGGATTCGGTCGAGGACCTGGCCCCGGACCCGATGTCCCCCGGGGACGGACCGAGCGACCGGTCCACGCCGAGAGGGAACGCGCTGTACGACCGGCGATAGTCCGGCCTGACCCCGGCGTGCACGGGCGAGGCCGCGAACAAGCCTGAAGCGAAACGCACCGGAATGCTTCCCCGTGGCGGTTTCATCGTCCAGATTACTCCCGGGCCTTGAAGGGCCCAGACGACAGTTGTGTGCGAGAGCCTTCATTTGGGGCTCTCAACACGGTATACGAGAGGGGAACGAATGAGAGGAGAGACCGCGGAACTGGAACAGGATTGGCGGAGCTCGGAACGCTGGGCCGGCATCGTACGGCCGTATGGTGCCGCGGACGTCGATCGGCTGCGCGGCTCGATCGGGATCCGGCACACGCTCGCGGAGCTCGGGGCCGAACGGCTCTGGGAGCTCCTCCGGACGGAAGACTACGTCCAGGCCCTCGGCGCCCTCACCGGGAACCAGGCGATCCAGCAGGTCCGCGCAGGACTCCGTGCGATTTACCTGAGCGGATGGCAGGTCGCGGCGGACGGCAACGACGCGGGTCAGATGTACCCCGATCTGAGCCTGTACCCGGCCGACAGTGTCCCGAACGTCGTGCGACGGATCAACAACGCACTACGTCGGGAGGACGAGAAGCAGCACATGGCCGGCAAGGAAGACATCCACTGGTTCGCGCCGATCGTGGCCGACGCGGAGGCCGGCTTCGGCGGATCGCTCCATGCGTTCGAGATCACGAAGGCGATGATCGAGGCCGGCGCGGCCGGAGTCCACTTCGAGGACCAGCTCGCCGCCGCGAAGAAGTGCGGACATCTCGGAGGCAAGGTGGTCGTCCCCACGGGGGAGTTCATCCAGAAACTCGTCGCGGCTCGCCTGGCTTCGGACGTCATGGGAGTGCCGACGGTCCTCGTCGCTCGGACGGACGCGAACAGTGCGCGCCTCCTCACGAGCGATGCGGATCCGAGGGACCACGCCTTCCTTTCCGGAGGGCGCACCGCCGAGGGCTACTTCCGGATGGATGGAGGACTCGCCGCGGCGATTGCCCGCGGGCTCGCGTACGCGCCCTATGCGGACATGCTCTGGTGCGAGACCTCGGGACCGGATCTCGACGAAGCCAGGGCCTTCGCCGAGGCGATCCACGCACAGTTCCCCGGAAAAATCCTCGCATACAACTGTTCCTCATCGTTTAACTGGAGGAAGAAACTGGGTAGTGCCGCGATCGCTCGGTTCCAAACGGAGCTCGCAAACCTGGGATTCAAGTTCCAGTTTGTCACCCTTGCGGGTTTCCACACCTTGAACCTCTCCATGTTCCAGCTGGCGAGGACCTACAAGTCTATGGGGATGACGGCGTACGCGGACCTGCAGGATCGGGAACTCGCAGCCCGCGAAGGTGGGTATCGCGCTCTGGAACACCAGGCCTTCGTGGGGACCGAATATTTCGACGAGGTGAGCCAAGTAATATCCGCGGGCACTTCCTCGACCCTTTCGATGGAAGGTTCGACAGAGCGAGATCAACTGACGGAGCCACCCCAGGTGAGGCGATCCGCTTCGTCCTGAAGGACTCAATCGCTCCCGCTGTCGCCGCCTCCGCCGTTGTCGCGTATCGGCGGCTAATCCGATACCGCTCGAAGGTCTACTAAATAGGCCAGGATCGCATCTCGCGATCGAATACGAAGGTTCGATGCGGCTCGTGCTACGTTCTGGCGGCGATGGAAGGTTCGACGGAACGGGAGCAGGTGGCCATCGCACCGCAAACGAAGCGGGTTGCGTCCTCGTAAGCCGCGAATCTCCTCGTCACCATAACGGACTGATGGAGATCGTCTAGAGGCACCCCGAACCATCGCAAAACAGCGAGAGAGACGGGCCCTCATCGGATGCGCACAGAGTGGACCGGCCCCCGATGGTCGGAACGAGGTCTCGCGGCCCTTTCGCTGGATCGACAGGCTCGGGAGGAAATGGCTCCAAAAGGCTTTCCCGAGCCTCACAACTACACCGGCTAGCGATGCCGCACATCGTGATCATCGGGGATCGTGATTCCGGAAAGACCACGTTCCTCGCGCTCCTATACGCGGCCCAGGTGAAATCCGGCGCCACACGGGCGGATGATTTCCGGTTTCATGTGGACCTCGCATCGATGGAAGAAATCTCCGAGGTTTTTCAACAGCTCATGTCGGGGAGCTTCCCGGATTCCGCCGCGAAGGAGGGAATCAGTGACATCAATTTCCATGTGGGCTACCGGAGATCCAAGCTCGGGATCCTGTCGCGACGGCGGTCGAAGGCCTGGAGTCCGGACACGTCCGCCTCGTTGCACTTCGTTCTCCTGAGGAATCTGGACGCCGAGATGGCTCGATTTCGCAGCGGGAGTTCCCTCGCGAACGCGAACCTCAGGGACGTGCTCGAGAGCGATGCCATGGTCATCCTGGTGGACAGCACAAGGCTCGACGTCGTCGGTGAAGAGAATCCCCACGGCACGATGAGCAACTACGACGGAGCCGTGGAATCGCTCTTGACGGCCGTGCAGAGGTCACGAGCGCGTGGCGACCCGAAGCGGTTCCATCCGATCTTCCTCTTCTCCAAGTTTGACTCCGTCAACAAGGAAGCGCTCCGACGGGCGAAGATCGAAGACGCGCCACCGAGAGTACGAGAGACGACCCGGAGAGCAACCTACGCCCGCGCGCTCCTGGACACGAATCTGCCGAAGACGATCGCGAAGATCACCGACCGCGAGGTTCATGGAGTGCGATTCGCCACACCCTCGTACTTCTTCAGCCGCGTGGCGACCGAAGCTGCGACGGAGGACCGGAGGGAGGGGGTTCGGCTCCGTCGCGGAGATGACGGCGGCTGGGAACTCGACTACTCCGCAGACGAATACTTCGCCCTGCTCGAGCGCCTGCGGACGATCGCCATCCAGGCGGGAGACTGACCCGTCCCTCCAGGGCCGGTGCTTCCCGCGGATGATAACGTTGTGATTAGGATTAAGTACGGTTGGGGGGTGATGCACAGAACATGCCCTGCGCACTACTCGGAGACCGCGCCTCAGGGAAGACCACGTTCCTGGGATTGCTCTATTCGGCCCAGGTCAAGTACGGTACCGGCGTCCAGGATGACTTCCGTTTCCACGCGCCGATCGGATCCTTGAACCTGATGTCCGCGGTGTACGAAGGAATGAAGGATGGTCGGTTCCCAAGCGCGACGCTGAAGGAGGAAATCACCGAGCTCGGTTTCATCTTCGGTTATCTTCGCAAGGTGGTCGGCAAACTGCCCTACTACATCCGGCAACAGAACTGGGCGCGCCCGTTCTCCACCCTCCGATTTTCCGCCTACGACGTGTCGGGCGAAGACATCGAAGAGTTCATCGAGACCGGGATCGCCTCGAGGCCGTTGATCCAACAGCTTCTGAAAAGCGTCGTCGTCGTGGTCTTGGTCGACTGCAGCAAGATGACGACCGATATCGACACGCCGGCATACAAGAAGATGCTGCGGTACGATAGCACGGTCGCGAAACTGCTCGTCGCCTTCCAGACGTACAAGAGGCAGGAGTATGACCGGCTAAAGGATTCGGGGGTCAAGGCCGAGGCGCCGAGAATCTACCCCGCTTTTGTCCTCTCCAAGTTCGACACCCTCAAGGACGACGTTCTCGCTCGATTGGGCCTCCATCGCGGATTCCCCGAGAACAAGCGCGCACGAAAGGATTACGCAGAGGCCTTGCTCCGAGTCTTCGTCCCGCAAACCCTGTCCCAGATCCGAGGCGGCAAGATCGCCGGCGTCAGCATGGACAAGGCCGCGTACTTCCTGAGCTGGGTCCGAACGGAACAGCATGAAGGCATGGAGCCGGTCGGGCAATCGAAGATCGTCCGGACCGGGTTTGCGCCGGAAGGCGGAGGCGAGCCCGATTTCTCGTACGACGAGTACGTCGAGTTCATCGAACACTTCCGAGACATCGCCCACAAGATCCCCGACGAGGTCCTCGAGGCGGAGAAGTTCCAGGCCCAGGCCCTGGCTCGGGCAGCGTAGCGGGCGACACCATGGGAACCGCGGAATCCCGGCATGCATCCACGGACGGAGCGTTCGTGGTCTTCGACCACTGGCTGTACGGCGCGGTCCCTGGGACCGGGTACACGACGAAGGCCGTCTCGAAGGGCCTCGACGCGGGCTTGTATGACCAATACCTTCGCGGGCACTACACGCCGATCCGCGCGGCCACCGCGCAATCCTACGAGGACCCGATCGATCTGCACATGATCCACCCCGTCCACGGCGGGCGCGAGATCCTCCTGTCCCGGATCACCCGGGGACCGCCCGACGAGGCCGGGAGGCCGACGTTCGCGAATCACACGGTCGTCGGGCACACGGAACCGCTCCGATCGGGCCGGATCACGCTCGACTCGGTCTTCCGTGCCATGGGCGAGCTCGTACGAAAGGAGCCCGAGCTCATGGGAGAGATGGTGCCCCTCGAAATCCCCACCCGATCCGAAGAGGAGCGCAAGGTTCCCTTCGGCCTTGGAATCCATCGGCACCTCACCTTCCCCGCCCTCGAGACGCTCGCGACCCGGATCATGGCCGATGCGACGAGCCGGACCCTCCTCTTGTGCCGAAATACGACACCCGAGGCACGCAACACGACCCTCAACTTCATCTTCGAACTCCTGTGCTGGGGATGCGGACTCCCGATCATGACGGCCATCAGCGAAACGCCCCGGTCCTCCGCGATGAACTTCTTCAGCCTGGTTGTCG
>Ga0209239_1002642_pt1 | contig 10623 bp, 10 predicted proteins | sample GraSoi013_2_20cm_FD_185824 | JGI IMG/M metagenome (GOLD analysis project Ga0209239, IMG submission 185824) | Grasslands soil microbial communities from the Angelo Coastal Reserve, California, USA - Sample 10_02_2013_2_20cm (SPAdes) (version 2) | ecosystem: Environmental > Terrestrial > Soil >...
CGGCAAACGACATCCAAGCAGCCAGCTGACAGTTCAATCTAGACTTGAGGTCCGTAGGATTCTCGGTCGAGACTTTCAGGTTTTGGAATAGGAGATGGATCGCTTCGAGCGCAAGTGTGTCAACGTATGATTGATGGTTTGGCGAGTACACAGCCTCTACAGCATGATCCAGACTTCTGATCCCGCTCGAAGCCCACAGCCAGCCTGGTGTGGGAATGGTCAGCTCAGGGTCGAGAAAGATTGATCGCGGAACCATGCGCAGGTCTCGGAACCCTGTTTTCCGATTCAGTTTCTCATCGGTCATTCCGGCGACGTGGGAGAATTCGGCGGCGGAAAGGGTCGTGGGAACGGCAATGTGAGGAATAGCGGGATGCTGAAAATCTTCGGACAATTCTTTGACGATGATCTTGGTTGAGTCGATCGGGCTGCCTCCACCTAGGCTGATTAGGCTATCCGCCTTGGCTTCTCTAACGGCAGTTGCTGCTCGCCTGATTCCACTTGATGGGGCGTGCTGCCTGATTTCCGAGAAGACGCCAGCCAGTTTCGTTTCCGCGGCGTTTTCTATTCGTGCGATCAGATCTGACTTTTGTGCGATGCTTTGTCCCGTTAACAGAAAGGGTCTCTTTGAGCCTATTCTGTTGAGTTCGTTTCGAAGCTTGCTGATCGATCCTGATCCGAAATAAACTCGTTCAATCGGAAGGTAGGTGTACTCGCCTGAAGCCAGACCAGTCTCGATAGCAGACAAGTGTTCCGTTATGGTACAGTAGCGCCTATCTTGACAGGACTCGTCCAGCTGAACGGATAATTTGGATCGTCCAACCTCTCCGCATTGCTAGTGACTCTGAGCGGCTTTTTCGTCTCTATCATTATTGCCAACTCATTAGTGGAGTCTTTCCCGAGGCTCGCCTCTATCGCGCCCGGCTGGGGTCCGTGATGGATTCCTCTCCGATGCAGTGTGTAGGAGCCTATCTCGATCCCTCTACGGCTCCCGAAATCGCCGCTGACGTAGTAGAGGATCTCGTCGCTGTCGATGTTGCTGTGATTGTATGGGACAGGTATGGCTAGCGGGTGATAGTCCAGTTTTCTCGGGACGAACGATAAGACGTCGAAGCCTGGCGTTTCAAACGTTTGATGTATCGGTGGCGGCTGATGGACCCTGCCGGTGAGAGGTTCAAAATCGTTGACGTTAAAGATCCACGGGTAGAGGTAGCCGTCCCAGCCTACTACATCAAGAGGATGAAAATCGAAAGTGTAAGACATCAGGGCGTTGTCAACTTTCATGCGCACCTCGAATTCCCCCTTCTCGTTGTGAATGGCCAGTTCCTCGGGTTCTCGAAAGTCGCGGTCGGAGTAGGGCGCCAACTCCACCAACTGCCCGTAATCATTCCGGTATCTTCGCGGTATCTCAATCGGACCCGCCGACTCAGTTATCAAGAATCTGCTCTCCTTCGAGTCCAGCGTTATCCGGTAGGTTGTCCCCCGCGGAACTACGATGAAGTCGCCCTCGTGAAAGGGGAGGAGCCCGAATACGGACTCTAGGGTTCCCTTCCCTTCGTGGACAAAGTAGAGCTCGTCGCCTTGGGCGTTCCTGAAGAACGACTCCATGGATTGGGTTGGACGAGCTGACGAGATGAACACGTCATTGTTGTAGAAGAGGGCCTGTCGGCCTTCAACCGCGTCTTTCGTGGTTTCAAGGTTCTTCGTGCGAATGTGGTGATGGCGGTGTTCACTTGGTTGCCATTCGGAGATACTGAGATCTCTGAGTTTCTTGATGTGCGAGACCCGAGTCGGAGCGTATTCATGATAGAGGGTTGAATAGACCCCAGAGAACGCCTCCGTTCCAAAAATTTCCTCATGGTATAGAGACCCATCAGGCTTTCTGAACTGAGTATGTCGCTTCTGAGGAAGCTTTCCAAGGCGCTGATAACTTGGCAAGTTCGTCTAGCGCTACGACTTCGCGGTCTCTATAATTCTGTTCCTCAAGACGCCTAACCGTTCGATTTCCAGCTCCACGCGGTCTCCGGGTTTCAGCCACGGGTGGACTTCCTGCCCTAGCTCCAGCAGAGAGCCAGTTCCTACTGTCCCCGACCCGAAGATCTCTCCGACTCTCAACTCGACTGATTGTGAGGCTCTGGCGATCATTTGCGGGAAGGTCCAATACATCTTTTTCATGTTCCCGTCCGATAGTTGTTTCCCGTTGACCGTTGCTTTCATTTGCAGGTCGAATTTTCCGGGCCCAATCTTCTTGTCTTGTAGCTCATCAGGAGTGACGAGCCAGGGTCCAATTGAGGTTGCGAAGTCTTTCGCCTTTGCCGGGCCTAGCCCAATCTTCATTTCTGGCTGTTGGATGTCCCGTGCGCTCCAATCGTTCATTATTGTGTATCCGGCGATGTGTATTTCTGCTTCTTCTTCTCGAATATTCGTCCCACTTTTTCCGATGATGCAGGCGACCTCAAGCTCATAGTCGAGCATTTTAGTGTACGAAGGGTATGGGATTTGGTCGTCTTGACCGTTTAGCATGGCGGGATTGGAATAGTAGAACGCGGGGAACTCGTACCATTCTTCTGGCATCTGAAGGCCTCTTCGAGCTCTTGCTGCTTTTACATGATCCTCGAAGGCGTAAAAGTCCCTGATAATCGGAGGGCGAGAAATGGGGGGCCGAATTCTCACTTCACTCAGTTTCTCCATTATTCGGGGGATTTTTTCCGGGTCGATTCGATTGAAAATCCGCCAAGATAGTTTCTGAAGATCTTCAAGGACTTTCGGACCCTTCGCAAGTACGTCGAGAGTTGAAGACGCGTTTTTGGACAGCGTCTGTATTGTGCGTGGGATGCGAATGCCGAGAGGAGTAGACAGTCGTGTTAGGTCGTGGATGTCTAGAATCCATTCTCCCCAGAGTAGTGCTGGCCGGGTCCTCAGCGGGGTTTTGTGCTCGCCGTAGGTGACCAGCTTCATGCGATCTTAGAGATTGCCCCGCTTTGCCTGTTCTTGTTCTATGGACTCGAAGAGAGCTTTGAAATTGCCTTTTCCAAACGACTCGCTTCCTCTCCTCTGTATCAGTTCGAAGAAGAGCGTAGGCCTGTCCTGGAGAGGTTTGGTGAAGATCTGGAGCATGTATCCCTTCTCATCCTTGTCGACAAGTATGCGGAGTTTCTTGAGGTCTTCGATGCGCTCTGAGATTCCTCCAATTCGCTTAGGCAGTTCCGCGTAGTAGGAGTCGGGAGTATTCAGGAATTCAATGCCTCTCTGCTGGAGACGCGACACTGTCGCGATCAGGTTGTCAGTTGAAATGGCAAGATGTTGGACGCCTGCACCCTTGAAATAGTCAAGATACTCTTGAATCTGCGACTTTCTCTTTCCAGCAGCGGGCTCGTTGATCGGAAACTTGACGGTTCCCGACGGATTCCGCATCACTTTGGAGCGGAGGGCTGAGTATTCGGTGCTGATGTCCTTGTCGTCGAAACTGATTAGTTGTGAAAAGCCGAAGACCTTACCGTAGAACTCGACCCAATAGTCCATCTTTCCCTCTTCGACATTTGCCACGACGTGGTCGACGCGTTGAAGTCCAACTGGCTCAGCAGTGCCTTTGATGGGCACGAACCCTGGAGCAAAGACGCCCTTGTACCCGTCTCTTTCGATAAACGTGTGAACTGTGTCCCCGTAGGCCGAGATAGCCGAGCCCTTGAGGACCCCATGGTCGTCCTTCAGGCTAGTAGGAGCTCTGATTCCCTTAGCTCCTCTCTTGATTGCCTCGTTGTAGGTCCATTCCGTGTCTTTTACACGGAGTGCAATATCAGCGACGCCGTCGCCGTGCGTGAGAACGAACCTTGAGATTGGATGGTCAGGGTTGAGGCCTGTAGTAAGGAGTAATCGAATGTCTCCTTGTTGCAACAGGTAGGAGGTCTTGTCTTTGACCCCTGTCTCGGGTCCGGCGAACGCGATAGGTGTGAATCCAAAACCGTTCTGATAGAAATAGCTCGCCTGCTTGGCGTTTCCAACGTAGATTTCTACGTAGTCAATTCCTTCGATCGGGAGAACCTCAGATTTCATGCCGTCTCAGCGAAGCTTCTGGTTTGGACTACTGGCTATTAATTCATTCCCCCCAGAATGTAACGGGGACGCGAGGGAAAGTGGCCCATAGTCGGCGGAGTAGGCTACAGATTGTGACTTTCAAGAAAATTCTGAACGAGTTTCTCGACTTCTTGAGGGGAATCCTCAGGAACGAAATGTCCAGCGTTCACTGTCTCAAGCTTCGATTCCGGAATCATCTTGGAGATTCGTTCAGCATAGGTCGTCCCTGATTTTCCTGTGCCCCAAATTATCGTCGTTGGAACCTTCAGATGAGTGAGACCCTGCTCGACCTCCTTCAGCGGCTTGAAGCTTGGATGATAATTTGAATCGGGAAACATTCTCGCAAACGCTTGGTAGGCTTGCTTTGACTCGTCATCAGGAAACGGAGCCCAGTAGGCCTTCATAGTCTCCTCGGATATTTTCTCAGGATGCATCGCAGAATCTTTGATTATCGAGGGAGTAATTTTCGAAGCAACAGCAGGTGGCAAGCGAAAGTCCGTTGTGAGAAATGTGTTGAGAATAACTAGCCCAGCGATGTTCTGAGGATTGCGCACCGCATACTGAAGTGCGAAGGGAGCCCCCCAATCATGAACGACCAGAACTATATTCCTGAGTCCCAAGGACTGGATTAGCCCAGAGACGATCCGGGAATGATGCGGAAAGTCGTGGAGCAGAGGGTTTGGCTTGTCAGACTTACCGAACCCCATCAGGTCCATTGCGATGGCCCGGTGACCGGAAGATATTGCGGGTATGAGACTTCTCCACATGTAGGACCAGGCTGGATTGCCATGGACCATTACGACCGGCCGGCTCCCGTAGCCTTCGTCTACATAGTGAATTCCGAGACCGTCGATTTGGAGCCAACGCTCCTGAAACGGCCAACCCTCAAAGTACGGCCACCCCTGCCTTATCATCTGGTCAGATGCCCTCGGACACTAGCGATGAGTGCAATGGGGTCCGAGTCTCAAATGATATAGGAGTGTTGTAACTGCAAAAAGAAACCATAATATTTCGTTGTTCTACTTCCGTCAATGAGGTTTCCATATGGATTGGGGAATGAGAAATCGCCTATCACGAATCATCAAGCCATCTACCGGCCACGCCGTGATGCTCGCAGTAGACCACGGCTACTTCATGGGACCGACTCACAAACTGGAAGAGCCACGCAAGACGATCGAGCCGCTACTTCCCTACGCAGATGCCATTATGTGCACTCGAGGAGTCCTCCGCACATCAGTCGACCCCAAGACCAGCGTCCCGATCGTGTTGAGGGTCTCTGGAGGCGCAAGTGTCATTGGGGAGTCGCTGACGAACGAAGCGACTACCACCTCGTTCAAAGACGCGATCCGGCTCAACGTCGCCGCAGTTGCCTTATCGATCTTCGTCGGGACCCAGCATGAGCATCAGACTCTGAAGAGTCTGGGTCAACTAGTGAACCTCGGAGAGGACTATGGGATTCCGGTGCTCGCAGTTACAGCTGTCGGAAAGGAGTTGGAGAAGAGGGACGCGAGGTACTTGGGACTGGCTTGCCGAATTGCCGCCGAGCTAGGCGCTCACTTCGTCAAGACCTACTTCTGTGAAGATTTTGGAAGAGTCGTCAAAGGCTGCCCTGTCCCCCTTGTCGTGGCGGGGGGACCGAAGCTAGAAACAGCACTAGACGCGTTCGAACTCGCCCATGACGCCTTAGCGGACGGGGCGATCGGTGTGGACATGGGACGGAATATTTGGCAGTCAGAACACCCAGTTGCCATGATCATAGCCATTCGTGAAATAGTCCATAACGGAGCAAGCGTGAGGGAAGCACAGCAAGCCTTCGAGGAAGCCAAGAAAACGAAAACTCCCGTCTTAGCAAAGACTCCCATCAGGTAAACTCTTTCTCAAAGCATGAATGCTGATCACACGACCTTTTCGGTCTTCTAACTCTATGGTGACATTCGCTTTGACGAAGAAGCTCTACTGGGAAAAGCCCTACTCACAAGATTTCACAGCGAAGATAGTCGGGTCCGATGGGACCCGGGTCGAGCTTGACCAGACCCTGTTCTACCCCAGGGGCGGAGGCGTATCTTGTGATACCGGCGTCTTGGGCGATATGAAAGTAGAGGAGACTTCGAAGGATGGAGACAGAATTCTTCACACCTTAGAATCTCCTCCCAACTTCGCTGTCGGACAATCCGTCACCGGTAAGATAGACTGGGACAGACGTCACCGACTAATGCGAATGCACACTGCAGGTCATGTGTTGAGCGCTCTCTTCTATTCAGGCGCTAAATGTCTCATTACTGGTAATCAGATTGACGTTGACAGATCTCGGATGGACTTTAGCCTCGAAGTATTCGACCGATCCCAGATTGAGGACTTTGTGAAAGAGGCCAACAAGCTCATTACTAATGACGCGCCTGTGAAATCCTACTTCTTGGATCGAAGCGAGGCTCTGAAGATCCCGGAGATGGTGAAATTGGCGGAAGCGGCCCCGCCGGTTGAAGCTCAACTCCGGATAGTAGAAATCGCAGGGATAGACCGACAGGCCGACGGTGGGCTGCACGTAGCGCATCTGAAGGAGATAGGACGGATCGAACTCTTGAAACTGGAAAACAAGGGAAAGACGAACCGGCGACTATACTACCACGTCACGAACGCGTGATAAATTCAAGACCCAAGGTTTCTACCATTGCTCAACGCTAACACTTGATTGAGATTTCTGGTCAATAAAGTACTGCAAAATCGGGTTTTTATTCGGGTCTTCTGACTCCGTTGAATTATTCAGGTTTCAGGCGATCTCACAAGCTGTGAAAGAACTCGCATCGTGTTTCAGGGGAACACCGCTCTGATTGGCTTCGATAAGGCTGGCAAGAGATTCGGCACGCTTGATGCCGTCAAAGAGTTCTCGATGACTATTCAGGACGAGGAGATTCTTGGACTCTTGGGTCCGAACGGAGCAGGGAAGACTACCCTGATGCTGATGATGGGCACCGTCTATCGCCCAACGAGCGGCAAGATTTCCGTGAATGGATTGGACGTCGTTCAGCATCCGAACGATGTGAGAAAGATGATTGGAATCGCCTTCCAGGATCCTCGAGTCGACGGAATACTGGGAGCGTTTGACGTGCTCAACTGGCATCTGAAGATGACGACGAACCTCGACAAGGGGGAGCGCGAGGATCGCGTGGAGAAGGTCCTGCGGGCTGTCGATCTCTGGGAGGCGAAGAACAAGAGAACCTGGCTGATGAGCGGTGGAATGCGGAAGAAGGTTGAGGATTGTAAGGTACTGGCTCAGCGTCCGAAGATTGCTGTGTTTGACGAGCCGACCGCTTTCCTCGACGTTCCGAGTAGACTGCTCATGTGGAAGATGATTCGGGAGCTTAGAGACGAAGGCTCTACTGTAATTGTTGCGACGAACATGATGGACGAAGCTGAGAGACTCTCTGACCGAGTAGCTATCGTAAACCTTGGCAAACTGGTCGCCATCGATACGCCTGAACAGCTGAAAGGCAAGACGAAGGGTGGAGAAGTCCTAGAACTTACGGTAGGAAACGGACAGGAGTTTCCACGCGAATGCCTTACACAGTTTAGCGAAGTCCAAGACGTGAAGCAGGAGAACAACAAAGTCACTGTCTACTTGAGCGGGGGAAGACTGCTCCTACCGAAGATTGTCGAGACGCTCACAAACCGGGGCGTCAAGATTGACAGCGTCCATCTTAAGGAGGTCACGTTGGAGGATGTCTTCCTCAACTATACAGGTCACAGACTCGAGTGACCTTTCGAGTCAGTCGACCTCCCGGCTCGTCCTCCAGATGGCCCGGAGAGACATCGCGACTCTATTTCGGACTCCCTGGATCATAATCTCAAGAAGCCTAGCCTTCATCATACAACTGTTCGTCTTCGCCTACCTGATCAGCGGCCTTGTCGTAAAGTTCCCCGGTTTCTTCCCCTACTACGCCGTAGGAAGCGTCGTATCGGTCGTCGCTTCGATCTCTTTCATCATCGGATACGACATTTTCGAAGAAGCTGAAGAAGGATTGCTAGACTACTTGTTGACGCTACCAATCCCTAGACGTGAGTTCATCATAGGTCGCGCCCTAGGAGGGGCGGTCCGCGCGATGATATACACGATTCCGATGTTTGCCATAGTCGCCGTGTTGGAGAACTTTTCGAACCCGCTATCCCTCATAGCCGCCGTACTCGATCTGTTCCTTCTCGCATTCGGCGTCACCGGGCTCTCGATAACCGTGGCGGTTAGTGTCCGCAGCGCGAACAGATTCGACGTGGTGCTAGCTCTGTTGGAGTTAGCCGTGTCAAGGGCTAGCACAGCACTCTATCCTTTGGCTTTCATGCCAAGCTATGTCGCCGCCCTCGCGCCGTTTTCTCCAGTCACGTTCGCCGCGGACAGTACTAGGGCAGCATTGTCCGGATCCAGTCTGGACATTTTGGGGCTGGCTGGCCTGTTGGGGTTTGTCGCTATTTTTCTCGGTCTAGGCGCGACCTTCTACTTCCGCCGGTTAGAGGGAGGGGTCTACGCCTGAGCTCGATCCATCTAATCCCGCGAGTGATTGAGAGGGATGTCAAAATACTATTCTCTGACACGTTCTTGATCGGAATAATGTTCGCCAATTTCTGCATAGACCTATTCGTCACCGCCGCGACTTTCGGAAATCTTATCGGCTCCAACTACTTCCTCAGAATCGCTCCTGGCTCCAACCTCATCACTGCAATGGTCGCCGCTTTTCAATCAGGTCGAGACATTTGGCGGGAGAAGTACATCAAAGATCTCGCGTCGTATCTGTTGACCCTTCCCATCTCGCGCAAAATATTCGCCTTGTCCAGGATTACCGGCGGAGTCGCGCGTAGCGTCATCGCAACGATTCCAGGCACACTCGTCATATCATATCTCTACGGTATCTTGTTCAGCCCTCGCATCGTCGAAGCATTTGTGATAGTCGCGGTGTTTTCTTTGGGCATAGTCGGCCTCTCCATAGCAGTGTCGGCTTTCGCCTCTACCATCGAGGTGTTCGCGACGGTGAGAAGCGCGATACAGCTCTACCTCTCATTCTTGAGTACGATATTCTATGATGTCAGCCTCTTCCCCACAATAGTACAACCTATCGTGCAGACGAACCCGATGACTTGGGCTATGCAGGCCTTCAGAGCGCTTCAGAGCCAAGGATCTACATTGTATCCCATCTCAGTTCTCGTCGGACCGTCACTGGCGTTTGCCCTGCTCGGGGCTCTCTGCTATCTCTGGTACACTAGATTATGATTAGAAAGAAGCCGACGTCAGAGACCTGCCCGATCAGATGCCGTCATAAGGAAATCTCTGAGTAGAGTCGAATCCGATCTAGGAATAGGCTGAAATAATCAAAATCCGAACTCAGCGCATGCCCAACTGTCCTACGTGCGGAAAAGAAGTCCAATCAACAACGGCCTACTGCCCGGCATGCGGTACCAGTCTCAAGCAGACCAGTCCCGGTTCATCTGCGCAGAGCGGAACTTACTCCCCAAACTATTCCTATTCTCAGCAGGGCTCTGGAATGCCAACAGCAAACCAGCTCCACAGCCATAGGAAGTACATTCTCGCAATCATCATAGTCGCATTAATCGGCCTGACAATCGGAGGACTCGTCACCAGCACATTCCTCATAGGACCCGACGTGACCGACGTAACAGGAACAGTCTCGCTTGGAAGTCCCTACTTTGATCAGTATCATGGCACCCCGAACCACATACTCTTCAACAACGCAGTCACTGGCAATCTGAGCTCGGGCGTCTTCCCCGACAAGTTCTACCAGGTATACCTCCCCATTCTCTTAAACGGAAATTATGGTGTCACAATCCAATGGACGAACGTCACTAGTGGTGCCGTTTCGTTCTATAGTTGCGCAGCCAATCCCAGCACGTTTAGTTCATCGAATCAGAACGCTACGCAGAACTTCTCATGCTAAGCGGCCAAGAACATACTTCTACCTTCGAGCCGATCGACCCACTGGATTCCTATCCTCGATGAGACCTTGATGGACTCTCAAGACAAAGAGATCGAAGTTAGGGCACCGGGGCTGGCTGTTGACTTCATAGGAGTCTCCAAGGAATATGTGGTCAACGGAAAACCCGTCAAAGCCCTCACCTCGATAACCTTCACCGTCAAGGAAGGAGAGGTCGCCGCCATCGTCGGACCCTCGGGAGCAGGCAAGACCACAGTTCTCAACATAGTCGCGGGATTGGAGAAACCCTCGCAAGGAGAAGCTAGAGTGCTAGGGCTAGATTTGGCTGTTTCAAATGAGCACGCTCTCTCAGCCTTCAGATCTGCCAACATAGGCTTCATCTTTCAATCCTACAATCTGGTCTCGACTCTGACCGCTGAAGAGAACGTGGAATTAATGATGGAACTGGCTGGATGGAGTGATAGCGGAAGGAATGAGAAATTGACCGCGGAGCTCATCAGCATGGTCGGGCTCACCGACAGGGCAAAGCATCTTCCCGCTCAGCTTAGCGGAGGAGAGCAACAACGTGTTGCGATAGCACGTGCAATTGCCAATGATCCGCCTCTAATTCTCGCTGACG
>Ga0209239_1002645_pt1 | contig 10622 bp, 10 predicted proteins | sample GraSoi013_2_20cm_FD_185824 | JGI IMG/M metagenome (GOLD analysis project Ga0209239, IMG submission 185824) | Grasslands soil microbial communities from the Angelo Coastal Reserve, California, USA - Sample 10_02_2013_2_20cm (SPAdes) (version 2) | ecosystem: Environmental > Terrestrial > Soil >...
CGTACGGTAGTCCATGGGCCCGGTCGGAATCGAACCGACGATCTCGACTTTGTAAGAGTCGCGTCATAGCCACTAGACCACGGGCCCGCACACGCCAACGAGCGAAGACGCAATAAGGTTCCCGGAGGAATCAGCCGAGATCTTTCGCGGCCGCCTGCGTGAACCGTTCCACCGCCGCGTCGAGTTCGGAGAGGCGACGCTCCGGAGGGACGACGAGCACGAGCATCGCGCGACGTCCTACTTCCTGGATGAGGAAGGTCGCGTCCTCCGACTCGAGCAGGATGCGATGAGGGGCCGCATGTCGGAGTTCCGTCGCGGCCGTCATGCCGGCGCCGAGAATCGCGGCGCACATGATCGAGAAGGTCTCCTGGGAGACGCCGTTCGGCAGTTCCGTCGCGACGACGGCTCCATCGCGATTGATGATCGCAACGGCCTCCGCCTTCGTCACGGCGCGAAGCGCGTGCACCATTTCCTGCAGGACGGTCACGCGCCCGCCTCCCGCTCGAACACGCATTCCCGGGAGCCGGTGCTCACGCACTCGACCTCGGCCAAGCGCACTCGATGCTTCGTCTTCGCTTCGAGCAGCTTCGAAAGGATCCCGCGCAGCCGGTGGCACGTCTCCATGTCGGAACCGGGCATCGCCTCGATCGATCCGCGGACCCGCGCACCCGTGTCCGTGAAGAGCACGTCCTCCGCCCAGCCGCGCTCCAGGATCACCTGCTTCCCGGCCTCGAGCGGATCCTCCCCGAGCGGCAGGTTGCGGGTCACGTCTTCGGCCAAGACCATTCCCTCGCGAAAGAACAGTCCGTGGCAGGCATACGACATCACACTCTCGTACAATTTCCGGATCGAGTCGAGCTCCTGCTGCGAGACCTTCACGGAGCGGGGCACTGGGTCGCACGAACCTGGGAACGGACTATAAAGGTTCCGCGCTGGTTATTTTCGGCCATCCGTCCCCGAGGGCAATCAGCCGCCGCGGCACTCCGGACACGCGAGCAAGTTCCGGTCCCACATCAGGTTCGTCGAGTACACGCCGCAGGCTTCGCAGTGGCCCTCGATCCCCTTCGCGAATTGCGTCTCGAAACCGGCCCGGTCAAATTCCCGGGTGACTTCGATGAGCGTCGGCCAGATCCGGATGATGTCGTTCTCCGTCACCATGCCGACGAGCTTTCCCCCTTCGACGACGGGTAGCCGACGGATCTTGCGCTGGGACATCAGCTTCGCGGCTTCTGCCACTTCCTCGCTCGGAGGGACCGCGACCACGGGCGATGTCATGATGTCTTTCACGAAGACCCGGCTCGGTTGCAAGTCCGAGGCGGCCACCTTGGTCACGAGGTCCCGCTCCGTGACGATGCCCGTCGGGGTCCCGCGATCGACGACGACGAGGCTCCCGATGTTCTTCTCGCGCATCACCTTCGCGGCTTCAACGACCGTGGCCCCGGCCGCAATCGTGACTGGCTTGTGCGTCATGATCTCGAGGACCGGGATGCGCGCTCGCATGGGGTTCGCGCTAATGAGGGGTCAAATCCAATAAAGGTTTGTGTCACCACCCCGCAACGAAGAGAACAGCGCCGACAATGTTAAGGCGCGTTCATTGGTTCTCGACACGATGGGCTACGCCGACTCGGAAGGCGAACTCGCGGTGCAAATCGCATGCGCGGCGATCGAAGCCCGTCTGCTCAGCCGGCCGATGCGGGCCTTCGAAGTGCCCGCTCGGTTCCAGGAAAAGGCCGGCGCCTTCGTGACGCTGAACGGTCATCCCGAAGGCGAGCTCCGTGGATGCATCGGCTACCCTCAACCCTTCTTCCCTCTGGCGAAGACGATCGAGAAAGCGGCCGAAGCCGCTGCGACGGACGACCCGCGGTTCCCGCCGATGCGCCCGGAAGAATGGGATCGAGTCACCGTCGAAGTGAGCATCCTCACACCACCGCGACTCATCGAAGTAAAGAAGCCGAAGGAGATGCCGGCTCACGTCACGATCGGGGTGGATGGACTGAGCATCGCCCAAGGAGCGTATCGAGGGATCCTGCTCCCGCAGGTCGCGGTGGAAGAACACTTCGACGCGGCGGACTTCCTCTCCCAAGCCTGCATGAAGGCGGGGTTGCTCGCGGACGCGTGGCTCGATCCCGCCACGCGGGTCTACACGTTCCAGGCCGAGGTCTTCGCCGAAGTCGGTCCGCGAGGGCCCGTCGTGCGCCGGAAGTTGGAGGCGGCGCGTGCGGGTCATTAGAGGACGGGTGTTCTTCCGAGGCCGGCTGGAGGCATTGAGCCTTGGGATCAGCGAGGACGGCAAGATTGCCGCCGTCAAGAAGGCTCTCCGAGGAGACGAGGAAGTCGATCACGGCGACGCGCTCATCCTGCCCGGCTGCGTGGATCTCCACGTCCACATGAGGGATCCGGGCCTCACGCAGAAGGAGGACCTGCCGAGCGGGACGAGGTCCGCGGCGATCGGTGGCGTGACCACGATTGCGGAGATGCCGAATACGGTACCGCCGGTCACGTCCCAAACCGTCTACATGCGCAAGGTCGAAACCTTTCGCGGACGGAGTGCGATCGACTACGTGCTGTACGCGGCGCCGAAGTCGGAGGATGCGGTCACGCGACTGCGTGAAGCCGCCGCGTTCAAGGCGTACATGGCCGAGTCGACCGGGGCGCTCCAAATCGGACCGAAAGAACTCCAAGGAATCCTCCGCGGAGCGGCCGTGACAGGGAAGCTCGTCGTCGTCCACGCGGAGGATCCCCGTCAATTTACGAAGGTAAAGGTCAATGGCCTCGAGGACCATTCTGCGGGGCGACCGAAGGCCGCGGAGTCCAGCGCGCTCCGGTGGCTCGCTTCCAATCGGGGGGAGGCAAAGGTCCACATCGCCCATGTGACGTGTGTCGAAGCCCTCGACGCGGTTCCGTCGGGAGCCACATGCGAAGTGACTCCGCACCATCTCTTCCTCGATGCGTCGAAGCCCCTCGGGGCACGCGGAAAGGTGAATCCTCCGCTCCGGTCGCCCACGGATCGCGAGGCTCTGTGGGATGCGTTCCGAAGCGGCCGGATCGATGCCATCGCCAGCGACCACGCGCCCCACACGCCGGAGGAGAAGAGTGTACCGTTCAACGAAGCTCCCGCGGGGCTCCCCGGCGTCGCGACCTCGTTTCCTCTCCTGATGCGCCGGACCCGCGCAGGAGAAATCGGCCTGGAACGCCTCGTCGGAGTAACGGCCTCCCGGCCCGCCGAAATCCTGGGTATCCCGAAAGGCGTCATTGAAGTCGGGCGGGACGCCGACCTGATCGTCGTGGATCCGAGGGCGGCGCAGCGGATCCGCGCGAAACGCCTTCGGTACAAATGCGGGTGGACACCCTTCGAAGACATGGAAGCCTGCTTCCCGCACACGGTATACCTTCGCGGGGAGCCGGTCATTGACGACGGCGAGCCGGCCGCAGAAGGCCAAGGGCGTCTCGTGGTGACCGCATAATCGCGGCCTACGAGGCTTTCACCGCTTCTTCGATCGCGTAGTAGTACTCGCCCGCCGACTTCTGTTCGCGGTCCAGACGAGAATCGAGCTTGTTGATCCGCGGGCGATTCGTGTCCGCGTCGCGCCGGAACGTGATGCCGACCATGCGTAGGAATCGATTCATCCCATCGCGCATCGGGAAGGGTCCCTCGCCGACACCACGTCGGCCCGGTTCACCGGAGAACACCATGAGGCTATCGGAGACCATGTCCAGGAAATACACATCGTGGTCGACGATCAAGCCCGTCCGGGACTCCTTCTCCATGACCCGGCGGATCGTGCGCGCCGCCTCCATGCGTTGGTTCGAGTCCAGATAGGCCGACGGCTCGTCGAGCAAATAGATGTCCGCGTCGCGACCCAGGCAGAGGGCGATCGCCACGCGTTGCAGCTCACCACCGGAAAGGGTCGAAACGTCGCGCTCCAACATTCCCTTCACTTTCAGCGGCTGGAGGATCTCCGTCTCGAAGTATCCGGTGTCCGCTTTCTTGCCGACCGCTCCACGAAGTAAGTCGCCGACGGTCCCCTCGTAGACGGCTTCGAGGTACTGAGGCTTGTACGACACCTGCCATTTCCCTTGGACGGCTCCGGTCGTCGGAGTCTCCTGCCCGGCGAGCATCTTCACGAACGTGGTCTTCCCCGTTGCGTTCGGCCCGACGACGCCGACGACTTCGCCCTTGCGAAGACGACCGGGATGGACCACGAGCTCGAAGCCCTCGTACCGTTTCGTGAGCTCGTCGAAGGCGAGCAGGACGTCAGCGGTCCACGCCGCCCTGGGCGGTCGGACATCAAATCGTATCTCCCGATCCCGGAACCGGATGTTCTCCTCCTTTAGGTATCCGCCGAGATACACGTTGACCGCCGTCCGTACGGGGCGGGGTTGCGCGATGATGCCGTAGGCACCCTCTTCGCCGTACATCAGAAAGACGGTGTCCGCGAGGAAATCTAACACGGCGAGGTCGTGCTCCACCACGACGACGTACTTCTCCTTGGAGAGAGACTGGATCACCTTCGCGACCTGCAGCCGCTGATAGATGTCCAAGTAGGACGACGGCTCGTCGAAGAAGTATACATCCGCGTCCTTGAGCATCGTCGCCGCGATCGCGAGACGCTGGAGTTCGCCTCCGGATAGCTGGGCGATGTCGCGGTCAAGGAACGACCCGAGTTCCAAGGAGGCAGTCAGTTCGTCGAGCTTTCCCTGTCGGTCGGTCTTGCGAAGGAGATCCCGAACCTTCCCCGAATAGATCTTGCTTAGCTTGTCGACGTACTGCGGTTTGATCGCGGTCGTCAGTTCCTTGTTCGCGATCTTCTCGAGATAGCCGTGGACCTCGGTCCCTGCGAAGTATTCGAGCACATCGTCCCAGTGCGGCTTCTTCCGACGATAGTGACCGAGGTTCGGCGCGATCTCGCCGCTCAGCATGCTCACGCAGGTGGTCTTGCCGATTCCGTTCGGCCCAAGTAGGCCGATGACTTCACCTTTCTTCGGGACCGGGATTCGGAATAGCCGGAAGGCGTTCTTCCCGTACTGGTGGACGAGATCTTCCTTGAGCGCCTCGGGAAGACCGATGATCCGAATCGCATCGAACGGACATTTCCGGACGCAATTGTGGACGGCGTGGCCCGCGGCAACGTATGTCTCATCTTCCTCCACCTCCAAGTTGAAAACGGGAAGATCCTGGACGACCTTCGTCCTGATCTTCCGGATCGAGGCGTAACTGAACTCGTCATCCATGATGTAGTGACTTGCCGTCCGGTTGCGTATCTCCGAACACGAGAGTCCTAGGAGCCGAGCCATCGGGGCGACGAATTCACCCGTCACCAGGAGGCGGTAGGCCCGTCGCTTGCCTTTCGGACGGGTACTAGTGACTCCCGCAACGATGCCAAGGCTCGCCAGCAGTTCCTGCGTTTGATAGGCCAGATGCGACGACGTCGTGCTGATGCCGAAATAGCTCCGGGCCGGATCCCGATAGCCGTCCCCGCGCCAGAGACCGCGAACCACCTGCGCTCTGACCTCGCGGCGCGACGTCATAATTTCGCCAGGAATCCGTTTCTCGTCGCATCGGTGACCTAACGAGCCGAATACTCGTGCCAACAGGTACGAGTCGAAGCGAGCATTGCGTCCCTTTCCGGTGTTGGATTCCTCCTTTTCTCGAAGTCCGAAGTATTTCTGGGCGATCGCTCGAATGTCGTCGCGATAGGCCTGCTCTCGGACGTGAAACGAGAATACCAAACGACGATCGTCGGCCGATCCCTCAGCGAGATAGTAGCCGATCAGTCGCCCGATTTCTGGAGTCAAGGGCACCTGGACGAGTTGTTCCGACCAAATCGATTGGCGGTTCTTTCCGCGAGAGCTGACAGGAATCGGGACCTCCCAAACGCTTTCTGTTTCGGGAGCAACAATCCGGGGCTTCACCAGGTAGTCGCCGACCTTCAGAGTCGAGGGGAGGACCCAGCGGAGAACGCCGAAGTCCTTCAGCAGCCGTTTTCCCCCCTTGATCGGGGGACGAATCACAGCAAGGATGGGGTGATCCTCGGTGACTTCGAGAGGGTCGGGCTGTCCGGTCGTCGTAATCCGATATAGAGGACCGGTATACTCCCGATGCCAGAGGCCCTTCACCCCGCGATATTGCCCCGTGTGCGTGAGGACTCGGTCTCCGACCTTCACCTCTTCGATCGGGACCACGCCTTGCAAAGCCGAGATCGGAACACCGGCAGGGAGACAAATCCCGCAGGAAATGCACGTCTCCTCGCTGATCGCCGCCTTCGTGGTCTCTGGATCGATCCAGATGACCTCGGTACCGGTGCGCTGGGGAGGGCAGAACGCAATGCACTCGAGATGGCAGCGCTTCGGCTGACATCGGTCCTTGAACACGACTGCGACGCGCACGGCAATTCCATGAGGCGAGAGCTATTTAAACGTATGACGGTCGGCGCAGGAAGCGCAGAAACTTTATCCGATTCCCATCCATCCGTCGCATGTGATGCGATGATCCCGGGCGGACGCGCGAATCCGAGGCAGATGCGGCAGGCGATGAAACGCCTCGGCATCGAACAGGAACAATTGGATGATGTCGAGGAAGTGATCATCCGCACCGCGACGAAGGAGTACGTGATCCGCGACGCGAACGTGACGGCGATGACCGCCCAAGGACAAAAGATCTGGACCGTTGTCGGGGAACCGATCGTGCGGGACCGGGTCGGCGCGAAGAAAGCGGAAGGGGCGACCGCACTCACGATCCCGGACGAAGACGTGAAGCTCGTCGCGGAGAAGGCTGGTGTCTCCGAGGAAGAGGCCCGCAAGGCCCTCGAGGACGCGGGCGGCGAACCGGCCGAGGCCATCATCCGTCTGATGAGCCGATGAATCTGGAACGGGTCCGTTCCGTCCTCGGCGTGTGGGCGCCGATGACGATCGGTCTTTTCATCATCGTCACCTCGCTTAGCTTCTACTTCACCGCGACCCTGACGGGCAACGTGCTCACGGGCGACCTCGAGCCTTGGCGCCTCATCTGTTCCGCGGGCGCGTTCTTCGTCGGCGGACTGTTGATCTTCTCGACGTACGGTCGGTACACGAAGACGAAGGAGTGGCGCCGGCAGGGATCTCCCGAAACGTCACTCCTTCCGCCGGCGCCGACTCGCGACGAGAAGCCCGATCACCAGGGCGATCCCGAGGATGAGAAGCATTAGTCCCAGCGCGGTGCCGGACAGCCCGCCGACGGCCGTCGCCGTCGTCCAGTTGGCCCGCACGATCATCGGGCCTGTCATCGTCACGGTGACGCTCGCGTCCGCGGATGTGACGCCCCCCGACCATCCCGAGAACCGGTACGTCTGACCCGCCGACGTCGCTTCGGTCGAGGCGTGGAGCTGCACCGATGTCCCTTCGCGATACCATCCGCTCCCGTCGACCGTCCCGATGTCGGAATCGACCTGGAGGAAGTACTCCTTCGACCACTGGGCGTTCGCCGTTCGGGGTCCGGACATGAGGATCGGACTCGAACTGTACGCGACGTCGCCGGCCGCATCCCCGGTCCAGCCCGCGAAGACGACCCGTTCCCCGGCGGCCGTCCCAATCACGCTCGCGTTCACGGAGGCCGTCGCCGAGGACCCGGCCTGATACCAGCCCGCGCCGACGGCGCTTCCGTATGCCGTCGTAATCCGCAGCTCGTATTCCGTGCGCCAGGTCGTACCCACCGTCCGCGGACCGTTCATCGGGATGGGTTGTGAGCCCGCCGAATCCGTCCCGCTCGCGTCCCCGTTCCAAGAGACGAAGACGGAACGAGTTCCCGTCGCGCCCGGAACGATGCCGGAAGCGAGGGAGGCGACCGCGGGCGCGCCTGCGTCGTACCAATCGGCCGTCGTGGCCGTGCCGGGGCCGGCTTGGATCGTGAGCGAGTACTGGGTGTGCCACACCGCTGTGATCGTGCGGTCGGAATCGGCGACGATCGAGTGACTGATGGCCCCGCCGTCGCTCCAGGACGCCCAGACAAAACGAGTCCCCGTTGCCCCCGAAATCAGCGAAGAGACGCTGACTGTGTGAGAGGACCCGTTGAGCCAAGCGTATGTTGCCGGACTGGTTGCAGTCGCGCCGTCGACCGCAATAGGAAGCCCGGTCGGAACGGTCGCTACCGTGATCGTCTCGACCGGAACGCCGATTCGGATCACGGCTCCGAGAACGCCGCCGGGATGATCGTCAGGGTCCTGGAACGAGGCCCAGGTTGTCCCCCCATTGTCTGACCACGTCACATCCATCACGTTACCTTCGTCCCACGCGGCATAGATTCGACCCGACGGAGCGACCACGATCGACTCCTTATCGGTCAGGCCGCCCGCTCCTGGCGCATAGTGAATCGTACTCCAGGTCTCACCGTCCGACGTATTCGCCACATCCAATCCGTTTTGTCCGTTTGCACAATTAAACTCAAGATACGCGTATTGGACCCGACCATCCGGTCCCATGCCCATCCAAGGGTCGGAATTCGAGCAACCGCCACCCGGGTGAGACTGGTTCATCAAGATGTTTGCGGCCCAGGTCGCTCCCTGGTCCGTCGAATACGAGAATCCGACCCGAAGCCCCGCGGCCTCGGATCCGTTCGTTTCCTTCCATCCAACGAAGACTGCTCCCGTTCGATTGATCGCCATCGTCGGTTCCACCTGCCACGCAAACGGGGAGGAGCCATCCGTGATCCGGACATTGAAGAACGAAGGGCTTTTGGCGTAGTAGATGTCGAAATCGCTTCCGCGGCCATCCGTCCACACAATCGAGATAGAGTCGTCGGGTCCCGCTTCAATCGCAAAGTAGTCACCCGGCCGGTTGTAGATTCCCGGTGTATTCTCCGAGGAAATCAGAACGTTCGCCGCCCACGTCTGTCCTCCGTCCGTGGAGTTGGAGTAGTAGATGTTCCACGATCCGTTCCGCTTGTCCTCCCAAGCCGCATGGACAGTTCCTCGACTGTCGACCGCGAGGTCGACCATATATTGAACTGAACTACCGGAGTCGTCGTTCACTCGGTTATTCTGAGACCATGTGACGCCGCCGTCCGTCGAGGCGGCCGCGTAAATGTCGAGGTTCCCATTCCGGCTATCCGGCCATGCAATGTACATCGCCCCCCTCTCAGGATCGACCGCCATAGCCGGAATCGCGAGCTGCCACGTACCCGCACCCGTCGCCGAGCCAGGGACGTCGTTCACTCTCTTGTCCGTATTCCAAGTTATTCCTCCGTCCCCCGACCAGTCGAAAAAAATGTCGTTTGAACTCAAGTCCCACCAGGCTACCACGAGGCTGCGGTTGGTCTGGAGAAGAGGACTCGCCGAACGGGCCCCCTCAAGAGACGTAGGTGCCGAGTTCCGAATTGCTTGGGCACTCGAAATCAAAAACGACGGCACCGCAACCGCAAACGCGATTCCTATGACAATCAACGTTACAGGGAGACTCCTCAAGCCTCTCCCCTGGGACATGGATTGTGCTCGTCCCGGATAACGGTTATCGCCGGCCGCGAAGGGTTAAATAGGGTCCCAATGTTGAGAACGACGCTAGGCTTGACCGGGGGGCTGGGCGTCCCCTTGTAGACCCAAATCGTCCTCATGGGGCGGTGACAGTCGGGAGCGGTGCTCCCAGCTTGGCGCTGGTCCGGATGCCGACGTTGAGGTTCTGTCCCGCGGGGCTGGAGGCGACAGGGAACGCAGCTGGAGAGCGGCGGTCCCCGTCCCGATCGTGGGGAACGGGTCAGGCACGGAAGTGAGCAGCCTCACCGCGGACTACCAACGCTCGCGGGGGTGCGGGACCGAGGAAGCATCCGGGTCACCCGGCGTCGGGCTGCGCATCCATCCCGATGGCCTAGCTCCCTTCAACGCTCCGTGAGCTTCGTCTGCTTCGTCTCGAGGACCATACCGCCCATCCCGAAGCGCTGGATGATCAGGTCGTACAAGATGTCGTCCCGGACCTCGCTCTTCCGGTCCGGCACTCCGTACGCGGGCTCGTTCGTCGGCAGCTGAAGGCCGAGTTTCACGAGGCCTCGACGCGCCTCCTCCCGTTCCTCCCTCGGCGCCTGAGGCACGTCGACCGCGGCGGAGAATCCGCACTCGCGAATCTCCCGCAGGAAGATCGGGCGGCGGAACAATTTCTGCAGGACTCCGACCGCGAGGCGCACCTGATCCGCATCGTCCTTCACCGCCTCGCGGCACCGCGACCCGACGAGCTCGTACAGGTTCGGCTCCCGATGGGCCGAGGTCGTGTAGACCTTCGCGGGCGGAATGTCCTTCTCTCGGAGCATGCCTACGTCCGCGAGGGCCTTCAGATAGCCGGTGACGAAGAGACGATGAAACGAATATCCGTCTTGCTTCAGCTGTTTCGTGAGCGCACTGATGGAGCGCTCCTGCACCCGCAGGTACGAGACGACAAGGTCCTTGAGATTCCTCTCCGGAACGAACAACGGGGCCCCCACCCGACCATCTGGTAACAAACCGGATAACAAATAAAGGTTTCCAGCCGAAGCGTTGCTCACAGATCGAGTGCAAAAATCATCTTATCCTAATGGCGCTCTCGCATTTCAGTTCGCGATTACTCCCCCTTTCTTTTTCGTTTTTCCCTTCCTAGCGGAGACGCTATCTCGCGGTGATAACCGCCTC
>Ga0209239_1002647_pt1 | contig 10618 bp, 9 predicted proteins | sample GraSoi013_2_20cm_FD_185824 | JGI IMG/M metagenome (GOLD analysis project Ga0209239, IMG submission 185824) | Grasslands soil microbial communities from the Angelo Coastal Reserve, California, USA - Sample 10_02_2013_2_20cm (SPAdes) (version 2) | ecosystem: Environmental > Terrestrial > Soil >...
TCAGCACCGGCAACAAACGGGTCAGCTACGGCGAGCTGATCGGAGGCAAATCGTTCGCGCTCAAGCTCGACCACGCCAAGCCCGCCGCCGCGAAAGATCCCAAGGACTACAAACTGGTCGGCAAGCCGGTGCCGCGCGTCGACATCCCGGACAAAGTGACGGGACGCTTCACCTACATGCAAGACTTCCGCGTGCCCGGGATGCTGCACGGGCGCGTCATTCGCCCGGCGGCGATCGGCGCCACGCTCGAGAATGTCGACGAGACATCGCTCAAAGATGTCGCCGGCGTCGTCAAGGTCGTGAGGGAGGGCAATTTCCTCGGCGTCGTCGCCGAGAGCGAGTGGGGCGCGATCAAGGCTGCGGAGAAGCTCAAGGCGTCGTGGTCGAAATCGCAGACCTTGCCGGAGGCGGCGAAGCTTTGGGACGAAGTGCGCGCCAGCAAGGTCGCCAAGGACGAGGTGACGAGCAACGTCGGTAACACTGCCGAGGCCATGGGCCAGGCGGGCGCCAAGACGCTCAAAGCCACCTACGACTTCGCCATCCACACGCACGGCTCGATCGGGCCGTCCTGTGCGGTCGCCGAATTCAAGGATGGCCAGCTGACCTCGTGGTCGGCCTCGCAAGCGACGCACAATCTGCGCAAGCAGCTCGCGACCATGTTCGGCATCCCCGCCGACAGCGTTCGCTGCATCTACATCGAAGGGTCCGGCTGCTATGGCCGCAACGGGCACGAGGATGCCGCCGCGGACGCGGCGTTGCTGGCGAAAGCGGTCGGGCGGCCGGTGCGGGTGCAATGGTCGCGCGCCGACGAGCACGGGTGGGACCCCAAGGGCCCGCCGACGCTCATCGATCTGCGCGCTGCCGTGGATGGCGCAGGCGCGGTTACCGCCTGGGAATCGGAATTCTTCATTCCGCAGCAGACCGCCGGCAGCTTCAACGTGCCGCTGGTCGCCGCGACACTGGCAGGCATGCCCGCCGGCGAAGACGTCGCGCCCGGCAACATTTTCCAGAACTCGGCGATCCCCTACAAGTTCGCCAACGTGAAGACGGTGTGCCGCCGGCTTGCATCGACGCCGTTCCGCCCGTCCTGGATCAGGACGCCGGGGCGAATGCAGAACACCTACGCCAACGAGTGCTTCATCGACGAACTTGCTGCGGCGGCAAACGCTGACCCCGTCGAGTTCCGGCTGAAATATCTCGATCCCAACGACAAGCGCGGCATCGAAGTGCTCAACCGCGCCGCCGCCTTGGCGAAATGGGACAAGCGGCCCTCGCCCCGGCGCGATCAGCGCGGCGAGGTGGCCACCGGCCGGGGCATCGCCTACTGCAAATACGAATTGACGCGCACCTATATCGCGGCGGTGGCCGAGGTCGAGGTGAAACGGTCGACCGGCGACATTCGGGTGACGAAATTCTATCTCGCCCACGACTGCGGTCAGATCATCAATCCGGATGGGCTGCGAAACCAACTCGACGGCAACGTAATCCAGACGTTGAGCCGCACCCTGATCGAGGAGCTCAAATACGACCGCTCCGCGGTGACCAGCCTCGATTGGGCGAGCTATCCCATCCTGCGATTCCCGCAGGTCCCGGAGCTCGTTTACGAGCTAATCGACCGGCCGAACGAGCGTCCGTGGGGCGCCGGCGAGCCGGCCGCCGCGGTCGTGCCCTCGGCGATCTCGAACGCGGTGTTCGATGCCATCGGCGTGCGGCTGCGCTCGGTGCCCTTCACGCCGGACAAGGTGATGGCGGCGATGAAGGGAGCCGCGTAGCCGTCATAATGGTTTGAGCCAAACCGTCTCCCAGCCGAAGTCGGGTTCACCCAGCTTCGGCCGCTCTAGACATCATGGAAACGCCCGAGGTCCTCAGACGCGAAATCAAGGCGTTGGCCTTCGATCAGTACGGCACCATCGTCGATATGCAGAAGGGGCTCACCGAGGCGGTCACGCCTTTCTCAAGCGCAAGGGCTGGGGCGGCAGGCCGAACAGCTTCGTCACCTGGTGGCGCCGCACCCACTTCGAGAACTCGATGATCGACGCGCTGTGCGATCGCGGGCACACGCCCTATCGGCAGATCGGAGAGCGCGCGGTGTCTTACGTGATGGATCGCTGCGGCATCCGGTACACGCCGGACGAAGCGCGGTGGCTCGTGAGCGAGATCGAGAAGCTCAAGCCATTCCCCGATGTGCGACCGGCACTCGAACAGCTTCGATCCAAGGGATACAAGCTCGCCATTCTCTCGAATGGTGACCGCGACATGCTCGAGGCGGCCAGGCCGCATATCGGCTTTGCGTTCGATCACGTCATCTCGGTCGAGCAGGCCGGCTATTTCAAGCCGCACTGGAAGACTTACGCCAAAGCCGCCGAGATCCTCGGCGAGGAGCGGTCCGACATTCTGTTCGTCGCCAATCACGCCTTCGATTGTATCGGAGCGAAGTCGTACGGCATGCGGACCGCGTTCATCGACCGACGCAAGCGGCCGTTCGGCCACACGCCGCATCAGCCCGATCTCATCGTGGCCGATTTTGCCGAACTCGCCGCGGCGCTGGCTTGAAGAGTGATCCTCTGGTCAAAGCCCGTGTCCTTGGCCGCACGAGCCTCCCGGCCCTCATCCTTCGAGACGCGCGCACGTAAGGTCGATTTTGCTGAACGTACGAAGCCGCGCGCTCCTCATGATGAGGGCCGCGTGTCGAGTAGATCAAGCGCGGCCTTGCATGGCCTCATGCTGAGGAGCGTCGCAGCGCATGGCGGAAACCATTCCACAGCCACTGGAGCGCTGCGATGCGTCTCGAAGCATGAGGCCGCCTCAGTTTGCACGGCGCTTGCTTTTGCGCTGATCCATGGCCATGGTGCGGACATGACTCTCGCCGCGATTGAGCGTGGGACTCTCGGGGCCGTCCGCCACGACTGGACGCGCGAGGAGGTGCGCGCGCTGTTCGAGCTTGCGTTTCCCGAATTGATCTTTCGCGCGCAGCAGATTCATCGCCTGCACTTCGATCCCACCGAGGTGCAGATGTCGACGCTGATCTCGATCAAGACCGGCGGCTGCCCGGAAGACTGCGCCTATTGTCCGCAGAGCGTGCACTACGACACCGGCGTCAAGGCGGAGAAACTGATGCGCGTCGATGCCGTCATCGCCGAGGCGCAGGCGGCCAAGCGTGCGGGCGCGAGCCGCTTCTGCATGGGGGCGGCGTGGCGCGAGCCCAAGGATCGCGATCTCGACCACGTCTGCGAGATGGTTGAAGGCGTCAAGGCGATCGGGCTCGAGACCTGCGCCACGCTCGGCATGCTCACGCAGCACCAGGCGCGGCGTCTCAAGGCGGCCGGCCTCGATTACTACAACCACAACCTCGACACCTCGCCGGAATACTACGGCGCGATCATCACCACGCGCACGTATCAGGACCGCCTCGACACGCTCGGCCACGTGCGCGACGCCGGCATCCACGTCTGCTGCGGCGGCATTGTCGGCATGGGCGAGAGTGCCGAGGATCGCATCGGCATGATCGCGACGCTTGCGAATCTGCCGGCCCATCCGGAGAGCGTGCCGATCAACATGCTGGTCAAGGTCGAGGGCACGCCGCTCGCGCGCGGAGAGGCGATCGACCCGATCGATTTCGCGCGCACCATCGCGGCGGCCCGCATCACCATGCCGAAGTCCGTGGTGCGCCTCTCTGCCGGGCGCGAGGACATGAGCGAGGAGACGCAGGCGCTCTGCTTCATTGCCGGGGCTAACTCGATTTTCTATGGGCCGAAGCTGCTCACCACGCCTAACCCCCGGCGCGACCGCGATCTGCGCTTGATGGACAAGCTCGGGCTCGTGCCCATGGGGAAATGAGCGCGCTCGCGGGGACGAGGGGCCGTTTTGGCTTGGTGGCCGTCAATGCACTGCCGCAGCTGCGCGCGGCATCAGCGCGCCGCGATGGCGGATGACCTGCGCCGCCAGCCGGTGCGCGGCGGCGGCGGCATCCGTCGGCCCCTGGCCGGATAGACGCGCCGCGATATAGGCGGCGTTAAAGCTGTCGCCGGCCGCTGTCGTGTCAATCGGCACCACCACCTCCGGCACGGGTACGAATTCGTTTTGTCCGCCGCTTGCCACCAGCGCGCTGTTGGGCCCGTTCTTCACCACGATCTCGCCTACCCCGAAGGCTTGCAGCCGCTCCACGGTTGCCTCGGGACTCGGATCGCCCCACAACACCGCTTCGTCGTCATAGGCCGGAAGCGCGATGTCGATGCGCTTGAGCGCCTCCATGAAGACTGTCCGCGTCCGCGCTAAATCTCCGCGCCAGCCGCGCGGGCGGAAATTTCCGTCGAAGGCGATTTTCACGCCCTGCTGCCGCACCATCTCGATAAGCGCGAGAAAACGGCCGATCCCGGTATTGGAATAAAGCGAAAGGGTGATCCCTGAAAAATAGACGAGCTTTGCTTTTGTCAGGCCCTCGGCCACGCGCCCCCAGTCCGCCAGCTCGAACAGCTCGCGCGCCGGCGATTCGCCGCGCCAATCGTGGCGGTGAACCGTTCCGGCGGTATCGGTGTCGACCACCGCGAGGCCCGGCAGGCGGCCGCGCACTCGTAGCACCAGATCGCTGGCAACACCCTCCGCCGCGGCAAGCGCGAGGATCGCGTCGGAATAGGGATCATCCCCCAGCGCCGTCGCAAAGGCGGCATCGATCCCGGCACGGGCGAGATAGACCGCCACATTGAAGGTGTCGCCGGCGCAGCCGACGCCGAAGCGGCCGTCGCCGCCGCGGACGAATTCGACGATTGCTTCTCCGACCGCGACCGCGCGTGGCCCCTGCTTGCTCATGGTGCCGCAAGATAGCGCGCAGGGAGCGCCGGCGAAACGCGGGGTCGCACCGGGTGACGACCCGCCATCGCTGCTCAGTGCTGCTGTCCATGCATGACGGACTGGACGGGCACCAATGTTACATTGTAACGTCGGTCCGAAATCGCTTTCTCTGAGCAATCATGCCCACGGACGTTCCTCACCCGCATCACCATCCTGGCCAAGGACACCCTCCGGCCGCGATTTCGCCGTCGATCCTGCGCATGTCGGTTGTGCAGCGGCTGGGCATTGCCGCTGCGCTGATCGTGCTGCTGTGGGGCGCCGTGCTTTGGGCGATGAAGGTGTAAGTCGATGACCGCCGCGCTGCGATTCCGCAACCTCACGCTCGGCTACGACCGGCATCCGGCCGTGCACCACCTCGACGGCACGGTCGAGAGCGGCGCGCTGGTGGCAGTGGTCGGTCCGAATGGGGCGGGCAAGTCGACCCTCTTCAAGGGCATTGTCGGTGTGCTTAAGCCGTTGGCCGGCCGCATCGAGCGCGGCGATCCCAATCCGCAACATATCGCCTACCTCCCGCAGGCCGCCGAGATCGACCGCACTTTCCCGATCAACGTTTACGACATGGTGGCCATGGGCCTTTGGCGCCGCGCCGGATCCTTCGGCGGCATCGACCGTAAAGCGCGGGCGTCGATCGAGGAGGCGCTCGCCGCCGTCGGCCTCTCCGGTTTCGAGAACCGCGCGATTGCGACGCTCTCGGGCGGGCAGATGCAGCGCATGCTGTTCGCGCGTCTGCTGCTGCAGGATGCCCGCGTGATCGTGCTCGACGAGCCTTTCACCGCGGTCGATGCCAAGACGTCTGCCGACCTGTTCGATCTGGTGCGGCGCTGGCACGGCGAGCGACGCACGGTGCTCACGGCTATGCACGACATCGATTTCGTGCGGGCGAACTTTCCGGAGACGCTGCTCTTGGCGCGCGAGCCGGTCGCCTGGGGCCGCACGGCGAGCGTGCTCACGCCGGAAAACCTGCTCGCCGCGCGCCGCATGTGCGAGGCCTTCGACCAGCAGGCCGAACCCTGCGCCGACGAGCAAGCGCCGGCCTTGCGGCCGAGCGGTGAAGTTGCGGGCGCCGGCGTCCATCATCCGCGACGGTAAATACTCGAGAACCCGATCTCGGCGGCCCGAGATCGGAGGCGAACCAACGACGAGAGGCGGACGCAGGTGTCGACGCTCTACGAAATCTTCATCGGTCCGTTCAGCGAGTTCGAGTTCATGCAGCGGGCGCTGGCGGGTGTGCTGGCGCTGGCGCTCGGTGCCTGTCCCATCGGCGTGTTTCTGATGCTGCGCCGCATGTCGCTCGTCGGCGACGCCATGGCGCATGCCATCCTTCCCGGCGCCGCGGTGGGGTTCCTGCTGTCGGGTCTCAACCTCTTCGCCATGACCGCGGGCGGGCTGATCGCCGGCTTCGTGGTCGCCTTGCTGACCGGCTTGGTCGCGCGCACCACCGAGCTCAAGGAAGACGCGGCGCTTGCGACCTTCTATCTGCTCTCGCTCGCGATCGGCGTCACCATCATCTCCCTGCAAGGGACCAACATCGATCTGTTGCACATATTGTTCGGCAACGTGCTCGCGCTCGACGATCAGACGCTGTTGCTGATCGCCAGCAACGCCACCATCACCTTGATCGTGCTGGCCTTGATCTACCGGCCGCTGGTGATCGAATGCGTCGATCCCGGCTTCATGCGCACGGTCAGCCGGGCCGGCGGTCCGGCGCACCTCGCGTTCCTCGTGCTGGTTGTGGTCAATCTGGTCAGCGGATTCCACGCGCTCGGCACGCTGTTGGCAGTGGGCATCATGATGCTGCCGGCGGCGATCGGCCGTTTCTGGGCGCGCGATATCACGCTGATGATCCTGATCGCGACTGCCAGCGGTCTGGTGGCGGGCTACGCCGGCTTGCTGGTGTCGTTCCACTTCGGCGTTGCTTCCGGCCCGGCGGTCATCTTGGTCGCCGGCGCGCTCTACGTGGTCTCGCTGCTGTTCGGCCACGTCGGCGGCCTGGTGCGGCAGCTCTTCCCCGGCCGCCATCTCGAAGCATGACCATTGCGCTCGTAGAGGAGGATGCCATGGTGACCCGACGACGCCTGCTTGCCGCGACGGCTGTCGCCGCGCTGTTTGTCACCGCTCCCGCGCGTGCGCAGGAGCGGCTCCACGTGGTTGCGAGCTTCTCGATCCTCGGGGATTTCGTGAAAAACGTCGGCGGCGACCGAGTCGCGGTCGAGACTTTGGTCGGTCCCAACGGCAATGCCCACGTCTATGCGCCCTCGCCGAGCGATGCCAAGAAGGCCGCCGATGCCAAGCTCGTCTTCGTGAACGGGCTCGGCTTCGAAGGCTGGCTCGAGCGGCTGGTCAAGGCCTCCGGCACCAAAGCGCCGATCGTGGTTGCCACCAAAGGCATCAAGCCGCGCGAGCGCGCCGGCGACCACGGCCACGATCACGACCACGGGCGGGCGGACCCGCACGCCTGGCAGTCGGTCGCCAACGCGAAGATCTATGTCGCCAATATCCGCGATGCGTTGATCGCCGCTGACCCTGCCGGCAAGGACACCTACGTCGCCAATGCCACGGCCTATCTCGCCAAACTCGACGCGCTCGAGCGGGAGGTGCGCGAGGTGATCGCCAAAGTTCCTGCCGATCGCCGCCGCGTCATCACCAGCCACAATGCCTTCGGCTATTTCCAGGACGCTTACGGGCTAAGCTTCACCGCCCTGCAGGGGGTGTCCACCGAGGCCGAGGCATCGGCCAAGGACGTCGCCGCCATCATCACTCAGATCAAGAAGCAGAAGGTCGCGGCCGTGTTTTTGGAAAACGTGACCGATCCGCGCCTGGTGCAACAGATCGCGCGTGAAACCGGGGCCAAGGTCGGCGGCACGCTCTATTCCGACGCGCTCACCGACGAGAAGGGCGACGCCCCGACCTATATCGATCTCATCCGCCACAACCTGCGCCAGCTCGCCGCAGCGCTGGTGAGCTGATCGATCGGAACATCTCAGTCATGCCCGCGCTCGTCGCGGCATCCGTCAAATCCAACGCAACACGCTCTAGTTGAGCGATCCATTGTTCCGATCAATCGGAAACAATGGAGTGCGCCTACCAGCGGTTGTTTTGCCATGGGCGAGGGGGCTCGAGGTGAGCAGGGACTTTCATCGGCTGCGTTCTCTCCTGTATTTTCCTGTTTTTTTGCAAAAACCACGCAGCGCGCGGCCGCACGCGCGAGCGCGCAACGAAAAACCCGGCGCGGCATGCCGCCCGGGCTCTTGGCGTAGTTTCGGTGAATACGCTCTTCTCCAAGATTCTCGTTACACGAGTCAAGCGAAAATTGGGCTGCCCTTAAGCCCTTAAATGAGTAGAGAAAATCGGCTCTTTCCCGAGAAGCGGACAAAACCGCGGCAATCCGGGCACGTCTGCTCTGTGGCACAAAGCGGACTTAGCAAAACGCCTGCCTACTTGTCCGCTCTCGGCGCGAAGCGGACATGCCGCGACGGCCGGTGGCGTATCAGCCAGTCGCGATTGACCCCAAGCGGACATCACACCTAGAACCGTTTGACCAGCGCCGATAGGCTTGGCACGAGACAGCCGTATGTTTAGACAATGGATGCTGGAATGCCATTTTTGCGTCCGATCTCCGATCGCTACTTCGAGGATTATATTGAAGGCGACGTGCACCGCTTTGGCACTATCGCGGTCGAGGCAGATGAGATAGTCGCCTTCGCCAATCGGTTTGATCCCCAGACGTTGCATACAGATCCCGAGGCGGCCAAGAGCGGCCCCTTCGGCGGCCTAATCGCCAGCGGTTGGCACACCGCTGGCCTCATGACGCGGCTGTTCATGGACCACTATCTCACCAAGGTGGCGAGCCTGGGCTCTCCCGGCGGCGATGAGTTGCGCTGGGTCAAGCCGGTGCGCCCAGGCGACACTCTGTCGGTGCACGTGAGCGTGCTCAAAGCCGTCCCCTCGAAATCAAAGCCCGATCGCGGCGCGGTCACCTCGTTCGTCGAGGTCATCAATCAGGTCGGCGAAGTAGTGATGACGTTCAAGGTCGTCAACATCATCGCCAAGCGCTCACCGGGGAGTTGAAAGTGGCAATGTCCGCTATTGGCACTCAGCGACGGGAACCATAGCATCGAATTTACGTCCGCTTTCGGGGCAGTATGCGCCGCTGGCTCGCCCCGATCATCTCTGGCGCTATTGACTTACGCTGGCGGGAGACTCGATTCTACAGCGCTCGGATGGACGGAGCGAGAAAAAGCGGAAATGAAGCTCATATGCGCTTTCGTTGCCGCGCTGACGGCGTTGCTCGGATCGCACGACGCGCTTGCTCAGTCCGCCTACCCTGACAAAGCCATTCGAATCCTCGTCGGATTTCCGCCAGGCGGTCCCCCGGACATCGCGGCGCGGCTGCTTGCAGACAAGTTTGCGGAGGCCTGGGGCAAACCCGTCTTGGTCGAGAATGCGACCGGTGCCGGTGGCAATGTTGCGGTCGATCGTGCCGCAAAGGCCGCGCCGGACGGTTACACGCTGGTGATGGCCAGTTCCGCCATTACCATCAATGTGAGCCTGTACGAAAAGCTGCCGTACGATCCGGTCAAGGACTTGGCCCCGATCTCGCTCGTAGTCTTCACGCCGAGCGTGCTTGTAGTCCACAGCGACATGCCGGCAAAGAACGTGCAGGAACTTGTTGCACTAGCACGCGCGCAACCGGGCAAGCTTACCTATGGGCATGCCGGCGTCGGCACGCCGTCGCACCTTTCCGCCGAGCTGTTCAAGTCGGTTACTGGAGTGAACATTCAACCGGTGCCCTACCGTGGCATTCCGTCATTGCTGCCCGATCTGCTTGCGGGCCGCGTCACCATGACGCTTCCCAACATGTCGGTGGTGTTGCCCCTGATACGCGAGGGCAAGCTGCGCGCCCTCATGGCGATGGCGCCGGCGCGTCCAGCAGCGCTCCCCGACGTGCCGACACTCGCGCAAGCCGGGTTCACCGGCTTTGATACGACAGTATGGTTTGGTCTGATGGCGCCAGCCGGAACTCCGCAGTTTATCATCGACAAGCTTTACAGCGAGACGGCACGTGTTCTCGCCCAAAATGATGTGCGCAACCATCTGCAGGGGCTTGGCATGGAGATCGTCGCCAACACGCCGCTGGAATTTGCAGCGATAATCAAATCCGAAATCCCGCAATGGGCGAAGTTGATCAAGGACGCCGGAATCCGTGTAACCGAATAGGACTTCCCCGCCGCGCCTCGCTGCGCGCGCGCCGCGAGCGGCTACACTGTTTGCCCGCGCCGACGACATGATCGAATAGGCGAGCCGATGTCGGGGTGTGGCACTTCGCGTCAGTTCGCGGCGCTGCATCAGTCGGTAGCGATTGGAGGCAAAGCGGACATTTCGCGACCGCCGCCGGCGTATCGATCCGACGCGAATGACCCGAAGCAGACATGGTAAGCGCTGAAATCCCGCAGTGCAGCAGGCACATCTGCGAGCTACTCTTTCTTATCTTGGTCCTTGGGTTGAACCTGCTGTTGCTGTTGAATGACTGGCCGCTCTGGCTCAAACGCATGGGACAACGGCGCACTGCTCTCCGGGTAATCGTCCGCCAGTCGCTGCCAAACTTGCGCCATCTGTAACAGAACGCTCCGCCGTTCCCCAGCCGGAAAGGAGTGCGCGACTTCTAGACACTCTCGTGCAAGGCGCCGATACCGTGCAGTAACAGATTCATTTTCATGCATCGGCGTCTGTCCGGATAGCTTTACGGGGTGATCAAGGGAAGCCGTCCAGC
>Ga0209239_1002649_pt1 | contig 10617 bp, 9 predicted proteins | sample GraSoi013_2_20cm_FD_185824 | JGI IMG/M metagenome (GOLD analysis project Ga0209239, IMG submission 185824) | Grasslands soil microbial communities from the Angelo Coastal Reserve, California, USA - Sample 10_02_2013_2_20cm (SPAdes) (version 2) | ecosystem: Environmental > Terrestrial > Soil >...
TTCGGACAAATCCAAAGTCTCGGGAAATTACAGTGGCTGATCAGGATGGTTACTCGAAAGGACAAGTAGCCTTCAAGCTAGGAATCGGTAACAGTGATGGGTTCGACGTTCTCGATTCCAAGGAAGAGGAGCGAGTCTTGCACAGAATCGAAAACCAGGGTTCGCTGGATATTCTAGACTTGGCTCTCCAACTTCACTATTCGCTGAGTGATGGTAGGAGACATAGGGTCCACGAGGATCACTACATCTTGCGGCTGGTCTTCCAGCCTGGGAGAGTCGAGGTCTTGGTCCATCACTTGAAAGGTGTCAGAAGAGTCGAGCCGGACGAGCTGATCAAGCTCATAATACAAGAGCTCAACGTTGAGTTGACCCGCGACCGGTACGCTCAGGTCGAGCTAGAAGCAGTAAAGATTACCTAACCGTTGATCTGATTCTCAAGATGAGAATCTGAACCTTTTTCTGACGATACTCCAGACGGCCTCGTGCACTTCTTCAACGGGCCGGTTTGCGTCAACCATCTTCCAGTCCAATTTCTTTGCTAATGTTCGGTAGGTCAGTCCGACTCTCAATAGCAACTTCTTGTCTCTCTCGTGAACATCTCTCCCGCTCGATTTTCGGCCGAAGGATGAGAGCACGGGAACGTCGAGAACAATGACGAGGCTCGCTGTAGGCAGCCCTCGGTCCAAGCCCTGCAGCCATTCCAGGCCTAAGCCTCTCGAGACTCCGTACGCCAGATTTGACGGGTAGTACCTGTCGGCAATTACAAAATCTGATTTCTCGGTTAGATTGGTTATGAGTTCTTGATTCTCCCACCTGTTTAGAGAGTAGAGCATGTGGAGTGCTGTTGCCGGATATTCTTGCTTGCCAGCGAGGAATCGTTGTATCTGTCTGCCCGATGGTGATCTGTAGATGGGGAAGCTGATGGTGCCGACTCTTGCGCCTTTTCTCTCGAGCTCTTCTGCGAGGAGTCGTGTCTGGGTTCTCTTGCCCGACTGGTCTATTCCTTCTAAAGCTATGATCTTGCCTCGCATTGCTCTGAGATTGCCTGAGTCTCGTTGTGGATAATAACGATTAGAAGTTAGACGATCAATCTTGACCGGGCTCGTCTTCGTCTGAGGCTGACGTGTCTTTCAGGTGTTGATATGGTGGACCGGGCGGGATTTGAACCCGCGGCCTTCCGGAGGCTTGGCTTCGATGTCTGCTTGCAAACCGGACGTTCTTTGGCCTGATGTTGTCAGTATACCAGGCTGAACTACCGGCCCACGGGTCGCGTGGTTTCTCTGGTTTGTTTGTTAAGTCTTGTTTGTGGGGCCGCCGCCGGGACGTTCACACCGTGTTGGGGTGGTTTGAACCCGGCCTCCAGGCTCCACTGGCCAAGGCTTTCTAGGCCTTTCAGGCCTGTACGCTACCAAGCTACGTTACGGCGGCCACGAGTGGAGTCGCTGTGTCTCGCGGAATATCTAAGTTTCCAACGGGACCGGACCGCGAAGAACTAGTAAGAATTCGTTTCAGAGGCGTTTTTCACGCCTTTCCGGTCTCTTTTGTAACATCGATCTATCCATTTTTACAGAATACGGTAGGGCCTATTTCCATGAACATGATTGAGAGACCGGTGATTGAGTCTCGATTTTTCGTCTGAACGTGCTCAAGTCATAGGGGGATTTCTGCAAAAGCGCTATGAAAGGCCTACCCCATTAGGGGCGGTTCCGACTAGAGATGGCAAGTCCCAAGAAAGAACTCATGATGTTACGGGTCTTCCGCCTGACCCTTCCGGCGGCCCTGCTCGTATCTTTAACGTGGATGACGCTGTTCACGGATTCTGCGCGCCAAGCTGTTATCAATTCTCTAGGAGCCAACGCTAACATCATCATATTCATCCTCGGGCTATTCCTAGTCCTCGGACTCTACTGGGTCATGGGCGTCTACGAACGCAAAATACTCTATGAGAACCACCGCACCAGGCCAGCCTTCTAGGAACCACTCTGACGCCACAGAACTCTCGTGACTTTCTCCTTTTTCGGTCGGTAGGCTCTCTCCTTCAGGGAGGAGAATTCCTCTCGAAGGGCAGTTTTGTGTCGCGGGAAATATTTTTTTTCTAAATTCTAGCAAGGGTCCATTCGCCGTCTGAAACGTTTCTTGGCGAGATTATCGTTTTTTCGCGCAAAACATGCGAGTCAGCGATTTTTCAACAAGCGTTCATCTGTATCGATGCAAGCGTGAACTGGGCATCATATGAAATGATCCTCCCAGACCCCAATTCAGGGTTCATTCTGCGCGAATTTGTGCGCCTGCTAGGTCTTGCATCTGAACAGCTAAGAGTATCAAGATTCCGAAGACGAGATAATGAGACTGAGAAATCTTTCCTATGTTACGCTCTGGGCCGTCAATTTCGACCAGGAGAAGCATTTGTACAAAGAAATTCTGGGACTACCCGTCGCGCAGGAGAATGATAACTTCATCGTGTTTGACTCCAAAGGATCAAGGCTAGCATTTCACCTGCTAAAGAAAGGAAGCCGACTGGATCGGCAAACGGTCAAGTTGCACTTCGAAGTGGACGATGTAGACGAAGTCTACTCGGCGTTGCAGCGTAAGGGAGTCAAGTTTGCTGTCAAGCCCGCTAATCGGCCATGGGGGAATCGCATGGCGAGCTTTCGCGATGCTGAAGGATACGTGGTCGAGATTGTCGGCCCGCAGAAGGCGGACGAACCGGTGAAAGGAGATTAGGACTTCTTCCTACGTCTCTTGTCGGTAGACACTGGTGGAGGCGCGCCAGGGAAGAAGTAGGGCATAGTTGCCGCGGCTGGCGGCGGCGTAGCCGCCGCATCTTGTTTAGTATGCGTCACTAGGTGGGGAGGAACGATTTCCAATATTCCAGATTGGCTCAGTACCCGGTGATCGTCGAGGCCGTTGTGGCGTAGAAACTTGTGCAAGAGCAGTTTGACTTCCTTGTGCTTCAATCCTTCCACCTGAATCTGGTTTCCCTTGGTCAACACGCGGCCTCTGACACTCTTGACATGTAGTTTCAGAAAGTCCGCGGCTGGTCGGATTTGCGCGGGCAGTTTTCCGAGGTTTACAGTCTGTTGTTCCTTCTTCTGTTTTCCAACCGGGTTTGAACCGCTTTTTGTTTTGAAGTTGGTCGCCCCGAGTCTCCTGGCTTCTAGGTTGGATCCCGAATCAAGATAAGAGCTTGTCAGATTCTAATCGTGACGCATTCTGAGCCTCAGTCTCGTAGAACTCCGCGAGTTCGAAAGACTCCTTGATCTGTTTCTCTAACTCCTCCATTGGAGGGTAAACGGATCTATAGATCTCAAGAGGACCCACGTGTGACTTTACATGGATAGTGTAGGTCGGGTAGGCGGCGTGACCGAATATTCGCTTACTATTCCATGATTCCTCTTTGTCGCCGCTCTCGTAGTTCATATGAAAGCTCCGGAAGCGAACCTTCGCGGGGTTTTCTTGATTCATCTTTTCCGCCAGCGTTTTGAAGAGGGGCTTCTGGGTCTCACAACCCGAACAGCCTTGACGAGTAAGGGCGGTCACATAGACGATCCCGTAGTCCTTTACAAGTTCCTTTAGCGCTTCTGCCGTTGTTCGGCTCTTCAATTGAGTGAATTCAACAACCTCCGGGACTTCTTTCGACACAACTTCTGCTGAAAGGGTCATGGGCATTCCCTCAGCTTTCTGCTCGAACGCCGATATAATTCTGTAGTTTGTCGACTATTCCAAGAGGCCAAATTGGTTAGTTAGCTGTGCTCGCGAAAGAAAGGGGAAGGGTCCTACTAAGGACCCGCGCTCTTCCACGTCACTGAAAAGCCGTCGCCGCTGCCGGATAGCGATGATGGTTGCGCTTTGACGGCTCCGGAGTTGGAAACCATCGTGATTACTTGGACCGAGGAGCCGAAAGATCCGATAGTTCCAGGGGTCCCATTTACGGTAGCGGTGCACGATGAGAAGGAGACAGTTCCAAAGTCAGCTAGGGGTAGAATGCCTCCGCTAGAAGATGGTGCTTCAGCAATCCATTCCGCTGAAGATCGTTGAGCAGAGTGTACCCTTGCAGAAGTGCTGAAGGAAGCTCCGGTGGAAGTGTCCGTTATCGTTACCGTGAAAGATCTCCCGCTGAAACTAGCCTGAGCGGTCATATGGTCTCCGGGGGTAATGGCCATTCCGTTGATGAGGAAGGAGGGGTGCGGATAGAACTCGAACCACGCATAGTAGGTCGGGGCGCCATTTTGGCAGTCTGAGTCCGTGCCTGTCTGCTCCACTGTGCCAGAGTTAAAACCGTCTATACCTACCCAGAAAGATGAGTACTGGTTCGTGCTAGGGCATGAACCCTGTATTGCTGGCACCGTCCACGATCCCTTTGCAATGCTGACCGAGCCAGAGCTTCCGGTTACTGCATAGCCGCTCCAGTTCGTACTCTGGAAACTACCGTCATGTGATCGGGGCGCTAGGGTCAACTGTGGAACAGGGAGCGCTGAAGTTGCCATCAGGAACGAGAGAGCGATGAACGCAGTTGCAGTGGCCGATGAAACAGATATTGTCTGCAGTTTCATTTTCAAGAACCGCTGGGCGACAAATAATCTAGATAAGATTTGTGGACAGCATTCATCACAAGTGATGCGAAGTTCGAATAGAGAATTGAGGCCAAGACGCCATCCTCATTCGGAGCAAATCGCGAATGACGGGAAAATCTCCGAAAGCTTCAGAAAGCTAGATCTCTCCCCTGCACCTATAGATCGCGTGAAGAGTTGCTCTCGCCCAAGGTATCCTTGTTAGCATGCGTGCTACTAGCTACGTCCCTTTCCGTTGTCATCGATCACGCCGCTTTGATAGGGCAACAGCTGGACAGTCGGATTCTGTCGTCCCTGAGGTCCAGCAACTTTGATGTAAGTCGACCAATCAGCATGTGTGGGCCAACAGGCACCGTTAACAGAGGAATTCGTAGCAATGGCAATTGTCCATTCAACTTTGTGCTATCCCTGAGCCAGAAGAGCCTCATCCAAGTTCGAGGATCAAACGGTTCAGTTCAATTGTCAGTGACCTTCGTCTCAGGCGTCTCCACCCCTGTAACAGTGTCCGCTCAAGGAGTGCCTGCTGGCATGGAGATCCTGTTTGCTCCCGCATCGGCGAAACATTCGTTCACGTCGACTATGACAATTTCAACGAGCGAACGAACTCCTCTGGGTCGGTTCAACGTCACCATTCTCGCAATTGGAGGAGGACTTGGAAAATCAGCGATTCTGTCTCTACTTGTCGTCCCCATCGTTCATGAGATAGCAGTAGTCTCGGCCCTGGTCCAAAGGACAGCTACAGTCGGCAGCATTGTTGTGATCAATGCGACTGTCGCAAATTATGGGTCACTGTCCGAGGCGCTCGATCTACGAGCATATGCGAACACCACTTTGGTCGCCGATCAATCTGTGCCAAACCTAGCGCCCGAAGGGATCTATGCGGGTCGGTTGATGTGGAACACGTCTGGATTTTCGCCCGGAACATATACGGTATTGGTAGATGTTCCTCCAGTTCAAGGCGAACTCAACTTGCTCGACAACAATCGAGAAGCGGGCAAAATACTTCTGACTCAGAGTCCAGGTTCTAGGCCGAGTCCTTCACCTGCCGCGTCTGGAGGCGCGCAGAGTTACAATTACGGACGTCAGCTTGCCATTGTCGTGGCGATCGCAGAAGCTGTCATAGTTTTCTTAGTCGTTTATCGCAGCAAAAGTAAGGTTTCAACCGGAAACCTGTCAGCAGGACCCAGAAAGATCTAGCGGATTCACGAATTCCGTGAACTCGGCTCGCCCTAATGAGGAACATATGCTATTCCCTGAATCTCTACCTTCATTCCGAACAGAAGATCGGCTCGTACCGTGGCCCTCGCAGGCTTTGGGTCTGGGAAGAATGTCGAGTAAGCCTCGTTCATTTCAGAATAGTCATTTAGGTCACTGAGGTACACTGTAGTCTGAAGCACGTATTCCAAGCCAGATTGTGCTGCTACTAGTACTCTTCGAAAGTTTTCCAGAGTTGTCTTGGTCTGGGACTTGACGTCTCCTGACACTACTTTGCCGTTCTGATCAATGGGTCCCTGACCTGAAACAAAGATTAGATCTCCAAACTTTATTCCTGGCGAAAACGGCAAGTTCAAGGGTGCAGGTCCCGTTCTGACAAGTTCCTTTCTCATGACGCGTTCGATCTCGCACCAGATACTTTAGAGGTTTAAGATTTGAGAAGCGGCGCGATGGTCTAGCGTAACAGCTGGATTTGCCGCTGATGGGCGGCGGGATTATAACGGGAATGGATTGCTCTCGGCGGTCTACCTAGACTGGCTGTCAATGATTTGACGTCGTAGCCGAAGGGTAGCAAGAGGTTCGCTGTTGACGAAACGAGTAGGTCAACGTATCTTTCAGGATCGTAGACAGTATCGTCGTCCGCCAGTTCTGGGGGCAATGCTTGGCTTTCGGGAATTGTTGATGTATCAATCGTCAGAACGTAGCTTACCTGCTGTCCTGCGTGAACTGTTCCTCCTTCGTCGATAAGACACTGGGCCGCGGTCGCTTGGGGTACGCGATGAGTATACTCGTTAGGCATCTTGCTCAAATTCTTCGTAATTATCAGCTCCTCGATAGGAACAACGCCGCTTCGCAGCTTTGAAGCATATTCTCTGAGCGTGTTGAGAACTTGAGGAATAAATGCTTGGAACTCCCGTGAATTATCTGCTTCCTTGAGGATTGCAAGCATTTGTGTCTGGCATTTCTCGACTATTCTAGGAGTGTCGTGACGTCGAACATCGATTCCCCGAACCTTGAGGGTCCGGTCTTGAAAGATGCCGTAGTACCTGTTTAGGACTGGCGCTTGCGGGTCTGTCTTGGAATTGAGGAAAACTATCCACTTGTACTGGCCCTCAAAACTCAGAGGGAGTTCCAGATCCTTTCTGATCACTGCACAAAGCTCCTCGTAATCAGCAGCTGTTGCGTCAGTTTTTGTAAGCCACATAGAATCGACGATTCCGTGCACGAGTTTGAAGCCTCGAGCTTGGGCAATGGCTATTGCACGGTGAAGGAAGACACGGGAGAAGGCACATGTTGCAATGTGCGCGTCTATCTTTCCGAACCGGGCGTTCTTAAATCCAAGATACCCGAATGAACAGACTAGAATCCATTTTAGTGCCGATTGGCGTGCATCGTACTTCTGCCGTTTCAGTTCATCTTTTTCGTCTTTCTTTAGTTGCTTGTAGCTTGACCTTCTATCGAGAAGAATTTCAAGAGATAGAGGGACGATGCCTCGCCATCGGTCGCAGATATTGTAGTCTAGTTCTGGAACCCGACGGAGCGAGTTGGGACAGCATTTGCACTTGACGGTTTCTCCGCTCAGGTTCTGGTCCAGCATTATGGTCGGGTAGAGGCTGGTAAAGTCCAGCTCTCCCACTTGATCATATATCCCGGTCTCGGGTTCGTGGATGAAGCCTCCCCGGTCGGCGATGACTAGTTCGTTACTGTCTTTCCATTCTTCGGGCTGGTTCTTGTTCCAGGGGATGAGAACGTTTTCTTTGACAGCATGGTAGAATTGTAGGCTGGTCATGTTGGTGCCTATTGTCGCCCGGCTTGCTCGCTGAATCGGGATAATACACGTCCGAGAGATTTCGAATAGTCCTTCGAGTCCACAGTCAGCGCTTATGAAGGCGTTGTGGTCGTCGATGTGTAGCCTGCCTAGCAGTCGGGCGGCTGTCTCTCTGTACAGAATTTTTCCGTAGGAGAAGTAGGAATGACCTTGAACCTCATAGACTCTTAGAGGCGATGGGTCCCGGCCCAGAACTAGCCTGTTGAGCATTCCGTTTTTGTATGCGCGTCTCGCCAGGTATGGGAAGATGAACGAGTCTCCACCTTCTGTAACAACAATGTCCGGATCTATTTCATTGAAGGTTTCAACGAGGCTGAGGAGTTTCTCCTCTTCACTGCCTGAATCGAGAACGAGCGTTTCTTCCCGATCTGTTATGATACTGAGGGAGTCTAGTTCATCTTCGAAGGTTCGAATTCTCTTGTTCTTTCTAGTCTTGATTTCTAGTCTGATCTTTCGAAGCGGAGGTAGTTTGTAGTCTATTGTTTTTCTGGAATCTCTCAGGGTCCATTCGATTTTCTCGTCTTTTTCCTCTGCCTCGACGAGGGCTAGTGGGAACAGGTCTTTCTGGTAGAGGTAGACTTGGGGAGAGGGAATGTCTACATCGTAGAGGCGGAAATTGGAATAGCTGCTTTCTCGCTGTATCCTCCGCGCAAGCCTTGTAGCCTCCTCATCATTCTCTACTACGATCTCAAGGACTCGGGATTTGCCTATGTCACCAGCCCTTTCAAATTTGTCGACAAAAATAGAGTTCTCAATGTAGGACTTGCAAGCTAGATCGATAAGCTCCCGGTAGTTGCCCCCTACATGTATTCTGGGCTTCCATCTGTCTGTGAGCCTTACGCACTTTCCGTCGGGTTTTTTCAGCCATACTACCATCTGGCCTGGTTTGTGGTAGAGGTCGAGAATCCAGCCTATATGCTTCACAAAGAATCAAGATGCGATTCTCTATTCTGGGACTAATTCGGAAGAGCGGGACGAAGAGCGAATGTGAAACAGATGCGAAACTGTAGGAAAGTGAAAGGGCTATTGGTATCCAAGTAGCGTTTTGTCCAGCGTAATAGCCTCGTCTTCCTTCTGAGGGGTGAAGGGATGACGGGCTATGATGAGCTGTGTATAAGCGCCTTTGTCCTTCAGTCTCGCAGAAACATGGGCAGTATGCATCAAAGCGTCTGTCATGGTCTTGTTTCTTGCCTTCTGATTCGTGGCTATAATCAGCATGTTTCTCTGCTCAGCAGTTTTTCCCAGAAACTGTACGCTTTGGCGGAAGATATCCAGTGCTTCTTTCTTTTCTCGTACGTCAGGATCGCAGAAGAGGGCCGTGATGTCAGAGACAACAGCGAACCGAGCTCCATACTCATCTATTGCTGCGGTTAGTTTTTCCATGATGAGGCTGTGAACTTGGTGATGCGTGAAGGCTCTGCTGAGATGAATGCGTTGCTGCACTCGGCCAGATTCCAGTCCGAGATTGACGATGTGCTGAGAGATGGTGTATGTGTCGAAGAGGTTACCTGCATCTATGAAAACAACATCGCTATCCAAGCCTTGGGAGAGTGTTGCTCGGACGCAGAGGAGGAGAGAAAGAGTATGCGATGGTTCACCCTCGAGGAAGACAAACTGGCCCGTTTTGAGAATCAGTGCCTTGTCTAGAGATTCTATCCCGGTGGTTATGCCCGGTTGGAGGTCTCGGGGGAGGTTGCTTCCCCGACGTGTTTGGTATTCGATCTGGTCGTCTGGCTCTCTCAGGAGTTCTGGGTCTCTACATTTCAGGCTGGTGAGGAGGCGTCTTCCCGGAGGAAGAGGGGAGGCTCGGCAGCTTAAGACCCTGTCGAGTTCGAAGCCGCAGCTGGGACAGTTTCCGTCGAATACTAGTTTGATTTTTCTAGGATTGACTTGTTGTTTTGATAGGACTAGGGCTTCGTCGCAGAGGATACAATGGTACAAGTAGCCCTCGCTGCCTTTCTCTATCTGGTCTATCTGCCATGTCTTGGGTTGTAGAGGGTCGATGGTATGGCGTGTTTCCATCGCAGACCCCTAGGGTTGTTCTATTCGTCGCGTCTGCTTTTTGGAGCAGCGTCTTCCACGCCTTTCGCGGTAATCTGGAAGTAGGTCTCAGACTCTGGCAAGTAAGGTGAGTCAATTATTTTGGCAACTCGTAGTCCCTGGCTGGCTTTCTTCAGCATGACTCTGTGTGTGGAGGCGTGAGCTAGAATGTTTCCGCCCGCGGGACGCATGGGGTCGCCGAAGAACGCTTGAGGGTTAGCTTGAACTTGGTTTGTTATGACGACTGCTAGGTTGAGGGCTTGAGCTATTCGGAGGAGTTTGTGAAGGTGGCTGTTTAGGCGTTGTTGGCGTTCGCTTAGGGATTCGCGCCCGATGTATTCGCCTCTGAAGTGAGAGAGGATCGAGTCTACGACTAGGAGTTTGATGTTTTCTTCTTGGCAGATTTTGAACGCGTGGTCGACTGTGAGGATCTGGTGGTCGCTATTGTAGACGCGGCTGTAGATGATGCCGTCGAGTATCTTGTCTGCGTCGAGTCCCATTGCCTGGGCCATCTGGTAGACTCTTTGCGCTGCGAATGTTCCCTCAGTATCGATGAAGAGGGCTTTGCCTTCGAGGCCGCCGTCTTTGGCTGGTAGCTGGACGTTGACGCTGAGCTTCATACAAATCTGTGATTTGCCTGCTCCGAATTCTCCGACAAACTCTGTGATGGCTTGTGTTTCAAGTCCGTTTCCCAGCAGCTTGTCAAGATTAGTGGATGCGAAGCTGAGTCTCTGAAGGCTCAACCTCCTCTCGTAGAGCTGTTTTGCAGTGACGAAGTCTGTCTGTATTGTTTCTCGGGCGGCTCGGGAGATTTTGAGGGCAACGCTGTTCTCTAGGCCTGCCTTTTCGATTAGTTCGCGTATTGGTGCGATTGCAAGGGATGCGATGGAGTCGTAGCCTGCGTCTCGGAGCTTGCCGGCGGTTACTGGTCCAACGCCGTTAAGATCTTGAATATTCACTATC
>Ga0209239_1002651_pt1 | contig 10614 bp, 8 predicted proteins | sample GraSoi013_2_20cm_FD_185824 | JGI IMG/M metagenome (GOLD analysis project Ga0209239, IMG submission 185824) | Grasslands soil microbial communities from the Angelo Coastal Reserve, California, USA - Sample 10_02_2013_2_20cm (SPAdes) (version 2) | ecosystem: Environmental > Terrestrial > Soil >...
TTTGGGGCGATGGATTCAGAATACGATGTAGTAATCATCGGGGGCGCATTTTCCGGCGCGGCGACGGCGCTCATGCTCAAACGCAAAAGACCCAAAGCACGTGTCCTGATCATCGAAAAAACAGCCGAGTTCGATCGCAAAGTCGGCGAATCGACCACGGAAGTAAGCAGTTGTTACATGACGCGCATTTTGGGTCTCACCCATTATCTCGGTCATCACCAGCTCGCAAAACAGGGATTGCGGCTTTGGTTTTCGAATCGGCCCGATCAACGCTTTGATGATTGCGTCGAGGTTGGCACACGTTATCAGAGCAGATTGCCCGGGTTTCAAGTGGACCGGGCAAAGCTTGATTCGCACATGCTTGATCTCGCAGAGGAGGCGGGTTGCGAATTATGGCGTCCGGCGAAAGTAGCGAACCTGGAGCTGAACAACGGAAATGGCCAAAGAGTTAGCGCCTCCCTCGTTGGGGGCGAGTGCACCGTTCGCGCGCGTTGGATCGTCGATGCTACCGGGCGCGCTGCCACGCTCGGGCGAAAACTCGGATATTTTCGTCCTAATACCGAACACCCCATCAACGCTGTTTGGGCGCGATTCAGCGGTGTTAAGGAATGGGACAGCTATGAATGGCGACAACGTTTTCCCGACTACGCGAATCGCTGTCGCACCGCGCGCGAATGGGCGACGAACCATCTCTTCGGGCGCGGCTGGTGGGTCTGGATCATTCCATTGCAAGGAGGCGATGTCAGCGCCGGTATCGTTTACGACAGCCGTATTTTCAAGCTCCCGGAAGGACCGAGTCTCGGTCAACGATTGCACACCCACATCCTCGGCAACCCGGTTGGCCGCGAAATTTTTGGCGCAGCCCGCGTGATCGAAGGCGACGTACACGCCTTGTCCATGTTACCGTATCACTGCGAAAAAGTTTGCGGCGACGGCTGGGCCGCAGTGGGCGACGCCGCCGGTTTTATCGATCCGCTTTATAGTCCTGGCCTGGACTTTTGTTCCTACACCTCCTATTACGTGGCCGATTTACTGGCGCGTAGTCTGGCCAGTGAAGACGTCACCGAGCAGCTTCGTCGTTATAACGAGCAATATCCAATCACCTATCGTTACTGGTTCGAAAGTCTGTACAAAGACAAATACTACTACATGGGGGATGCGGAGCTGATGTCGGCTGCGCTCCTTCTCGATGTGAGCGGTTATTACGTCGGTTTGGTCTGCGGTGTTTATCGCGATCCGGAACGCGGATTTCTCAACCTGCCCTTTACGGGCATTGGTGGCAGATTCGCTCGGAACATGATGACCTTTTATAGCCGACGCCTTGTCACGTTGGCGAATCGCAGATGGGCAACCGGTTACTATGGAAAAAGAAACGCAGGCTGGCGCGAACTCTACGATGGATTCGTTCCGGACATCCGAATTCGCAAACAGATTTGGCGCGGGCTGCTGCGCTGGTGGAAATGTGAGCTGATTAATCTCGCCTTGATGCTCCGCCGGAAAGCTGCGGCTTCAGCAACTGAGCCGTCAGCCCAGTGGGCACTCAACCAATGACGAAGAACGAATGTCGAATGACGAAGGAAACACAAAGTCCGAATCACTACGAAGGCAGATTACGACTGTTCGTCATTTAATCATTCGTCATTCTTTTGAGCTTCGTCATTCGGATTGCCTCATTTAACCGGTGTCCGATTCTTGTCCACTGTCGCGCTGTAGCCTCGTGCGAAGGCAATTCGCCGTTTAGCTACGGACTAAGCAGCGTTCCGTACCACCGCAAGAAAAACGTGCCAAAAAACATCCAGGTAACTGCGCCAAACGCCAGATAAGGTCCAAAGGGTAGTTTGGCTGACCAAACAGGTTTTCCCACGACGAGCGTGATCAACCCAACAATGGATCCCAGCAGCGATCCGGCGAAAAGACTAAACAACACCGCGCGCCACCCTAGAAACGCGCCAATCGCAGCCAGGAATTTTAAGTCGCCGCGCCCCATCGCTTCTCGCGGAATCACCAGCTCGCGAGCTACGCCGGAAATGTGCGTCACATCATTGAGCATCGTCACGTGACCTTCGGCTGTGACGCGATCATAGCGAAAATCCAACGTTACATTCCCGTACGTGTGGTGGTCGATCCTGACCTCTTCGCATATGAGCAACAGTCGATCTTTCTCCCGCGCAAAATAATCGCTCCACAAACTTTCTTCAGTCCCAACAACGAAATCGGCGTCGTCACCGCGTTTTGCCCACGTGAACAGCGTTGGCGCCTCAAATCGAATCCGTTTTCGCCCGAAAGCGATTTTGCCCGCTTCTAACACAATCCACAAGATCACGTAACCCAGAGCGGCCGCGAGAAACGAACGAACACCGGCCGCAAGGCGGGAATCGGTTCCCATCAAAGCTGGGACAGTGACACTGAAAGCGACGCCGGCGATTACTCCGCCGATCGTTACCCGATCAGGAATAATGAAATGCTCGAAGTCGATAAACGTTCCGATGATAAGGAACGAAACAAAAACCCAATATGCGATCGCCACCTGCCATGGAAAGCTCTCCCAGATCGCGAGAAAAAGAAGCGCGGTAACCAGTTCGACCGCGAAATAGCGAAACGAAATTTTCGCACCGCAATTTGCACAGCGACCGCGAAGCACAATCCAACTAATCAATGGCAGATTTTGCTGCCATGGAATAGGCTGCTTGCAGTTCGGGCAAAAAGACCGGCGCGGCCGATTGATCGATAGATCGACCGGCCATCGGTAAATGCAGACGTTCAAAAACGAGCCGACTGCCGCGCCGATTACAAAAGCGAACGCACCGAAAAGAAATTCGTAAGTCGGCTTGTGCACGTGGTTAACCGGCGATCCGTTTCAGGCGGCGGCGCTCCATGAGCCATGCAATCCAGATGCAGCTTTCGTAAAGCAGACACATCGGCAGCGCCATCGCGACCAAGGTCAGGATGTCCGGCGTAGGCGTGATGATGGTCGCCAGAATAAAGATCAGCACTACTGCGTAGGGCCGGGTGCGTGCCATGAACCGGTAAGTAATCAATCCAAATCGAACCAGGGCCAACACTACGACCGGCAATTCGAACGCCAGACCAAAGCCGATGGTGAATCGGGTCACAAAAGAATAGTACTGTTGCACAGTCCATGTAGGCGCCCATCCCAGCGATTCGGTGTCGCGAAAGAAAAAGAGAATCGTTTTCGGCAACAGCCAGAAATAACAAATCGTTACCCCGAGAAGAAATAACGCGAAGCTGACGCCGATCGCTGGAAATAAGAAGCGTCTCTCCACTGCGGTAAGCGCGGGCAAAACAAATTCCGCCAAAAAATAAAGCAGGAGCGGAAAAGAGAGAACGATGCCCGCGTAAAACGCGAGGTGAAACGAAATCACGATTGAATCAGTGATGCCGAGCGCCTTGAGCGTTCCAATTTGCGAACCAACGTCGCGCAGAGGCGCCTGCAAGATCCGCACGAGAGCCGAGCGAAACGCGAAGCAAACAATCATGGCGGCGCCAAGCGTGAGCGCCATCTTCACAATGGTCCATCGCAAGTCTTCGAGATGTTCGAGAAACGGCTTGGAAGTTTCGCTGTCCGGCAGGTCGCGAAATTTAAAGATGTCTCGCAGCGCCATGGGTGGGAGGAATCAACGCGGCGCCAGCGGCAGAAGACCGCGCGCCGCCAGCGTCGCGCAAATGCCCAGCGTATTGGCGTCGCGAATTTCGTTCTCCGCGATCATGCGGCGAATTTCATCCACAGTAAATTCACGGCAATCGAGAATCGATTCTCCTTCGTCTCGCGACGGTCCCTCTTTACACCGCTGAACTGAACGCGCCAGAAAAAAGTAGCCGCGCTCATCCGTGAATCCCGGCGATGAAAAATAATAACCGAGAGGAACGATCTCGCCGTCTTTGGCAACCTCGTAACCGGCTTCTTCGCGAAGTTCGCGCAATGCGATTTTTTTGATCTCCTCTTCATCAGCGCTGTGATTATCGATCTGACCGGAGGGTATTTCCCAGATCGCCTGCCGGATTGGAATGCGCTCCTGACGAATGAGAATAATTTTACCGTCGCGCGTCATTGGCGCGACAACGACCGCCGCCTTGCGATGCACGATCGTCCATGTACGCGGCTGGCTTGGTGATGGCGTTCGGACCTGATCGGTCACGACTTCCAGATGGGCATTCGCAAAGTGCCGCTCGCTCGAAATGGTTTCCCACGCGTCCTCTTTCATCCGGAAAGATTATGAACATGGGGCATAAAAGCGAATGCTCAGGTAGCGCCGATTCTTACATTTCTGTCTTCCGTCAGTCGCTAGCGTGCCGAGTATCATTCCAAAACCGCAGCGCTGGACAGTAAAGGTCATTTTCATAGCCAAGTGCGCTAAGACTCGCTGTGTCTAACACGAAAAACTTTCCGGCGAACGGTTCGAGGCCAAGCCAACGGGCGGCAAACACTCGCAGGAAATGCCCGCTCGAAAAAATCAGCACGTTGCCTTTGACGGCCCGGACGCGACTGAGAACACGATCGGCGCGAGCGCCAACCTGTTCAGGCGATTCTCCGTTGGGACAACCGTCGCGAAACAATTGCCAGTCGGGTCGCTTCGCGTGAATCTCGACGGTTCGAAGACCTTCATAATCGCCGTAGTTCCATTCGACCAAATCGGGATCGACCTCGGCTGCCGCGCCGAAGCCCGCTAGTTCACACGTTCGAACGGCGCGCTGCAACGGACTCGTAAACACTTTGGCGAAAACCAATCCAGCCAGGCGCTCCCCCAGCCGCTTGGCGTTGAGTTCGCCGCGCCCGGTCAGCGGCAAATCGGTAAGCCCCGTATGCTGGCCCGTGACGCTCCAGGCGGTTTCGCCATGGCGCGCCAAATAGATTACGGGAAGAATTTCGGCCGCCATGGGTGGTCTACTGATCGGCCACTTCGAGTCGCTTTCATAAAATGTTCACCTGCCAGTTGCGGCCTTCCCAACGCTGATCGCGCTTCCAAAAAAATGTAAACGCAAAGGCTGATCCCTGCGGCCATTCTGCGGTCGGAAAATCTGCAAACCAGAGATTTAGTTCGGGTTGATAGCTCGTCTGCGATTCATCACGCCGGATCCAGTTGTCTGTTGACCAGACGATAGTTGCTTCGGCGGCGACGATGATCCGCAAAATCTTTCCGGGAGGCGCAAGGCGAAGCGGATGCCGAACCGTCCAAATTTCATAACGGCTTTGCGCCGGATTCAAGACATACCGTTCGAACGCGGGGTCGACGCGATCAAAACAGACGCCGTCATGCCGACTGCGCACCAGCGCGACATATTCAGCGTGCGACCAGCAAAGCGGCATTGCGGCGCCGGTGGGGCAACCGGGCTTCATGTGGGTGCCGGACTCGCCGCTGTGAGTCCGTCCCTTGTGGGACAAGTCCGGTCCGTCCCATAACTGTTCGGTGAGCATCCCGCCCTCGTTTGCAAAATCTTCCATCGACCTAATGAAGGGCTTTGAATCGCGTCCTGCGGCCAGCTCGTAATGGCCGCGTTCGCCTGTCAAAATCGGCCAGCAACGGCCCACGCCGGTTCCGTCGAAGGCACTGCCGTCGTCTTTTTGTCCATAGCCATCGTGATTGTAACGCCGCCAGCCAGGGCCTTGCGGCAGCTCACGTTTGAGCACGCCGTCGATCACTTCTATTGAGTCGCGCACGATTGCATCGTCCGGCTTGCGGATGCCGAACCGCACCAGATGCAGAAAATCCCCTCCAACGACATTTCGCGCCGGGTGAATTCCACCACCATTCGCGAGCTGAATGATCGTTTTGTTGGGATCGGCGTGCGGATCAGGTGCTACAGGATCGGCCGGATTGATGCGGATGTAATGACGGGGAAGGCCTTCGATCAATTCGCCCTCGGTTGTCACCGTCCACTCTTCAACGTGCGCTGCTAACCAGTCGGCATACGCCAATATGAAATCTGCAACTTCCGTTTTACCGAATTCTTTGGCCCACTCGGCGGTGCAAACGAGAGCAGCAATCACAACCGCGAGAGTGGAAGGTGAGTACCCCGCATTTTCCTCCCAGCGGTCCTGCGCGGTGACTGGACCCTGCGCGATCAAACGCGCGGCCGCGCGCAAAATCATTGCGCGAGGACTAAACAAATCGAGCGCGTCCTGCTTATGCAGCCGCCACGCCAGCAGTATCGGAAAGGCAACCTGGTCGAGCTGTAACCCTGACCAATAGGCAGTCCCATCAATCCAGCTGTTTTGCGGAAAACTGCCGTCCGGCCGCTGAATCGCCGCCAGCCAGATCAACGCGCGCAGCGGTGTGCCTATCTGACCGGTAGCGAGGAGCGCTGTCGCGCTGTGCACGAGATCGCGGGTCCACACGAGATGATAGCCGCCCAGATCTTGATCACTTTTAGTTTCGCCCCATGGAATGCTCAGTGAGGCGACTATCGCGCCTTGAAAAACTTTGTCCTCATGCGCCAGCAACACGCATCGGCTCAGCCGATACATTCCGCCGTCGTCAGTTGTGTCGGAAGTAAAATCGAATTTGGGATCGATGACCGCGCGCTGCCACTGCCGAATATACGATTCGCGCTTTAATTCAAATGGCTCGGCCAACGATTGGAACAACTTCGTGGCCGCGCTCTGGTAACTGCGACCAAGCGCAACGGCAACGGTGAATTCACCGTCGTCTCGCAGTTCTACTTCCGCGGTCAACGCGATATTGCCGTTCTCGGCTGCCTGAAATTCCCAATCCATTTTGAAGTTGTGCATCAGGTCCTGCCAACCATCGCTGAAGCCGACGTAGCCGACAGATCGCCGAGAGAAACCGCTGCTGCACGCCATGAGCAGGTGAGTGTTCTTCCGCTGCGCGTGAAGGAGTTTGTTATCGCCGATCTCAGAACACCATCCGGAGTTGCCGGCACCACAGCCGGCCAGGTGTGGCGCTAACAACGCGTAGACGCTCAACCTGCCGCGCAATGATTCGTCCAACACCTCGAGTTTTGTATGCACGAGCAACACCGATCGATGCGGATCGGCGAATACATATTTGACCAACCTGTAGCGGCGGCGCGGCTCAACATTCGTCAGGCGATAAAACAGACAGTCACGTTCCGGGTATTCAATCGCATGCGTGAGGTCGCGCTTTTCCTCGTGGCAAAACGTTTCTCCATCGCTGATGAGAAACTGAAAGTCGCGTGTGTTTGGTTGATCAACATGGGGATAGTAAATCTCATTGACGATTCCGTGACTGAGCGTGAACCAGAGGCGGCAACTTGTATGATAGGCCGTGCCAACGCCTTCTTTCGCACTCGAGGTCCAGCGTGGCTCGATCCCGGGCGCACCAAACGCCACTGAATTCTCAGACGGATTCATCTGTGAGGCCCAAATCCGAGCGCCAGCGCTGAATCTGCTCCGCGATGTTGTACCGTGATGGCGCACCCGTCGCCAGTCGCCTTTCCGGCGCGGGCGAGCGCCGCGGCATGCGCGATCGACCCGGCGATGTCGTGGCGATAAAGCCTCCAATCAAACGAAACGGATTCGCCGTAGCGCTGCGCAATCTCCGCAGCGGGCTTGTTGAATCGGCCTTTTCGGATCATCAGCCGACGGCGGCGGTACGCATCGCGGTTGCAGAGACGTATTTTGCGTCGATCAAAGCAAACTTGCGTACTTCAATGGCCACCTTCTGTATCGGAAATGTTTTCAGCAGATGGGTTGCAAGCTGATCCGCCAGTGTTTCGATCAGACTCACTGATCGATTGCACACAAAACTTTTCGTCTCTTCCGCCACGGCCGAATAATTCACAGTTTGATCAATTTTATCCGCCAGATCGCGAGCCTGCTGAAAAGGCCAAAAGGAAATATTGACGATTAACCGTTGCGGATTCGCGCGCTCTTCTTCCGGCACTCCGATACGAGCGGAAACCTCAAGTTGCTCGATGTGAATTTCGTCGGCGAACGGATTTGGTTCGTTGGGCATCGGGCAAGGTTACTGCGCTGCCGCTCAGAGCAACACTCGTTTCGTCGATAGTTGCCGCCTACTTCGGCGCAATCGACGCAACAATTTTCTCAAAGCGCGGGTCGTCGCGGAGCGGATCCCAATACGGATGTAAACGGAGCTCACCATAGCTTAAAGACCCGGGAAGCTTCGCGACGATGGTTAACTGCTCGAGCGCAAGATCCTTCTCACCGGTCCACGCATAAATAAGCGCTAAATACTTCACTAATACCGGCCCAATGATGGCATCTTTCGTTACCGGCAACAGTTCAACCGTGTGGCGACCTTCACGAATTGCGTCCTCCTTGTTGCCCAAGGCTGCGTCTGCCATCCCAAGCACACAAAGCGCTGCCGCATAATTGGGTTGTTCCGCAACCATTTTGGCAGCTTCGGCACGCACACTGGTAAAAGCAGCGTGGGCCGCCGCCTTATCACCACGGAACTGAGCGACTACGCCTTCGCACCAGCTCCGCGGAAGCGGAATATTGTCGTCATAACACCCATCGATGGGCAGCGCATCCATAGCGCGACGCGCGCCATCGTAATCGCGCTTGCACAGCGCTCCGCGAATCCAAGCCCACGCTAGATGTTTGGCTTCGCTGGAATCTTCGGCGACATGCGCCTCAATTGTTGAGATCAATGGGAGCGGATTGGCATGCCAGTTGAGTTCGATCGCTGCGCGTGAAGCTCGCAGCGCGCCATCTTTGGGAGTAATCGCGATTGCGCGGTTGTATACACGCTCTTCATCGGCGTAACGGCGCAAATACCGATAACTACCAGCCAGTTGTTCGAGGACTGCAGGGTATTGCGGGTCGAGCTCCACTGCGCGCTCAAGATTTTTTGTCGATTCATCCCAGCGTCCTTGCCGTCGGTCAATATAGCCGGCCAGCACAAACGCCCACGGCTCGTTAGGCAGGCTCTTCTGTGCCAGACTAAGTTCGTTCCGAGCGCGGTCGTAATCGAGATAACCCCAGTACAAATGCTTGGCCAGAGCAAGATGGGCTTCGCCGGAATTTGGAAGTAAGCGAGTGAGCGATTGGATCGCGACATCCGCCATCGCCAACCGCGCGGAAGTGTGATCTGTGCCAGTAAAGTAGAGCAGATCGTGAGTGTGCGCCAGTTGGTAATAGGCAAGCGCGAAGTCGGGATCGCGTTCAATCGCCTCGTTCAGCAGGCGCGCGGCCTCGGACAAGCTCTCCGCTTGCGGCGTACTGAAAACAGCAGTGGCGATGAGTGTTTTGGCCCGAACATACAGATCATGAGCAGCCAGATCAGTAGTCGGTTTTTGCTCGATTGCTGCCCTTTCACTAGGAGAAATTTTGGCTTGAAGCTGGGCGATTATCTTCGCGGCCACCTCGCTTTCGATTGCAAATATGTCAGCGACATCGCGATCGTAGCGTTCGGCCCAGATCTGGCTGTCCGACCGCGCATCGATCAACTGGGCGTTGACGCGCACTCGACCACCGGCGCGTTGGACGGTGCCTTCCAACACGTGCGCGACGCCCAAGTCGGCTGCAACCTCGCGCAGATTTCGCTGCCGAGCCTTGTACTGCATCACTGATGTGCGACTGATCACTTTCAGGTCGGCAACTCGGGCAAGGCCAGTGAGGATTTCATCCTGTACGCCATCAGCAAAGTAAGCATTTTCTTTCTCGTTGCTTAAATTCTCGAAGGGAAGAACAGCAACGCTCTTCTCAGGAATCGCAGCCAGCGCGCTAAGAGCTCTCGACACCGTCGTTGGTGGCGCTCGATTGAGAAAGATCAGGGAACTGATAACCAGGGCAACCGCGGACACCACAAGAGCGACTAGAAGCACGACCTTAGTCCAACGGGCTGCGGCGAGTGGGCGGACGCTAACAGCAGGCGCGTGTTTCCTCCTTCCCCGCCGGAGTTTTTCAGGGACCTGTGGATTGCCGAGACCATCCTTGTAGAGATTAAACAAGTGCAGGCGCAGCCCGTACTTCACCTCGCACTCGCCCAGATCGTGCAGGTGCGGCTGCCAATGGCGATACTCGGCCAAATCTTCCGCCACGTGCGCAGACAAAAGAATGTGTCCGGCGTCACCGCAGTCCAGCACTCGCTGCGCAACATTGATCCCCGAACCCGCTATGTTCGTTTTCTCGTTAACATCCGTGACTCGGTTGACCGGACCGCTGTGAACTCCCATTCGCAACTGCATGCTCCGATGATCTTGCAACGCTCTGCTAATCTCCAGCGCACACCGGGCCGGTTCTTCCGGACTGTGGAAGAAAACCAGCGCCATCCCGTCGCCGGTCGGCACTCGGATGAGTTCACCTCTTGCTTCCGCAGCGTGGAAACTTTCGCTACTCCGCACGATTTCCTTCAACTCTTGCAGCAACTCAATCTGCTCGTTCACGAGCAGCTTTGAATAGCCGACCACGTCGATCAGTAAGATGTAAGCGATCTCGAGCTGGAGATCGGGCGTCGGTTCCGCGGGCGAGTCTTGCGCGTTCACCCTTTGTAAAGCCTAGCAATACTGTTCCAAGTGTCGACAGCAAACAAGGCTCATGCCTCATACTAAGCTAAGAGAACTCGCGCTACGCGTTAAGATTTCAGCGATTGATGAGGCGTTTTCTTAGCGCCGCGGGCCGATTCTCTCCGGCCACTTAGAGCAACACTC
>Ga0209239_1002659_pt1 | contig 10600 bp, 20 predicted proteins | sample GraSoi013_2_20cm_FD_185824 | JGI IMG/M metagenome (GOLD analysis project Ga0209239, IMG submission 185824) | Grasslands soil microbial communities from the Angelo Coastal Reserve, California, USA - Sample 10_02_2013_2_20cm (SPAdes) (version 2) | ecosystem: Environmental > Terrestrial > Soil >...
CAACACTCCATTCTCTTCTCTGCATATCTCTTCCACATCTGCAAGCTTATAGAGTATATATAGCACTAATTCCCATTTCTTAGGTATCATTTCTTTTTCCTTTTCTTCTGAAAAATCCTTTCCTTTGTCCTAGCATCCTTAATCCATACTTTATTAGCACTCCTATGGTGTGCTGCTCGTATCTTCGCTTTCTTGGTACTTTGATGTTTCATCAATAATCACCATAACACCAGATAAATACTTCTTCACTCTATCATACTTCTCTTCTACGGTATGACCATCCCATACACCTTTATATGTTGGCAGTCCTGGAAAGTACACCAACTCATCCTTATGTATGTGCCAGCTAACTTGACCAGTAGGCAAATCGATGAACACTACATTTTTCCATTCATCTTCATCTAGCATTGTGAAGTTCCTCTCTCATCATTCTATTTCATCATCCTTCTTACCTTCCTTCATCGCTTTCTCAAGACTGGGGAATAGATTGCTAAAGGTCTCAACAATGAATTTTGCGTTACGATTGGATACACCTAAAAAGTATCCTATTGCTATGCCTACTATTAACATGCCTATAGATATGGTATATGCTACCCATGCAACTATCATACCTTCTCACCTTCTCTCATCTGTCTAATATCTGCCATACGCTTTCTATGTTCCAAGTGGCTCTTGACTCTCTGATAAACAGTCAATGTAAGAGCTAGTATTGCTAGTATCCAGAGCACTCCATAAGGCCACATCTAATCATCACCTTTCCTCTCAAGACCGTTTGCAAGTTCAATGCACTGTCTAATGCCATGGGCATCCATACCTGGCATCATCCAATCTGACACACTCTCTAGTCTGCCAAGTATTAAGTCATCATTATAGTGTGTAACAACTTCCCCGTACCTAGTACCTATTATATACTCAAAAAGTAACATTGCAATCTCTTCTGTTTCATTCATCTCTAATCCTCCTCTTTTACTACGCTTATATAGCAAGCTTGACAAAGTGGTACAATCTTGCTTATTGTCTTATCGTCAGGAACAGGGTTATTCATTGGGTTATTCTCCATTATCATAAAGATAGCTAATGCACTGCAATGAACACATTCAAGCCTATCCACTATAAGAACCATGACTGGTTGCCATTTGAAGTTATCGATGCAAATTGACTCTTCCATCTCACTGCACTCTCTTAACATTAAATCCCGTTATTCCATCTACCAGTGTAGGTTCTTCCCCAAACGGGACTATTGGCATTCTTGCTTCAGTACCATCTATAGATCTAGTAGGATAATTTATATTCACTCCATCCGGTAAACCAACAAACTGAAACAGTGTACTGCACTCTATACAACGTACTTGCAAGTCTACCGAAAATCTCCTTACATCCTCTATTCTGTTGACTTGCACGTCTGCTTCAAAATCTTTATGCTCACACATCTAATAATCCCTCCCGTACGCACGCACATACTGTACATCGTTCCATCTCTCTAGTTGCACAATGTACAGCTTTGTACTCCACAGGTGTATAACAATTTGCAACACTCGGCAGTACCGGACTCGAACCGGTTGCCTTCTCCTAGACCACTGGAAGGGGGAGACGTTCTATCCATTGAACTAACCGCCGGGGTGTAGATGTTATTACGGTAACCTCTACACGGGACCTGTACTAGACAGTGATCTGAAGCAGTGATATATCTAGCCAGCTTCAGTATACCAGAAACGGGCCAGCTCTCCCCAGACACTGACCCGTTCTGTATGCATTATACCAACAATTATCTGTTCTAGCGAGGGGACTCCTTTCTGTTTGTGTGTGTCAGCCAGCACATAGAACGTATCGAACGTTCGAGCATACGATCCCCTGCCTAGTATGTCCTGGCCAGCTCCATGATAACAAAAAACCTCCTACCAGGTAAACCCAGTAGGAGGGAACCGGACCCCCCGGTTATTGACGATGTAGCTAGGCTACACACAAATTAGCTTGTGGGGCGGCTTATAGCCAACCCCTTAATTTGTATAATAGCACGGGCTGGATTCGAACCAGCGATCTCAAGGTTATGAGCCTTGCGAGGACTCCACTCCTCTACCCTGCTGTGTGCTGGCCGGGACACTGGAGAGCTGGGATGATACGGACCAGCGCCCCGTTTTATGCTCTTAGTATTGACGCTTCGAGTGTACCAGAGCTGTCAAGACTTGTCTGCTTATGAACTTACCAAAACTTCCACCAAGGTCTAGACTTACTTTCCGGTCTAGGCTTTCCTTCCCAAGCTCCGGGCCATTTTTCTCTCAATTGCCCGCCCGGGTAAACGTATGTGGTTTCACTAGCCTCTGGGGGAAGCTCTATTCGACCGCCAGGACGTAACCATTCGGCTTTCCAGTATGGAGGTAGTCCCATTTTTCGCATGATTTCTTCGTCATTCATTCTACTTACTCCCTTACTTTATGCTACTAAGCATCAATTAGTTGCAACTATGGCATCTCAAAAACTTCTCTATAGGTTAACTGAGATGCTGGCTCACTAAAAGCTATCCTAATCACTGGATTGGGAACTGGCTTACAAGTACAATAACCTAATCTTTTACCTCCGTAGGGATGGAATATTATCTGGCAATAATTACTCACTAGTGGAATAACTTGTCTAAACATTTCTGTGTTGCATATATCGCAAGAGGTTGTAACTATGGCTTCCATCTCAGCTCACTTTCAACTAATCAGATTTGAATATCCACTTCCAGATGCTAAACCGCTTGCCATATTTGGTAAGATACTGACCTCTCTTACATTTATGACAGGAACAAGAACATGGTTCTGGATATGGATTGTTACCAGCATGCGTTACACACTCACTATGGTCATCTCTCTGGCAAGGTATACTCACGTACATTTGCACTCCTTTAAAATTGCGACTAAACCGCAATGGTTGAACTTAACTAAAAGAAAAGTCTATAAGCTCTCTGTCTTTAGAGGGCTTGTCATCGCCTTTTAGCATTCTGTCAGAACTTCTGTTACCAGCACAATCTAAGATTTTGATAGCTAGTGCCATTTTATCACTAAGTTTTGTATCTACTCTTTTTCCATTCTTAGTAGCAAGTACCTCATCTTCTCTTAACAATTGTAGAGTATATTCATATCCTTTATTCTCTACAAAATCAAAAGAAAAATCATTGTTACGCAAGAAAACGAGCAGATCGGTAACTTTATCAATGATATCTTCGTACGGATTCACCTTGATCCCTCCTTACTAAAAACTATCTCTCTCAAGTATGCCATAGCTTGACGCGCATGTCAATAGGAGTGTACACTATAGAGAGTACTGTCAATAGGTGTGTATAGAAAGGAGAAAGTAATTGCTTCTTATGGCAGACACCAAACTGAAGATACTACGTGAGGATATGAAACTCACACAAGAGCAATTGGCTCGTAAAGCGAACCTGAGTGCTACTGTGTACCGGCGTGCTGAATATGGTCACAATATCAGCTATACCACTGCTAGGGCTATTCTCGCAGCGGTCAACATCTATCGTAGGGAACTGAAAATGCCAGTGTTCACGATGGATGACATTGAATTGAACATTGTATAGCGTGAGGCTAGTTTGTACCTAGCCTCTAAAGTCCAGAAAGGTTATGTTTCATGGACAACCACCGAGTACAGCATACAGCCAATCGTAAAGCCATCGTAGGGCTGTGTAAATTCTTTGGGGCTCTAATTCTTATAGGGGGAATAGTCTACAGTGAAATTCTATTCCTTGGGATTGTAGGTATGCTCTTTCCGTCCGGTCCTATGGCAATAGGAGCAATGTTGGGAGCAGTAACTACAGGTGCCTCAATCCTCTTGCTAGTTCTTGCTAAAGCAAGCTGGTTTAGACCGGGTAGCCAACTCGCCATAGCCTGGATCTTTACAGGTGTTGAGGTAGCAGTACTCATCATGAATGACATGCTAGCCTACCAGATACATCAGGGAGGACAACTAGACCAGTACATGTCATTGTGGAGGCTGTTCTGTGTAGCCGCTCCGGTCTTGTCTGTCATCGGCTGGATCTTATGCTTTTACTTTGATCCGCAACGATCAATTGAGCACCGTAGGATGGAAATGGAGGATGACCAAGCTAAAGCACAGATTGACTTTGAGACCTCGATGCATAGCAAGGTTCTCTCAGCTCGTTACAAGGCGGCCGACACTGTAGGTGCAAAATTGGAGGAAATTATTGAGAGCAACCTTGAGCATTCCTATCGGATAGCCGCTGCAAAGCTCGCCGCTCGCGTTGCTACTGATCTTACCGGCGAGCATGTTTCTCACCTTGAGGTGATGGGGAACTCTCCTAAACCCCAGCTAGGGAGCGGAAAAATAGTCGATGCAAGTCCTCCACGTCAAGCCGCTTCTAGGGACCAAGTACTCGATCCGCACAACGTTCGTGATGCAATCAAAAAGGAAAAGAAGCCGCTTATTGACCTCTCTCTTCCAGAATCAGCAAAGGGGAAGGAAACTCAAAAAATTGAGCCAGAGCCAGAGCCAGAAGAGGAAGTTGAATCAGGGAAGGACACCACAGAGATGAGCATGGATGAAGCATGGGCACATCACGCCGCCGAGAATGCAGAGGCACATACTGAGACTCCAAAGCGAAAAGGGCGTGGTGGTAAGAAATCGGGAAAAGTAACGCGGCGAGAAGTCCTAGGGATGGAAAACCAGGGCGATTAAGTACCGAATTGGTACATGCTATCAAATGGGTGAAATGGATTGATGCTGGCGAACCTAGAGAGCAGTGTCCTTGGAAGAATCCATACCAATTCAAAAAGCATAGGCCAAAACCGGAAGTCGAGAAGCGTGCTAGAGAGATCATTGGAGGAAAGTAAAATTGAGAAAAATTGAGATTGAGCACGGTTTTTCGTTCAATCTCAATTTTTTTGAAATTGTTCTAGGCTAGTGGCAACGCCTGAGAAACCTTACCACTAGCCGGTACTTAGGAGGTACCATATGTATTCTATCATGGTGCCTAGAAGCATTGTTTTTGGACTGCTTTTAGCATTTTTATTGATGGTTTTTAGTGCTTCGAGTTGTGCGCAAACAGGAGCGGATAGTTACCTCAATAATTCCACGTCAACAGACTACAGAACACTGGCATCAAACGAAGCTGTGAACGCCGGTATACCATCTCAATTGTTTGTAAGACAGATACAGGTTGAGAGTGGCTTTAATCCGTATGCTATAAGTCAAGCCGGGGCTATTGGCATAGCTCAGATAATGCCCAAAACCGCGCAACGATGGGGAGTTGACCCACATGATCCGGTTGCCAGCTTGCGCGTAGCTGCTGATCATATGCACTGGTATTATCAACACTATGGCTACGATTATAGCAAAGCACTAGCTTGCTATAACGGCGGTTGTGATCGACTTGAATGGGCTATGGCTAACTGCGCTAACTATTATTGGTGTCTATACCCAGAAACACGGCACTATATCAATATAATCATGGTTTAAAACCGATTAATGACCAGTTTTAAACCGATTTTAAAAGGTTTAAAACTGGTTTTTCATCTGAGAATACCAGCTAAAAGAAAACCACCAATCATGATTCCAATTGCCAGTGAAACATAGACAATCCATGCAACTAAAACAAATGCGAAAACCTTATCATAAGGCTGTTTGTAAATAGCTTTTGGAACTGCCATATGCTCTGGCAATGTGTCCGCTTCATGAATATCCATCTATCTCTTCCTCCATATGTACATCGACATTTTCACCTAATATAGTTATCAAAACCTTTTTGGCTTTTAATGCAATATGCATAGCTTCAATAATATGATTTAATCTTGCATTCTCTTTTTCTATATCTTCTATACGCCGTCTTAGTGAGCCTGACTCCTCTTTCATCGCCTCCATAGCACTGCTCTGAGCTTTTCGCAATGCATCCTCATACTGGCTCTTGCTCCTCTTTAAAAAGTACCACCCGCCAACGAGCAAGCCAAATATTGTCAGCAGCAACGAGGGCCATTCCCCCAAAGCGGATAAGAGAACCTGAAATATATCCATAGCTACTTACCAGATTTAGGAAGCAAGAACACAGCACTCTCTATAGCTGTATCGAGGACACTCTCGGAGGGAAGTGGAATTTTGAAAAACTTAAATAGATCTATAACAAGAGTCATGGCAATTTGTTTTTTAGCGTCACTAGCTATTCCGGCGCTTCTCTGCTCTACCCTTTGCACTGCCATCTCAGCAAACTCTACCAGTGCTTTTTGCTGCGTGGCCGGCAACTTTTGCTCCAATACCCTTGCAATAGGGGAAAACAAATGGAAGAGAGCCGGAAACAGAAAAAGAACAATCACAGTAATCCATTGTCCCGTAGTCACATTGACCCCCTATGCTATACTATTGCAATGAAAACTCTCTACCTTTTATTTAATATCACTCTCACTGCAATAATCACTCTATTGCTACTAGGAGTATTTATTTCACTGCTAAAATAATCACTTGCTCCTAGCTATATCCCTATCGCAAATAGCATACCAGTGCGGTTTGCTCCTTCCAACGTCCCCATTCCAAACTCATCCCAACCAGCACCCGGCGCTATTTCGCCAATAGACAAGCTTGGAATTGTCGAAACAGTGGTAGCAGTACCGCCACCACTAGCTAACGTAGTGATAGCGGCTATACCATTGGTTATGATCGATCCGCTCTTCCAGATATTGACTGAAGCATTCCCGTTTAGATAATTTGCTCGAGTCGTGAACGGCACCGGGAGTGCTAACCGCTGCTCTGTCCCTGATGCATTCCGATAACCATTCTGGAACAAAATACACGCCTTGATGGTTCCAACCAAAAATTGGTACAATGTAGCTGTACCCGCCGTCGTTCCTACTACACTTGCTTGTGTCGTGGGGATATCCAAACCCCGCGAGGGTCCGTCAAATTTACATATAGCATTCCCGTTTTTATCATAGATGACTGTTTGATCATGTCCGCCATGATTTTGGATAAAAGTATTCTTTGCGCCGTCTACTCCAAATATATTATTTATTAATCCCGCGCTATCTGTTCCCTGGACAATGAGACCTTTACCCAATATCAAATTGGGAGTGGCACCCGGGACAAGCTTCAACAACTCAGTGAAAACACTACTCACCCATTGACCAAAAACAAAATTGCCATCATTTAAAATAGAGGCATTATTGCCGGTACTACCCGATTGCTTAGCACGCAGAACATTTGTTCCCGCCGGATTACCCTCGTTTACTATATCTGTTGCACTCACGTTTGTTTGTACCGTGTTCCCCAGATTGAATTGCAAGGGTAACGGTCCCTCCGAGAAAGAACGCCCAGCGGCTTCGCTAGGCTCATACATTTCACCTGTAATGAGACTTATTGGGGCTCCACTACTAGCCAATGAAAACTCTTGTGCCCAATTCACATTCCCGGGCATTTCTAGATAATAATACCTGTAATACCAGGGTGGCAATCGTCCCGTAGAACCATCTGGAAAGGTCAGAATTAACCCATAAAGGCTATGGTTAAACAAAACCATCACACTGCATGGGTTAACGGCTTGTGTCACTATCTGACCATTAGCGGCGCTACTTGGATCAAACGATTGAATATTCCTCATGCTGCAATCGCCGCCGCTTCTGCTGAATTACCTATCAGACTTATCAAACCAGATGAGTTCGCAGCATTCCACAAGAGACCCGCTATTAGAATCAGTCCTACCACGATAAGAGTGGCGCGAAAAAAGAACGGCATGAGATTGTCTATGATCGTGGTAGCTATGCTTTTCACGGCGGCCCCAGGGGCATTCAAGACGTTTCCCCCATCGTCATACCAAATAAGACCCGGGAATGTCTCAAGTTCATCTAGTGCCAAGGCTACACCGGCGAAACCCGGGAAGTTAGTGAGCAGAATACGCGCTATCTCGACCGGATTCTTCGGATCATTCGGAATTGACACATCTGAGGAAGCGCCGCCCTCTCCTATTCCGGTCAAACCTTCCGCCTTTGCTTCTGAGATGAGAGGACTCGGATCGGGTCCGTAGGGGACCGTGCCGATAGGAGAGCTGGTATAGTTCACAAATTCCCCAAAATGGGTATGAGCTCCCGTAGACCAGCGCGGATTCGTTGGATGGTGTCCGCCGGATGTTTGGCCGCCGGTGAGACCGACCAGTTGACCAGCCCCGACATGTTGACCTACGGATACGTCTATCTCATCCAAATGATAGACATACTCTTGCGGTCTACCGGGTTTATCTGGTCTTAGGAAAACTTCTCCACCCCAATCAGCATAGTCAGCCTTAGTGATAGTCCCACTCTCTAGGAAGAAAAACGGCGTGTCAAGCGGCGTGCCCAGATCAATGGCATAGTGCGGAGTGTCAGGCACATTAGCCGAATATTGGCTATAGTAACCGTGTGTGACCGGGTAGCTGTACCAAGACTTGCAGTTCCACCGCTGGCACCGCCGGTCAAGTAGCGCCGATAGGCACCATTAGTATAGGTAGACCAGGGACTAAAGTTAGTTCCTCGATTGCTTATTCTATAGCCTTGCTGGAACGCGCACAGCGGATCATAAGCACAACCATCACTGACTTCAGGATGCCACCTAGCATTAATTTGGAGTATGCCACGATCTACAGAACCATCCGTATTGTGACCTTGCGCAAGCGTATTTAGACCTGATTCCGCTTGAGCAATGGCTACAATAGTATCTAGTCCGCTACCACCAAATCCGGCGCGGCTTGCATAGTTCCTAGCTTGTGCTGCAGAGATGATTGCCATTAGATTTTCCCGTTCAATCCATACCAGTGCGGACTACCATCCCATTCGCATCTAGCACGCGCGAACTCTTGCACAATAATAGACTGGCCACTCCAATTGATAGAGCTATATTCCTGTGTAAGTGGGGGTCCGTAGAATGTTCCATTAATGGAAGCCTCTAGCCACACCTGATAAATGCCAGTACCTTTTCGCACATTCCCCAAGACACTATTCCAGCAATCGTCTGCAGCTTTCTTCTGATTCGCAGTAGGCTCCATAGGTTTTGAACCTCCCTTTAGATATAACCATAGTTCTTGCCAAGGATACAGACCCGGACATCTAGCACGATTGATTGGGTCAATAGCGGCATGAGATGTGATACCAGTGTTGTCGTCGGCGTCATGCTTTCCTATCCCATTCCGGTTGCAAATATCTTCTATGAGTTTAAAGCTAGCTTGTTTCTGAGGTTCTGTTAAATCATTAGAATTATCCGTATTGCCTTTTACGTGTTCTATCGATATTGTGTAGTAGTTTGGGTTTCCGCTCCAATCAGGATTATTCACCAAACCATTGCCATATGCTCCATTAGCCTCTTTTACAGTTTGAACAATTATACCATCTTGTCCAATGATATAATGCGTAGATGCGGGATGATCTGTTCCCTCAGTGCTTCTAAAAAAGCTCGCAATTCCTTGCGCACTTGAGCCGCCCGCCGTGCCGTGAAGAATGATAAAAGACTTCTTCCCTGTATCGGGAAAATAATTATTATTCGGTATCCATATTGCTCCCGGGTAGTCTGTCATCATTTCTTCCTCTTCTTTGCTTCCTTAGCATCTATAGCTGGGATATGAACAGTTTGATCTACGGGAATATCTTCTTCCTCGACCACTGGCTGGTCTTCTTCTTTACTCAAAATACCAGATACTTCTAGAAGTGGATGGTCTTCCTCTTCCTCCAAATAGAAGTCATCTCCTATCTGGAAAGTCTCTAGACTGACAATATGAGGATTAAGTCGTGCTAGGAGTGCTTTCTTCTCTGCAACTTCTTCTAAAGAGAGTCCGCCGTACTCTTGACCAATGATGCTATCGATTGTGTGCTCTCCAGTGATCTTGATTGATCTGCTCATAAAATAGCCTTTCTTTTTAAGCCGGATGCGGCGAGTTAGTTACGGGTCCGCCGTAACCTGACGTAAGCAAGTATACCCATGATGAGTTGGGCGTTTGATACCACATACGCCCCTGAGCACCTGATATATATTTTGTTCCTGCAGGAAGTGGGATAGCTCGCACCTGACGACTACCCGGGTCTCTATAACTTGCCGGTGGAATAAACTCGATGCTTGGCCCCAGCAAGCCATCAGTTGGATGTACAGTTGGCTGCGGTTCAATCGGATGCTCTATCGGCGTCGAGTGATTGTCTGTTGTAGTAGTAGTCGATGTTGATGTGGTCGTTGGACTATTTACAGCAGTGCCTACATTTTGGGTAGCATCTTGCGCGGCTGTATTATAGCTACCAGATATATTCTCAGTAATAAAGGTATCGGAAACGGCGCGGTACACGATTGGGTGACCACTGGCATCCATAGCCAGTCCCGATAAGTCAGCACCTGCCAACGGACTGATTGCCACTTGCGGAGGTGTCTTCTTTAGAAACAGGATACCAACTAACAGCCCCCCTACCAGCAAGAGGACTAGCGTACTATGCTCTTTTATCCATTCCCATGTGTTCATTTATGTGCGCATCCCCTTCCAAGGTTTGGAGCAGGTGCCTTCGAAGCCTCCGGGTAGTTTGGCTGGTCATTGTTCTGGTAACTCTGTACAACGGTATAGCCCGGGACAGATTGAAGCCGGGACGGAGCTCCCATAGGCAAG
>Ga0209239_1002660_pt1 | contig 10600 bp, 10 predicted proteins | sample GraSoi013_2_20cm_FD_185824 | JGI IMG/M metagenome (GOLD analysis project Ga0209239, IMG submission 185824) | Grasslands soil microbial communities from the Angelo Coastal Reserve, California, USA - Sample 10_02_2013_2_20cm (SPAdes) (version 2) | ecosystem: Environmental > Terrestrial > Soil >...
TCATCCGTGGGTGGCCTGAGACGAGGTGCGACCCGGCTCCGTTCCGCATGTCGCTTCGCATAGTGGCTACCGATCAACCTCGCCGAAGACGGGATCCACCGAGCCCATGATCGCGACGACATCCGCCACCTTGTGGCCCGGGACGATGTGCGGCAGCACGGCGAGGTTCGAGAAGGACGCGCCGCGCCACTTCATCCGGTAGGGCTTGGGGCCGCCGTCGCTGACGATGTAGCAGCCGACCTCGCCGCGCGCCCCCTCGACACGCGCGTACCCCTCGCCCTTCGGCACCCGCACCTGCCCCACCGACTTCACCCCCGGCCGAGACGAGATCGGCCCTTCGGGCAGGCCGTCGAGCGCCTGGCGGACGATCCGGATCGACTGGCGGAACTCGACCATCCGCACGCGGTAACGCGCGTAACAGTCCCCCGCCGTCTCGACGGGCACGACGAAGTCAAAATCCCCGTAGGACGAGTACGGCTCGGCCCGTCGCACGTCGTAGTTCACGCCCGAGCCGCGGATGAGCGGCCCCGAGACGCCCACGTCCTGCGCGAGCTCGCGCGAGATCACGCCGACCCCCCGCGTGCGGACCACGAAGAACGTGTTGCGCTCGAGCATCGCCTCGTACTCGTCGATCCGCCGCTCGATGAAGTCGACGGTCTCCCGGACCTTCGTGTCCCAGCCCGGCGGGATGTCGTACCGCGTCCCGCCGACCTGGTGGAAGCCGTAGAGGAGCCGCGCGCCCGTCAGCTCCTCGAAGCGGTCGAGCACCATCTCGCGTTCGCGGATGCAGTAGAGGAAGACGGTGGCGCCGCCGCCGAGCGCGCCGCCCATGTCCAGGCACCAGGTGCCGAGCCAGAGGCAGTGCGACGCGATCCGCTGCAGCTCGGCCGCGATCACGCGCAGGTACTGCGCGCGCTTGGGCACTTCGACCTTCGCGATCGTCTCGACCGCCGAGACGTACGCGAGCTCCGAGGTCATCGCCGCGACGTAGTCGGTCTTCGACGCAATGGACGGGTACTGCACGTAGGTGAGCGTCTCGCCGAGCTTCTCGTGACACCGGTGGAGGTAACCGATCACCGCGTCCACGGCGACGACCGTCTCGCCTTCGAGCGTGAGGATCATGCGGAAGACGCCGTGGGAGGACGGGTGCTGCGGCCCCATGTTCATCATGAGGCGCTCGTTGCCCCCGTACCCGACCTCCACGACCTGCTTGGTCAGGGTGTCGGGCATCACTTCATGGGCGAAGCGGGGGCGGGGTTCAAGACGATCGAGCGCATCTCGGCGAGCAGCGGCGCCGTCTTGCCGATGAACGCCTGCCAGTCGGTATCCTTGAGGGCGTTGGCCCGAACCTCCGCGCGGTGATTCAGGTCGCGATACGCCCAGAGGTGGACGACCTCGTTCAGCTGGGCGACCTCCGTCTGCCAGAGGCCGACGTTCTTCGAGTACTTCTCGCGCACCGGCATGATCGCCTTGAACAGCCCGAGCCACTCGCCCGCTTTGCCGACGTGGGCGCGGTACGCGCGGAGCTCGTACACGTGGGTGCCCTCCACCGGCGGCTTCAGCGGCAGCTGCGCCGCGAGGATCTTGTTCTCCTGCGCGACGAGCATCGGCCGGATCTTCGGGACGTACTCCTTGGTCCACGTGTCGTTCTTCATGAGCTCCGCGCGCAGCCGCTCGCGCTCGTCGAGGCTTGGGTAGCTCCAGAGATGGACGAACTGGTTGAGCGTGCCGAACTCGGTCGTCCAGGAGCCCTCGAGCTTGCCGTACTTGTCGCCCCGCACGGGGCGGCCGACCTCGGCGTTCAGCTTGAGGTACTCGCCCTGCTTGCCCGGCATCAGCGTGTAGGTCCTGAGCTCATAGATCATGGCCGGCCTCCTCGGTGATTCATCGGTACGGGGCAAAGGGGGTGTCGACGGCGTAGTCCTTGCGGAGGGGATACCCCTCCCAGTCCTCGGAGAGCAGGATCCGTCTGAGGTCCGGGTGTCCCTCGAACCGGACGCCGAACATGTCGTAGCACTCGCGCTCCATCCAGTCGGCGCCGCGACAGAGGCCCGCCAGCGACGGGCAGCGCGTCTCACCCGGGCCGAGGCGCGTGCGCATCGTCAGGACGAGCCCGGCGTCGAGGTTCTCGAGGCGGCACACGACCTCGAGCCCGTGCTCCTTCCAGTCGATCGCCGACAGCCAATTGAAGTAGCGGCAGCCGAGCACGCGGTTCGTGAAGTGCGCGAGCTCCGTCCAGAGTTCGCGCGGCACGACCACGGTCACCATCGCGCCGTCGACCGCCGCCTCGACGCCAAACGTCTCCCGGATTCGCGCGCTCGCGTCGGCGGCCGTCGTGCTCACTTGGGATCGGAGGCGGTCGGGCGCTTGCCGGTCTTCTGGAACTCGCCGACCTGCTCCTGCAGTTTGAGCAAGCCGTACATGAGCGAGTCGGGCGTGGGCGGACACCCCGGGACATAGACGTCGACCGGCACGACCCGGTCGACTCCCTTCACGACGTGGTAGCCATGGCGGAACGGGCCGCCCGAGTTCGCGCACGAGCCCATCGAGACCACCCACTTCGGGTCGGGCATCTGGTCGTAGATGCGCTTGAGCATCGGCGCCATCTTGATCGTCACGGTGCCAGAGACGATCATGAGGTCCGAGTGGCGCGGCGACGCCCAGGGGACCATCCCGAAGCGTTCCACGTCGAACCGCGACGCGAACGTCGCCATCATCTCGATCGCGCAGCAGGCGAGCCCGAACGTCACCGGCCAGATCGACGACTTCCGCGCCCAGTTGAAGATCTTCTCGGTCGTCGTCGTCACGATCCAGCCGCCGGGCATGTGGTGAATCGCGTCGGCGATCGCGGCGAGGGTGTCGGAGGTCTTGTCGTCGGTCGCGCGCTCCTGGTGGTATTTCTCCCACTCCTGGAGATCCTTGAACTCGGTCCACACGGGCGCCGGAATCTGTGGCGTGGGCGGCTTCACTTCCACTCGAGGACACCCTCCCGGTAGGCGTACAGCCAACCGAGGCCGAGGATCGCGACGAACACCGCCATCACCCAGAACGCCTCGAGCCCAGCGGTGCGGAGCACGAGCGCCCACGGGAAGAGGAACACCGCGAGCACGTCGAAGACGATGAACACGAGGGCAACCAGGTAGAAGCCGACCGGAAACTGGATCCACGCCGAACCGATCGGCTCGGCGCCGCACTCGTAATTCATGAGCTTCACGGTGCCCGGGCGGGCGGGGCGGAGCAGGCGCGCGGTCACGAGCGACACGACGGCAAACGCGACGATCAGGACAGCGAAGATGAACACGGGCAGATAGCCCGACACGACGCTCCTCCTTCGCGGATCGACCCCGAAAAGCGAGTATATCACGCGGCGCTCGGACCGCGACCGCGCCGCGGGTTTGGCTCGGTCTCACCTATCGTGCTAGACTCGCGGCTGGATGCGTGTGTTGGTGGTCGAAGACGAGCCGGATCTCGGTGACGTGTTTCGAGATTTCCTGCTCGAGCTCGGGCACCAGCCGCTGGTCGTGCGCAGCGCCGAAGCCGCGCTCGGCAAGCTCCACACGGAGCGCCCCGACGCGATCATCCTCGACGTCCACCTACCGGGCATGAGCGGTCTCGACTTCCTCCAGCTCCGCCTCGTGCGGGAGCTCGGCGTGCCGATCGTCGCCGTCTCCGGCGTCGCCACCGAGAGCCAGGCGCGCGAGTGCCTGCACCTGGGCGCGACCGACTTCGTGGGCAAACCCATCCCGCTGGACCGGCTCAGCGAGGTCCTCACCTTCATCGAGCCGCACGCCCTGAGCCGCGTGGCGGAGCGCGGCGCGCCCGCCGACCGACGCCACTCGTCGCGGGCACACCTCTCCCTCCCGATCCGAGTCTTCGAATACGGCGGGACCGAGTACCACGGGACGACGGTGGAGCTCGGCCTGGAGGGCCTCAAGGCGCGTCTGAATGCGTCGCTTCCGCCCCGTAGTGTGGTGAAGCTCTCGTTCACGCCGCCCGACGCGGGCCCGACGATCGACGTCATGTCGCTGGTGATCCGCGCGGACCCCGACGGCCACGCATTCACCTTCGTCCACCTGACCGACGCCGACACGAAACGGCTCGGCGCGCTGATCGAGCGCCGAGCGTCTCGCTGAGGGCGGGACGCGGTCAGGCCTCGGCGAGCGAGGCGAGCGCGCCGCGGCGGTCGGCGGCGGTGAGGCGGGCGAGGACGCGGTCGGCCAGCGCCACCGCGCGCGCTTCGGCGTCGGGTCCCTGGAGCACCAGCGTGCGGTAGCGCGCCGCGAGCTCGCGCGACGCCTCGAATCCCCCACCGTTCGCCGCCTCACACTCGGCCGCGCGCATCACGCTCTCGAGGAGGCGGTCGACGTGCGCCGTCATCCGGCGCCGCACGTCGCCGTAGCCCTTCACGAGTTGGGCCCCGCGCGCGATTTCCAGCGCGAGGGCCTTGTCCCAGCTCGCGCACCGCGCGACGGCGGCGAGCCACCGGTGCATGCGGGCGTGCTCCGCGTGCGCGCGGTAGGAGATCGGGCGGAGCGGACGGAGTAGCGTCAGCAGCCAGACGCGGAGGTAGCCGAGGACGGTCGTGGTCTTGACGTGTTGCCCGAGGGCCGGGCGGCCGTGGGGCCAGCGGCGCTCGGCCCAGCGAGCGAAAGGCGCGACGAGACGGTAGGGAAGGATGCCGTAGATCTCGTCGAGGTCCGGCTTGAGGAAGTCGGTCACGACGATCTCGCCCCGCTGCGCGCCCTTCTCCTGTCGGATGCGCTCGAACCGGCTCGGCCGCGTCTTGAGCTGGGCGACGCGGATCGCGTCCTCGTACGTCATCCAGACGGCCAGATGACGGGCGACGACGCGCGCCACCTCGGGGTCGCGCGCGAACGGCGTGAGCCGCCCGAGGTATCGCTCGGCGTAGCGCCGGTCCTGATAGTCGACGAGTCGGGCGACCGCCTGCGCGAGCGTCGGCCGCAGCTCCTCGGGAAACTCCGCGATCCTCCGCTCGAAGTCCGGGTCGGCCGTCGCCGCGGTCTGCGGGTCGGCGGAGGCGGGGGCGGGCTCCGAGCGAGTGTCGTTCCGAGCGGCAACGGCGAGCCCGGCCTCGAAGCCGCGGAGGTTTGCGTCCACCTGTACGCCCTTGGCCCGGATCGCGTCGCGATACGCGTCGACGCGAATCGGCAAGACGCCCGAGCCCGCCAGCGCGCCGAGCAGCACGGCATTGGCCTCGGTCCCATGCTCGCGGGCGAGCGCCAGCGCGTCGAAGGCGTAGAGCGTCTTCGAGAAGGCCCGCGCGGCGGCCTGGAGGTTCTCGATCGGATAGACGCCGCGTCCCGTGGTGATCTTCTCGTGGATCGAGTAGAGGCGATGCGTGCTCGCGATGATCGTCGTGCGGTCGGGCGACGGGAAGCCGAGCTCGATCATCCGCCCGATCTCGAGGAACTCGGGCGCCAGGAGGACGTCGAGCGCGCCGGGCACCGGGTAGAGCGAGAACGTGGGCGGCTCGGCGTCGCCGTCTCCCGCGGTGAAGACCTCGACGTAGTATGTGGTCGAGCCGGTGCGCTGGGCGACGCCCGGGATCGAGGTGCCGTGCACCTGGAGCCCGCCGGCGAGGGCGGCGTCCACGATCCACTCGAGGAGGACGCCGCCGCCCTGGCCGCCGACGGCCGGGATCAGCACGGAGAGGAGCCTCGCGTCGCTCACGCCGTGAGGGCCGCGAGGCGACCGATGACGGCTCGGCGCACGCGGGCCACGACGCGCGTCCATCGCGTCGGGTTCGCGATCACCTTGACCTCGTAGAAGGACGGGCAGAGCACGGCGGCGTGCGCGACCTCGCCGCAGACGCCGCACCCGACGCACGTCTCGTCCACGTGCGCGATCGGATCCTCGCGCAGCGGGTCGGGGTTCTCGCGGAGCGTGAGCGACGGGCAGCCGTTCAGACGCATACACGAGTGGTCGCCCGTACAGACGTCGGGGTCCACCCCGAAGCGCGGCTGGACGACTTCCTCCCCCGCGGCGATCGCCTGCCGGACCCGAGGCTTCTCACGGCGCTGACGCTCCAGCATGCACTCGTTCTTCGCGATGATGACCTTGAGGCCGGGCACGCGTGTGGTGAGCGCCTCGCGGAGCGTTCCGAGGACCTCGGCGATCCGGTAGGAGTTCACGGTACGGATCCACTTGACGCCGAGCCCGCGGAGCGCGTCGGGGATCGTCATCTGCAGCGGCTCCCGGCGGGCGTTCGTCCCGGTGGACGGGACGTGGTGCTGACCCGTGGCCGCGGCGTAGAAGTTGTCGAGGATCACGAGCACCGAGTCCTGCCGGTTGTACATCGCGTTGGCGACGCCGTTCGTCAGGCCGTTGTGCCAGAAGCCCCCGTCGCCCATCACCGAGACGGTCCGCTTGCCGAAGAGCGGCGCGACGGCGCTCGACGAGGCGAGCCCCATGCCGTAGCCGAGCACGGAGTTGCCGACGTTGAAGGGCGCCTGCGTCGAGAAGGTCGAGCACCCGATGTCGGCCGAGACGTGCGTGTCGCCGATCTCGGGCTCACGCTGGCGCAGGATCTTCATCGCGCTGAAGACCGGACGCTCCGGGCACCCCGTGCAGAAGGACGGCGGCCGCTTGGCGACCGGCTCGGGCAGCACGGAGCGGACGTTCTCCAGATGGGCGGTGAGCGCCCGGTAGCGCGCGTCGATCTCGGCGGCGGACCGCGACGCGAGGTCGCCCGCAGTGAGGAATCGCCGGAGGCCGCCGATGACGAGGCGCGGGACGTACTCGCCGTGCGGCGAGAAGACGTCCTTGCCCTGGATCTCGACGTCGAGCCGGGCGTCGTGGGCGAGCGCCTTCATCTCGCGCTCGATATGGTTCGGCATCCCTTCTTCGACCACGAGCACGCGCCGCTTGTCTCGGAGGAAGCCGAGCAACTCGTCGGGGACGAGCGGGTGGATGGCGTTCAGGACCAGGAGCGGGATCGGCGTGCGGCCGCGCGTGTCGGCGAGGCCGAGCACGTGGAGCCCGCGCAGCGTCGTGTTCCAGAGGCCGCCCTGCATGATGATCCCCAGCTGGCGCTCGTCCCCCCGGTGGTGCTCGTTCAGCCGGTGCTCGACGATGTACCGCTGCGCCGCCGGCAGCCGCTTCTCGAACTTCTGCGCCTCCATCGCATAGGTGAACGGTGGAAGGTTGATGCGCTCGAGGCTGAAGCTCGGCTCGCCGAGCGGCGAGAGCATGCTGATCGCCGGCCGCACGTTGTCGCGGCAGCGGAGCGTGCCCCGCATGTGGCACGCGCGAATGCGGATCGAGACGAGGACCGGCTCGTTGCACGCCTCGGAGAGGCCGAAGCCTTCTTCGACGAAGCGCGCGAAGGACTCGAGGCTGTTGCGGGGGTCGAGCAGGGGAAGGGACGACTTCAGCGCGGCCGAGTGCGTGCGCTCCTGGAGGATCGAGGCGCCCTCGCCGTAGTCCTCGCCGATCACGACGACCGCGCCGCCGATCACCCCGGCGGAGGCGACGTGCGAGAGCGCGTCGGAGGCGACGTTGGTGCCGACCACCGACTTCCAGGTGACGGCGCCGCGCATCGGGTAGTTGATCGACGCGCCGAGGAGCGCCGCGGCGGCGGCCTCGCTCCCCGACTGCTCGAAGTAGATCCCGAGCGGCTTGAGCAGCGGCTCGTTCGCGTCCGCCAGGACGTCGATCAGATAGGAAACGGGCGCGCCCGGGTAGCCGCCCACGTAGCTCACGCCTGACTGGAGCAGGGCCTTGGTGATCGCCAGGATGCCCTCGCCGCGCAGGATCTCCCCCGCACCGTAGCCGAGCTGCTTGACGTCCTCCGCGAACGATCGCTCACCCATCGCCGGCTGTAGTGTACTACGGCGGTGGTCGCGGTGATCGGGCGCGCGGTCGCTCGATCACGCCACGGGGAAGGACGCTGCCGCTGCTGGTGTGGGAGGTGTGAGAGGCAGGCGTATCTGATTTGAGGCATTGACCGCGCGTCGCGGAGCGCGACGCTGGGTGTGTGGATGCCGCGCCTCCCACTCAAGTCCCCACGACTCCCCGACCATATGTGCCCATTGACGCGGGACTGCTGCGACGACTCTACATCGATGACGGACTCACGGTCGACCAGATCGCACCTCGGCTCGGTTGCGCGACCACGACTGTCTTTCGGCGGCTTCGACGGTTTGCGATTCCGGTTCGGCCGCGAGGGCCACTACAACAGGCCAAGACCCTCAACGGCGACATGAGGTGGTCGCCGCGCCTCGCCTACGCCGTGGGTCTCATCGCGACCGATGGAAATCTCTCGGGCGACGGCCGACATCTCTCGATCACGTCGAAGGACCGGGACTTGCTGGAAACGCTCCGGGCATGCCCGAACATCAGTGCCGCGATCACGCCCCATAGCAGTGGATTCGGCAGCGCGGGGCTTCGTGTTCAGTGGGGTGATCGTCGCTTTTACGACTGGCTCGTTGGCATCGGCCTTACACCAGCGAAGAGCCTTACACTCAGCCCCCTCGCGATACCGGACGCCGTGTTTGCGGATTTCGTACGAGGGTGCATCGACGGTGACGGGTCGGTGACGGTGTACGTTGACAGGCATAATACGGACAAGAGTGAGCGCTACGTGTACGAGCGGCTTTACGTAAAACTGGTCTCGGCGAGCCGTGTATTTCTTGACTGGGTCCAGGCGGCAATTCGCCGCATCCTCTCGATGAGGGGATCTATCACCGTACAGCGAGCAGAGGGTCGGTCACCGCTGTGGACGCTGCGCTACGCGAAGAGTGAGTCGATCGAACTACTTCGCTGGGTTTACTATTCTCCGACCGTTCCGTGTCTCGCACGGAAACGCGCGACTGCGGACCCGTTCCTCCAGCCCCTGGGGCACGCTGCTGCACGGCCGGTGGGACGACCGAGGGCGGGATGGGTGTACAATCAGGTCCTGCCGCGCCCTTCGTAAAACACGTGCCGGGGTGGTGGAACTGGCGATACACGTGGCACTCAAAACGCCATGCCCGTAAGGGCGTGCGGGTTCGAATCCCGCCCCCGGTACCATTCTTGACAACCTTCCGCGTCGCCCGGTAACGTGATCCCTCGCGTGGGGCTGTAGCTCAGCTGGGAGAGCACAAGGCTGGCAGTCTTGGGGTCAGGGGTTCGAATCCCCTCAGCTCCACCATTTCCCCCGGCCCCGTGCGTGCTCGAGCATCGCTTCGGCTAGTGCCTCACCAATGCCCAGCCGCTGATCTCGAGATCCTTGGTGATGTCCCGCTCGCGGCGATCCCCGCGACGCTTCTCGACCGCCGCTGGCTCCTGGCGGCGGCGCCGCTCGCCCACCCGACGGTCGACGATCACGTCGCCGGTCTCATCGTCGAATATGTACTTGAGGTACGCGTATCGCAATCGTTCTGTTCGCGAAACGATCAGGAGCAGACGGGCCGCGCCTGCCTTCGTGGACCCTACGGGCATCGGCCCCGCCCCTCGTCCGCGAGCGTCGGCCGAACGGATTTCATCTCGCGAACGTCACGTCAACGATCACGGAGTCGACAACGGCCGAGCGCGCATCCCACTTCTCACCGGAGCACACGGTCGGCTCGAAGGACGAGCGACTCTGGCACCGTCAACCCGAGCGCCCTGGCGGTCTTGAGATTGACGACGAGCTCAAAGCGGGAAGGCTGCTCGACGGGTAAGTCGCGCGGGTCCGTGGGGCTCAAGATTTTGCCGATATACGCGCCCGCGCGGCGGTACGTAGCGGGAAGGCTCGGACCGTACGCCACGAGGCCACCAGCGTCGACGAACTCACTATGGCCGTAGATCGTCGGCACCCCGGCTCGATTCGCGCGATCGACGATCCGCCGGAGGTGGATCAATGCCAGGGGACCTCCTGGAACGATGACCGCCTCGGCCCGCTCGGCGGGCGTCCCTGCGAACGCGTTTCCGATCGCCTCTCCCTCTTGAATGGCGTAGGCCTGGATCTTCATGCCCGCCGCAGCAGCCGCGCGTTGGAGGCTCGTCAATTCGACTTGACTCGTCGGGTCCGCGTTGTAGAGGACGGCCACCCGCGAGAGCGTTGGGCGAAGCTCCTTCAAGAGCTTCACCCAACTGCGGGCCAATTCCGCCGACGAATAGGTGACTCCCGTGACGTTGCCGCTGGATTCGTCAAGCCGTACGGCCGTGCCCGGCGCAACGGCATCGGAGCCGATCATGACGATGGGGATCGTCCTCGTCGCCTGCTTCGCGGTCTGGATCGCCTGGTTTCCGACGGCGAACATAATGTCGACTTTGAGGCGGACCAGTTCGGCCGCAAGCTCTTGGAGCCGATCGGCCCGCCCGTCGGCGGATCGGTACTCGAACGCGATGTCTTGCGGATACCCGACCAGCGCCTGTCTGACGACGTCCTGATAGGGAGCCGAAACCCGGCCGGAGTCCAGCCAACCGACGCGATACGTTTTCCGGCGCGGTTGCGCGTCGGCGGCCAACGCCGCCACTGACGGCGCGCCTACGGACGTCACCGTGGCGGCGCTCGGTGGGGGTGGCGTGGGCGCGGGTGTCGCCCTTGCCACGGGCGGCGGCGTCACGACGGGCGGAACCGGCGCAACCGCGCGCGGAAGCGCCGGCGGTGGAGTCG